>Ga0307517_10004135_pt1 | contig 22402 bp, 32 predicted proteins | sample 23_EM_MG_FD_194515 | JGI IMG/M metagenome (GOLD analysis project Ga0307517, IMG submission 194515) | Populus trichocarpa ectomycorrhiza microbial communities from riparian zone in the Pacific Northwest, United States - 23_EM | ecosystem: Host-associated > Plants > Roots > Unclassified | place... | reverse complement strand
TCTAGATGCAAGCTCTCCATGACGTCGTCAAGGCGGGATATGTTCGCTATGTCGGCATGAGCAGCTGCTACGCATGGCAATGTGCGGTTCTGTTCTCGTCCTGTTACTTAGCATTCGCTAACCCGTATCACAGTTTACGCAATGCAGAGTGAGCAACGCACAAAGCGGTCAAATCCACCCGATTAACGTTCTTGATAGGCTATGCGATCACCCACAATCTCACCCCGTTCATCTCCATACAGAACCACCACAGCTTGTTGTACAGAGAGGAAGAACGTGAGATGCTCCCGCTTCTCAAGGTTAGTTCCCGTCCTCTTTGCGGGTTAACGCCTAAACCAGATTACTCGATGTTGAACTCGCATCGTTAGCACCTTGGCGTCGGATGCATACCGTGGAGCCCTTTGGCGAGAGGTAAGCTCACTCGCCCATGAGATGAGACCAGCGCGCGCGAGTCGGCAGATGCGTAAGTGCTCAAGCTCAAGACCCATAAAAAAAATCCTCGAGCCTAACATCCCGCAGCTGGGCTGGAATCTACAGAGGCAACAATGGGTCCGAGGCGATTGTGCAACGGTTCGTAACGTCACCTTGTGCCCTTCTTTTTCAGACGAGTGCTCACTTCTTCTCAGCGTCGAGGAGTTGGCCAAGAAGAAGGGCGTGAAGATGGCCCAGATTGCCGTCGCTTGGAGTCTCAAGCGAGTCACCGCTCCGATCGTCGGGACCACCAAACTTCAGAACTTGAAGGAGACGATTGGTGAGCGGGACGTCGCATGTGAAATTTCCCTCAGAGTACTGACTAGGACTGCAGAGGCTCTCGATATCGAGTTGACGGAGGAAGAGGCTAAGTACTTGGAAGAACCGTACTTGCCCAATGTTGTCTTGGGTCATTCTTAAACGGCTTTGTAGCCCTATGTCCCCGTCGCTGGCCACCGTCTGCTTTTGGAGACCATAGCAATCCGATCAATCGATCCAACAACAGTACTAAGATTCAACGAATATAAAATGATCTTGTCGTAGATACTTGTAGTGTTTGTTATACATCACGAGTCTGAACGTGGTTTTCTGAAGGTCAACTTCCTCACAATCCCATCTTTCCCAGCCATAACAATCGAAGAGCCAACAAAGAAATGCCCGTTTTCAATTCCACCGATGTAGCCTGGCGGAATCCAACACACCCTCCTTGATTGGGCATCCACCACCCATTCCAGGTTCTCGTCTAGTTTGTAGGAGTGGGCTGACAGGATCTTCTCTTCTGGCAGTTCCCGGGCACAAAAGCCCCACTCGGTAGGAATCAGGTTGAACCTTTTTCGGATATGACAGTCTACGTGATAGTCCTCGGTTCGAGCCATCGTACCGAACTTTTGGAGGGTGGACCCCCGGATGTCGGACTCTCGGACGCGGCAATCCTCCTTGTAGTATCCTTCGTCTTCGTACTCAATGTAGAATTGAGTTTCCGAGGTAAATGCGATGTTTCTTGGCGGCCGGTCTGCCCGTGTAACGAGAGTGCGGATTTTTCCGTCTGACGTCGTCCTGAGATAGAGTGTCCCCAGCCCACACCCCCAAGATCGCCACGTTCCACGATGGCAACGAACTTCCCTCCATCAGGTGATAGTGCACCTAACGATGCCGGTCGCACCATAAACTCTTCCCATCCGGGAACAACACGACCGATTGGGTGTAGTTCCAGCGCGAACCCGCCGGGGTCTCGAACGCAGAGGACAGCGAGGTGCCGGTCGATGGAAGCGCAAAGGAAGTGCGGCATGAATGAAAGGTCATGGTCATCGAATTCGACGTGACGGTTGACGAGGGTTTTCATGGTCTCCGTGTCCAGCAGGCTGATGTCCTTATGATCTCTGGAGGATGCAGAAATTGCCCTGCCGTTATCCAACGGATAGACGCGGGACATTTCTGGGCCCAGGCTGGTGCCGGACGGTCGAGCGTATTCCGTCTCCAATATCTGGATGGACCCCCCCACATTGGCCACCAGGTGACCACTTCGCAGGAGACCAATGGAATGTACCGTCTCGAGGTGGCTCAAGTAGTCGTCCCAATCGGACGAGGATGCGTCTGTGTAGAAGGACCGGAGTTCGCCAGCACTCGTTGCGCAGACCACTCGGTATCCGTTGTCAGAGAAGGTGAAGCAGGAGACGTGCGTTAAGGGGGGAGACGAAACCGGCGCCAGGCCAGTGCGGATATCGATGATCGCGATAGTATTCTCGATTCCAAAGGCCGACCAGACGGCTAAGCGACGTTGACTTGCGGAAAAGGCAATCCCTCGCACGCTCTCTCTTATAGAGAAGGTGTGCAACGTCCCCCCGGTGGTCATTTCCAAGACCATGACAGTCCCTTTGAGCGCTAAGGCGACCTGATCCTCGGGTTCTAACCAACGGATGCATACAACCGGTTGGCCAAAAAAACGCAAATCCCCACATCTAGTCTCCACTTCCCAGAACCTGAAGGTCCCATTGGATGAGCAGCTTGCGAGATACTTCCCCATCGAGGAAACTGCGATGTCGCTGATCTCGAACGCCGTAGTGAAGGTGTGGACCAAGCCTCCGGTCTGCATGTCCCACAGGGTTATCTCGCGGGTGCATTGGTGAGCGCAGAAGAGAACAGTCCCATCCGGTGAGCCCTCGGCTTTTGTGACTTGTCGCGGAGTATTCAGTGACAATCTGAGGACACCTGTGGCTGCGTCATACACATTGACGGTATTGTCCTCGCATACGGCAGCGATTATTTGGCTTGCCACGGCCACGTGTGTGAACCTTCCAAAATCGGCCTTGATAGTTCTAAGGATGGCTCCCCAGGTGGCAGGGAGGCTTTGGGATGACGCTTGCCGTATGGTCCAGTCCTCCTCCCAGGAAGGGTGGCTCTTGAAAAATCGTTCCCGTAGGGTGGAAGCCCTTGGTGACAGGGGCAAGGCTGTGTGGTATATGTGTTGGGCAGACATTTGGATTGGTCGGAAGAAATGGAGGGTAAACCGAAGGCAATCCACGATTAGATCATGAAGGTGAAAGTTTGTGAAGCAACCCTTCTGTTCGCTTATCGTCAACGATTGGTGTCATCGATACTGGCCATAACGAGTGCCACTCACTTTACCCAACCAATCCAACAGGTGGTTCATCGAGTGAATTACACCTTCCAGATGACCCTCGAGGCTCATAACTTCCATCCATGGAAATACATTATGGCCGAGAAATAGAGACGTCGAGGCGACCAACCGGTTGCCGTATCCCCCAGACGTCGAAGAGAACAGAAGATGTGTGGACCAGTACTTGCATGCATAACGCAAGCCACTCCCGAGTTCTTCCCTTAGCAATTGCGGGCGATCAGGGATGTCCTGATTCATCATGAAGGGTGCCAGTGAGCAGGGGTTCACCCTGAGCTTCCCCACGAGGTCCAGGCAGCTCAACACCATGTCCCCGTGACACACCGATGAATCGAGGCAAAACCTGGGATCTGAACATCGGGCGGGATCTAGTAGGAAATCCGGAAACGATTTGTGAATAACACGGATTTCCTTCGACCTGTCGGGAGGTACGAGGATGACCGAGTGGAGATGTCGAAGCGTGGTGGATACAAGCGCGGAATCGAGATTGAGGAGTTTTACCAACCCATCTCGGGACAGGGGGTCGAGTGCCAGTACCACAGCACTGAGGATGCGCTTCAGGTTGACGAACACCGACTCCTCCTTGATACCAGAGAATGCGTCATGTAGGACCCGAGAGTAGGGTGAGTCGACGCCTGAGGCTCCCTCGTGGCTTGTATCGTCTACTTTGCTAACGACGAGTCGAAGACGTTCTCTGGGATCGTGGTGTTCCGATTCGATGAACCTGGCCACGGTAGAGGCAAAAATGAACAGTCCCGAAGATTTCTGGGCGAGTACTGGGATATCCTCATCCAACGGCCATGCTTCCGGTAGGTCGAGGCCACTCCGTCGCTTTGCGATTGCGGTCAACTTATCTGTCAGGTACAACTGAATGTCACCTTCGACAGAAGTCGAGTCGACCTCGTGCAATAAGAAAATCTGCGTGAACGGTTCCAGGAGGGGAAGGCGAAAACCAGAGCGGATCCGTAACTCCGGTCGACCTGTTATAAAGAACTTCACCAGCGGTAGTTTGCTGACGAGGCGGCCGAGAACGGAGAGGATTGCCGAAGCGGGTTGGTCGTCGACACACTCGTCCAATGCTTCTATGACGATTACACAGGAGATACCAGTCGAAGACAGCGGATCCACGAGCAGGTTCCTCAGCTGGGAGATGAGGGAGTTGTAGGCCACCGAGGGGTCCCGCTTGATAACCTTGACGAGGTGGTCCCGGAATCGTGGATAACGGAAAGCGAGTTGATATGCGAGTGTGGGGAAAATGTTCTTGAGCACCTTTCGCTCCAAGTACTCCCGGGAGCAGAAGAAGCTGGCGCCAAGAATGCCGTCATCGTTGGCCATTTCTGAAAACGTCTGGGCGATGGTCGATTTCCCGGTCCCCGCCAACCCGTTGAGCCAGAATACATGTTGGTCCTGAGCATTTTTGGCCCAGTACATGATATCTCGAAGGATGGACTCCCGGGTTCCATTGAGACACCGTTCGTGATGGTCGGCCTGGTATCCCGCGTTATGTACGGGGTTCAGTTTGTCCAAGGTTTCGAGGTCCGCGGCTTCCTGTGGGAAAGTGAGTATTTAGACGACTTCTGCCCCTCCAACTGCACTCACAATCATCTCTTTCGCCTTATGAACAATGTCCGCCGTGTTCCCAGCGATGCCCCTGGTGGTCCGGTCAATGTTCCTGGCAACTTCATGGATGTCCCTGGTATTCTCGTATGTGTTTTGTTGGAGAGAGGTCTGAGCGGTCATTAGTGACCTTGAACTGTGCGTTTTCGGCTACAAACCTGGTAATCCATGACAGCACAGGCCATATCTTGGACGAACCCGTTCAGCAATCCGCTATGATCCTCATTCCGCAAGAATTTCAACAGCCCGCTTTGTTCAGAAAGCGGTTCGAGTTTGACGACGACGTCCATCAGCCTCCTACGGATATTCTACGTCAACGGCATGACAGTGTTGGGGCTCGGAGGAAGACGAACCTGCAAAGCAGTTCCCTCCGTGCACTCTCCGAATGATCATCTTCCCTTAGAGGAGAACGGAGTATATCCGAGAGTGACAACACCCTCCCCTCTATCTCTTCGAGCTGCCTCGCGTTGCTCACGGTTCGCTAGAGCGCAGACCGTCAGCACAACATCTCCATAGTTACTGGGATGGACTCACATCGTAGTTCTTGATCAAAACAGAGAGTGCGCCGACCACTGCCTTCAGTGGTAGGAACATGTCCGAAGACTCTTTGGTGACATTAACCATCATCCTCGCTGTACTATACGCCGTTCGCCAAGCTGAATCTGCCGCTTGGTGAGGGCTGGGTTCCTGGCAGATCGCCTCATAATTGGGGTGGGATGTGTGGATCGCCCCCTGTTCGTCCAAGCGAGGGAAATGGTTTTTGCTTAGAGATGGGGATCCGATAGATGATGCGACGATGATCGACGAAGCGGCGAGTGCCTTTACATCTCCACAATGTAGGGTGGAAAGTTTCTTCCGGAAGAAAGACTCGGTTGGGGATGTGGGGGAAGATGTCGGAGTTGCCGTCGGACGCGATATTCCCCGCAGACGAACCATAGGATGGGACCAAGGATGAGCATACAGACAAGCAAGAGACGCTCTTGACATTGCCCTTCACATGCCAGAATCGAAATCCGGCTCCGGGCGGCGGGTGGGAGGTTTCCTGGCATTCTAACAAGGTTCCCCAGGGCCCAGGCTATCACGAAACCCACACCGGCGCTGCACTGCAAATGGTGACCGAGCAGTGAGGGCTCAATATTCGATGTTGAGCCAACGTCGTGCTGTTTGCGAGCAAACCTCACCTCGGCCCTTGATCTCCTCTTTACAGCTGAGGTATAATCCCGGTTTACCCTCAACTATGTACGTCATGAAGCTGCTGCTCACCGCCACCAAACGCTTCTCACCGTGTAGAGCACGATTCAAAGTCATGTAGACAGGGTGGTGAGCGCTGAACAATTCACCCTTTTGAACTCGCATCTAAGTAGCCCTGGCAACTTTCGTTTGAGAGGGCGAGGTATGACAAATCCCCTCATCCCTTCAAGCGAAATATTTCGCCTTTGGTGCGTCCAGGTTGACGAGATAGCGGCTAGAATTCGAGCAATCTGGATATCCGCGCGATATCTCCAGAACAGTTTCGTCCCCGTCAATCGTCTCCCTCCAGAAGTTCTCGGTTTAACCCCCCTCCCTCTGCTCGAAACGCGATCTGATCAACGCCACCGCGGTCTGTCGACACCGGCACAACACCCTGTTGTCGGCTCCCGATATGTGGCGTGCCGTTGACAGCTATGGAAATCGGGACCCTCTTCGCAAACGTATGCTACGAGAGTGCCTTGAACGGTCTCGGACGGTCCGCTCAACGTCAGACTAGCACCGGTCATACCTCCCCCGGTAGGTGTGCATGTAATGTGTCAGGTTGCGAACTCGGACAGAGCGTTCTTCACTGGGCAATTGGAGGGTCGGGCAAGGGCGATTTATCAACTTCAGTCTTCCAGGAGCTAAGGTTCTGGCGAAACCGTTTCTCCAATTTCCCTCAGAATCGCACGAGTGGAAGCGTACGAAAATAATATCCATGACATACAATACGATAAGACATAGGCACACAGACAACACAGACAAAGGAAACAAGACAGGAATGCAAACGATGACAGAATAGATTAGAGAAAACATGAGCGATCGGTATATGCAGAGGAAGGATATCACAGCTCGTCGTCGGTGAACACCTCCTCGCCACGTTTCCTCCTCGCGATACGCTCCTTCTTGGCCTTGCGGGCCTCAGCAGCGGTTTGCTTCTTCTTCTTGTTAACTTCAATCTTGTTGCCCATGGCATCGTATTGATCTTCCTCCTCTCCCGCCTTCTTGTCGATTCGTGGTCCAGATCCTTGGCCCTCAACCCAGTTGTGTCCGGAGGGCTCGAGGTAACCATCCTTCATGGCCCAAACTTCCTTGCAAATCGACTCGGAGAACTCCCTGTTGTGGGTAATGACGAGGACACCACCTTCGAAGGCCTTCAAAGCCTGGATCAGGGCGGCAAGCGATTCACGATCGAGGTAGTCTGGAAAGCAACATTAGTTACTGGTCTCCGAGAACCAGCGGAAATATAGGATACGCACTAGTAGGCTCGTCCATGCAGATGACGTGGGGGCGGCGCCAGGTGGCAGCACCGAGGACGACCTTGACCTTCTGTCCACCAGAGAGACCCCTCATCGAATTGTGAGAAACGAACTCGGGCTCGAGACCGAAGTCAGCGAAGTGGGCCTCGATCTCGCGACGAACGAGGGGACGAAGGAGACCTAGGCGCTGAGCCTCACGGGTGTCAACCTCCAAAACCTTCTTCTCGAAACCACGCTTGACCAGCTCGTCACGGGGGATCCAGATGTTCTCGGAAGAGCTCAATCCTTTGAGCGAGACCTCGTACTCGTATGACTGCTTGAGCTTCTTACGGTTGAGGACCTCATCGATGAGCCTCTTCTGACCCTCAATGATGATGGTGGCACCCTCCTTCATCTTCTTCTCCTCCTCCTCGGTGATCTGTCGGGAAGCCTTGGCCATATCCTCCAAATCCTCGCCGGTCTGGTAACGCCATAACATGTATTCGAGGGGGGTCTTGTCGAGATGATTATCAATATGGTGGAAGGCGTGTTGAGCAACGTAACCGATGACCAAGTTAGGGTGCCTCCAGACTTCACCACCCTTGTTGGCCTCCATGTCACCAATGAGTAACTTGACGAGGGTAGATTTACCCGAACCGTTAGGTCCGAGGACGGCGACACGAGAGGACAAGGAGACCTGAAGGGTGATGTCGTAGAGTTGCTGAACGGCTTGAGTGGGATACTGGAAGCCAACTTTGCGCATCTTCAGCAAACTCTTCTCCTTGGTCTTGACACCCTCAAGCAAGGGGGGATCGGGGAACTTGAACTTGTAGTCCTCGAGAGCCTCAAGCGTGTAGTAGGACTTGGCCTCAGGGACGACCTGCATGAAGTGCTCGAGGTTACCGCGGTATCTTCTGAGCTTGAAGCGGTTGAGGTGGAGGACATCGGTAATGACGTTGTTGAGGAAGCTCGAGTCGTGAGAGACAATGATGGAAGTGCAAGTGGTCAAACTAGTGAGGTAGCTCTCCAACCAGGCGATGTTGACGACGTCGAGATGGTTAGTGGGCTCATCGAGCAAGAGAATGTCGGCCTTGAACAACATGGCACGGGCAAGAGCCAACTTCATCTTCCAACCACCAGACAGACTTCCGATAGCATGTCCCTGGCGCTCATCGTTGAAACCGACGGAAGTCAGGGTCGAGATGACCTCAGGCTTGTCAGCGAGGACACGATTGTCACTGAGGATGAAGTCAAGGACGGATGTTTCGGCCTCGGAACCGTCAATATCGTGTTCAACGTAGAAGGTTCGGACCACATCGGGGGAGGGGAAACCCTCGACCTGACTGTTGAACGTTGAACGATTAGAGCTAAGCTCCGAGTGAGATTGCAAGAAACACTGACCCATTGTTGATGGCACGCATCAAGGTGGACTTTCCGGTTCCGTTCCTACCGCAAAGACCATAGCGGTGACCACGCTTGAGGCGGAGGGCGGCGGTGTTCAATAAGATCTTGGCACCATAGGCGAGAGAGAATTCGCAGTTGCACAGATCTTCACCTTCCTCCTCATCTTCCTCAACACCAACATCGTCATCGTCATCGGAGGCGGACTTGACAACCCACTCGCGGGAAACGGCAAGACCCTGAGGGATGGAGACGATGAAGTCGAGGTGTCCTGCAAGAGTGTCCCACTCAGAGACGTCGAAGATCTTGGCATTGACCAGGTTTGCAGCGAGACGAGAAGCATAGATGACAGAAACGTTGGCAACCGCGGGAACGGGATTGGCGCCCTGCTTCTTGTACACAGCGATCAAGCCGTTGGCGAGGGAAGTGGGTTCGGCGGTCTTGATTGGTGACAAGTTGGAGCCGTCGGAGTCGGCGGGGACCTCACCAATCTGACGGAGGGTGGCGATGGCCCTGCCAACAACACCACGAGCTTCGGGGTCACCGATGGAATTCTCAATCTTGATCAAACCCGGGAGGAGCTTGGGGATGAAAGGACGGACAGTGACGGCAGAGTCGACGAGCTTGGCCATGTTATCAGTAATGACAGCAACACGGCGCTTGGTGGCGGTGAGCTTCTCGTTGAGACCACGAGAGAGAAGGGGAACCATGAGGGAGAGAGTAGCGGAGTCTACTTCGGAAACGAATGTCGTAGCCGACAAGAGGTCCAAGGTCTTGGGAACCTCATCGACCGGGTTGATTAAAGCCTTGATTAGGGCGGGAATAAAGCGTTCGATATCTTTGTTGGAGACGAGAGCAGTGGCCTTCGTGAGTGATTCCCGAGCGGCCTTCTTCACATCAGCCTTGGTATCCCAGATGGCCTCAGCGAGGATGGGGACGATATCCGGCATGAGCTTTGCGGTCTGAGCAGGGGCGCTCTGAACTAGTTGGTTAAGGACGACGATAGCACCAGTCTTGACCTGCCATTTGCCGTTGTTTTTTATTCCGTGGAGGAGAGCCGGGAGGACGAGAGCGGCAGCCCAGGGGCTCATCTTGGAGACGAAAGCCCTGACGGCGTCGATGGAAGCCTGACGGACGGCTGGCATTTTGTCGGCGAAGGCCTCGAGGAGAGCAGCGTAGAGACCAGAGTCGATGAAAGTGGGCTCCAGGGCCTTGACAGCACCGGCATTGACGATCGCCAAGACGGCTCCGGCAGCACCCTCGCGGGAGGCGGGGGATTTCTTGTCTGCAAGAGCCTTCTTGACAGCCTCATTGAAACCGACGGATTCGACGGTGGGGGGACCATCTTTTAGGGCAGCATCGGCAAAGAGCTGCGCGGCCGAGTCGCGGGTAACCTTGTCGGAAACGAACAAAGAGGCGACATCGACGGTGGGGGCCGCATTAGAAGCCTTAAGGGTGGCTGGGTCGGGGATAGAAGGGTTGGTGGAAGCAGTAACGGCTGGCATTTCTAAGACGTTGACGAGTCTGATCGGGGTCATGAGGGTGGTCAGATGAAGAGATGGCCGTCTGGAAGGAGATGGGACTAACCTAAAAAAATTTCTATCGTTGAGATGAAAGTCTATTGCGTGGCAAATACACTGCACGAAGGCCCAACAAAGACAAGGTCTCTAGAATCTAAATGGCCGAGAAAGACCTGTCGGGGGATGAGGGTCAGCGGACGACGGGGGAGACGGGGGAGAAAAAGAGCAGACCTCTATTACAAGGGTAGTAGGGAGAGACGGAGTGGGGGATGAGAAAAATTGGGGAACCTGCAAACAAGTTTATATAGGGCTAACGTCGGCGATCGCCGGGGGATACAATGGTCCGAGCATCGGCTTCCAGTTTGAGCGGAGCGCTGCACTGGAGGGCCATTGCACAGGACGCTGGACAATGGCTTGCCGGTGACCGGGTTACCCCATCGGTTGTTGTTACCCCGCGCATGGTCGAGACAAGGATAATCGGATTGACCGCCAACCGTACCAACAAACAGGCGACGAGCGTTCTGGGGTATGTGTCTAACGGTAACCGCAAGATTCGTCCACTGGTACTACTGTTCCTCTTTCAAACGTGCGAAACTAAGCGGCGCGAATTGCTGTGGTGAAAATTCCAAACGTCAGCCTCTCCGAGCACACGTGCATAAACGACACAGGACTTACATATCCCCCAGCAATGTAATGCTTACTGTTCCCCTCTACCCAATGCAACCGGAGTGCATGCAAGAAGGCAGACAAGCCCTGCACGTAATTCCCGGTTAGCGGATATCAACCCCGATCAGGCAGGGACCACGACCCACCTCCATAAGACAAAGGACGCCAACGGTGCCAGAAAACCAAAAGCCTCCCATCAAAATCAGCGCGACCAATCCGGTTACTCCCTCGGGTGGGATCAGGTCCTCAATAGTCATGTTCCACAACACCTCTGATAATTGGGCATGCGCGAGTGATAGTGCCCACAATCGAAGGTAGGAAGCAGTGTGCGAAACACAGCCAAGGCAAAACTCGATGGTGTGAATGACCTGGTGGACGATCACCTCACCAAAGTCGTGTGATTCCTGTGGTAAGCGGAACTGAGCTGAAACAGTAAAAGTCCGTGTGACGGAAATGAACCCACGTGTTCCTCTTCCATGTCCTCAACTATCGCTTGCCCGTCGCCCTCTTCTTCGGCTTCCAGCGTGTCATCTAAACTGGTCCGCCGCGTGTCGTGGTCGGTAGACAACCCGACATAGCCTTGTCCTTGAATCCGTTTCATCTCCTTCCACTGCAAATATGGCTTAGCGCACAAAAGCCAAGGCACACACACGGCGGCAATCAAAAGTAGAATCGTCTGCACAACGCCCTGTCCTGCATACAACTTTTCGTCAGGGTTGATGGTTCCCGGCGACAGAAACATGTTGATTAACATGTTCAACAGAGACGGAGGTGAGGCAGGAGATTTGGACCAGTCCACCGACCACTTGTAGAGGATGCAAACCACCAAGTAACCGAAAATAGACTGCAGGAACAACATCTGCGGGACGAAGTTCGTCCAAATGTCGGACCTGTTCTTGAACTTGAGGTGGTTCGGAACTTGCAGGCAGAGCGCGAAAGTCATCTTTCGGAGTGTTAGCGCCAATCCCCTGGATGCGGAAATAAAGATGCCTACATGGATGACACCGGTGACAATGGACATCTTCATCTTGTACGAGTTAGTAAAGATCAGGGCATTTGAGGCGCCATGCCAGCCGGGATCCAGACCGAATGGATAAGTGTGGCCATTGAAGGTACCGACAGTCCCGTTGACCGGGAAGTCCCAGCCAGAATGGAAGAGATGGAGTGACTTGGAGAAAATATCGTTATAAATGAACCCTGTGTAGATGGCGAATGCGCCCATGAGGAGGATAATGTAACGACCGCTATTGGTGCATCAATTGGGGCTCGAAGAGCGGGATCGGATCAAAGATGTAACTCACAAGAAGAACATCCCGATAATCTAGCGACCAGGTGAGTGATGGGTGCTAATTAGGAAGGGGAGATTTCACTCACCTCTCCGAGATCAACTCTCGCGAGTTTTCGTTCATACATGATCATTCCCAAAGCGAAGGCGAAGGTGATAAACCCGTGCCCAATGTCACCGAACATGACGGCAAACAAGAATGGGAAAGTCACCACAGCGAACAAGCCGGGGTTAACCTCCTCATAGGTGGCGATACCGTAACTGTCCATGATGGTCTGGAAGCCTTCGGTAAATTTGTTCGTCCTGTGGAAGGTTGGGGGAGTTTTGTTTGTGCGGAGCTCGTGGAGGATGGGAGGCATGTTGGTTCCAGACTCCTCCTAGACGACGGATATTAAGCGGTGACCAGGTGAATGAGGGTAAAGACTGACAGTGGCATGCCTCAAGGCGAGTTGGATCACAGCAATATCTCTGGTTGGGCACCAACCCTCCGCGAGGAGTGTCTTCCGGCCAGAATCATACCCGAAGAGGTTGAGGGTTTCGTAGATGGCCTTCTCCTTGATGACAACATCCTGCCAGCTCGAGAGGCTTTCGCCGATCTTCACAAGTTCTGTGTGTCTGCTGGAACCCGTGTTGTATAGTGTGACTCGTATATCTTCAATGCGACTGGATACTTCACGAAGCGCGCTGACACGATTCTCGGCGTTGGAGTCGATAGGGTACAATGTGGCCCCCATGCTCTCTGCGACCTTGCGGATTTTAGCCAAGAGGGTATCTCCGTGGGCGAAGATGATGAAAACATTCTTCCTCGTCTCTACTCCTGTCATAGGATCGACGAAAGGCTCGACGATATCTGTGTGGTTCATATACAAGTTCCCGCGCAGTACACGCCATAAGACCCGCTCAAAGGTCGGAACACGAGCTCGGTCAATGGTACCCGCAACGAACCTATGCGATATGTGAGCGGTTAGATTATACCGCTTCGTACCACATACTCTAGGTCAAACTGGACGCCGGAAGAGAAGTTGTTCTCTCGATCTTCGTGTTGCAGGAGGGGAGCAGAGCTGTCATCGAACGACGTCCGGATGTCAGTCCGATAGGTAGAAGCCTTGAGAAATGTAAACTGCGGCTCCCCAGTCAGCCTAAAGAATCAACTCACTCTATCGAAAAATATGGCGGTCTCCCTCAATACATGCTGAGCCTCAACCAATTCCATGAGCCGGTCGCTGAGCAGCTGGTAACTGTCGTTCATCTGGTTCAACCTCTTCTCGTGTTCAGAAAGTTTGACATCCAGTTCGTCCATGGTTTGCGCAGCACGGGGTCCGACAGTAAGCAACGGGGCGGAGTCGTAAAGAGGCCGGACCAGGATGGCATCCTTCTCCCTCTCAATCTGAGTAGCGAAGAATCGAACGCGACGAGCCATGTCGTCTACACGGCGAATTTCGGTAATAAAAGAACGCTGGAATGGGTTTACATCTGGGTTCAACTGTAACCCTGGTTCAGATACGATAGCGGCTGAGAAAATGGAGACGAGGTACGTCTTTGAATTGGACATTTCCTAGTTCTCCCAGCTCGGAGACGGTGTCGTGAGCGACTTCCGTTGGAATGATGAGTCGAACTAAGCTCATATGTTCCGAGCCTATCATCAAGCGTCAGCATACATTGGGGATTTGACACAATTATGAGGAGACTAACGGAACAGTGTAGGATAATCGTCCGCCATGGTGAAAGTGGAGGACAGAGTCGGCGTTGGGTGGGGTCGGCGCAGCCGTAGATATCCAAATAAGGAAGACGCGACTTCAGTTGGCGCGCAATCGACGTGTTCGCTCGACGTATCCTTCACTACCACACCCACATTTCCTCTCGTCCGGCCTACCTTCGTCTCGTCCCGGGCAACACGAGAAAATGTTCTCGTTATATCTGATTCTGGCGGTCTTTGTTGGCTTGCTGCAAGCAAAGTCTAGCACTGGAGACTCGGTTCTGGTCATCTTGGACAGCAAGCTGAACCGGTCAGATTACTCGCTGTTCTTCGGCAGTCTGGAAGGTACGTGTGAAGAGGAGCTTATGTTTCATTTTTTTGAACCCCCTGTCGCAGAGCAAGGGTATAGTTTGACCTTTCGTGCGCCGGGGGACAGCACTCCTGCAATCAAGGAGTATGAAGCACCAAACTTCGACCATGTCATCGTCTTTGCACCGTACACAAAAAGTACACTCTATAGCGACTCCTCCGTCAAGGTTTTAACTGACCTGGGCACCTTAGATTTCTCATCCGATATCACCCCTCAGTCTTTGGTCTCACTGCTGGAAAAGGGCACAAACCTGCTACTCGCCCTCTCTCAGAAACAGAACCTCGTCAACTCCCTCGCAAACGAGTTCTCCCTCATTCTTCCACCACCACAAACCCCCCTTGTTTCTCATTTCCCCGAACGAGAGGAATCGGCCACCGTTATCCCAATCACCCCCCAACCCAATGTCCTCGTCGGCCCGGACTTGCCACCGGTTTGGTTCTCCGGTATCCCAGTCGCGCTGGGCAGCAACCCACTCCTCTTCCCTATCCTCCGTGCCCCCGCTGAGAGCTTCGCCTCGGATGCTACTGCAGATTCTGGTGCAGATTCCGTCTTGGAAGCCGCAGATAGAGGCGGTGAGGGTCTCTGGGCTGGTAGCTCCTTGAGTCTTGTTACTGGCTTCCAAACTCGTGGCGGTGCTCGAGCAACATGGGTCGGTGGTGTGGAGCTATTTAGTGACGATTTCGCCAAGAAGAACGCGCTGAGGTGAGGGTTTGTGCGGAGATGCATTGACATTACTAACCCCCCTCCCAGTGGCAAGAAATCCGGAAACGCTCAACTCTCCAACGATGTGACCGCATGGACATTCCAAGAGAAAATGGTTTTGAGGATCGATGCTGTATCTCACCACAAACTGGGAGAATCCGAAGCCCCCGAAGTCTACACTACCAATGACCAAATCGTAAGGGTCCCTCTCTTGAGCCAGGTACCTCTCCTGACCAGTGCTACAGGTATACACCACCCACATTTCCAAGTATGAGCCTGCTACCTCATCGTGGGTTCCATACTCTGGCATCTCGGACCTTCAACTGGAGTTCACCATGTTGGACCCCCACATCCGAATTTCTGTTCCCCCCGTCCCGAGTGCTCCAGGAGAATATTCGGTTACCTTCCGAGCCCCAGATAGACACGGTGTCTTTAAGTTCGTGATTGACCACAGGCGAAAAGGGTGCGCGTTGTTCTTCATTCCCACTGATTAACACCGATCCTCACCAATTACGAACCTTGTAGATGGTCGACCCTTCAGAGCTCCACCACGATTCCCGTTGTACCGCCACGACATGACGGATACCCAAGGTTCTTGAGTGCGGCCTGGCCATACTATACTGGCGCGATAAGTACCAGTGTGGGGTTCCTCTTGTTCTCCCTCTTGTGGCTCGTCGGTGGAGAAGAGAAAACCAAAACGAAGAAGGAATAATGTAATTCTTCCTTGTTGCATAGCAATGATATTTCGAGATAACGTGATGATATTCGTGGCCAGTGCGATTCACTAGTGGTCCTTACATGAGTCGAGATATGCCCTGGTACGACCCTCTTCCAAAAGAACCCGAAATTCCGAATCGGCCACATTTAAAGTCCGGGACTTGGCACGGACCCACACCTGTGCTAAGAACTCCGAAGACGATCGTGTCTTGCACTTGACGTTGAGTTCACCAGCGGAGCATGTCCAAGTCCAGCAGCGTCAGCAGGTCGGTGGCCGGTGGGACCATAAGCGTCGATGCGAGCTACGCACAAGAACTGGTTGAGTTCTGGATAGAGAAATACGAACAGGTCAAGGGGGAACTCGACCAGACCAAGGTACATGTTCCCCGATGCAACTCTGAAGACTTCTGGGTACATTCCCCTGACTGTTGCGACCATCCTCATTAGGATTCCTCTGTTGCTACTTCCTTGTCACCTCGAGGTAGCTCCCCCGACGAGGACGACAAGGAGAACGGAAGTGGACCAAGCTCCGTCACGGAGTAGTGAGTCCCGGATCACCAGTTTTCCGACCCCAGAAGCAACTCACTCTCGTTTTTAGCGAAGTGGAGTCTGAAGTGGATACATTGAGAGCCTGCAACGAGGATTTGATGAACCAGTTGGCCGCGAGCGAGCAACAGCGTCTGGGACTATTGCAACAGGTTAGTTCTCGCACATCTCTGGACGAACGCCGTGGTGGAGATGAAGCGATGTCTTGGTATAGATCCATGCATTCCTTGCTCAGAATGTGATGCTAGCACTCGAAGCCGACGTCTTGAGGCAACAGAAGATAAATAGCATCTATCCTCCGGCGGTGTTCTTCCCAGCGGGGGCGAACCCTTTGACATTCCGGTTCTCTTCACCCCAAGTACTATCTGAGAAGCTCTCATCTGTAAGCCACAAGATTGGTATCCCCAAATGCTCCACTAACGTTCACGAAACCAGGATGTGCTGGCAGGTCATCCGTCAGTCCCGATGTCCCTCGCGCAATTATCACAATTCACCTGACAAGGTTCTGTACATTTCCAGAATTTGTTTCCTCCCACGACCACCTGCCTGCCTGCCTCTCCGAGTTACCGCGTGCGGACAACACGGGTACTGGTTTTCCCCTGTGACCACATATCCGGAAAATGTCGAGTTTGAACTCGTCGTAGAAGGAAAGGCCAGCGAAGTGAGTTTCAGGCTATCTTCGCCGCTCTGTCTGAAACATTGCATCGCCAGTGGACATATCTGGGAAGATACAAAAGTGTTCACTTGCCTGGCGGGGAGTTGAGATTGTCGGAATGGTTAATGCTAGACGATGAGGTGAGCGTCTACCCATAGGTTGGACATCCCATCCTGATATCCCTGCTCAGACCAAAGGCGTGCACTGTCTAAGAGTTGCAGCTCAAAGGGTTGGGCAAGATGCGGCAACACCAACAACCGTCTCCGCTGCTGCGATTGAGCTCAGGCAGCAATACGAATCCGGCCAAGCGGCTGTACAGTGTTTCGCATTAGTATGCACGGGATTTTCCGTGCAGGTGCACGGAACATTGCACGGCACTTCGACTCGGACCAGGAAGCGTAAATCCAACGGGCAAGCTGGAGGCAAGCGAATCAAAAGAGAAGCCAGTTAGAGAGGGGACGCTGTCCGCATTACACAACAACGACGTGGTTCTCCGAAAACTATCCTGAGCGAGACGTACACTACAAGTGAGATAATGGTCTGCAGAGGCGAAGGTAGATTAAATCCCAATACATAATCCGTGGTCTGGTACAAAAAAAAATAAAGAGGAAGGCGAGTGGCGAGTTGTAAGCATCCGTCAGATCCGTTCCATGAACCTGGTTCCGTTTTCGAACTTCCTCATGGGAGCGCTATTGTCATCGCTAATCACCGAGAAGTTCCGCTCGTCCCGACGAGGTCTTTCGTGTATGGATAGAGCCTCAGAGGGAGGGGGGCTTAGGTCGGGTTGGGGCGATTCGGACCGGTATAGCGGCTCGAATGGGAGATCCACCCCTCGGGAAATAATCGGGGTGTGTTCGGATGATGGTGCGGAGAGTTGGACGGTGGATGTAGAAGACATTCTGGAGTCACGATGGTATTCGTGGCGCTGATCGTTGGGTACACCCTCATAGCCCGAACGGGTAGTTGGGACGTAGGGAGGATCAGTTTCTTCCATGTTGTCCCCTTCGGACCTCCAGTCGGACCTATCAGGGGGTGTCTTTTGTATCTCGATATCATCGTTGGCTTTCGTCCAGCCGCCCCTCCCAAACAAGCGAGCTATCCGCTCTTTGAAGCTCCGAGGGTCGGGCGAGTGTTCACCGGTGTTGACTGGTTCTGCTGCAGCCTTCTCTGCGTCGTGTTTGGCTCTACGCCTCGCACGTTCGGCGGGGGTGGGTTCATGGTGTTTGAGAAGCCAGAAGATGGCGATGCAGCAGATAATCACGATGAGGGCGAGAGATACGACGAGCACCCAAAAGCCAACGGGAGATCCTCCGAACTGAGGCACCTGGAGCTTACTCGATGCCTCACCTTGCGGAGGTTGGGGTGCCAGCGTGGGCTGAGTGGGGACCGGACTCGAAGTTGACTGTCATGGGAGTGGCGGTGAATCTGACGTCGGTTCGGCAATCAATGTACATAAACCAGATTAACTCACCATTCTGTTGCACTCGCGTTTCTTTCGCTCGAGCGACCAACCGGGGGGGGCCTACACTTGAAGAGCAGAAAACACTGCGGAGATGAAAGGTCGCTCTGAAAATTGAGTCGCTATGGGCGTGACTGACTAAGGTGCGGCACTGCACCATCTGCTTAGTCAGCACCTGTTCCAGTCCGAGCCGAGTCCATTGCATCATCGGACGCACCGCCCTCAGGGTGGAACGAAAGGTATTTTCGTCCAGGACACGGTCCTCCACGAGGTCGAGGAGCGGATGCTTGCCCAGATAATCGACTCGTGGTTTCCAGATAACAGCTAAACTTTACAGTGGATCAGCCCGTGAGGACGATTGAATCCGTTTCCTGCAGACCGCATGGAAAGATCGGAAAAGAGTCCAGGCTGCGTCGGACGCGTGTCCAACGCCGTGGCACCCTCTTTGATCCCTTCAGGGCGCTGGACAGCTAATATCTCTATAGGGGACATCATGCCTCCGTTGATCATCTTGCGTCTCACACGAGGCGGCAGGCTAGACTTTCTCGATTACCTTCTCCAAGCGAATACGTGAAACCCCACAGTTCCCCTGATGGGGGGTAGAACATGAGGAACACACTCGTTGGGGCTACGAAGACACCTCTCGCAGGGGCCCCGGTCCAAAGGGGCAACGGCAAGACACCCATGTATCCTCCAACGGCGAAGCGGAGGCAAATCAGGCTATGACGACACGGAAACGAGGTTCTCACGACTGCTCATTCTTCTACTTCCACCCTTCCACCGCCCACTTCTCGTAATCGATCTGTCAGGTGACTGGCACCGGGTGATGACGAGATAACCCCTCAGGTCTTTTACGCCAGCTGCCGCGTGCATCATACCTCTCTCCCACTTCATTTCCTTCCCCCGTTCCCCTCCCGAAATGTCCTCTCCGAACTTTACACCTCAGATCGTCTCCAACGAACATAATTGCGTATGTATCATTTGTGCTCGTTCACGATGCGAACTGGAGTTCATCTCGCTTGAATCCTCCGCTTTTTCACAGATCTGCGGCGGCCATACGTGTACAGAAGCTGCAGCGTCGCCGGTCGAGTCGGAAGTCCTCCATATCTTGCAGAAGGAGCACACGCACGCCCTATCTCTCTTGCGCTCAAGTCCTCTGCTCTCGAGTCTATTTGTGTCATACGCTAGCAGGGTGTCCAGCTCTCCAACTCCGTCCCAGTCGCCATCCCCTTCCCCCCCACCAACCCCCAGTCGCAACGATGAGCGATGGACAAATCTCAAAACCTCCTTCGAGACACTGCGAACCGATCACGACAAGCTCCGGGCGGACTACGTCGATTTGACGAAACAAGTCGAGCAAGACCAGGAGGAGATGACGGAATTGCGCGAGCGGTTCGCCGACATCCAACGTCAACACCTCACTGCGGAAACTGAGCTTATCAAGGCACAGGGGGACACGAGGGAAATGGAGACGAAATACGATGCAGCTCTTCTGAAACTTCAGCAGAGAGATATGTCGCAAGAACGGATGACGGTGGAATTGGAGAGTGCCCACGCAGAGATTGAGCAGTGGAAGGTGATTCGTTTGTACGTTTGTCATGCTCCGGCCCAATTTCTAACCTACGCGTCACCGCGCAGACGGAACACACCGCGTTGGGACAATGTGTGATCGATCAACAGATGGAGATTCTGCGAATCAAGCAAAAGGCAGTATCTAATCTTGAGGAGGTCCAGTTCGAGTTGGCAAACCTCCAGGTGTGTAAGGCCACCATGTGGTCGTTTCATAGAGGATCTCACCTTTGGATCCCCCTTCATTTTAGAATCGATATGATGCCCTCGATCGATCACACACGGCTCTCCTCACCGAAACACGCAGGAGCAAGGATGTCGAGACTCCTACCCCAATGTTTACGGAAGTCAAAGCACCGAGTTCTCGACGACGCCTCGACAGCACCAGTGAATGGGAGTGGCCTTCTCCCGTCGTCGACCCTCCAGCCACTTCGCACCATCCCCCGGAACCCTCCACGCCGAAAATCGACATCACCGTCGCCAGCAAAGAAACCCTAATACCCGTTCCCCAACAGCAACCTTCGACCTCTAAGTTTCCTTTGGATCCGAAAGAGAACACCACGAAATCGGAAGCGAAGCCCATCGTCACCGCGCCCGGGATATTTTTTCGGGCGAAAAGCTCCAAATCCAAAAGCAAGACGGCGAGGGTGTCCGTGCGTGGAGGTTCTAGCGAGGATAAGGAGAACCAAGGAGCGAAGGAGGGCAAAGGAACAGACTTCAAGGTCCCCTGGGTCTTGATCAAAACGGACTCTGATGATGCCAGGGAGTCCGAGAAGGAACATGACGTCACGAATGAGAAAAAGTAAGCAACGAAAAATTGTATCGAGTAGTTCTGGGGTATTTTGGAAGAAAGGGCTGGGCCCAATCTCGTTTTCTTGTATCTATTTATGTATGCATATGTATTACCGTAACACGAAACCCAATCAGCTAATCGTTTCAGTGGCTTTGCGCGGGGAATCTATTGTATTCAAGCTGGATGATCATACAGGGTACTACATGCGGATGGGAGCAGAATGCGTGCCGCTACACCTTGCCTACTCTTTGGCTGGAATCTCTGCTGGAGCCGAATTCTCGTCTCGATTTCCCTTCTGCTCAGGGGGTGGAGTTTGGGAAGGAGCGGCGGGGGTCACAGATTCTGGCAAACCCAGAAGTTGGACGAGCTCCGCGATCTCAATATCTGCGCGTCATGAGTCAGGATCGCGTGTCCGTGGGTCAGCATCATCTTGTGTCAACTCACGGTCCTCGGTGTGTTGCATGCGATGGGCAAAGGAACACTGCGGTCCTGTGGGGGGGAGACTCATTACTAAATACGTGCAGGAACAATCTCCACCAACCTGGTCCAAAAATGAAGTCTCCGCCTAATTGAGCGATGTTTCCCTGCCTCCCGATGTATTTTGGGTGCGTAACCGCACGCTATCCTCACAATAAGGCATCTATAACACCAAAGAATTTGCTTTACTTACCCACATGCTTGCCATTACATTCACGAACATGCTCTTCGGGAGGTAGCTTTTTCTCTTCTCTCCCTTCGGCGTGATCTCGAGGGTGACTTTCAGGTCAAGCGCTCGGAAGGTCTCCCTGGAAGAATCTGCGTAGATATTTCCCTTAAAACCAGTCGTTTCTAGACGGTGATCGGGTTGGTGAGATTCAACTTGGAGGCGAAGCTTGAGGAAGGGATGTCGGCGACGTGCATCCCCGTACCTTTGTAAAATGGGATTACATCCCACTCTCCGCATCCAATAACGATGACACGCACGCCGGTATCGTCGAAAGTTTTAAGAGGGATAGAAGCAAGGTGGGAGATATACGCCTGTGATACGATTAGCCAGCCTCCGGGGCGAAGGGGAAAACAGAACCTGGCAGCTCTGACATCCACATTTGTGAGATGATTCTGTGATTGCGAACCAGTGGGAGTACGTACACCACAAAAGAAATGACCTGCAGTAACTTCACTGAGCAAAGTGGGCCCGCCAGCAGCAGAAACACTGACGGATGAAGATGATGACAGTCTTCTGGTCCTCGAAAAGACTGCCGAATGTTACGGCCTGTCCCTTCTCATCCCGAACCTCGAGCTTAGAGACTGTAGTTATACCCTCGCTCGTCAGAATATCTCTCGGTGACACGCTCATGCCAGGTGTGAGTTCAAGTTTTACCTGTGGAGCCTGGATTTAGCGGCTATGCTTTAACGCCGGGTCCGAAATTCCCACGGTCGCTTGTTCTACGGTCATTCTCCGAGTCCGTCCAGTGCCAGTGCCAGGCCCACCTCGGCCATCCTTATCCTTATTGATCCATTAATTCATCTTTGTGGACTGTAGCACTAGCAAGTGTGGAACACATCCCATTGCCACCAACGTTGTTGGGTAGCACCTATCTTCTGGACCTTTTCATTTGGGCACTATTACGCTGGCCACACCATGGGAGATGTGTGGTTTGGACACCAGACTGCTTTCTCTGCCCCATTGGACACTCAGTGCAACATCACTAGGGCCTGCCCCACCTTGTTTGGATTTGCTCATTAACATACTATCTACGGCCTGATCCTCCCCCCACCACCCCCTTGAGTGAGGACATTTGACCTTCTGTTCACTGTTATTATAGTGTAGGGAGTGTGAGAGAGCCTGGCGC
>Ga0307517_10004134_pt1 | contig 22407 bp, 21 predicted proteins | sample 23_EM_MG_FD_194515 | JGI IMG/M metagenome (GOLD analysis project Ga0307517, IMG submission 194515) | Populus trichocarpa ectomycorrhiza microbial communities from riparian zone in the Pacific Northwest, United States - 23_EM | ecosystem: Host-associated > Plants > Roots > Unclassified | place... | reverse complement strand
AGTGTTCTTCCGAAACTTCTTTCTTTCTAATTATTAAGAAAAACAAAAACAAAAACAAAAAACACTCTCCTATCCCGATTTTAGATTCAAATTTAATAAGAGAGATTTAATATATATATATATATATATATATATATATATATATATAGACACACCCTATATATATTATCTCAAAAGCCACGCCATTAATTAAACATTAGCAAAAGAACAAATATTTAGATGTATGCCATCTTTTAGCCTATAAATAGCGTAATCTCCAATACAAAAATCCATGACTCCCAAAACAAAGCAAAAGAAAATCTTCATCACCATCTTCCATAAAACACTCAATCTTTATCAAGCAACCCAATCATCATCAACAACAATCCACTCCAAAAACTTAGTTTCAAAATCTCCAAAACCTCCATTTTCCAACGTCGTATCACTCACCATATTTCCCTCGTGATCCCTTTGAAAAAGTAGTTCGCATTGTACAGTCCTTTCCTTCTCAACTTGCACCGCGCGCACCCTTTTCTCCAACCCTCTCTCTCGAGCTCTCCTCTGTATAAGGAGCGCTTGTCTTTTTTCCTGTTGAAGCCCGAAAGGGTTGCTGTGATTCATAACATGGATGGTCATGGCAATCACAGAGAGAGAAACAAGAAAGAGGATTCGGACGATGATGGAGAAGAGGAATATGAAGTGGAAGATTTGAAAGACAGGATAAAATCTTCAAGAGGGAGTCGATTTAATTTGATAGAGAAGGAGTTTGGACTCGTTAATAATAATGGGTCGTCGTCGATGACAAGTTGGAGGAGAAAACTGAGTCGTGAATCGGTCATTAATGGTATTCGTTATGTCTCCTCAGGTTTCGTTATCCATCCTGATAATAGGTGAGTCATTTTCTATCCTTAATTAATCTAGTATTCTATAATTAGAAATGTTTCCTTTATCACTATGATTTTTGTTATTAAAAAAATAAATTTATTAAACACTAATTAGCTAAAATTAGTGGACGAGATTCATAATTAATGCTGTGAATAAAGAGGAAATGTATAGGCTGTTATTTGCTTTGGGTTAGCCTCTTGATAGAAGTCACAAGTAAATAGGAAATAAAAATATATTTAATTGAAAAATAAAATATAAATATATAAAATAAATCTATTTTGAGTTTTTATACTTTACGAATATATGTTTTCTTATTCCATTATCTTCTATTCTCTAATCTTAAAACAATCTATTATAGTTTAAGAAATTTAATAATTATACATAATCATAAGGTCAATAATTAATATAAGCTCACATAATTATATTGCGACGAAAGCGGCTAGCCTTAGCATTGAGTTTTATGTCAAGGTTATTTTTCTTTAACGAATGTTGATTCACGATTTGGATCTCATTTTTTTCAAAATATGAATCTATTATTTTATTCAAAACAATTCATTTTTTTTTGTTTAAACTTGATAAAGTATAAATTGGATCAACTAAATTGGAGCTTAACACATTAAATTTTAAATCATACGGGTGAATATAAAAAATAATTTCAATCAAAACTTAGCTTGGGTTGAGTTTGAATACCAAGACAACTCCACGAGCCAAATCAATACTTGCTGGTTTGTATTTAGAAGCTGGTGGGCATATGTGGCCCATCAGGACTGAGGAGGGTCCATTTGTGAACATTGGAATGAGAAGCACATGTAGTCCACCTCTCACGATGGCCTCAGTTGGATTGTTCATGCCCTATACGCCCTGGTAGGCTTCTCTAGTGCATGAAGGTCATGGACCATTGAGATGGAGCATGCAGTCGCGACAAGTGTGGTGCCCCTAGCTCCTGCCTGGGTTTGATGTGTTGTCATGCCTTTGTTCTTATGTATAGACAGCATAGTTGATGTATTCAGTTCTGCTGTCTTTGTTGTTTTACTGCATTTCATCCAACTATGTTAAGATATATTTCCAGTGATCAGTTGTTGGTCACAGTGATGAGCACATTGATAATTGTATATGAAGTGCAAAATCAAAGGCACCCTTAAATGGAACACTGTGGTTAAAACAATGCAGGTGGTATCGAGCATGGACAAAATTCATTCTATTATGGGCAGTCTACTCTTCCTTCTTTACACCAATGGAGTTTGGTTTCTTCAGAGGATTACCTGAGAACCTCTTCATATTGGACATTGTTGGACAGGTTGCTTTCCTTCTTGATATCATCTTACAATTCTTCATTGCCTACAGAGATAGTCAGACTTATCGTACGGTCTATAAGCGCACTCCTATTGCTCTTCGGTCAGTTCTCTCATCTTCCATGCATATTTACTGTCATACACAACGTTTCTTTGCTTGCCTTTAGGTTGAAAGCTGTTCAGTGAGATTCATCGATGTTCACTGCCTAAGTAGATACAAGCCTAGTACTTTTTTTTTGGCTTGATTTGGGTCTGCTTCTCTAGAATATTTTGCTAATGTGCGTCACTTATTCTCCTTTTTTTTTCCAGGTATTTGAAATCTCATTTTATCATTGATTTGCTTGCTTGCTTGCCTTGGGACATCATCTACAAGGTATTAGTTTCATTAGAAGCATGATAGAACATTTTGTTGATAATGAAACTAGTTGAAAAATAATTTGCAGTATATCATGGATATCTGAAGGCTTGAATGTTGCAATAGTGATCGAGTCTAGGTCTCATAATCATCATGGGATTTTTCGTTTAATACAGGCTTGTGGACATAGAGAAGAAGTGAGGTATCTCTTATGGATTAGGCTAAGTAGGGTGCGGAAAGTAACTGATTTTTTCCAAAAGATGGAGAAGGATATACGAATAAATTACCTTTTTACAAGGATTGTAAAGCTTATAGTAGTAGAACTCTATTGCACGCACACGGCGGCCTGCATTTTTTATCATTTGGCTACTACTCTTCCATCTTCTCAAGAAGGGTATACTTGGATTGGAAGTTTGAAAATGGGTGATTATAGCTATACAAGCTTCAGGGAGATTGATATCTGGAAGCGGTACACAACATCTCTATATTTTGCCGTCATCACTATGGCAACTGTTGGTGAGTTACTTCTTACTTTAAAGACAACCTGAATTTTATGGTTTTCTCATTTTGTTTATATCACTATATGAATTATCAAATTGATATGAATTACAACGTTCACTTCCATAACAAAAAGGCGATTAATATTTAATGAGAAAAGGTGAAGTATTGACCTATTGAATTGATGATGTTGGCTCAAATCTGCAGCATAGCTGACCCCTCAAAAAGTGTTGTCTCACATTAACGTTCTTAGCCTCGTGGTGTGTTTTGCCTTGAGGAGAGAGGTGGTACTAAGAACTTATAAGCCTCGTAATCCCTTATTTCTAGCTGATGTGGGATATTGGTATCATCAGGGGTCCAACAGCATGAATGCCATAATCATTGATGTGTCATCTGTGCGAATCTTCTTAGTTGAGTTTAGACTGATTCATTTTGTTTAATACTTTTATTTATGATCATCTGTAATGCATAAGGTTTCAGTTAAGTTGGTTGTGTTTTTACATCTACCATGTTTGAAGAGTCTCTCCTGCTGTATACCCGAGTTTTGTTGGGGTCTAAAACTATACGGTCTAATAAGTCTGCTCTTTCTGCCACAGGTTATGGAGATATACATGCTGTTAACTTGAGGGAAATGATATTTGTAATGATCTATGTGTCCTTCGACATGATTCTCGGTGCTTATTTGATCGGAAATATGACAGCATTAATAGTAAAAGGTTCGAAGACAGAAAAGTTCAGGGATAAAATGACAGATCTCATCAAATATATGAATAGAAATAGACTTGGAAAGGACATCCGAAATCAGATCAAAGGCCATGTTCGCTTACAGTATGAGAGTAGCTACACTGAGGCTTCTGCTCTGCAGGATCTCCCCATCTCTATTCGTGCAAAGGTAAAGAACACATCGAGATATTTCTTCCTTTTCTTTTCAGTTTTTCTTTATAGTATTGGATTTCGCGGATACGAACTTTGAGCTTTAGTTAAAAAGAGGAGTACAGATAACAATGTCTCCTTTTCTAACACTACCGTTTTACAGAAGATTTGTCTCGCTTCTTAATAGAAGCACGACTTTGTGAATATAACATTCATTTTCTAAAGATTAGGATACTGGTTTGGTGCTGGATGAAATATTCAAATTTGTTTTGTGTTTCGAAAATAAGGGTTAGTTTTGACATTAAGTCATGCATGTGGATTGTTGAATCACTATGTCTGTGGTTCCTCTTCTGCTTGTTTAGAGTTTGTCCAGAAATTTTAAGCTTATAATAATTTGTTGATTATTCTTTGCAGGTTTCCCAAACTTTGTACACAGAATATATCGAAAAGGTTCCCTTACTTAAGGGTTGCTCTGCAGAATTTATTAATCAAATTGTAAGTGCTTTTTCTCTCGCATTATATTCCATTGATGATAATTGAGATTGAAGATTCAGAAAGTTCCAAATAGTGGAGCAACAATAAAATAGTAAAGCTTAAAATGCTACTTCTTGTTTCTGTGAAATCATGGATTTCATTGCCAAATCACTGTTGCAAGTTAAAGGTTAAATTAAATCTTGACATCATTGATGGTCACAAACTGTACTAGGCTCGGACTTTGATGTACTTTCAGGAATAATCTATCTTTTTGTACCATGTTGCATGGTGATGAACATGAGAGGTGGACTTGACTTGACATGCTTTTGAAATCTTCCTCTTGTTTCTTTTGCTTCGGACAGGTCAATCTTCCTCACCAGTGCATTGCTTAGTCTACCTTGCTCATATGCAAACACTTGTTATTTCTCTTACTCTGTGCCACTAAAAAATTCTCATGCATTATTCTCCATGTTGTATGTTTTGTGTTGCAATACTACTCATCCATTATAGGAGCCACACCTCTTCTGTTCTCATATTTCCATTTCTTTTGTTCTTGCAGGTCATCAGGCTTCACGAGGAGTTTTTTCTCCCTGGAGAAGTAATTATGGAGCAGGGAAATGTGGTAGATCAACTTTACTTTGTCTGTCATGGTGTGCTGGTACGATTCTGTATCCAACTGTCACTAAGTTTCATTATATGATACGATTCGTTAAAACTATGGTGATGCTTTCATATATAGCCTCTCATTAACTGGGAATAATGTTGTAGACATGCTGTTATTTCTATGATTCGGCTATTGGATCAACTTTTGTGTTTTTGAGTGGTTTGCATAGGATACATACCTTCATGTTTTCAGCACATAAGCATGATCACTTCCTTCTTTCTCCTGGGTGCAGGAAGAGGTTGGGATAGGGCAGGATGGATCAGAAGAAACTGTCAAACTCTTGCCACCTAACAGCTCATTTGGAGAAATTTCTATCCTTTGCAACATCCCCCAGCCTTATACTGTTAGAGTTTGTGAATTATGTCGGCTTCTACGGATCGATAAACAATCTTTCTCGAACATACTTGAAATTTACTTTTACGATGGACGCAAAATTTTGGACAACCTTTTAGAGGTAATTCAACTCTGTTAATATGCACCTTCTTCTAACTCATATTCATGTTTTTATTTTCCTTCCATATCATTGTGAAACCAGTATCAGATTATTGATATAGGTCTATATTTGACGTAAAGGGATTATTTGCATGTTCATTAAGAGTCTAAATCAAGGAAATTTGACAGGGGAAAGAATCTAATCTTCGAGATAAGCAATTGGAATCAGATATTACATTTCATATTGGAAAGCAAGAAGCTGAACTTGCTTTGAGGGTTAATAGTGCAGCTTATCATGGAGACCTTTATCAGCTGAAGGGCTTCATCCGAGCAGGAGCTGATCCCAATAGAACAGATTATGATGGAAGATCACCCTTGGTATGGGAAACGCTGATCAAGTATATGACTGCTCTCATTTTACTTCATTTCTTATCATTTTTTGTATTGTCTAAATCATAAAATATAAAAAAAAAACACCTCTAATGCTGGCACATTTCATGTGGCTTATTACCAGAGGTGGGTGAGCTTTCATATCATATTTTGTGCCATACAACTGCAAAAGTGTGCTTGTCTTTTTTCCTTTTTAATAATTTTTTTGCTTCTAAGCTACTTTCTCCAGTACTTGAGCAAATTTATATTTTGTAAAGGTAGATTAAGAGAGTGAAAGAAATGCTTTATCTGAAACTAGCTAGCATTGTTTCCAACAGCATCTTGCAGCATCTAGAGGTTATGAAGATATCACACTTTTCCTTATTCAAGAAGGAGTTGACATTAACATCAAAGGTAATTTGCTTATATTAGTGGTTTGATGTCTTACTGAAGAATTTAAATTGATGCTATTATATAATTCTTTTACAGATAAATTTGGAAACACCCCCTTGTTGGAAGCTATAAAGAATGGACATGATCGAGTTGAGTCTTTACTTTTTAAACAAGGGGCTATCTTGAACATAGATGATGCTGGTAGTGTTCTGTGTAGAGCTGTTGCAAGAGGGGATTCAGATTTTCTTAAAAGAATTTTGTCCAATGGAATTGATCCAAACTCTAAAGACTACGATCATCGAACTCCACTTCATGTAGCTGCTTCAGAAGGATTATATTTGATGGCAAAGCTGCTGATAGAAGCTGGAGCTAGTGTTTTCTCAAAGGACAGGTAGACCTGATATTCATTTTGCTGATCAGTCATTTCATAACTAGACCTGCTTTTATAGCATTGATCTACTTTGAGGGTTAATATAGGCTTATTAGTAGATGAATAAAGCAAAGGTCTGACCCTACTCGGAGATCTCTTCAAACTTTGTTCGATTGGCTTAGAGTGTCTTCGCCTCTTGGGGCAAATTCTCCGTCACTTTCAATGCTCTCAGTTCCTTTTTTCCCCGAGACAATCTCTCAACATTAAGATGTTGACCCGTTTTTCTTTTCTTTTCTGATTCCTCTCAATGACCAAAACAAAGGATTCTTTTATTGAAGCTTTTCCTCAGATTTTTGTTTCCTCTCCTTATCTTTCTAGGGCTCAAATAGTGGCAAACAGGGCAGTATTTAACTTACATGTTACAATCACATGGAGAGACACTTTGTGTGTTATAATCAGTTTTAGAGAATGAGTACATTGTTCTGATCACCGACCTCTTCTTTGCCTATTTCAACTCCATAGATGGGGCAACACTCCACTTGACGAGGGCCGGATGTGTGGGAGCAAGAAATTGATCAAGCTGCTAGAAGAAGCAAAATCTTCTCAGAAATTGGAATTCCATTATGGCACCCATGAGACCACAGGTATTTCTAATACTCTGTGGACAGCTTCTATTATGCTCATAGAAACTGAAATTTTCTTGATTCACATGACCAAAAAGCTGGCAAAATGGATTCCAAACAGATTGTTGAGAAAAGATTTATTAAATAATTATAAAAAAGAATAATTAATATAATGCTAATGTAAAGAACTGTCTGTGGGGAAAAGATTTAGTTGAAAATTTTAAGAACAGTGGTCAAATTTAAGGGAGAGGGCTGTGTATGATGGTTCGGTCTGCTCAAGGATGTCATGCTTATTTTATGTAGATGCACTGGACCAGACTTGAATTTTGAACTGGGATGATTTCTCCGATCATATCTTGATTGGGTAGTCTAAAATGTATGATATAGAACATGGTTGTTCTGCTTGAACCTTGTCTTCTTTACGGGTCCGACACATTGGTCGAATGTAGCTGAATGAAGCAATTGTTGGTGATTGATCTAGCAACTCAAACATTTGAGATGCCTATCACAGAGAAGAGATGGGCATCTCTTATTGTTAATGCTTGAATTTAGATGCCTAAGAACAGGATATATATTTTGTCTTAGTAAAGTTAATGACAACTACTGTTGCCAATTGCAGAAAAAGTACTCCCAAAGAAATGTACAATTTTCCCTTTCCATCCATGGGCAGAAGAACAGAGAAGACCTGGAGTGGTGTTATGGGTCCCAAACACCATGGAAGAGCTTGTAAAAGCAGCATCAGAGCAGCTACAGTTTCCTGATGGTTCTTGTATATTGTCAGAAGATGCAGGTAAAATTCTTGATGTAAACATGATTGATGGTGGCCAGAAGTTGTATCTAACTAGTGATCAAACACATTACTTATCTTGAATGTTGTGCAGTATCGTAGCCTAGTTTTGTATCATCTCTGTATCTGAGTTTTTGTTCCTGCTGCGTGCCTACATTCATAGAAGTTAAATAAATGCTTCTCATATTCATTAGAATTTCAGATTCTGCAAAGATATGCTTCAAAGACTCCATTCTATGCGCTGAGGTTTACACTATATAACATGGCAATAGCAACATTTAAGCCCTTGGAAACTTCTTTCAACAGCAGTCGGCACCAAAACTCTTCAAGAACATCACTAAATGTGTTGTTCTGTGCCATAATTACAATTACCAGTGCTGACAGAGTTAAGAACACTATTAACAAGTAAAACACAGGTCACTCATGAGAAAAATAAAATAAGAACCTCTTACTGTAGTGCAAAGCTGCTAAAGCCCAAAGTGAAGAATACTCTTATCCCATCTACCCAGAAATATTATCTTAATCATAGAGGAAATAAGCAGTAAAGCTCTTCTGCAAGTTTAAGTTCGTGTGGAGTACTAGGTGTTAAAATAACAAGACGACGACTTGTTCAACCAATCTGCATATTTTACATTTCACTCTCAGCACATCAAAGAAATTTATTACACGGATTCAGTTGAAATGAAGCTTTCAACTTGACTAATTAGTATTAAACTCGATCGTGCATTGACTTTGCTACCCTCAAGTTATTTCTAGCTCTAAGCTATAAGAAAACATTAAAAAACCGGCACACAAGTGGTTGAAATATAAAGTTGGATATCACAAGGTTACATGGCCAATTGACCAGTATGGCATGCCACAATAGTAGATACTATTAAGCTATCTTCAACAAGGTTCAGTAGAGATACAAAAATCTGCTATGCTCCACGGACGTGTTGAATTTGCTGGAAATGCTTCTGGGCTGCTCTGTTACTAGCTGCTGCTTGATGATCATTGACCTCATCTCTCAACAAGGCAGTATCACGAGTCTCTGCTGCACTTGCTGATGTTGAGTCATAAGATCTGAAAAGGTGAAAAAGAGTTCCTACTACGCATCCCAAAAGGGGAATAGAAGAACATGTTTCTATGGCTTGCCTGACATCCATAACCATAGCTCTTGTTTGCTGATCAAAATTTGGTGCCCAAAATAGCAAGAAAGACTTTTTGATCGAAATGCTCAGAAAGACTTTGGGAGAAGCTAGGATGTAGGGTTTTAGAGTGAAGGTATTGAAACATCTCCTATGTGTATATATACACACACACACACCCTACAATGCGTGGATATCAAGTCACAAAGAGACGCAATATATATTCTTGCAAAAATGTCAAGCCTACAAAAACTGACTAGGTGGAAACCCAAGTGAAGAAACACACGACTTGACCTCCACAACATAGGAATTTCCAAATTTTCCATTGGATGTAAATGTGGCAAGCTCTCCCATTTGTTACCTTTTTATCATTGCATGCTGACTGCTTCATCTCATGACTACTTAGACTGGCAGGTGAAAAAAATAATTAACGCTTAATTAAAGAAGGAAATGAGTAAGAAATCATTCTTGAGAGGAGCTTGAATGCCTTTTTGACGTGGGCAAAAGACAGATACCAAACATTCAAATCTAGCTTCATAAATTTCTTGGCAATTTCGTATGGTCATAAACTTTATCCTTTGTTTAATTGCTTTGATTATTTTACTATGAAGTGAATGAGATTTCCTATAATATGATTTGCACTTTTGGCTTTTCCACATGATCTTTGCATAGCTTTATATTTTTTAAAGCTGTGTCTCGATCCAAGCTTGGTGTTTACATGATCACCACATATAAAATTTACTACTTACTTACATGACCCGCGCGATGCCGCGGGTCTATTTTTTTGTATAAAAAATATATATAAAAAAATAAAATCTAAAAATGTTAGGTTTTTCTGTAAAGCTATATCCAAGAGTCTTGGGTTTGATTGCAACGCCTGACTCAAAAATAATATTTATAATATTAATAATAACATTAAACTTGCATGACCTAAGTTTAAGTGAGTTTTGCTGCAACACCAAACCTAATAGCCTTGGATGTGGGTCTGGCTGCAAGGTCGTGTCATAAAAGTGTGATAATTAAATAGATTAATGAAAAAGAAAAAAACAAAGAAAAAAAGTCAACATGAAGAAAAAAAGTAATGAAGAAAAAAAAAATCTGAATTAACTAGGTTAGGTTAACCCTTCAACCCAGGTTAACCCGTCAAACCTGGGATTCGCGTCATGAAAGTTTGATAACTAAATAGAAAAAAAATTTGACGGGTTAACTGAGTTAAACCGTCAAACCAGGTTAACTCGTCAAGCCCGGGATACGTGTTATGAAAGTCTGATAATTAAATAGAAAGAAATTTAACATTAACAAACTAAACTAAATGAAAAAAATTAATTAAAAAGAAAAAAAGTCAAAAAACAAATTCTGGGTTAACCCATTAAACTCGGGATCCATGTCATGAAAATCTGATAATTAAATAAAAAAATAACATTAACAAACTAAATTAAAAAAAATTATTAAAAGAAAACAACACAAATAAAAAGGCAAAAAAAATTTAAATAAAAACATCAAAAAAACAAAATGAAAATAAAAAACGAAAAAGAAAAAAAAAAGACAGCTATATTTTAGTATATATTATTATTATATTATTATAAGTATAATTATAATATATAAGTTATATTATTATAATTATAATTATAATATATAACTATAAGTATAGGCATGGGGAAAGCTACAGTGCTTTCCCCACGCCTTTTAGAGTATTACTTAATGGTATTTGTAATTTTAGAATAAATTTTGGCTTGCCTCCCACAATAAAATGCTGATTATGTAATCATTATCCATGAAGTTAGATAATCATACGTATTGTGTTGCCTTTAACGTGTCATTAATTTGTTATATTCGTAAATATATTTTGATATTTTTGATATACTAATATCAAAAATAAAAAAAATATTGTAATATATTTTTAATTAAAAAATATTTTTAAAAAAACATCATCCATCACATTACGATAATATTTGTTTCTGATGTTGGACAGTGTTTTCTTGTACTATATCAAAACCATTCAAAACAAGCTGGTGATTTTTTTTTTTCATGAAATCATTCAAAGATCTTAAAGCAATTGATGACAAAACAACTCAAAAGATAAATATCATTAATTTCCTCAAACTTGTTCCAAGTTTTCAATACTATTTGTACAAATAAAAATCCCTTTTATTATATGATTATTTCTAAAATGAAGTTATTATCATAACATGAATTACAATGGTTATCATTTCAAAAATCCCCTTTTCTTTTTTTTTTCTCTTAAAAATTCCTCTATGTTAGTAAATAGAGGTCGTAATCCAAAAATAAATAAATAATTTTTTTGTAAACATATTAATCAATAATTAATTATTGTATTTAACTCTTTAAGGAAATAATTAATCTCTTGATATATCAAGTTTGGGCCCATCATGTTGTGCCCCATCTCCAAAACAATACGAGTACCAAGCAAGACACCATGTTCGACATCAGATTCTCACCATCCAGCCGCCGCATCTCTAACTACCTTAACCGTCAAATCGGAATCCAACAGTCCAGATTAAATCTTAACTCATTACCCGTATCACAGCCGTCGGATCACTAACAAACCAAAACCTATAAAGTGTCCATAATACCCCTGATCAAACACTCAGAGAACCCAAACAAACAGTAAGATCTCTCCTCAACAAGAACATTATCGTCCAAATATACATTTTTTCAAAATTTCCAGCGGGAACTAACTAACAAACTCTCCATACTGTTGAGAGAGTCCCTCTTGTATCTCTCTCGATTGCTCTTTTAGCAAGAGAAAACTTAAAGAACCAGAAACATTGCTGAAAGAGGGAGAGAGGACCAAAGTGGGTTTTCATTGAAAATGTCAATACCAAATCTTGAAAATTGCAAGAAAAGGAAAAGATGGCCAAAACTCTACGATTTCAACACATTTTGTGAACCGGATTGCCCCATTAATCCTAGGGGTCCTTTCCGCGATAACATGCGGCTTTTTCTTCAACAATGTGCAGAACCTGAAGATTATAAAGTAGAGGGCATGTCCATTTGGTGTACTTTGCTTGTTATTGAAAGTAAAAACTTTGTTGTTCCACTTTACACCATTGAAGAAGATGTTAAGGAGTCAGTTAGACCCTTTTGTGATCTGTGCAGATGCAACGGTAAAGCCTGAATCTTTTGCTTTTTTTATTGTTTATGTGATTTCTGAATTGGGTTTTGGTTTTTGTTCGTGAAATTGAGTTTCTTTGATTGAGTTTTGTAATGGGATTTTGTTGCTTTTGGGTTCGGGATTTTGGATTTGAGAAATGTAGTGGTTTCTGTGTTAGATTTTGGAAATTTAGTTTGTGTTCTATGATGGGTTTTCTATGTTTTTGGATTCGTGGCTTGAGAAAGTCGGTATCTTTTGATTAATTGGTAGGTTAATTTGAGATTTGGATCTTAATCTTGGGATTGATGTTTTATTCCTATTCATATTCTGCTGAATTTGATTCTATGGAGCTTGAAATGGCTAATCCTGACCTGGGGTTTTCTGTATGATTAATTTCTGGTACCTTACATTGGATTTTTTGCTATTCTTATCTGGGGTTCTTCAGTTATGGCTATTGTAGTTTCCTGGTTAAAATACTTCTGTGTTTGATTTTAATTCATTGTCAATATGTGGTTTAGGTTGGAGTCACAATTCTGTTTCCAAAAGAAAGTATCATATGATAATACCAGTTGATAGCGAGTGGAGTCAGAAATTGGAGGATGGCGTTTGTGATCTACAGACACATCTCTTGCATGGGTTGATTCACTGTAATGGTTTTGGTCATTTACTATGCATAAATGGGAGAGAAGGGGGTTCCAAGTATCTTTGTGGCCGGGAAATCATGGATCTTTGGGATCGTATTTGTGCAAGTCTTCGAACTAGGTAATCACAATTTGTACTGAAATTCAGGTTTTTTTGTAGTTAAGCAGTGGCTTAATGGAATCTGAATTTTAGAAATTTCCTTTCTTTTTTAGGAAAATCACTGTTGAGGATGTATCAAAGAAGCGGTCCATGGATCTTCGCCTTCTTTATGGGATTGCATATGGACATCCATGGTTTGGTAGATGGGGATACAAGTTTTGCCATGGAAGCTTTGGTGTGACAGAGCCCATATACTTCAAAGCAATTGAAATTCTGAGCTCTATGGAACTTGAGAAGATCATTCAAGATTTCAGTGACACGAGCCTAAGCAAAAGCATAAAGCAGATAATTCACTACTACAAAGACCTGAGTCCAACCCAGCTGATCACATTCAAAGATCTTCTTCGTTTCATGCTTGCCATCAGATCCTGTCCCTGTGTATGGAAGAAACAAAGCATGACTGCCACCACCACTTCAAAGCCTCCTATCAATATTGTTCTCCGGAGAAAGCCACTCATAAAGGAGAAATGTATGAAGTACAGAAATTTTAGCTCGTTGGTTGGTACAATGGACAGCAGATGGCCTACAAGAAGACTGCAATATGCAGCTGAAGTGATTGTGGATGCATTGAAAGCAAAGAAGGAGGACAAACACAGTCAAGAAGGAATGACTAGACAAGACGTGAGAGATGCAGCTCGAATGCACATTGGTGATACAGGCTTGCTTGATTATGTTCTGAAATCAATGAACAATGTGGTTGTTGGAAAGTATGTTGTCCAGCGGGCAGTTAACCCAAAAACAAGGATTCTTGAATACTCAATTGACGAGTTTGGCGACGGGATTATCCCTGTCAAGTCTGAACCAGAATCTGAAACAGTTCCGGCACAACCTCTTTTGCCTGGAGCTGATGTTAATGCTGATGTGGTCTTTGTATACGAGAATGTGCTGTTTAACTACCCAGAATCAGAATTGGTTGAAGTAGCAACTCAGGCAATTCTAGACAGCAAGCATTTTGTGAAGGAGTGGCCTTTTAGGGTTGAGAATGACCAGCTGTTGAGTTTCATATGCCAAGTGATGCCAACTTGGAATGATCTTGAAGCTAAATTTCACAGGAAAGCTCCTCCTGGCGAGATTATCGTGCTTCCATTGCATGCTTCTGTGCTGGAACTAAAGCAAGAAGCAGAAAGTGCATTGCGAGACACATACTGCATGCTGGAGAGGTTTGTTGTTATAGAGATAGAACACATGGAAAACCTAGATGATAAGGACTTGCTGTGTAAATTTGTCGAATCCGGTGCAGAGATTTTTGTGAAAGGGTATGGCATGGACATAAATTCTCAGTTGAGGTATGAAGGTGGGTCAGATAACTGGAAAGTAAGATGTGAATGTGGGGCTTGTGACGATGATGGGGAGAGAATGGTAGAATGTGACATTTGTGAGGTGTGGCAACACACACGCTGCAATGGAATTGATGATGCTGATACAGTACCACAATTGTTCATTTGTTCTGGATGCTGTGATTCTCTACTGCCAGGGAAAACTGAAACTCACCAGAGATTTGAGAGTTCTGATGATTTGTTGATGATTCCTGCAGCAATTGGATATGGAGCAGAGGCTGCAGAGCCTTTTTACGAAGGTACAAATCTCTCTTTCTATGGTTCTCTGAGTCTGCAAAATTTTGCTGGTATACAGAGTAGTTTGGATTACTTTTTTTCTTCTGATGATTTGTTGATGATTCCTGCAGCAATTGGATATGGAGCAGAGGCTGCAGAGCCTTTTTACCAAGGTACAAATCTCTCTTTCTATGGTTCTCTGAGTCTGCAATAGTTTGCTGGTATACAGAGTAGTTTGGATTACTTTTTTTCTTCCTAGTGCACAACTATGGGGCAAATTAGAAAGTGGGAAGAATCCAGATTGTCAGTTTTTGGTGGTTTAATAACGAACTGGCCTGGTGCCTTTGTTTGGGTGCTTGATTAGAGTTCCAATATTTTTCAAAAAAAAAAAAGAAATAACTGCTGAAGATTTCTCAACTTATAATTAACTATTGATTGAATCAAGGTTAATATTTGTCATGTTTGCAGCTTGAATGCGCTTTGACAATGACGCTTTGGTTGATATGAGCTGAAATATCAATGAACAGTGTTGGAAGGTATATTCCAGCCAGCCTCTAGTGCCTGGAGCTGATATCTATGCTGATGTGGTTTTTTATAAATGATGATGAACTTTTCGACAACCCAGAATCAGAAATTGGTTCAATCAGCAACCCAGGCGATTTAGGACATCAAGGAATTCCACTGATCAATGAGTGTTAGGTAAGGACTAACATGCTTTTATATGGTCTTTTTTTTATACCTTAACCTGAGAATCACACAGCATGATTCTTGTACACAAACAACATGAAAGAGGTTTTGTACAATTTGTAAGTGGATGATACAAAATAAAATGCAAAGGATACAGAATGAGATTGGCTACGTGTTCTTTTGTGGATGACAAGTGATGGCCTTCTTTTCAAATCTCTGACTCACGTACAGATTAGCATACAGATTATTTCGAACCATAAGAATGGTTGCAACTTTTCGATGATGCAGGGAACTAGACAGATTGTCTGGTATAATTCGCATTTCTTGTCATATGCATATTCAGGTGCAGAATATATTTACCACTCACATGTTCATCCAACAAGCTAACAAGCCCTATCTAACTTTGAGCTTGGTTTGAGCACCTTAAACTCAATATGTTGCTATTTCAATCATAAAAGTTTCGTGCATTCCCCGATTTAGTACTGCAAATATAGTGCTGGCCAACTTAATTCCTATTGTTTTTGTTCGCTACATATTTGAACACTTTGTTTTCAAGCTTTTGCAGTTACAAGCTTCTTTTGAAATAGATACAATCCCTAGCATAAACAGCCCTATCTCCCGCTTCTGTTTGCTACACATTTTCTGTCAATTGTACGAATTTATTGCTGAGAGAATGCTATTAATCAATATGCATAATTCATTCTCGAAGCCCTAACGGTTTCTTTCTTGCATAAATCTGTAGTTTAATAATCACTGCAGTAGTTATTCCCCATGATATATGTACTGTGCACACCAGGAATTTGTGCAGGCTGCAAAGAACATTCTCTTTGGTCAATATTTTTTCCTTTCTGTAAATGCCTTCACTGTGTTAAGATGGAGAGCAGTCATAATCTATCTGATACTTCTTCTTCTTCTTATGGTTAGCTTTGAAGAGCCTGTAAAATGCCACCCCTGCTACTAAATCACCTAATTCTGTTAATTATGAGATGTTGACTGTGTTTTCGCAAATCCTTCACCTGTAACTTATTACATTTTATTGTTTCTGAAATAGTAGTTCTGTCAATTGCTAGCAACTTGTACAATACCACCTATGGACTACATCATGAACCATGAATATATATTATCTTAGTTGCCTGTTGCTACTGCATCATTGCTGTGGTATTATCACATTGTCATTGCTGCTATTCTAGTTCCTGCATGCACTAAGGATGCCGTGAGGCCATTCTATTGACACTTCCCCATGTTTAAAAAATTTGGGGATTTAAGCATTTGATGCTATGAAAACCTTTACGATTAAGAAACAACCTGAATAATATGTTAGCATAACCAAACATATAGCTATTGTGACAAAAAGAAACGGAACCACAGTACATATTACCTAAAATTAAAAGCAAAAAAAGAAAAGAAAATGTACCATTCACATTATTCATGCTCTGATAAGATCCCTCATTAAATTTCTCCAAAATAAAATAAACAAAAGAAAAGTTTAAATAACAAAGACTAATAAAGAAATTAAATTACTAGCAAATTTAAATCACCAAGAATTCTTCAATGGCTTCTCTAACAAAGCTGAGAGGTACATTTCTCTAAGCTCTGCTCCGCGATCAAGCTTTTTGCCCACCACCCATTTCAACTTGATGAATCCAATGCTCTCAATGAGTGGCTTGTAAACATCCAAAAATTGATCTTCCACGCAGAAGAAATGATCAAGCCAAAACAGCCCGCCAGGCCTAAGCACTCTATAGATATCAAACATCAAGAAATGAAGCAAAGTTGAAGGAATCCAGTTACTCAAAACATGCATAGAGTGAACAATGTCCAAAGTGTTGTCAAAGAATGGTAGCCTTTGTGATATGCTTATGTACAAAGGCATAACACCTCTTGAAGCAATGAAGTTGTTGAAGGGACCATTCAAGTTCATTGAAGTTGTTATAATGGTGATGTTCCTTTCCCTCATCCTTACAGCAAATGTAGCCACACCACCACCAATGTCAAGCCCAATTCGGATTGTTCCAGGCTTCTTTGTTGCAAGAACTTCATCGATTGTGAAATCAAGTGACCCTTCAATGGTTTGTCTTGAAGCCCACCTATTCTGTTCTCTACCGTGTAAATCAAAGCAGTCTTTACAATCATCAAAACCCTTTTGAGTTTTCCCTCTGTTGATTAGACAAGTGTAGTCCTTGCAAGTATAAGCTGTCCACACAACTGAAGAATTGGGTGGGGTAGTCCAAAGACTAGTTGGAAGCGGGTAGGGCTCAACATAGTCAGGCTGAGCAGCAGGGCGGCAACGGCGGCGAGGGAGAGGTTCACAGCCTTTGAGGAGGAGTTTTTGTGCAAATAGTTCATCATCAGGACAGGATCCATTAACTTTGTAGGACATAAAACGACTAAGTTCATCAGGAAACCGAGTGCAGGCTTGGCCTACAGGAGGATAGAAGGTATCAGAATCAAAATTCGTGTTGAAACCAAGTGGGAGAACTTGGCCTGAAGAGAAGGCAAGAAATTCTGATGGGAGGTCTATTGTTGCTTGTGGGGTATCAGGATTTCCTGTGCCATCTGAGTCAGTAGTGCTGGGACTTCTTCTTTTAGTGAATGTGGTGGTACTTGAGATGGGGTTGAGAGAGCAGGAAGAGGAGGAGTAGAAGGTAGAGGAGATGAATAGAGTTAGGAGATTTGTTGACAAGAGAAGGAAGAGGTAGAAGGGATTGGTGGAGAGAGACTTGGGTTGATTAGGAGAATCCATTTTGGGATGAAGATCACAATCACTTTGTGTTGAAGCTAATAGCAGTGACTTAGTGAGGTTTAGAGTAGGAGATGGGCATGGCGTTTCAATCTATCTAGATGTTCCTAGGGCATTTAGAACAAAAAAAGAAGAAAAAAGGAGTAGATAGACCTGATAAATAAACTATAAGGTTTCCAATGACATGGATCAATAATCAAATAACATGGATGGTTTAATCTTGGGGAAGCTCATTGATGTCACCTACTTGAATATATTTCCTGGAGCAACATAATGATATACCAGTGTAGCAGGTGAAATGTCAACAATGAGAGATGCTCTATGAAGTCAAACTTCATAAAATAGTGCTTCTGCTGCAGCCTGGTTCTTATAAACTGTGATTTGAGACCTTGGAGAGATGTAAAGGTGGAATGATTGTGGCTCCATATGAACATGGAGTGGGCAAATTTGAGGCCTGTAAGGCTAGAAAGGTACCAAGGAATTCAATGATCAACACTAGCTACCCTAATATTGAAATCCTTTTTACTGGGAATCAGCTGATTTCGTTGGAATGCGCACACACAATGGCAAGATTCACATGCATGCCCGAAACTTGTGCATCTAATCTATTACAACTCAAGAGATTTAGAGTAGAAAATCATAAATCTTTCTAAAATTCTTTGCTTACTATTCACTCATTCATTCACTGTAATCAATGCCCTTGTTTCCGCATCGCAAACCAAATATTTTAGCACAAGTTGCAAGATCGGTAGCTTCATGGATTAATTAGCAACTTGACAAGTGTATTTGTACATACTTTACTACTTGGTCTTTGAGCTCTTCCATGAATTTAATGTTTAGATAAAGATATTTGAAAAACCCAAGATTTACATTAACAAAAGATTTATTTTTTCATCTTTTTCGTTTAGCTAGTTGGATAGGGCGTAACTGAGGGATTTGTTGAAGTTTACCTTGAAGTGGGGAAAGATTTTTTTTAAAAAAAAAAAAGGTTCAATTGACGAATTTAATTTTTTTTGGAATAATGTTTTTATTATATAATTTTTTTTAAAAGAACCCATCACCAAAATCCTCTTATTTTTTTAATCAAAATTTAAAAGATGATATGCAAAAATTGATACAAAAATATTTTTTTACTTTAAAACAAGAAAATAAACATTAATAACTTCATTTTTTGGATAAATATTTGTTTGGAATATGTCTAAATGAAGTATGGAATATAGTTTTCTTGAAGTCCCTTTTTCTTATTAAAAAAAGATTATTTTATTTAGAAACTGAACAGTTACATTATTTTACACGATTAAAGCAATAGAGCTAGGAGAATCCTCTACCAAGATACATTCAAAGTCAACAAATCTAGCTAGTAAAAAAGATGATTTTAATTAGAAATAAGAATTAAGAAGAACTAGACTTTGACCATGGATCCAATTGCCTGCTCGATCCAATCTAGCCCAGGACTTCTTAAACAAGCCTGCAACCAACACATATTGAGGGCTAAATAGCTTTGAAGATTGCAAGCCCAGATACCTGGTTTTAGCCTTCTTCAGAGACCCAAGAACGCACCTACCACTCTACCTTCTTCCCATAAAACTACAAAAAAACAGTACAAGACAGAGCAGAGCGAGAGATCCATCTTTCTTTTGGTAAAGGTAGATAGATCCGTCAACTATCCCATATTAAGAAAAAGAAGAAAAAACCCTACGCAAGTGCCCACCTTGCTATGCGACAAAAGCTTTGACAGCAACAACAGTCTCTACTCCCACAAAAACAAATGAAATAAGTCCTGGTGCCCGTGCGAGTTCAATAATTCGGTGCCGTCAGCTCAACTCCAACCAGCCTGCCAAGTATGACTTGACAGGTAGAGCAAATAAAATTCATGCCAGACAGCTAGAGTGTTTATATACAAAAAAATTAATATGAAATAGGGTTAATTAAGTTTAGGTTCAGATGGTAATAATAAATTCAAGCATGGATAGAGCATATATACATCAATAAATCTCAATATTCTAATTATTGATTTTTGAGTAATTTGTACACAATTGAATGAATTCAAAATCTTCTATGTATCTGTTTGTATTTTCTTGCCTAAACTGTTTGAGAAACACGAAATCAGTATGATCTTTTGAGATACTTGAAATCTGCTGTAGAATCAAAACAATCTAACCTAACTCTACAAAGATTCAGCAGTTTTAGCAACTCTTTAAGCTTCTCTTTTGTGCTCTCGCCACAACCCACTTGCAGTAAGACCAATAATTTCTGAAAAGCACCCACTTGAAGTGCCTCAACTACCACACCTCCTTCAGCATCATCATCCTCTGGTCTGTATTGAGAATTCTTGAAGAGCTTCCAGAGAATGGAGACTGACAATTCTGATGCCAAACCTGATACTTTCAAGATTTTCTTGATCAAAACAGCAACAATTAGAGCATTCTCATAGGCCTTTTCTCTCCCTTCTTTGCAATCACAAATATGGTCCAGAACACCTAATGCCTTCTCACATATGCTTTTATCTCCATCAACAAGAATCTCTACGATCACTGACACCAAACCCATTTCCACAAACATTGGTATCATCTTCTCATTGAGGCTTGATGGTGAAGTCATGTAGAAAATTGCCATCAATGAAGCCTTGGTAGCAGTAGGGCAAATAGGCTCCTTGATCAACTTAACCAGTGCTGCAAACACGCCTTCAATCCCCACCAAGGCACTCACATGTTTTTGATCCAAAGCAAGAAGATTTTTAAGCACCAAAGCTGCATTTTGCCTTGCTGAAAGATCTCCACTCTTCAAGAACCATACCAAACAATTCAAAGACCTAACCGACCCAAGCTTACTTTGGCCTTCTTCACCAAGTGGAAACATCCATACCAAAACCGATAAAATCTCTCCCAACAAATCCTCATCTTTCCCCACTGAAACACTTGCGAAGGACTCGAAACAAGCCGATAAGACACAACCAGCCCCATTCTCCACAATACACTTCTTGTTGCGCTCACTCTCTTTACCCCAGTTCTTGATCTTCCTAACCAATTCCCGACACTTCTTTTGCTCCCCACGTCGAGTTGCATCATTAACCCTCTTACAAGCCTCCGAAACGTCATAGGGTGTCACTGGAACGCGAGGCGTAGGAATCCTCTCGACACCATAAGAACGGTTCTCCACGCACCAATCTTGAATCATCTTTCTTATGGAATGATTTGGTATCTGATCATAGCTTGCTAACACCTGGTTTGTAACCGGACACGTTAGGTTGCCCTCTTCAATCCATTTTTCAATGCTTTCTCTGTCATATGTGATTCCCGTGGACAATGTGACAGGATCTTTCATCAAGTCAAGAGAAATCGGGCAGCAGAAGTGCCTAGGATTCGAGATTTCCATGTCTGAATTGATTTCTTGGCTTGGAATCTTGTTTTTCTTCGAATTTCTTCTTGATCTCCAGGAAAGTATCATTGTATATGCTTGAATTTATCTAGTTATGTCAAGGTCTGTAAGGTATGTTTTGGGTTTTGCTTGTGGGCTAGAGAATTCGATGATAGAATTCTTGTGAAGTGGTGATGTCTTTATATGGTGGTCATTTTTCTTGGTGGTCAAAGCTAGGTAAGAGCTGGACAGAAGACTTCAAAAAATGAAGAAAGCGTGGACGGTTTGCTGAATTGGAAACGTGGAATGTTGACTGTTGAACGAGGGAATAATGCAGTGTGTAAAGAGCGTTAAGAATATCCGGAGAAAGGGTTGATAGCTGAGGGTCTCAGTCAAATTAAGCAGCAGGTGGACCGGCTTGGTTTCTTAAGGCATAAGTTCCATGAAAACATGAAAATATGTACGATGTTATTAAATCCGACTTAGTTACGTGTAAGATTTGAGTGGTGGTGGTTTAAAATATTTTTTATTTATAAATATATTAAAATAAATTTGTTTTAATTTTTTTAAAATTATTTTTAACATCAGCACATTAAAAAGATCTAAAATCATAAAAAATATTTTATTTTAAATAAAAAAAATCAAAATTTAAAGAAACACGGTTTGCACCACATTCCAAACGAGACCTTAAGCAGTTGATCTCGGCAAGTTCAAGGATGAGATGAGTTGACCCGATGAACTAGTTCAATATAATTTTTTTATTTTATAAAAAAAATCATTTAAAAAATATAAATAGTTTTCTTGAAATAACTAGATTCACAAGTTAATCTGAATTTTTTACTAAATCACACCAAATTAATTCTCGTAAAATCTACTCTAACCCAACCAACCTGTGTGTTGTAACCTAATTTTGGATCCACCAAGATTTTCTCAAATGTTATTTTATTTCTATTATTATTTATAAAAATCCAAAAAAATTAAGAAAAAGGAAAATTCAAAAATATATTTTTCTCGAGTCAACCGCATCTTTCCA
>Ga0307517_10004133_pt1 | contig 22407 bp, 18 predicted proteins | sample 23_EM_MG_FD_194515 | JGI IMG/M metagenome (GOLD analysis project Ga0307517, IMG submission 194515) | Populus trichocarpa ectomycorrhiza microbial communities from riparian zone in the Pacific Northwest, United States - 23_EM | ecosystem: Host-associated > Plants > Roots > Unclassified | place... | reverse complement strand
CAAACTGATTTGCTCATGAAAAGTTATTGTATTCCCGGTTCCTTGAACCCGTTGACACCGGCTGCTCTGGAAATGCTTGGGAAATGCAGTATTCGGTAATAATTTCTGGCTGACTACACGACATAATAACTAGGATAAACACGTTTCCTTGCCGGTTCGTACTAAGTAGAGAAGAGAACTGGATGAAGTATAAAGGGTGGAAGGCTCAGCATTAAACCGATGTGGCACGTGATACGGCAAGAATCGAAAACAGCGGCCCGGTGATCTCTCAAAATGTTCGCCAACACCCTTCGTTCACAAGCACGTCTCGGCCTTCGTACAGCTTTACCAGCGACACGCACCCTCAGTGCACTCTCTGGCGCTCGAGCCCCCGTCGCTGCGCCCAGCTTACTGCCCAGGCTTGCCGTGTCCTCACGCACGTTTACAGAGTCTGCGCCGGTGTTCAACGAGAATCAAGAGCAGTTACAGGAGTCGGATACGGATACGATCTTCGTTGGTAACCTTCCCTGGTCGGCGACCAGAGATGAAATTCAAGAGTTGTTTTCGGAATTTGGGCAGGTCGTCAATGTGCGAATTCGTGAGTTGGTCAATTACTTGCCTTTAAAATTTGCACGAGACCCATTTCTTCATGCTTGTAGAAACTCACGCAGATGGTCGTCCACGAGGCTTCGCCAACGTCACATTTGAAAACATGAAGCACTCGGTTGCTGCTGTCCTTTCTTCTATGGAAGCACCCATCCACATGGGCGGTCGTGACCTCGTCGTCAACTATGCCAGGCCAAAGGCGATCCCCAGACACAGCAACGAACCTTATGAGAAACTCTACTTCTCAGGATGGGCTACCGGCGAGGATGCCCTCCGCGAGCTTATGAAAGATGTTGAGGAGGATATCGTCGGCATCCAGTTTTGTGCGTAGTTTTTTTTTCTTTTTTCACCCTCGTGATCAGATGAACTCTTTCTTACTTATTTACTTTTCGTAGCGCGCCACGGAAACACTGGCGAGACACTTCCCGCTGGTTTCGTGGAGTTCAGAACCATCCGGACTGCTACCGATGCTTTGAAGCGCTTCGATGCAACTGAACTGGAAGGGGGGGCCAAGTTGTTCCTCACCTACGCCCGTCCCAAGAGGCCAAAGCCAGATGGACGAGGCTCCAGTTATAGTTATAGGGATGGTAGTTATAAGGATAGGAGAAACCGTGAGCCCTTGAGGGCTCGGAGCTATCGTCCCCAAAAAGCCTGGTAGTCTGGTTGGTTGAGATCATCGACCTTGTTAGTTATCGTCCTTTCTCCACCTAACCTTTGTGCCTCAGGATGGCTCATCGCGGGTTTAGCTTTGTATTCATTATCCCTGAGTTTTGTATTTTTAAATGTATCAGTTGTTTTCTACGCTTCAATTGTTTTTGTGGTTTTTTTTGCATGCCATTGGGATAATTTGGGAACTTTCAAGCTGGCAGGAACGAGCCAATAACACCATTTTTCGAGGAGCTGATCACCTTTTTCTAACCCCATCCCAGGTTATTCTTTGCCGCAGATTTATTCCCCGCCTCGAAGGGAGGGATCCCAGTAAAAAAAAGTTATTGACCAACTTCTCTGGAAATAGTGCCAAATTTATATGGCACGTGATGCGGAGAGGATCGAGAAAAAAAACAGCGGAAAAGTTTTCTGAAAGTTTCTTACATCCCTCTCTACCAACACCAAAATGTTCGCCAACGCCCTCCGCTCACAGGCACGTCTCGGTCTTCGTACAGCTGTGCGCACAGCGTTACCAGCAACGCGTACCCTCAGTGCACTCGCTGGCACCCGAGTCGCCGTCTCTGCACCCAGTTCACTGGCAAGGCTTGTCGTGTCATCACGCGCATTTTCACGGTCCGCGCCAGTGCTCAGCGAGAATCCAGAGCATTTAGAGGAGTCGGATACCATCTTTGTTGGTAGCCTTCCCTGGTCGGCGACCAAGGAGGAGATTCAAGAGGTGTTTTCAGAGTTTGGCCCGGTAGTCAATGTCCGAGTTCGTGAGTTGTCAATTAGTTGCCTTTAAAAATTTGCACGACACCCATTTCTTGATTCTTGTAGAAACTTTTCCTGATGGTCGTCCTCGGGGCTTCGCCCATGTCTCGTTTGAGAACGTGAAGAACGCGGTTGCTGCTGTTCTTTCCGCGACGGAAGAACCCATCCACTTAGGCGGCCGTGACCTCAACGTCAACTTTGCCAGACCAAAGGCGAACTCGAGAGCCAATAACGAACCTAATGAGAAACTCTACTTCTCAGGATGCACTGAGGGGGAGACTGCCCTCCGCGAGCTCATGAAAGATCTTGAAGGGGATATCGTCAGCATCCACTTCTGTGCGTAAATTTTTTTAAAATTAGATGAACTCCTTGCTTATTACTCTTCGTAGTGCGCGATAAAGAAAATGGCCAGCTGCTTTCCACTGGTTTCGTAGAGTTCAGAAGCATTCAGACTGCTACCAATGCCATAAATCGCTTCGATGCAACTGAGATGGAAGGGGGTGTCAAGTTGCTCCTCAGCTACGCTCGTCCCAAGAAACAAAGGACAGAAGGGCAAGGCTTCGGTTATGGGGATAGAAGTTATGGGGATAGGAGGAACCGCGAGCCTTTCAGGCCTCGAACGTACCGCCCCCAAAAAGACTACTAGTCGTGTTGAGATCATCGACTTTGTTAGTTACCGCCCTTTTCCCCCGCCCGCTACCTTCCCTCACGATATGCACCACACCGCCCACTCATTGATTATTCGTACATCCCTCTTTATGGGGTCCCAAAAAAAAATTGGAGAAGTTAGTTGGTAATTTATATACTTGCTCCGAGATTGTAATAGATATATAATGATTTAATCTTTGAGCGAAGATAAATATATTGATACAAACAGTCTTCCAGGTGTTATTTCAATCACTCAAAGCAGCAAGGAAACCCTGTAGGACGCAAAAACATCAATTCGTGATCTGTAAGTTGATACGTTTTGAAATCGTACCTCTCGTTCTCCCAAAAACTCGAGGTAGGTGAGGGCAACAGCGATCCAGAAGCTGGTGTCGACGCCAAGGTAACATTCTTCTGCTTTATCCAGCTCGATGAGTCCAGTCAAAGAGCGAACAGTCAGCACAGGTGTTTGGTCATGGAAAACGAGCAGCGGCGTGTGGAGGTAGGTCTGCTGCTCCGGGATCACAGGCACCGGTTGCGCTGCATCGGGTGTCGCCTGGGCGTAAGGCGGAGGAGGAGTGGGGGAACAATTCTTATCGGGGGGTACCACGCGAGAGAGCGTGAACGAATTCGAATGTGACGGTTGGTGGCTCCTCAGAACGGAGAGTGCACGCGTGAAGAACGACGCGTTCTTGATTTCCTGGGCTGGCTGTGTAGATGAGGGCGCCAATAGGAATTCGGTCGGATATGGAGATGGAATAGGCTTCGAGGGGCGACGAATGGTCGATTGGTCGAAGTATTCAGGGGATTTTGAGCTTGTGGGGGAGAATGGCTGGACGTTAGCCACTGTGGTTGGGGTTGGTGGGTATGAGTGTACGCTTGTAGTTGAGCTGGAGGCGCTTGCGTTGTCCTGCAACGTGCTTTGGGAGTCCATGGCGGGAGGTAGGAGCGGTGCCAAGGACACATTTGTACGCGTCTTCAAAGACAGTGCTGCATCGGTATGAAAAGGGGAGGTGGAAGGTACGGGAACCAAGGGAATGAACATGTTGGGAGGAAATGTTGGGGATTGGATTCGAATATACCACCCTCTCAAATGGCGGCGAATTGTCCAACAAACACTGCTGGTAGGGTTGTGCTAGTTTAGAATGATCAAGGTTTATTTGAAAGAAATTCGGATAAGAAACACACCACCAAGTTCTCCACAATTTCGTGTTCATCCAGGAACCTTTCCTTCGAACCGCAAGGATTCAACATGGAAACGCGAATCGAGGTTTCTCGTTTACCTTGTACCAGATAACTTTCTCAGATCCTTCTTCTGATACATTTACTCGCATGTCTTGGAGCACATCGGAACTGTTTACAAATGAGTGTTAATAAATTATAACAGATTGGAAACTAGCTCACGTCTGAACGAGATATTTGGCGATCCCGGAATTTGACGGTCCTGCCTGATTATCGCTGGTCTGCTGAGAAGATGCGGTCATATTTTCACTCAAATGGTAATGGAATCGGTCCAGCCAGAAACAAAGGAGAGATTTGAGATGAATGTTGGATCTAAAGGTTGGTTGACTGAGGAGGTACTGTTATGGGTTTACCCCCCAATAGAGTGGGTATCCAAAGAAGGAAAGAACAGAAAAAGACAAGGAAGAAAAGGAAAAGGGAGAGATTTGTGCACCCAAAATAATTCTCCGTTAATACTCTATATACTCTATAACCCCATAAAATCCTCCCTTTTTTTGGACCGAAGACACTGAAAAAATCTCGCGCTTCGCGCGTCATTCTCCGGCAATCTTATGGGCTCTAGTTCAGGAAATAACATCAAATAAATAAATAAATTGCCTTGAGGCTGGTTTGATTTAATATAGAGCAAATATGAACTGTGTACCATTGCCGGGGCGGTTTTTAGGTATCGAAACAATGTTGTCGAATGCGCGAGGAAATTTTCACTTCACATGGCCTCGGCTCGGAGTTGGATTGCAGGCCAGGGATTGTTGAGAAAAAAATTGGCTCATTGTGTTAACATGAATATTCACTCTTAAATTGATGTAAATCGGGGCATAAAAGCCTGTAGAGATCCTCAGGTGCGAAAGCGAGCCAAAAGTACCAGGGCAAGCATTGGCAGGTAACCGTGGGATCGTGGCTGTGCGATGGCAGGTAACATTAGGCATGGCAGGTAACATTTTTCTGAATCGTCATCGATCGCAGCTTCAGCCAGAAAATATGAGCTGCCTATTTAATGTATCCTATATTTCCTTACGCATATTAATATCATCAGATTTTTTGAATTAGATTTACGTGAATGAGAGCTCGATTGCAACGTAATTAGCTCAGCGACGGAATCTGCCGGGCAGGTAACTGGCAGGTAACAACCCACTCGATTGGGCGGTAAACCATAAATAAGGCACCAATCCTGGCTTGTCGGTACGACGTATCCACTCATAAGGGCATCCGGCGCGAATCAAGCGCAGCTTTCTTTGGCACCCCTGCATGGCTACATTGTCGGCTAAAGAAAGGGGTGCAACTTTACCTTTCCATCAAGGGTTGAGAGGAGAGGTTATAAATCTAACCTCAAAGAGTTAAACGCCTGTATTGAAAATTTTGTTGGTCCACTGCCACCAGTGCTCGGCACCGGCAAAATAGGGTTTGTAAGTTAAGTGGCTCGCGTGGGCGCATCGCAGGGACGGCAGAACGTTTTTTGAGGGGTGGCTCTGGGGTTAAGTGGCACGAAGGCTCATCTAGGGCTCATCATTGAGAGGCATTGTACGGACTGAAAAGCGCTATAATTTAACAATGTTCAATACTGAGTTGGCCAGAGCGCTGGAGCGCTGGAACCTTAGGCTACTTCATGTATAGCCGGATAATTCGGGACCACGAAGGCTCAGCGGCCTCACTAAATGTTAGCTCACAAAGACGCTATCGGAGCTTAGGTGGAGTCCATGTTGCATACATACGAGTCTCTTCAACGGAACCTCCAGTGCAGGGGTGAAAAACCGACCCTTGTGCAGATCATCCCCTATAAATGGAGACGAACCTGCCGGACCTTGAATTCAGAATTCTGGGGAGCACTCTGACGATGCGTTGGCATGAGTGTAAAGCGGCTACCCTTCCTAACGGCGGCCGTTCAATACTATGTCGAACCATTGGCATTCTTGACAGATTTTCGGTACGTATACTTGTGTCGATTTGATATTTCCTGTTTGTGAACCAACAGTGTATTGAAAGAGATCTTGATATCAGTTGGTACACTAAATTCGGGAGCTGTTAACCATGGGCTGGATGTGCAGGAGGAACAAAGGAACATACGATAACGACGTTGCCCCGGGTTAACGGTCCACGTTTCAACGGTTAAAGAAGAGTAAACCTTAGGCACGCAAGCAATACTTGCTGCAGTCAGACTTGGGCTGCTGTGGTACTAGTGTATTCGTGATGCTCCCTACAGATGACCCACATTTAATTGGACGACCTACTCCGGATCCCCAGCCAGGTGGAAGCGCCTCGAAATTACATACATACACCTATAAGTGTCCGGTGCAAATTCGGAACAATGTTTGCCTCTCAGTGTGTTGAATTTTGAGGGAGTTATGTAAAGAAATAGCCTGACCTTGTGTACCTATTTTTGCGTCCCTCTCTCATCACGAATGAGTCCGGAGGAAGTATGGCGGTTTAAATTTGAAGCCTGAGAGGAAAGGAAGCCGTTGGCTCAACTGTGGCGTGCTTCCGTCCTGGTCCTGTCGGTACCATAATATCCCTTGCGGTTATCTACGCCGTCCCATAGGCGAAGCAAGACAGGTGGGTACGAGGCAGTAACGATTTATGGGAGTCCGAGTCGATCTGTTTGTCACATAAGGATGTGCCAGGGCCGGCCTGTGGTAAGCAAGGCCAAACATTGATCGGAATTGAGTGAGCCGAACTTCAAGAACATGTTGCCTCGGTCACTCGGAACGATGTCGGACTCGACCAGACTCTATGCTTGCCTTAAACGTGTTAATGACTTCCAACTGGTAATAACTGACTCTAAGGTTACGGCGTAGAACTATTTTGAGGTACGTATCCATCTCTTGTTTCCATTTCCTGATCTTTTTCTTTAGAACTCTAAAAGTTTGGAAGTGGCAACTTATACGAATCCCTGATGAGGACCAATTGGAATTCTCGCTTATTAACGAAAGGTCACAAGGGTCAGCGTGAGGCATGGGGGGATGAAGTTCAAAAGGTGTGAGTCGGGCGTCAAAAGTACATCCAGTTGGCGAGGCTAGTCACTTTTCTCCCAGACCCAAAGGCTAGTCTCTTTACTGCCGCGATAACAGGCTTTATGGTGGCGTCATATTTATTTTTTTGCCAGGCCCAGGTGAGGAAATTGTCTACTTCCTGTCACCGATTGCGACGCCCTCCAACGGCAGCGGCATCACACCTTCCAATTCTCAAACAACGCTCTCTCCAACGTCGTCTTCCATCCGTGTTAATCGATTTTTTGTTTATTGGTCTAATCCTCAGCCTTACGACCTTACCGTTCTACGTTTTTGCAGCAGAAGTTAGGGTGCTCCATTTTACATGAGGTCTGGAGAACGTACTTAAATCTTTACCGATATCCCTCTCATCATCCAGCTTGCATTGGTCCTGTTCTTTGCTGGAGTTATCAACTGCTTGCGCGTAATTGGATGCCACGTCCATGTCCCAGTTATCCTTCTCGTAACTATGATCTTGTGACGACCACGATCCTTCCTGGCGTATATCTTATGGATATCCCTCTTCTTGTTCTTGGGCCCGTCGCAGTATCCTCCCAGTTGCGCGCTTTTTCGAGACACGTTTTTGGCAGGTGGGCATTCATTGACATCACTCGCTGAATAATTGTTCTTTTTTTTTCACATCGCTTCCTTGAAAAACCCCATATTGATGCCTCTGACGGTCCATTTGGCGGCAAAACTCGTTGGTTATATCTAGCGTCGATTGGCTGACTGACCATCCGGGAACTCTACTCCACCCTGGTTCTAGTAGCATGGAGGTGTCTGATGACCTCCCGCTCTACTACGTCGCCCAAGGACTGACGGCTGTTATCTCGGAACCAAGGCCGAATCATGTACCCTCGACCTCTGTGATAGTGATCGATAGTAAACGAGTAAAACGTCATTGACACAGGTTCAGCTGAGATGAAATGGATACCTTTGGATACTTCTTAAAGTCGGCCTCGATCTTCAAAACCTACCTCTCAGTTTGTATTCTGGAAGAGATACCCATCGCCTGGTGTACGGCGGAATTACTCGGGCATTTCTGAGCACTATCAGAGACACTTACCCTTTACCGCCAACTATTTATGGAACTGGTGAATGCGCCCCCACCTTTGCTGCCTAATATTACTGGACGGTATTTGGAGATCCTGCTGGGGTGGATAACCCTCTAAACCAAGGGGGTTATTAACGGTCAACGAACTCTTCCATAAGCTCTGCTTTTAGGCGAATTCTTTCGAACTTTCTCTGACCAATGGGAAAGTGACCCTCTACGGGAACTAAATGCACTCCCAATTCCATTGGGACCACTTTTTCTCCTGTCCGTGTGGAGAAACCGCGTGTTCTAGGGAAAGATACGCCATCACCAGAATTAACACTGTCAATCCTCGCGGTCATCACCGAACACAATCTCCGGCAAGGATCAACCCGAGTCGTGGTACCCACTGTTCTACACAGCCCCTCTATATTTCCGGGAAGCCATCGAATGTTACGCAACTGGAATCGCCTGGACGCCATCTACCATAAATATCTATCGCTTCTTCGAGATTGATCAATATTGATCGAGCAACAGTCTAGAACCTCTTCATAACCGGCACAGACGCCAATGTGCCCCTAGCTCTCGAAACGAATGATTTCATCGTTCCACTGGAGGATTACTCAGATGGTGTTTCTTATTCCCATCAACTCAACTGCGATTGAACGGCGACCCGCAAGTCGCAACGGCCCATGACATTGCTCTGGGAGCATCCTCAACTCATATTCATACACACTCTTGTAAGGTACGTCATTTGCCATCTGCATCTCTCCTATTTTTACTGTTTGTATCACCGTTACTGTACAGAAATGTGTGCTCAACCATACAGTGTGGCATTGATGGCACCCTCGTTGGTACTTGTCGCAATTCGTTCACTCTTGAATCTGATATCTGATATTCTGATCAGAAGGCCCGTCCGTTATCAGAACGATAAGTCGCCTTGACATGTCGGAATTGAATCCATGCCGACGAGGACCGGATCAGGTAATGCCGTTGGTGCCAGCCTTTCCCTCGAATCTCAGAAATTTCGAGGAATGTTGATGCAGTCAAAGTATTGTCACTTGGAGAAGTTATGATAAAGGCTATTAAAGCATGGAAAAGGCCCAATATTTGATAATTGTGGGGCATCGAGTTTCTCCTCGGGAATAGAGCAGTTGCTCTTTGCTACTCGCCCAAATTCGCACAGTGATAGATAACGGTAACCATATAGAATCATCGGCCGGCAGGGTACTGCTAGGTGTGGGAGAGCATCTTCAACAACTTGTACCTGCATTGAGTACATCGTCTGACAAAATTGAGGTGCTCGCCGGCATCATGCGGTATCCAAAGATTCGGGCGATATACCTATCCTATAGGCCGGCGTTCACGGTTAATATTTCTTACATGCATTGTCGACGTTGTATATTCACGTACCTACCGTAAGGTCGTTAGCAAGCAGTGTCTTCCTTTATCCCCTTGCACGTATACTACGGGTTTGAGGTGGGGTGAGAGGAAGTTGATCCTTCATGGGAGTGTTGTGATTAGCATGACAAAGCCTGGTTCTCCGCCAGTATGTACTTAATATCTGCAATTGGTGATAGGAATAAATCGCAGATAGAAATATGAACAAGTATGTAGTTGTCAGCAAGAAAGCGGAGCAACAAGATCATAACGAAAGCCGCTTACAGTAACGATGTCCTGAACATTTTTGGTATGTACAGGCTTCTCTATATCTGCATCAATTCAATTCTGGAAAGAGACAGCGAGGGACAGGAGTGCTCACATGCCTTCAGAAGAATAACCAAATCCCTCAGTACTGTACCATTTCGAGCGTAGGTTCACGTAACGTGTAACATTGAAAAAAAGGGTATTTTTATATATTCGCGTTCAATCAAAACAAAATTTATCGGCCAACCCGGCGTGAAAAATTTCCAAAATCGTGAACCCACGGTCAGTATTCGCGGTAGAAGCACCATTGCCAATGACATCAAGCACATAAACCCATGACGCCGATCATCGGTCAACCGCTTTAGGGCAGGTGAGGATCGTCACTGATCAGTTAAGGTTCTGAACGTAGCCTTCAAAAATCTGGTTGAAACTTAGTCAAGCAAAAAAGTAGCGGAGTCTAGAATATTGCGAGGTAGATCTCACTTTCAGCTAGTATGCATGTAAGTGTTTTTGCTATCACTAGGCATTTCTTGATCCCTGGTTGACCCCAAGTTGACCCCATGATCCTATAATTCCAGCCCTCAGGTATCGTCCTATCTCTACGTGAGTCTTCTGGAGTAGCTGTCTACCATGCGTTTATAAGCCGTTAATTGCCTTTCTCAAGCCACTTCATGTCAGATTAACCCAGAAAAGCGCAACGAAAATATCTATCGCATTTCATCTCACATCGATTATCAAGTGGCATGAGCTCCCCTCAGGCTGTCCTCATGTTTGACAGTACAGCGTTTCACTCTGGAATAAACGCGGAATCAACGCAGCGCAGCCACCATGCGGTTCTGCGTCGACTTTCCAATATTCAAGCCTTCACATTTCTGCAAATGAAAAATTCCGACGTTCCCATTCTCTTTGGCCAAAATCGAGCACTATGAGCATTTTATCGAGTCTCACGACGGTAAGCATTTACCTACCTTCTGCTTATTTATTAGAAATTCAACTAGAAGTTCCTAGAAATACCCCGAAGATGTTGATGCGCTCACGATCGCGTAAGGGGTCCGGGCTATTCCAAAAAGTCGCTAATCCTTAGTGTTCCTTTTCCCCTAATTTTCAGGGTAATGGGACCTACAGGAACTGGTAAAACATCAGTCAGTCACCGACATATCTTTTTTTCCTTGTTCTCATATTTTTTTAGTTTGTCAACCTTCTCAGTGGGTCCAGTCTTCGAGTCGGGTCACAGCTGGAATCCTGCACGAACGAAGTGCAGCTATCCCGACCATTCGTGCTCGATGGACAGACGATCTTCTTTATTGACACCCCCGGATTTGATGACACGAACTCGAGCGATACCAATATTTTGAATATGATAGCGGCCTATCTTTCTTGCTCGTATGTTTGTTGCTTCCATGTGACTTTCAAACCTCTCAGAGTACTATTGGACTAGGCATGAGCACGGCAGAAATCTTTCAGGCGTTATTTACATGCACCGAATTCTCGACAATCGTATCGGAGGCATCTCGGCGCGTAATTTCCGCATGTTTCGCAAACTCTGCGGAGAGGACTCTCTTCGAAGTGTCGTCATCGCCACCACGATGTGGGACCAAGCCGAGATGTCCATAGGGGAAGACAGGGAGCAGGAACTCGCATCAAAGGACACCTTTTTCAAGCCTGCCCTTGAAAAAGGCGCTCGGCTCGCTCGACACAATAACACGCTTGAGTCTGCTCAGGCGATCATCCGTTATATCATTCAACAGAGCCCATCCTCCGTCACATTGCAAATTCAGGAAGAACTCGGTCGCGGACTTTGTATCTCCGAGACTCAAGCTGGGAAGGAACTTGGGCGGGAATTAACTGAGCAGATGGAGAGGCACAGGGAAGAGTTGAGGTGTCTTATAGGCGAAATTCAGGAGGCCACTCGTGTTAGAGACGAAGAATCCCGTCAGGAGCTTACCCGAGAACGCGTAAGGATGGAAGCTGTCATGACTCGACTCCAAATGGACTCTGAAAATATCGTGAGGGGGTACCAGGATGCATTATCCCAGCTTGAGGAGCGTCTGCGGAAGGCGGAGACAACCTCCTTCAAACAACGGCAGGCCGAAGCAAATCGAGCTGTAGGCGGAGACGAGCATCAAGGCCAACAGGCACATTCGCCGGCAGTCCAAGCAGTTGCCGCCACGGAGAATAGCAACGCAATCCTGGAGGGGAAGTTAGCTGCCGCCATCCCGGTTGTCGGTTTCTGGGGGAAATTGGCCGTCATGCTTGCCCCGTTTTCCCTGACTTGGCGATGAAATGTTAAAGGGTGACATGTTGACAACTCGCAGGATGTCCTAGCGAGCAAGTGTTGGAAGTCACCTAAGTAGGACGATCTGGCTGGGACCAGATCGGCCTAATTAGGAACATACCTCTTCTATTATCTTTATTCTACTCTCTCGTGCTGTGACCTTTCGTCTCCGTCGTTTGGCCTTCGCTTGACCTTCGTACCCTTTACTAGATAGCTCTATTATCTGTAGACTACAATAACGGACTCTAGTATAAATACCTGTCATGTATTTCGAAGTACCTTATTCAAATCCACTTTATATTCTCTCTAGCAAGTGCATTGCTCAGGTTCCAGTTCTATGAAGGCAAACCATGATCGGTTCATGCAAGAATTAACATTGTTTCCAATCCGTAACGATCCTCGTTATTTATCTTCATGATTACCATCTGTTGGCATCTCAATAATAACCAAGCGCCTGAAATCCAGCGAGTACCACCTAGCCCATGGGTGCATTTGTCCCCCCTGTTGTAACTATAGTCCCATGGCGACCTCTTCCCTATCGACGTCGACGCAGATGCAGCATCGGTCCGGCCCTTGGAATCCGTCTTGTACGTGAAGGAATGACGTATTGATCACGGATGCAACTAGTATCACAAATCGACCCCCGGATATTAGGCTTTAGCACGATATACGTGATTACTCTTGACTAACCAAGTATCTATCTATGCACAACCCCTAAAATTAACGCTGCAATCTTCTGAAGACTCTTATTTTAGACTACCGACTGGAGAGTTGAAGGAACCATCACAAGGGAAGGAGGCCACGGGTAACATATTCGCATTCGCATGACCAAATCTAGGGGTAACGAAAAGAGGCTTCGTCTGCTTTTACCTCCCTTCACGCTTATCCCACGTGTCGTCGAATTGGACTGGGGTAGCGCCTGAAGGAAAAAAGATATTGCTAATACCATTCAATAGAAAAAGGTTAAAACACGATAAGAATTAGCAGCAACTCCATTGAGAATTTGCTCCTTCTTATGGACGTCCACCAGGTAGTACTCAAAATCAAACAATAATTGCAAATGGATGCGAGAGAAGCTATGGTATACGGAGTTACATCACCAGGGGGAAACCTGCGCTATATGTGAGGAAATGAGGCCAGCATTTGCCGAATGTCGAGGCCTCAATTGTGTGGGGGTTTGAACTTCACATCACAACGAACATAATGGTGATACAACTCATCCGAAGTGAGGAGCGTGTCCTCGCCGTCCTTGTTCTCGTCGAAGAGGAAAGCTGAAATCGGCTGTTTGATAGTAATTGATACTTAGCATCAAGTAAAACTTTACGGACGAACTTGGCGACCCACATTGTGAAATTCCAGGAATGCGGCGGCTGAATTTAGAATAGAAATAAGGCGTCTTAAACGTGCACACATTGGATAGAGTTGGGAGTGAACGCACTGCCAGGGCCATATGCATCCCCATTTCCACCTGTGCCGGATCCACCATGAATCTTCTTACGGGCGCCGTTATCAGCGTTTGCCGTTGCGTTGGTGTAAAACATAACACCCCGTTCTAAAAATGCGGTGAGCACGGAGAAATTTGCATTATGAATTCCACCGACGATTGGTATCGAATTCAAGCTTAAGGGCAGATCGATCAGACGATAAGACGACGCTAGGTTCTGCACGAACCCCTTCATCGGATGGGCGGAGTAAATCTCTTAAATAATCACTCGAGTCCACGAAAGATGAGAGAGATATGCGAGTGGGGGTTGAAGAATAAGCAGCTTCTTCAAAGGCATAGTAGTCATCTTCATGTGTTTTCGTCATGGTAGTAGGCTTGTGATGGATGAGGACTAGCTTACCATAACCGCCGAGAGGCATATTTTCTGCGATAACCCTCGATGCATGATTATGGGCGGGAAGGTCCGAGATGGAAAGGAAGTGGCCAGTTGCAAGAGCATTGGAAGAAAGCTCGGCAACCCGGTCAGCCTCGGAACGAGAAATCTTAGCTTTACTCTTTACAAGGGTTGCGAGTCGCACCTTTATGGTCAGTTTATGGCCTTTGATGGACAAAGGCTCAGTTCCGAGTCTTAAACTAGCATCAAGATTAAAGCCCCAGTGCTACATGCTCAACGATGGGGTTTGAAGGCGAGCGAGACAAATGAACACACTTGGGTCAGGTTAATCGGCGTTACAACTTTGGTGTCCTCCAACCTTGCACGATAAACGAGAACGATACTTCCCAGCGAATATTCGGCCATGGGGCGACTTTTCTCGGGGGCCATCAAGGCAATAAGCGCCTCTACTTTTATGGCCCCTGGGAATCCTTGATCTCCTGAAGGGGATTTCAAACAAAAAATAGCGTACGATAACTCCGGGAGAGCATGTATATGAGCCAGCTCAGCCGTAGAGAAAAGCTCTGGAGGCGTATCACAGGAAAGGCGAGCCCAAGGAAGAGCGTCAAATCCAATGGGTCCGCCATGTAAGGAAACCAGGGGGGATTCTAGAAGGTCCGGGAAATTGGTGTATCTCGCAAGTTGCTACCAAGTTGAATTCGCCAACATACCATTCGAAAGAGTCACCAGTTCACTCGACAAACCATTTCGCTTCAAGATATGCCTCCCAACTGGAATTCTATTCGCATACCTCCCAACGATAGAATTCGTATATTTCTGGGTGACGTGTCCTTCCGGAGATTCTGGACCTATCACAATGTCATGTGTCTAAGTAACAAAGAATGACTCAGGTGACTAAATACGATTTCATATTTCCATCGAACTCACCCGACCGTCATTTTGCACCAAGATTTTGTGAATCGTCAAGCCGTAGGGAAGGATCTATCGGGAATCCAAATCAAATCAAATTCGATAGGTACCATTGACGCGGGTGAAACAGACTTCCAAAGCCAGAGTTGGCGTCAGAGCATCAGGGACAGTGATGAGGATCGGGTTGAAATCCGACATTCTGGTCTTGATGGTCGTGATTGGGGAGGAAATACATTGGCTATCGATCGCGATCACGGTCCGGGGCTTTCCCGACGAACCCCCGTTGTTGAGTAAGTATATTCGAATTATTGGATAGTTGTAGGAGGCATTGATACAATACATGAACATCATTCATAATCATGAGATTGCCGTTGCAGTAGAGTCTGTTAATGAAAGTGCTTTGGAGATGCCCTCGATATTTCGTTTACTATCACCAGCTTGCAGGCCCTTATTTTGAAGTTGCACTGGTATTTATATATCGAGGTGTGCCCTCTACTAGTAGGGCACGAACCTCGGTCTCATCTTTAAAGTGAGAGTTCAATATGAAGTATCTGACTCACAAAAAAGGAAACTTGAACAATTTCATTCCCCCCGACGTCGGTCAACAAACCACCGGCAGAGCGTGATCATACCGAGGTTATATTGTGATACATCTCATTTTTCTTGTTACTTTGACAGAAAGCCAATTTTTGCAGCGAGCCAGCAATCGAATTTGTCATGTCTCCGAGTCGAGGGCTCGATAACAAGTAGCCGAATTGGTCTCGACCACAAGTGGCAGTTTTTCCCAAAGGAGGCAAACACCCCTGAATATTGAAGGCTATGGTTAATTCAAAGAAACTTTGCGCTAAATTCCAGTATTTTATTATCACTACTATTTCCGGAGCTTCTCAAATATCCCAGACTTGTATCCAAGTTGGTTGTCAATTAGACATGGGGTTAACCAATGTTAAATATTTCCATTGCTTACACTGGCATCAGGGCAGGGCCGCTCGACCAGTCCACATGGTCAACCAACATTAACTGGAGATTATATCCGTCCCCGGGTAAGGTGCTTTTTTGACGAAGGTGGACTAGTCTTCTCATCAGTGAACTGTTCATCGTTATTAAAGAACCACTTGCCTATTGGCCCTTGACACGGAGAAACGTAAAACGTTTATTATTTGTTTTTGGTAAGATATGATCGAGAATCTCCCTGGAGCCTAACGTCGTTGGCATTCAGAACTTCTGATTCCATGGGGAGAGTTTGAATCAAGAATAATACCTGGGCAAGGAGCCCCAACGCCGTCTGCCAGTGTGAACTTCAAATATTACCCATGATTATTTTCATCCCATTGTTCCGTTATTCCAAACTCTATTCCTTCGACTAAGTATTTCCCAACTCTGTATCGCCGTCTGACGAATGGAGAAACATGTGCCACCACGGGTCCAATTAACTGATGAAGAAAGCCACCGAATACCCTCTGCTCTTCTTGAAGTCGATGGAGAGACAACTGAACCCAGAAAGCGAGCGTCTTCTCTCTGTCCGATATTTTCTGGAGCATTCAATTTTCCTGCGCCGTCAGATTCGACCAGTCGTGCCTTCAGCGCTTACCAGTGTTAAACAAGCTCGATGAATGTAAGCCTTTCTATTTGTTACAATTGTTATAAAGGGTATATATCTACGTCTACAAGGGATTAAGGTTAATTATAATAATAACCTCGATAGATTGGGTTTGGGGTGAAGGTTCTCTCGTGCCCGGTCCCAGTGTCGTTGGCGACGTCGTTCCCCGAATTCAAGGTTCCGAAATCCTCTCCGATTTATCGGGGCGCCATTCTCGCCTCCGTCTTGATTGCGCATGTTTTTGTCGCAACCTGAAGGCTCGCTACAAGGCTGAGAAACCTGAATGGCGACAATTTTTTGCTGACGGTGGAGGGAGGTTACCCTGAGCCCTCTGCAATATTCATTGGCTGAGAAATTTCCTGCCGCCTCATTGATGTTTCAGCAGTTGGGGAAATTCTGCCTTTTGAGCCTTAGACTCAAAACCAGTCCCCTTAGGGAGCTACAGATAGTAACGAACCTATTGGAGCCTACTTCTAGGGCATTTACGAGGGTATGTCTGAGTCATGGAGAGCTTCCCCTCAGGATTCAAGTGAGTAATTTCGATTAAAGTGTATTGTCTTCGTACATACGCTAATTCTACATTGGATAAATATTAAGGAGCTCTAAGCCTCTAACAGACATTCCGTGACCCGCAAGGTACTTTGAAACAAATATTCTACCGATGGTCGATCGGCTACCTTCACGGCTGCCTCAGGGACAGTTATAAGAAAGAAATATGAAATGGGAGTTTGGGATTTCGTGTTCTAGAATACATACTAGAAAAGAGAGGGGTTATATCAGTATACGCTGAGTCCATGCGAAATTGCGAAATCCTTACGGAGAAATCACTGCTCGAAGGCGGCTTATACCCGTTGACCGCCTTGGACCGCAGGGGCGGAGCTGCGGATTCCCAATTCATGATGGGCGCAGCATCGAGTGATGGAGCTAGGCCGTCGAATAGTGCAAACTGATCGGCCATGTCATTGGGGCCCTGAGGTATTGGATATTGAGGGTAGACGGAGATGTGATTGTGGTTCGGGTAGTTCTTGTAGAGTCCGGTCGTTGGGATGATGGGTGACGAGGAGCTTGAGAACATTTGTGAAGGATCGGAGAATTCTGAAGGGGCTTGGTTCAGCGAGAGTTCGAAGGATTGGTAAGAGGCGTCTGAGGGTGATGGTGAGGCCGCATTTTCTGGGAGGTATTCGAAAGTGTTTGGTGATGAGCGGAATGATGGTACATCTTCACTTGACACAGATGACGAAGATGACCAATTAGAAAATGCGTCGAGGCGGTATAGGTGTTGTTTCGAATCTAGCGAGCTGTGGAAGGAGGATGGAGAATTCATGAAAGGAAGGGCCATGGATTGCGACTCCGGAGATGTGCTTGATGACGAAGAAATGCTCCCAGTTTTTCGGCTGATATTGTAGTGTCCATCGGTAGACTTTCGTCTTGGACGGGCAGAACGAGAGAGATCGGAATTGAACCTCGTAATGCTGTTGTACCTGTTTTTGGCCGAAAGACCAGTTCGACCTGGGAAGTAGGTTTTGACAATCTTGGTCCAAACTTTGCCATGCTCAGCAACAGATTTCAGTAGTAAATCATCCTAAGGGACGGTTAATATTCAGGATAAACAGCGCAACCGGAGGGGACTCACTGCTTCGGCGGACCATGTGGTGCGGTCAATGGCAGGGTTGAGGGTGTCGGTCCAACGTTTAGCACATTCTAAGTAGGATGAGTGAGGATAAGAGAAAAGGCATAGAGGTGCCACATACGATCGCTATTTCGTGTTTGCACAACAGATGCAACCAATGACCATCTAAGTAACACAGGGTCAACGATGGTATTCTTCTTATTGAATGAGCAGCCACACCTAGTGCCGTATCTTTCGATGCCCTTGACCAACTTCTCATCCTCATCGGGGGCCCAACCTCCCTTTACGACGTCAGAGGCCATCTTTGCAAACCACCTCTTGCGACAGTCTTTATTGGTTCTGTTGGGCACATGCTTAGCAATCGCGTGCCATTTAGACGGGTTGGAGTTGTCGGGATCCTCTATGTTCATGGTGAGTATTGTCAGCCACGATGAAGCACGTAACGGCCGAACCTTTTTGGACAGCTTCACGAAGGAGCTGGTCCTCCTTAGTGGTCCAAGATCGGCGCTCTCGACAAAACATTTGCGACATATCGGTATCGAAGAATTTAGGAAAAGTGCGGTGGAAGAGATAGAAGCGCTTTGGGAATGAGAAATCCAGATGGCCTGCTTAATATCGTGTTTCTGAATACATAGCACTCCAATCAGGATGAAAATGGGGGTAAGCCCTAATCAGCTCCCACAGGAGATCGGGATCAGCTCACCTCTGATCCTAGACTAGGATTGAGATTTAGATCTTGGTAGTTACAAATGCTGACAGGATGTCCGATGGCTGCCGTCCACCGACAGAACGTATCGGAAAGGAATCGTACCGTGCTTTATGGAGTTGTAAATTAGGCATGGCGGTTTCCATTTGGCATTTGCATCCTACTTGACGATGGTAATAAGTATAGGTTTTGTGCCCCGAGTCAAGAATTATTATAACAGCTGAGTGGAATATTTTGGTTGCAGACTGTGTGCTCTGAGATATTATTTACCGTTATATGCTCTCAGTTCAGGTACGAACCGTGGAAACGTAATGGTGGGAGATACTCGGCATTGAGCAAGTTGCAAGGCGTTATGTGTGATTTTTCGTGAATTCCCCTTTTTGGACGATTCTTCGGCTCTATATTTAAGTTTGGGCCATGTGCTTACAATAGCAACTTTGATGGGCAAAGACTCGCCTCCTTGGTACTTACTTGCTCCTTGACAGGCGTGAGGTATCATTGTTTGAATGAATACCCCTTTGAAAACGGCCACCACGGGCGGGCAGGCTGCCTCCGCTTGCTAATCTCGGAGTCTATGCCAGGTGAGAGCCGTCTTCAATCTTCTATTCAACTACTCGATTGTCCAAGACTAATCGGTGCAAACTGACGCACTTGGTGACGCTCCGCTTGAATTTCTTGCGTCACAAAAATTATATATGTCATTGGCTTGGAATGATACTGTACAGTCAGCAGCGTGAGCCTGATTACACCCACACTGATGCCAATACAGTGCTAAACGGCCTAAACGGGGAATGGTGCCAGCGATCAGGTCGCTGTGATTCAGTGGCTAGGATCTATTTATGACATTCGAGGAGGGCGGATGGTTATCAAAGATATACTCCCGCTTCCCACGCAGCGATATGCGCTCTATCCGTAAATGTGATTCCTTGTGGCCCAAATTTCTCGTAGTTTTTAATCAACAAAAGCTGTGCATTCACTCCTGAAGCTGAACTGCTTCGAGCCGCCTCCAAGGAAACTTAGCGTACTTGTGTTCCAAATAAGGAGTAATCAGTCTTCTTAGTCTTGCTGCGTAATGCTCATTAGGGTGTAACATGCAGTGCTCCGCGTATTGACAGCTAGAACGCATTACAGGTGACATTACATCCTCAAAGGGAGGGAGTCAAGCATGTCCTCAATATCCACATACGGATACGGCCGTGGCATCTAACACGACGGTTTGAGCGCTCAAGAGAATGTAGGGAATTGGAGCGCATAGATGTGATTGAATCGAATCCTTTCCTCCACTGCCCTCCCGCACATGCTTGTAATCATAAAGACAACGAAACTCGACGTGGAAGCATATTGCCTAGGTTGTCTCGGTGAAACCACTATCGAGAGTTCGCAGGGATGAAACCGCCGGCAGAGATGCTAGTAACAGTACTAGTAGTAAGCGAATGAGATTTCCTTTTCGATATTGATGTGGTTGGCGGTTGGTTGGCGGCGGTTGGCGGCGACCGCATTAGCGTCGAGGATATATATTGATAATCCCAATAGTCAACAGAAAATATTTAACACCACTATCGGACGAAACTCGACGTCGGTTTCTCTCAGCGACCTCGCCTAGGGGAAAATTGATCTTGCTAGTCAATCACTCGTGAATTCGTTTCTCCTTCCACGGAATGCGTTGGTACCTGGTTGTTCGATCATGATCAGTTGGAGGAGAACCTGACTTGTGTCGAGAATGATAATCACTCGCGATGGTTACCCGACATCAGAGAGGGAATGGCTCTTTCTGTTTGTTTACTTGTACAAGTAGAGCGACTACTTCATCGAGTTCGAACGTCAGGCTGATCCAACTAAGTATACAGTGATGTCAATTAATCAGGCACGTTTAAAGAGAGGGAAGGGATTCAATTTTTTATTTTCAGAACCGATGGAGAGAGGCAAGAGCTGACCATTCTGAGGCTGGCCTTTGTTGTTGTAAGTGTTCGCCTTTTGGGGTGACAACGTCTGATCACGGTTGAATCAAGACCTTGAACTTGAAGCGCTCTCCATAGCACCCGAGTTGTGTTTTTATGCGGTTTGGCATAAATATAGTACTGTGCGACCCATGAGAGCAGACTTATGATTTGGTGGGAAGCTATACGTACAACGGTGCGTTCGGAATACGAAAATAGTCGTATTCTTGCGAAGGCTGATACAGAAGGTACAGAAGTTGATGTGTACTTAGACGGCAAGTAATAGACTTTTATGCAGTTGTCCCCACGCTTTCTAAACATAGCAGGATCATTGTGGGGTACTCTACGCTAAGATGTGAGATCGCACGTTGCTTTATCCATGGCCACCTTATTAATACTATCAAATAGATTGCAAGATAAACCTTCGATGATCCGTACGTTCGATACTTACAAGCCTCCCCCACTTGTTCCCTTTTAGGACATTGTTTATTTCAACATTCTCAGATACTTAGGAAAATGTTTCCCACAAATAACTGGTAATGTGGGGTAATCGAGAAAATGGTTACGGACGAACTGGAGCCAAAAGTTGCACTGCCCGCTGATGCTGCGGGCGTTTCCCAATTGAAAGATGTCATGGAGATCATAACCCAAAGAACCATACCATAAACAAATGGAGAGAGAGACAAAGATCAGAAGTAACGGCACAACGCTGAGAACAATGGAATTGGTAGTGACACATTTTGTTCCATCAGTAGTCACGCAAGTGGTCGGCCTCGGGCGGCCTTTCGTTCTAGTGACAAAGATTGCTTGGACCAAACCCGCATAGCACAAAGTCGTATGTAGGCGCTGCAATTGGCAAGATCGGTGTCATTCGCCGATGGAGACGATGTAACGTCGTAATCTGTAGCTCTGGCGCCAATAAGTTATATATCGGGGAGCTCGAGACACTAGCTGCCTGCGGGATGGAGGGGCCTGAAGTCGAGTTTAAGTGTGATCAAAGTCAAAACACAGACGAATCCTTAGAGGCTTAGTACGATTTAAAGGCAGTTGACTAGCAGTTTTCGAAACGCATCCTTATGATTTCGGCAGCCCTTTCGGAGTAAATTGCAATTGATGTTCAGTGATGTTTGGGTCACTAGTGTCCTCGACGGTTGATTAGCCAAGCAACTCGACAGGCGCACAATTCTCGAGTAGTAAAGGACAGCAATAAAGAGATCGCTTAGCCTCTGGGCAGGACTTGGCCACCGTCGAAAAGGTTAGAGAAAGCTGTGACACATGAATATACAATCTCATCCGAGACGACCCGCGTCTAGCCACGTGACTACAATTTTCGACCTGCAGAGGTTTGCCATTCAATCTTATCCATCACCATTTCGTTATCTTCAGTGACATATAGCCCTACGACCACTGAGATATCGAGGAATGACAGAAATTCACGATCAATTCGATACCATTCTGATTTTGGACTTCGGGTCTCAGGTATGTTTTCGTACTTTTTTCTGGTAGGTGCTTACGCGTTGACTTGCAGTACAGTCACTTGATTACACGGAGATGTCGCGAACACAACGTTTATGCAGAATTAATGCCATGTACAACAAAGATCCAGGATATCAATTTCAAGCCAAAAGGTTTGGACTATAATTATTTGACGTATCGACTAGATGAACACACTTCCGTCAGGAATAATTTTATCGGGGTCTCCGTACTCGGTTTATGACAATGTCTCCCCACATGTCGACCTAGCTGTTTTTGATCTTGGAGTACCCATTCTTGGAATTTGTTACGGGTTGCAGGTATAGTTACAATCTATCCAAACTATTTCAGATCGCCGACATCTTCTGGAGGAAATTGCTTGGAATCTAGGGGGAGAAGTCACCAAATGTGACCACCGAGAATATGGGTCGGCGGACATCACCATTAACAAGTTTGGGAACGGTTCCGTTGACGCCTTATTCGAAGG
>Ga0307517_10004132_pt1 | contig 22409 bp, 18 predicted proteins | sample 23_EM_MG_FD_194515 | JGI IMG/M metagenome (GOLD analysis project Ga0307517, IMG submission 194515) | Populus trichocarpa ectomycorrhiza microbial communities from riparian zone in the Pacific Northwest, United States - 23_EM | ecosystem: Host-associated > Plants > Roots > Unclassified | place... | reverse complement strand
GGAGACCATCATCCTTCCTCCTGATCACCGCCCCGCACCGGGAGTGTCATGGGATGAACCGAACATCCCGACACGTCGCCGACGGGGCGGACGGGAGACAAAAATGGGCCAGAGAAAAGAGGCTGATTTGCGGCTCCGGCGGGAGCCTAAACTTTATCCTTGAAGTAACCAAACCTGTCGACCTTGCACGAGATGGGATGGAATAAACAATGAATTTGGTGGTTATTATGAGCGACTCTGGAATACACAGCGTTGATTCGTCCCGTAGAGAGGAAACTAGGAAACCCGGCCCAAAACTAAGAGGATCTACCAAATACAAGTAACTTACAAGGATTAGGAAAGCGAGGAGACTGTAAGCAGGACGACAAGAGAGATAGGAGGAGTATAGGTAAGCGAACAAAGGGGGTCAGAGAACGACCGGGGAATACTACACAAAATTTGATACAACTTGCAGAAACCGCTGGAATCTAAGGCACCAGAGCCAATTAAATCGAGTGTCGAGGTAAAATGAATAGGTTGTTTGGTTTGTTGATTGTTGGTTGCTGGTGATGTGCGTTTTTTGACTTTTCATGCGAAGGCGACGGTCACCCTAGAGACACAGACTGTGAGCACAATGGCAAACACGCGTGGCGGCAGGGAAGGGGAGTGCGGGCTCGTGATACGTACAACGAGAGATGAAAGTCTTGATGGTTTGGAGAAGTATCCCCATTGGACAGAATGACAGAAGAGGGCGAGGTGCGGCAAGGATCATGGCTGATTACCATCGGGAATCCTTGGCAGATCCGCTGAGAAGGGGTGATCCACATGACCGGTGCGGAACATTGGACCTCGATGACCCGGAGCTCAAGCTCGGCTAAGAGCTCGCACTTGCGGATATCCTCAAAGGTCGCATCCACGGATTGTTTGACCATCGACCAAGATCTAAAGTTTTTATTATTATAAAAAAAAAAAGGTACCGTCAGCGTTGGGAACTTCGATATCATCAGAATAAGAAAGTGAACCGCCAGGTACTCCGGAATGGCGGCTGATGGTTCTGATAGGAGATGGGACTGAGACTAACCCCGCAACGTAATTTGCCAACACGTTCCAAGCGTCTGCGAGCACCTGGTCCCGCTCTGCCTTCACCACCGCTCTCAAATTCTCGAGGAGCGGTGGCGGTCGTGCGACCGACCGTTTCAACGATTCCGGCAAGATATCCCATGCCCTGTAGAGGGCCACCTTCCGCTCAAGTTGGCCCAACTGGTGTCTCCACTCAATGAAGTACCTGTTTATGCTGTAATAGTGTCGTTAAGCGAAAGGATGATAATGGAAGGAGAAAAAAAGGATAACGAACTCAACCAGAGTTAGGTATTGTCTCTCGAGCCCCTCTAAATTGGCCTTGAGAGCATGGTGGCCGTTCTTAGCGCCATTAAATTGGCAAAATCCCTTCGATGCCGGAGAGTTGAACCCAGCCACCTTATGGGCGATGGGGGAGCAAGAGACGGTGAGGCGGCAGTTGAAGGTAGCATTCACGACCATGATGAAAGGAGCAGGATGTGTAGACGACGAGGGACGGGAGCACGGCTTGGATTCAGAGGAAGGAGGACGACAACAAGAGATGCATCACTCCAACCGTCGGGTTTTATAATCCCAAAAGACGGCCGTTCCGTCAAGCGAGAATAAAGATGGCGGGAAACTCTGAATACCGCACACGTGACGTGCGTGTAACCAGCGCTCGCTTCCTGTTCGCTCGCAGGATGGCTAATCCAGCACAAAGAGCCATTCAGGTACAAAATAGCCATTTAAAGCTTACTCCTTTTGGCCCCCAACGCTCCCTCTGCCATCAGTGCCGCTTTCTCGCTCGCCACAATCCCAAATTCATCCAAAATCTCCTCCGTATGCTCCCCGGCCAGAAGGAGCGGCGGGCGGCCCGGAGACTGTTCGGCCACCTGCCGTGGATACGTTCTTGATAGACATGGCTGGGGAAGCGGAACTTCCCCCGATGACAGCTCTGCCGCTTCGGAAGGGAACAAAACGGGGACAGCGCACGAATCGGTGTCTTTGCTCAACTAGTCAGTCACGAGGCGGGCCTGTGTGCAGTGTCCATGATCGGCCGCTTACAGTGAAAGATCCTCGTCCAATGGTCTCGCGTATTTGAGCGGAAGCCATCAGCCAGGAACTTACGTAGCTTTGGCCATTCTTCTCGATTTGTCTGCGTTTGTGGGGAAGGTCGCCATCCCAACGGAAAGTCTTGGCCAAGCCCTTCGATGAAGCGGTCGATGAATGTCTTGAAAAACTGAGGCTCGATGCATCCAACCGACATCCACCGACCGTCAGAGCAAGTGTAGACGTCATAAAACGGTGCGCCACCATCCAACAAATTCTGACCACGAGGCCTGGAGAATAATTGCGAACCGGAACCCTGATTTGCATGTACGAGAGAGAATAACGAAATGTACCGAGTTCCGGAGACCTGTTGACCTGAGATCAGCGCCAAACCTGGACGTAAACGATCTTGCTCCCCGTACCATGTCAACATCGACGACTTGACCCCTTCCGCTTTTCGTCGCGCGTTCGAAAAGAGCAAGGAGGATACCGAGCACGCACATCATGCCCCCGCCGGCAAAGTCCGCCACGATGTTGAGGGGAAATGACGGTTTCTCAGACGACCCTGGCAACATCTAGAAGCACAGACTCCTGGTGAGATTGACACTTTGAAATTTCACAACTGGACGCGGACCGAAAGAACGCCGCTGAGAGCCAAGTAATTTAGATCGTGTCCTGGGAAACTGTGAGAGGGCGCGACCGACTGAAGTGACGTGAATATAACTCACCGGCCATGTCCTTGTACGGACCTTCATAATCGATGAGATTACAAAGTCAAACGAATGCATTTCTGGGCACACCTTTGCGGGGGAACCTGCGGGTTGCGTACGTACGTCTGAGAACCTCCAGGAAGCCACGGAGGTGATCCACGCCCCACGCACCCTGATAGGCGGGCGTAGACGAGGCTGTCGTTCAGCCCGTCTTTACCCAGGAAAACGTCAGGCCCGAGTCCGAGCCGTTCCGTCACACCCGGTCGGAATGGGTCAATCAAAACATCGCTCTGCTGGATCATCCTCTTGAGCAAGTTCAGACCGCCAGGGACCTTTGAATTAACTGCAATGGAACGCTTTCCTCTAGCGAGGAAATCTGAGATGGGGTCCCCCTCAACGCGGTCAACGCGTATGACCCTTGCACCCCAGTCTTGTAGGACTTGACCTGCGTACGGGCCGGGTGCCAATCCTGCAAGCTATTCCACATAGACGATTGTTAAAATGCAGTGTATCACCGGACATATTGTATCTTCGCTCCCCACCTCGATTACGGTTACCCCAGCCAACGGAAGTGCGGACATGACGAAGGTTTGATTCAAATTTCCCACACTCCCTTCTCTGCGGAACGAACCCACCACCGGGTGGACGGTTTAAACTACAAACCCGGACTCCCCGCTCGTAATGTCCGGGTAGAACTGGCCCAGTTTCCGTGAATCCCATGTGTTCCCTCTCCACCCCATTCTCGAAACACACGTTATGCAAGCCGGTTGCGCGATATCCGTTGGATTCGAGTCCAACATCGGATGAATCGATTATTGCGCCAGGGAAGGGGCTGCATTATGACCGAAGGCCGGTCATGCGCGCGAAAGCAGCTGACCCTGGGTAGGTAACCTCAAAGTACAGTTTCCGGTGGCGTGCCCCATCCCGACCCCCTGAAGAGATTGATATCTGCACACTTGAAACACACGAGTCAATTTCCGTACCAGACATCCGTTCCCATTAACAGCACACTATCCTTACCGGTATGGGCGAGCAGAGGGTGGCACCCGCTCGGGTCGAAAGCTTGGGCACATGCTGATGCGGCTCACGTCCCAAAACATTGCTTGTTCTTCCGTCCTGACCCGTTTCCATAATCCCCCGCAGTGTTTTGCCGGGACCTGCGGTGTGCCCCCTTATGCCACGTAAGCTCCCCATCCAATTTTACGAACCCGCTCAACGCTTCGGATGGTACACAATCGAGACTGGTGGCCCACACGATGAAAACCTACTCTTGAATGCCTCGAACTGTCGTTCGTACCCCAAGCGTTCGCGTTGATTTCGAGAGCACCGACCTGTTCCGTTCCACATCGTATTATCCTGGTCATAGCGGCCATCCCTGCACGCTCTTTCTCAATGCGTCCCTCTTCCAGAGCCTAATGGACACTTGGCCGAAATCCGGGGTTAAACCATAAATGCACTTCTGCTTCTGTGACGTGGTCAGGGTTCTAAGCTCATATCGGCGGAATGTGCTCTTCATATCATCTTTATTAACAGTCTCATACAGACACCATCAGAACTCCGCATTTCTTTGTGAAAATCAAATCCGGGATCATCCGACAACACTTATGCAACGAGTGGCGCCCTGTATTGTATAGCTTACGACTGGGGATGTAAGCCCGTTTGATAACTTTGTGTGGAATGAGTTGAATATACCAAGTCTCGGTCATTCGAAGGGTGACGGCCTCGGGCACTCGATCAATGATCTCATTCTGACGACAATGTTCCCCACCGTGCCCTCAGTTTCTCTGCACTCGAGACCTACCAGTTAATCATTAGAGGATGCCTGGTGCGATGCTGCCGAGGTTGCATGGACCTGGAGCATTAGCCAGGATGTTTACCGATAATCGCAGATCAGGATGCAGGAGTCCAGATCCATAGCTAGTGACAGCAAACACACCACCACCTTCTGGGGGCTCGCCAACCTCTCATGTGCTCGCTCCCTATAGATACAGGACGTTTCGACACCAATGCCACTATTCCCCTCTGAGTCTTGGCTGGCAATCGACGGCCATCGCGCGCCTGAATCCGTTGCGGGACGCACGGACAGGTGAACAATGGTCCCTTCCGTATATTACGGTGTACCTGCCCCACCAGCCATTGGCCGTGGGCTTAGGCGTGTCTGGGTTTGTTGACCTTGGCCGCCACATTCGTGCGTTCCCGTCAAGCACACCATCAAGTCCCGGTAAGATCTCACAACAGCCACCCGTTTCCGTTCCCCAAATCGTTAGTCGTAACCAGCACCCCCGACCAGATACCCGGGCATGAAACGCTGAAATCATTTGGTACGTGAAGCCTTGTCACGCGCTCATGTCACTGACACTTCAGCCCCCCAAATATATACTGTACCTGACACATTCAGGTTCGACATCAACCACGAACGCACCGTCGCCCCTCCCCCCCTCTAGCTCTAGGTCGTGTGGTTACCGGTCTGCCACTTGCTTCAATTCCTATCACTTTCCGTTGCTGAGCTTCCGCCTTGGTTTACGATAGTTTCTACTTTTTCGATGTCGACAGGGAGCGTCCCGAGCCCCCCAAGGGCCTGGAACTGATTGTGAGTTTGCGCATCGCACGCAGTCAGCCAGGCACTCATGCACTTGTTTCTCCAACTCGTGCTCTTTGCTTCATTCTGCCGTGCTGACGTCGGACTACGAGGTGCGACCCCCTCTTTCTACCCCGCTGCACAATCCTGTGTATGATGCGAGCGTGTGCCCCAACATGCTCGCCGATTTATAAGGAGTGAATGAAGGCGATTGGTTGGGAATACTGGTGTACGATGGCGGCTGCGCTGCTCGAATAGGCCACCTGGTCGAAAATCGGTCCGTCGGCCGAGCGACGAGACGGGAACGCTTGGCCGGCCCCGGACCGGCCCCAGTGATTGTTGGCTCACTCTCAGTAAGCCCGGATCCGGCTCAGAGGTCCGATCTTCGATCGCATAACAGGGAGAGTGATTCACAATCATGGGTTTGGTGTAAAACAATGTAATAACTCGCTCTCCCCCCAAACTCTGGCCGGAGACCTGACCGAGCCCTTTGGTCGAAAGTTAACTGAACTGTTTTTACAGTGCGTGACCGACTTTCCTCCCATCGAGTGGGTGGGTATACAGCTCTTTCTGCCCTCATTACACGAGAAGATTCCTCTAAATTCACGGCCGCCCACTCTCACGAACAATGTTCGTGACCCCGGCAGTGAAGAATCCGATCTCCGCATTACCCCTACCACCAGAACATCTCTCGCACACCAACAACCCCACTCCGGATGCCGAGATCCCCAATCTCCCTTGATTTCTCGAAATTCTAGAGAAACCTTCGATACAGAGGAGATCTCGTGCTATATCCCCTTGGAGCCACTTCTTCACTTCTCCGTTGCCGGTACAGTTTCCGTGCCGATTGCAGCCTCCGGATGAGGAACGAGAGGAAGTTGGCCTCGTTTGGAGCCTTCGAAGAGCAGCCATCATGCATCACCCCCAGCCACACATGGATCTCGGGGCAAGAAGTTTGCGTCGAGTAGCCGAGACCCAAAGCATGTCCTTGTCGAACCCTCCAAGGCAGGGTTACGGGACTGTGCTCCCGGGTTAGACGTCGGGGATGCGTTCTCTGTCATCGGGAAGTCATTCTTGTTACCTTCGGAGGAAGGGAACGAGTCGACGGAGCCCACGGAAGAGGGGGTGCTGTCCGGCAGAATTGGTTGACGCCTCGAGCGGTTGGATTATGATTGTTCCGTTTGACGAGAATGGGAACCCCGTGTCGGGTCCTTGGTCTCTTTGAGAGCGGACACCAGTTTGGTGTTTGGGCTGGTCAGCTGGGAGATGACCGTGTTATCTTGCTTTGTAAGTCTGCACGTTAATCCTGAGAAAACACGATCACCCTCATACAGTCGTGCTCGCTCTCGCGCTTACAATGTGGCGTGTACCCCATCTGTCTTCACTGAATCCAGGACGCTTGATAGACCCATGGGGCCACAGCCGCATGCCTTCCTGCAGGACTTATTGAACGGCGCCCCGCGAAATGAATCAGGAACCGTTGATCACGGAGGGTGGGTCAGTTTCGAAATATATGAACAATCCGCTACCAGAAGCCCATCACCCAAAGTCAGGTGGATGTGATACTGACAGTGTTGGGTAGAATATTCATTACAGTTCATGGCGCTTGCGTGCGACCCTGCAGTAAGCAATACATTGTGCCACGAAGGCCACCCGCATGGGCCACATATACCTACAGCTAGTCACTTCAACCGATACCCTCAACGTGTTGGTCTATCATTGGTGCTGCGCGGGAGGTTCTTTTGAACATCACCAGAGCAACGTCGACAGCGAGGATCAGAGATGGGACTGTAGGTGTCGACTTCGCAGACTTCCGATAGTGGTTGAGGTTGTGTTCTCGTGGATGTGTTACTGTGTTGTAATACTGGGTGACCCTCCGTGGGACTAGGAGGATCCCTAAACGCGGTGGAAGGGTGCCAGTTGCCGAGATCTGTGCCGTCCACGACCCGACAAAGCGCTTGGGATCTTTGTACCTTCAAATATCCTAAAACATATCGCGTGTACATGATTGTAACCTCACGGACAGTCACCCACTGACCTAAGGGTTCTACTTGAACCTATCAGCAAGGCTGTACGAGATTTTCAATTACACAAAGTTTCATTTCGATGGACCGCTCCCCCGATGTAGCCCCAATCCGGCTCGGCATCCCGGCACGACACGCGATACCAGAGCCACACGGCTCACTCCCACTATCACGCCATTCGCAAAAACCGATGACATGCCCCTGGCACGAACCGTAGGTTGCTGAAGACCCTACAGACCGAAAAGTGAGTGGGGAAACCAGGTTGCCGACCTGCTGAGGTCGATGTGCAAACAGGCCGGTGCCGGGGTGCCGGGGTGCCGGACCCCATCACCACAACAGCGATTTGGGGTATACCCTATGGGAAATGGTCTATCGAGGTGAAACCTGCTGCAGACTCCAAAACACGACCCGGCCATTACTATATCTGGAGTGGGAATGCCACTTCGTAACACTGAAGTATTTTTCTGTTGAAGAAATGCTGGAGTTTGGACGCGTTGTTTGAAATTGATAGACGGGAGCTGTTCCCGTTGGCTAGCACAAACCTCTACAACGTTTCTTCACTCGCATTATCCATTGGGTACTGGTCCAAACTTCACAATCAACTCAAGATTTTTTCAACGAGTAAATATTCCGTTGCCCCCGGTGTGATGGAGACTCGTCAAGCGAGGCCAAACAACCTCCAATCGAATACTGATCGATTTGGTCACTTTGCTGATCCACGCCCACGGTGAGTGTTGTCCCCCAGGAATAGCCAAGTCGACGCGGTGTGGGGATGAGTACGTGGGTCCTTCAAGCTGCTATCCTTACCTGCATCGTTCGAAGCTCTTCGTTAGCGGAACGCGAATGCCAACGGAACTGTTCACTGTGATGTGCCCTCTGAGGCAGGTTTACAAGCACGTGTGCTGGTAGCTTTCCTTAGGATTCACCGTGGAACGGGATCTAGTCTATTACAGTGCTTTTGTGCCGGCCCGAGAAGGGGATAAGCCCCTTTCATGGTTAGCCAATGGGAATTCGGCTCTTCCATGGTCAGTAACACCCCGCGCGCGGATCCCCCCTGCCCCGACTATAAGTGATGGGATGGCGACGTCCGGGAGGTCAGTGGGTGCTTTCCTCCTTCGTTCAATCCCCCCTCTTTGTCTTCACCACACTTGCACCGTGTAACGTCCCACATATTGCACAAATTCTTGTACAATTTACTCATCTACTGACAGATGCTAACGAACCCCGCGACCGCAGTCAAACTGTGGCTTTCCTGTGTACTACTCCTCTCCCTGTTTGTTCAAGTCGACGCGGTCAAGTTGGACCAATGTAGAGCCAAGTTCGTGAACGAAACCGACCACTCACGTCCGTTGGAGATCACCTATCACCAATGTTTGGAGACGTGTGGTGGGACGGTCGGAGAGTTCAGGTGGACGGTGTTCTCTCAGGGCTTCGGTGCTTGGTTGTTGCCCTGGATTGCCTTGATGTTCCAATTACCATTTGGTGCTACCGGTATGTAATCTCTCAAGATCACGAGTAGCCGTATAGGCAAGTGTCGAACGTTGAACGTTGATACTCCACGACTTTTAGACCGCTTTCACAATCTCATCTCTGTGTTTATGGCCATCGGGTCTCCGGCGTTGGCAGGATATTCACTTGCTATCACCCACCTTAATAGCAGATGGTTGATGAACCAATTCTCCTACCCAAATTTCCCCAATAATAACCGCATCCCCCTCGCGGTTTCCGCCCTCCAGCATATCCCATTTAGGATCGATGGCTCAGGCTCTCTCCTTCCATCCTTGATCGTCTTACGCCAGAACAATCGATACTGGGAGGTCCTTGAAGTGGCGGCAAAACGCACCAGGCAATGGTCCATCCCCGTGGCGATGAACATTGTTTGGGTTCTCGTTGCGTTTTCGCTCACCATTGTGGACTCTTTCGTGGATTTCAGCTATTTCATCGCCGTCCCCGGAGATGCGGGTTATTCAATTGCGGCTGTGTGGACGTACCTCCTTCCCCTTGTCGTTGGTTGGCTTCACGTCGGGTCCCAGCCCGAGGCCAACCATCTCCGCAACGCCCTGGACGAAGCACATAATACCGCGTACATGGCAACCGCTTCGAAACCCATCCTCGCCACACAGGTCAATGGTGGCTTCGCTCGCGCGATCGAATTTTCGACGAAACATATCAACTACATTAATGCTGACGAGGAGAAGACCGCCCCTATCTTTAACTATTCCCGCGTATTCGTCTGGTCACAAAGCGCCGAGTATATCTTGACGCTTTACCAGCATGCGGCTGCCAAGGCTGAGCAGAGGATCGCTGTTCAGGGAGAAGAGTGGATGGGCGGTGATGAGGCTACCCCAAACCATAATTGGACTGGAAACGAGGCGGAGATTATGCAATATTGTACGGCGGGGCGTCAAGCCCTCGTCCACCCCAATCCGAGCGACCCACAACCCCCTATCCCTCTCACACCATATTCCGCTTTCCCCCCGTCGGCCAGACCTTCCGCGATGACTCTCCCGACGGCTGTGATGCACACAAACGCTGACGCGTTCGCGCACAGGCTCCCCTCAAGCACGTCGCTCAAGTTTGACGAGGAAATACCATCCAAGCACGACGAGGGAGCGCCATCCAAGTACGACGAGGAAACACCATCCAAGTATGACGAAGAAGCACCGTCCACGGAAGTTCGAGCGGTACTTGAGAAGCCAGTATTCGCAACAGGAGTATTCCAACGCGTGGTTGTCGCGACCGTCCTCGCACTTGGGCTTCAGTGGGGTACGACCGGTGCCTCCATCCTCATTCACGTCAACACACCACCGAAGGGAATTGGCTGCCGCGCTACCACCTTCACCGTCTACGGTGTCGCAGCGACGCTCGCCTTCTGGCTCCTGCTCTTCTCGAGTGTGTTGGCCCACCTGGCTCGTCGTCAGAGCGTTCGCGAGAAGAGATCAAGTTTGAAGACTTTCATTGGATACATCGCCGTACTCACAAGGTGGTTGGGAAAGTTCATCGCCATCATTAACGGGTTTGGAATATTGATCTCGTGCATCATGCAGTTCGCTGGTGTGTACGATAGTTGTTTTTGTCCTCCAACATTTTCGGGGGGGACCCAAACGGCTTGGTCTCGTTTACGGAGAATGACCCCAGGCAAAGTGAAGTGTACATGTATTGGATTGGTGGGATTATTATGGCATTTGGTGCGAGTGGGCTTTGTACCTTTGCGATATATGTAGCTACCCCGATGGGGTAGGGATACGAACGGCTAAATTTGGATTTGTATGTTCTCGAAGTACCCTCCAGTTATTTCTAACTCACACCGTAGTTCAGACATTTAAACGCATCTCGTATCGTGCTTTTCCCGGGACGTTAGTACCGGGTCTTATCGAACTTTATTCCACATTCCCAACTTTGTCACAAGTAACATCAGTCACAGTCACTTCCTCCTCCTCCGAGGAACCAACCAGATGCCCCCATCAGCTTTGTACATGTTTGGATCGGGATTTTGATCCTTTTTTCGCCCTCGTCTGGCGGAAAGAATCTTCTCACTTCCCGACATCATATATTACATTGAGGTCAAAGCGATGGACAAGTCAAATGTAGCCCTCCCTAGAGCACAGCACTCTTCTCAACGACGGAACCTCTGCGGATTATAAATCACCGGCGGGTTGGAGAAATAACACTTTCGCCTCTTCCTCCGCTACAGCCTCTTCCAAAATCCGCACTGGTTCCTCCCCCACAGAACCCCAAACACTCGCACACAGCTCTAGTTGAAAGTTCCGCACTTTACGCACCTCGCGCAATACTTCGAATCGCTTACGATTGCACGCGACTTCCTCCGCTCTCTCAGCTTGTGACAACTTGCGGAAATGAGGCTGATTCGGGGGCCGGTATTCTACGCCACGGAAGTCACAGTCCCCATAAAGGATGATGATCTTGAAGAACGCGGTGGATGTGATGGTCGAGACCACATGCTTGAGGAAAGGGGCAACACCCGGTGAACCATCGCTCGATGCATAATTGATAGACCACGCTGGAACCTGGAGTAGCCAAAGCGACTTGTTCCGTGAGAAATCGAATTCCTGAAGGGAGGACCGAGCTGCGAAATTGTTGGCTTGCACTTGCGCGCCTTTCAGGGAAGGTTGCTCACCACGGGGGTGGGTTGGATCCAGTGTGACGACCTTCAACGCCTTCGCACAAGCGCTCAGCAGGAGCCGCATCCCGTCCACGTCGAAAAGGCGCATGCAACGAAATTGGATTCCCCCAAAGAGGTCAATCATATCCTTCAAAAGATGCACCTTGGTGAAATGCGTAATCCACAGCCATCCCCGTAGGGGAGGGACAAAGGGCGGGATGAGCGTCGGATCTTCCGCTGGTTCCTGGCGATAACTGAACCCACAGTCCAGGAGTTCGAGGTCTTGCAGGTGCTGAAACAATCCGATGAAGTATATGATCTGCCGGCAGGATCCTCTGGGATCCTTCAGGGCAAGAGACCGGACTGTCGGTAAGAAGTATCTAAAGTACCGTTGAATCCTCGGCATGAACTTGGGGATGTCCAGGTGTTCTATCTCGAGCCTCTGGACATTGGTTAACGTGAAAAATTGGCGCAGAATATGGCGGTTGAATAGCCTTGGGGAAAACCCGACAGAGTAGCTGTTCTCAATCAGATGGAGCCGGAGCTCCCTGACCAAGGGAAGCAAACCAAACCTGTGCATGTACCGGATGGGATTGGGCCAACGAAATCTCCGGCCCCAGCAGTCGGTTGAAATGGTGAGGGTGCGATGAAGATGAGGAACAGCGGCGATGTACCAGGAGTAACAGGTCAGGGTGCACGCGCGAAGACTGCACGTGTCGTGGATAAGATAGGCGATGGTCATTTCGATAATCTCCTGGGGAAGCCTGGTGGCAGGGGATGAGCGTGTCGCAGAGGTGTCCGGGGAGGCGTCCCCTGGGCGCATTCTCCGGATTCTGACTAGAGTTCGGTGCCAAACTCGTTTGACGAGTAGCTCAATCACTGTAGCGTTAATCGTGGTTAAATGGGGTGGTGAGAAATAGACAGCGCGAGTACCTGATAACAAGGACGTTGGAGTCTTCTTCGGCAGCATCGTGTAGGGGGTTGATTGTGGCTTCAGGAGGTCGGGGAGGGGAGGCAACCAGATCATGGGGTGAGCGCCTGCAGCTTGCCGTCCGGGCAGCCGCCAACAACCATCCCCGAAGTGGAAGTTCCTCTCGAGTAGCGAACAGAGACAAACTTTCAGCGTAGTGAATAGCCAGACAGTGCTTGCAGCAAGATGAGAATCCGAATTCGAGAGTATGCTTTTTCGCCCGGGTGGCGGAAAGGATCCTCTCACTTCCGGGTCGCCGTGACCTCTACTGGATTCCAGTCGCTACGTAAGTGTTACAGTGAGGTCAAAGCAAAGTGCAAGTCCGGTGTGGTCCTCCCTAAAGCACAATACTCTTCTCAACGCGCTGTAGGAATCTAGACGCAACATCCTCCAGGATTCCGGTATGCGATCAATGATCGATGATGTCATTTCCGACGACCCAGTCCCAACCACGGCTCCCATTCGGTGGGTGTCCCGCTCTTTCCACCCTCATTGCATGAGGAGATTCCTTCAAATTCACCGCCGCCCACTCTCGCAAACGATGTCCACGACCCCGACAGCGAAGAAACCAATCTCCGCATTACCCCTACCGCCAGAACATCTCTTGCTTACCAAGAACCTCAGTCCGGATGCCGAGATCCCTAATATCCCTCGATTCCTCGAAATCTTGAAGGAGAAACCATCGATACAGAGGAGGTCTCGTGCTGTATCCTCTCAGAGCCACTTCTCCTTCACTTCTCCGTTGCCCGTGCAGTTTCCGTACCGATTGCAGCCTCCGGGCACGATTCCGACGGATGAGGAGCGACTAAACTACATCGAGAGGAAGTTGACCGAGTTGGAAGCCTTGGAAGAACAACCATTACCCCCAGCCGCACATGGATCTCGGTACAAGAAGTTCGCGTCGAGTAATCGAGACCCAGAGCGTGTTCTCATCGGGCTCTCCGAGGCGGGGTTACGGGACTGTGTTCCCGGGTTGGACGTCGGGGATGCGTTTTCTATCATTGGGAAGCCGTCCTTGGTACCTTCGGAGGAAGATAACGAATCAACGGAGCCCACGAAAGAGGGGGTTGCTGCCCGGCAGGAATTGGTTGACATCTTGAGCGGTCGGTCTATGATTGTTCCGTTTGACGAGAGTGGGAACCCTGCGTCCGGTCCTTGGTCTCTTCGGTACAGCGGACACCAGTTTGGTGTTTGGGCTGGTCAGTTGGGGGACGGTCGTGCCATTTCACTCCGTAAGTCTGGGCGTTGATTCTAAAGTCTCCTCCCTCTTATTTCTACAATTCCCAGTGACTGCTCCCCACCCGAACGACCCGGAACTTGTTACAGAAATCCAGTTGAAGGGAGCAGGCAGGACGCCTTATTCTCGCAATGCCGACGGGTTGGCAGTCACGCGGTCCTCCGTTCGCGAATTTCTCGCAGCCGAAGGTACGACGACCCCTTGACCCGCTTTCGGCGAAGGCTGAGATGTTGCCACACCAGCCATGCACGCGTTGGGGATTCCAAGCTCGCGTTCATTGACTTTGATTTCCCTCCCCGAAATCGAAGTTTGGCGGGAACGTGTCGAAACAGCCTGTATCGCGACTAGAATGGCACCTTCTTTCCTCCGTGTCGGATCCTTTGAGGCTTTGAACCCTCCTGCCAACTTGTTCTTCATCGGGGGACATCAGCAACTGTCCCATTGGGAAGGTCTCCGTGTATTAGGCGAATGGGTGGGGAGGAGAGTGTTGAGGTTGGAAGGTGTTGAGTGGGAAGGAGAGAATAGGACTGCCTGGGGTAGGAAGTTGGTACTCGAGACAGCGAAGAGGAATGCGGAGATGGTTGCTGGCTGGCAAGTGTGCGTACTTGTTCCTCCACCGTGCGTTTGGTACCCGGAGACCGACATACCTCTCAGGTATGGGTTCATGCATGGTGTTATTAACACAGACAAGTAAGCGATTCCGGTACGAACAGCTTGACCGGACCTGAACCGTTCCTAGTGTATCGATCCTTGGTTTAACGATCGACTACGGTATGTGGTCATAGTAATAGCGGCTTCGGGTGTCGAACGTTTTCCCAGGACCGTACGCATTTATGGATGTGTTCGATCGCTGGCACGTTTGTAATCACACAGACGAAGAGGGGAGATACTCGTACAAGGCGAGTTCCACTTCTGTGCATCGATCCAACTGTTTTCTGACCCTCACTACAGCGACAACCAGAGATGGTGTACGTCACCGGTAGGATCACCTCAATTGCGGTCAACGCTGAGATTCATTCCTAGATTCTATGCTGTGCAAGCGTTACTCCGCTCCGTCGCCCCGATCATAGCGGCAGAAGAGGAGCTCGGGGGGAAGGCGATTTCCGAAGGCTGGGCGAACGTCCATGAAGAGAAACTAATAGGGTGGTCGAAAGCTGGCCAGGAGGGTGTGCAATCAGAGGTGAAACAACTCTGGGATGACACATACGATGAAGAGTATGCAAGGTTGTTCCGTCGCGTGAGTGCCCGTCGTTTGTAGTCGCGACACGATCCCTCACCAACGCTTCTATCAGCGTTTGGGATTGCGGAGGAGTCTCAGATCCGATGTGACCGGCATCTTCGACCGGTTCCTCGACTTAATGGAAGAACACAATCTCGACTTCCATTCCACGTTTAGAAAATTGTCCGCCTTCCGACCCGGTTACATCCGGGGTAACGATGAGGAGCTTGATGCTTTCATTTCCCACTTGCTGGAATCAACCCCACGCCCCGAAAAACTCGACAAAGTCAGAGCGTCCGCAGACGTAAAGGCGTGCCTGGCGATGTATGCCGGCCGTATCTCGGAGGAACGAGAGGACTGGGGTGGTAACTCTCAGGAAGAGGTCGACGCGCTCCGGGAGAAAGAGATGAATGGGGTTAACCCGCGATTCGTGCTGCGGCAGTGGGTGTTGGAAGAGGTGATCGCGAAAGTCGAAAAGGACGCTGTCAGTGGGAGGAGAATCCTGGCCAAAGTTCTCAAGGTGCGCTTTCGTAATCACTTGATCGCTGTAGCGAATCGATTCATTTGACCCGCGCTTTGCTTAGATGGCGACGGATCCGTGTGAACCATGGGGAGCTGAGAGAGCGGGCGAGGAGGTATGTGTCAGCGAGGAAGTCGGAGAGGAGAGGAGGTATTGTGGACTTGGGGAGGAGAAGATGTTGGGGTTCCAGTGTAGCTGCTCTAGTTGAGCTCGTGAGGCCCGAGCGTCTTTATGCTATTACGAGAAACCACCTGCAGCACGTGATCAAGGCCGCGAGGGAACTCATAGATCGTCGGATTCCACATCACGCGCCCTGAAAGCCCTTCGGGCTTTCGCCCAGCAATCTCACTCCTCGCTACATCTCACATATACACATTCACAGTATAAATACGGTCATATTTGTTTGATAAACACGGAGACACTATAGTGACCGCAAAGACTGCCATCTGCCTGGCAAATCCATCACCAGGCGACTGCCCATACAACAAGGAAGGGGAAAAATTCCCGAGTGATGGACGCTCTGGTTGTTAGGTCATCTGGACATACACTCATACTGTATCATACAGTCGGAACATGACTTCATCCTAAATTAGCTACGCCCAGAACCACGTATACCCATATAAACCACCCCCAAACTCGACATGCTATCCCTCACATTGCACGATGTCTCCCTCTAGCTCATTCCCGACTCTGCCAAGTCAACACGAGTGGAATAAGAGGCCGCCCCTAGCTCCGGCCCCCGCAGCTAGAGGAGTAGACGCCTCTGATGTTGCGATGAGACCCCAGTCCATTTACGGATCCCGCAAGGCTTCCCTCACCCTCGATATCATCGTGGTCGGTTGCGGTCTTGGTGGTTTGGGCGCCGCGTTTTGTCTCACACAAGCCGGTCACCGTGTAACCATCATCGAATCCTCCTCCGTGATAGGAGAAATTGGCGCGGGCGTTCAAATCAGTCCTAACTCCAGCCGGTTGCTTTGGAGGTGGGGTTTGGGAAAGCATCTGGATGAGATCGCCGTCAGACCGGAGGGTGTTGCGTACAGGAGGTACAGCACCGGCGAACGTGTCGGACTCACGAGATGGGGAGAGGCTGTGGAGAGGGAGTATGGTGCACCGTATTATCACATCCACCGTGCCGACTTCCATAAACTCCTTTCCGACCTTGTTGCCCCACACGTCACTATCATGTTGGGTTCGGCCGTCGTTGGATGTGATCCGAACCCAGTGTCACCTTCGGTCACCCTCGAGTCCGGAAAGGTCATAAGGGCGGATTTGATCGTTGGCGCGGACGGCGTGAAGAGCTACATTCAGCAGGTCGTGACGGGGAAACCGAACCAAGTGGAGCTAACAGGAGACGCAGTCTATCGAGCAACAATACCTGCCTCGCTGATGATGCAAGACCCGGAGTTGCGCGAGTTCATTGAACACCCACAGATGACTGGGTGGATTGGGCCTGGGAGGTGTATAACAGCGTATCCTATCGTGCGCCAATCTCCATTCTTTCGAAGCCCAGCTCCGAAAGTGCTGACCGCATGGGTTCTTTTTATAGAGGAGGAAGGAGACATATAACCTCGTCCTATTGCACCCAGATGATGGGTCTGTAGAATCCTTGGTTGCCGAAGGGAGCGCAGATAAGATGAGGCATGATTTTGATGACTTTGAGCCACGGTGAGAAGGAACCTCCTATTTCCGAGGTGTGTCACTCAACACTTTCGAGTAGAGTCCGCAAATTGCTCGGGTTCGTCCAGTCGACCCGCAAATGGCACTTGACGGATGGGAAGCCTCTGGATAGGTGGGTTCACGAGTCCGGACGCGTGACCCTGTTGGGGGATGCGTGTCATCCGATATTGGTAAGATGTATTGCGGACTTACTCCTAGTCCGTGTTGTTGATGTCCGTTCGCAGCCATTCCGAGCGCAAGGTGCTGCGATGGCGATCGAAGACGCAGCCGTGCTCGGCAACCTCCTGTCGAGGATCTCCCACCTTTCTCAATTGAAACCTCTCCTCAAAGCCTACCAGGATCTCCGACTTCGCCGCACTGCTGTGGCGCAAGAATCCTCGCGATTTAACCGGGGCACCTTCAGCCTTCCAGACGGGCCAGAACAAAGAGAACGGGACGAGAAGATGCGAAGGGCAATGGCCCTGGAACTCTCCGACAATTCAGGAGCGTCGGGACGTGAATCGGATGGAGATCAGGAACGGTGGGGCGACAAGGAGAAGAACGATGTTTTGTTTGGATACGATGCGGATGATGAGGTAGAAAAGTGGTGGGCAGCCCACGGGAGGAAGTTGGAAGTGGAGGTGTTTGTGAGACCGAGGCTGTAAAGCTGGAAGCAGCTTCCGTGGCCGGTGGTAGCATCGAACGATCCGCGTCACGAAGTCAAAGCCTCCGTCGAAAAGCTCGAGCCAAACCACGCGAGATTTCTCGATCCAACGCCGCGTCGTACAAACAGTCCACTGATTTTGGAGACGCTTCTCTCTATAATAGCAAAAGTAGGGCGGTTCCGTATGTGCAATGACTTTGACCAAATCTGCGAGATTGTCCGCTAGGAGAGGTGGAAGTCGGGACGAATCCAAACTCCTTTCGAACAACGCGTCACGCGTCACGGCTAACGCAGGGCAGGCTCGATTCAACCCTGTTGTGCGCCAGAGTTCGCCCAATGAGCATACCATGAGCATCTTGCCACCCGCCACGGTACCGACGGCAGATGTCCCGGAGGAGACCTACGTTTCCAATGTTGTCGCCGGGAATCACCTCTTCGAGGGCTGGGTGAGGGTTACCCTCTTTCTTCCCAGGCGTTGCGTGACTGAGCCTCTCTCCATAGCACCAGATGGACATCCTGTATTCACTTTCACCTCTAGAGGCCCGCCCACACCTCCCAGGAAACCCCATCTCGTCAACCGCAAACTCTCCCGCCACGATCACATACCCCTTGAAGCTTGAAGGTTCACCCGAGATACAGTGACAAGTTCTTCGTTCCCAAGCAGTCGTTCAACGTCATGGTTGTAACCTTGCCTTATTTGATGGCACGAGGCATTTTGGCATTTCGGGGGCATTCTTGGGCTTGAGGATTGATAACTCACCGGACTCGTTTCTGCTTTGTGTGGATTCACTTGGGTATACACATCGGTGCTACGGCGCAGATTGGGAGAGGCGCCCTCGGGAGTTTTTTGATCAGGTTTTATCCTTCCGACCTCCTGCTCATCGCTGTTGTCCCCGCACTGTCACTGATCGAGACGGCGGAGTATCTTGTGTCCATACTACCCACAGCTCAGCGCATTCTCGCTGTTCGTCTTTATGGGTGCTCATATCGTCGCTCTTCTGCATTTCTACCCAGGGATGACTAGAGTGTCCCGTGCAGATGGGGTATGTTTATTTGGTATTCTCCGACAACCCGTAAATGCGTCTACGGTCTTGAGCCGGCACCCCCACGGTTTATCGTGTACCCTCTTTTGCGACCGGCCTCCCGAGGCGACGATCCGGGGGGCTATGTTTACCAGTGGTTGTCATTGATGCCAACGCACCGCCCCGCCCCTACCCATTACCCCATTTTTCCGCCGCTCGGTGGCACCCAACGAGCGACTGTATTTCGCTGATCTGGGGAGGCTGTATCCTTCGGTGGTTCCTACGATGCGAACAACTGGAGGGTTCCATCTTGCGCAGTCGCAACGCCGCGGAAGAACCGGGCAGGGGTGCCCTTTGTATACGAAACCCATTGCATTTCGTCCAATACGGTGCTTATCAGGTAATCCAGTATACACATTTTCTGCTTTTCACTGCCTTGGTCTGATCCGACATAGTGAATCGCATCTTCTCCCTCGAGCACGTGTGGGGCGATAGCGGCACTTTAAGCTTTAACCCCAGATGCACGCACTCGCACCGGTTTGGTTCTGAGCACCTGTTTGATATCGTTTTTCGTGGTGCGCCCGGTGCCACAGGACCAGGTTCCTTGACAGATTTGGGACTGTTCGTCGAATTTCCTCAGTCACCTCTACTTTTAGGGAGGGTCTATGCGTATATCAGGGATACTGTGCCTCAATGGGTCCTTTGGGTGACCTGCCTCTTCTATTTCCCGTTATTCCGTCCGTTCACCTCCTCCTGTGACCTTCCGTGATGTGAGCCCGTGTCGTACCCCCGTACCCGTCGTTCACGTACGTCATGTCCCAGATTGGCGACTCATCGCAAGAGAGCCAAACTGGATCCCAGCGACATTGCAACCCCTCCGTGAGATCTATGCCTCGCCTGTACTCCAAGCGTGGTGACGGCCCGTTCATGGTGTGTTGGAACATTTCGATATCGGTTCGGGAGATTAGATGAGGCATAGAGAACTGTGCGCTGTGATTACTATAAGTCTGCGCACGGTGGCATCCATGCAGTGAGTGTTTCTGTCCATGGCGACACTGATTGTTATCACCATTAATCACCGTCTCCCTCATCTCTGGGTCACTACCCATTCTTTCACCGGGCACTACCCGCCGCGATCAAAGCTTCCAATATCTCACCCCCTCGTTGGCAAGTAAGTCTGACCTTCAACGTCATCAGCATGCGGAGGTACGGAAACACGCTCTTTTACAGCGTAGGAAGATTGCTGGCATTGTCTAATGCCATCTGTCCACCTCCACTGTTCATGCACTATGGACTCGACACCGTTGTCCTGTTTCCTTTTTTCCGCCTGGCCCAGCTCGCATTCCACACCACATTTCATATCAGAGGGATCGTCGGATCATTCCTCGCACGAGATAGTGGCTGCAGCCCCACGAGGCGATCGGATCGGCCTCTTGCCAACAGCCTTCAGGCTAGGATCTCGCATACCTAGATTTCAGAGTGATCAGAAGGTCCAATGGCCCGGTGCCCCTGATACAAGCATCCATATCGTACCCTGCGATGACCCTTTAATTGTGCATCCGCTCGCGGGAGGCCGATGGGTGTCACTAGGCCGACGAGCAGGATCATAATATCATGATGGATGGTTGCGAGTGCGAAGCCTGCTACCCATCTGTCCGCAGCTTGTCTTGTCATCTCCAAGGGAAACGGGTTTTCTTTTCACTGGAGAACCGCCCGTTTCTCACGGAAAGGCGGGCGTCGGGAAAAGGTCAACGTTGGGCGCTGGTGTCGCAAGGCACACAGACTGGTCACCTTGACGATGTCGCCTTGATCCTGTATCCCCCCACCAACGCATGGCACCCAGATCGTTGGGTCTTATACAGGAACACGGCGTCATGGTGTGTTTGCGTGAACTTCTCACTCAGTATGGCGGGTGCAGTTGTGGGATTGGGATAGAGGGCACAGTAGAGGATGGCGTTGGGAAATGGTGGGCAAACGGTCAACTTGGTCGTTGTTTAACCCACATCATACTTTACTTTCCACTTTCTAAACTTAAGTGTGATGCTCCATTGCCCACTCGCCGGCAATTCTGTTGGTCCCGCCGAAAGAATGGACGCATGGTCTGATGTCGCATTGCAGCGAGTTCAATGGCCTAACTGCCACATGATACATGATGCCCAGTGGAAAGTCGGGCGAGAGTTATGCATTATACGATTTTCTCAAGTACTCCCCTGGTGACTACGTGGGCTGTTCCGCCCAAGTCCAATGCATTCCAGGGTTTATTGCAATATGTAGGTTACTACGCATTTATGTAAACAATTTCGACTGTGTATATAACTGGGGTTCGACCACACTCCATCCCTAACCATTTTCTCTCTCTCCATCTGTCTCTGTACCAATCTCCCCTCGCAGGAGCTCTCTCTACCTTCGTTCGAACGTCACCGTCGTTTCTCAGCTTCGCTCTCTCAAAGCATACAATGACTCTCATCACATTCAAAACCGTGTACTTGCTCCTCGCTCTCGTTGCTCTCCCCCAGGTTCTCGCTGGACCTGCTGCCAATCATAACCGTAGAGCGTCGGATTGCGACAAGAAGAGTAAAAGCCGCTGGAGCCATGGGGGTAATTGGATGAGTGCGTTCGCCTGTTCGACCCGGTTGGGCAATTGATGAACCTAGCGTTTTTGATCTCAAGGTCCCACGCCCTCCCCTGCTCCGAGCTCGACTTCCACTGCCCCGCCTGATACTCCCACCTCTTCTCCTCCCCCTGTCGTCGATTTGGCCGAAGTGCCGGCTGCTACCCCTGCCGCGGATAAACCTTCCACCACTCCCGCTACCTCGAACAACACCACCACCGATGACTTCAGCGAAAAAGCTTTGACCAGCCACAACAATTTCCGTGCATCGCATGGCGCTTCCCCCTTGACTTATAACCAAGATCTTGCGGCTGCCGCGCTGAAATGGGTGTCAGGTTGCAAGTTTGAGCACTCGGGTGGGGCTGTTGGAGCTTTCGGAGGTACGTCGTCCGAGGGATTATCCGCCCAGTTACCGAGGATGCTTACGTTCAAATTTACAGAGAACTTGGCTGCTGGGACCGGTGACTACACCGTCACCGATGGGATCAAAGGGTGGACGGATGAATCCAGTTCCTATAACCCTGACCAACCCACTCCCATGCACTTCACCCAAGTTGTTTGGAAGGGCACCAAGGAGCTTGGATGTGCCGTCTTCACTTGCCCTTCTGGTTCCATCTTTGATGCCTCGTTCGGAGTGCGTACCCTTCCACTTACATTCGTCCGTTGATCTGAGTTGTGGATGCCGTACAGGACGCTCAATACATCGCGTGCGAGTATTACCCACCCGGTAATGTTATCGGTCAATTCGGGTACGCCTCCTATTCCCATTCTAACAGCCCAGAGTACAAACTTACGTGTATTTTCCTTTCTTTCTTCCAGCGAAAACGTTCAAGTTTGAGGCCAACGCCTCAACGATTTACCTTTGATTTGTATTCCTATTGTGCCGGTGGACTGGTTTCTTCTGACACACCTTTCGTCATTTTTTGATGGGCGTCGGTTGTTAGTCCATTCTGTGAGCTGGTAGCATCGGGAATGTCTTCACAACGTTTT
>Ga0307517_10004131_pt1 | contig 22413 bp, 17 predicted proteins | sample 23_EM_MG_FD_194515 | JGI IMG/M metagenome (GOLD analysis project Ga0307517, IMG submission 194515) | Populus trichocarpa ectomycorrhiza microbial communities from riparian zone in the Pacific Northwest, United States - 23_EM | ecosystem: Host-associated > Plants > Roots > Unclassified | place... | reverse complement strand
AAGGGTTTGGGTCTCTCTCCTGTACGTTTCTATGAGATGTTTCCCTACGTGTCTGAGGTGCGAGTCTTAGGTGCTAGGCGGGGGAAGTTTCTTCTATGGTCTCGGGGGGTTTGATTTTTCCTATGACTAGGTGAAGCGGGCGGGATGACGTTTGCTTATAGGTTTTTTATCTCCATAGCTAGCGCTGCATGAGTCTTTTGTACCTTTAAACATAATAACGATTTGAATAAAAAAATAAAAATAAAAATAAAAATAAAAATAAAAATAAAAATAAAAATAAAAATAAAAATAAAAATAAAAATAAAAATAAAAATAAAAATAAAAACGACCAAGAGATAGGATCTTCACGCAACTATCTAAGTACTTTTCTATACCTAAGATCTTGCAATACGATTACCTTTACTCTCTTTCTATACACTTCTCCTCTACCAAAGCCTATGCCTCAAGAACCCATAGACTATTGTGATAGGCTCGACGGGCCGCTCAGACATAGGACTATTATGATAGTTCTATCAAGCACGACAACCCACTCATCTTACTATCTGACAAGATTGTATCCTTCGACGGATAAATCAGACTAGCAAGCCAGTTCCGTACTATCTGAAGAGATAGTATTTCCCTACGCCCGTTATAAAGAAGAAGGCTTGCTCAGTATAGGAAACAACTGTCGTTGCCTGTTGCCTAACTACCGAACAATAGGATTGTTACACAGGACCCCACAGACGGGGTCGGGTGTCAGAAAAAAGGGCGAAACCACAGTGGCATCAATGTCGCTAGGCTAAAGCTAGCTACAAGCAGCATGGCCTGACCACCAGGTCGGGCAGCAAACACCCAACGCCAACAGAGGATAATCAGGAGTATCTACTCACATCTCCTAACTGCGAATATCAGCACAAAAAGCATTTGCTCGAGAGGGATAGGCCTTGCGTCCGCAGGCATGAAATCTGCCGGGAGCATCCTGTCCGCCCAGCGCACCCTCAGAGGGCCCCAGCAGAATGGTTGCATCCTGGTCCGTTGGATTCAATACAACCCGCATCCTGTCGGCCGAGTGCACCCGGATGGGCCATTTCACAGGCTAATCTCCCGAAAAACAGCAAGGTAAGCGACCAGTCCGGGTGTGTATTGCGGATCTCTGCTTGCCCCTGATCGCCTCTACTTACAACTGACTACTTCATCACTAGACAAAGGCTGTTCAGAGGAAAAAGGAGCTTTACACAGGATGACTAACGATCTATTGTCCCGGTCACGACCCAAAACATACTCCTTATTTAATCACCACTAACAAGGCTCGCAACAGGCTTCTAAGTTCTTTCACAGCTCGCATCAGCCTTCATGATTGAATCAGTGGAACTATGGAATAATATCAACCTTAGGGGAGGGGCATGCTCTTCAGTCCCCGTTGACACTATTCATGACCCCTAAGTGAGCGGATTCCAATGAGGCCCTTCCTGACTCTAGCGGACACGGGGATCTGCTAGTGCCCGGTGAGGTATCGGCCTTTGTCTGCCTGCTGACCACTATAGCCATGCGGACTCTTCGAATCCTACACTATTGGATTCCCCTCTACCCACGGATTCCAACCCACCCTGTCCCGACGCTCTCCGACTAGTGGTTTAATGGGTATCCATACCTTGGTACATTAGTTCTCCCGGTCAGTGCCTTAAAATTGTTGGCTACTCAATGCTCCCAGGATGCGGACGCTTTAGGGGCTATACCGTTTGATTCCCCTTGGTGAGCGGACTCCAATGAGGCCCTTCCCGACTCTGGTGGACATCTGCCGGCTAAGGAATCCCCCTTTTTCTCCCTGCTGAGCTCTACAGCCATGCGGACGCTTCGAGTCCTATACCCTTCGCTTCCACTCGACCGGCGGATTCCAACGCACCCTGTCCCGATACTGTCCGACCACTGGCTGAAAGGCTATCCATACCTTTGTACTTTGGTTCTGCTGGTAAGTACCTGCAAATTGTTAGCTAATGAGTGCTACAGGGATGCGAACGCTTCAAAACGTATACCCTTCGATCCCTCTCCCTAGGCGGACACCAATGAGACCCTTCCTGACTCTGGCGGACATCTGCCCGCTGAGGTATCCCCCTTTTTCTCCCTGCTAACTTCTATAGCCATGCGGACTGTTCAAAACCTACACGATTCGATTCCCCTCTACTTGCAGATTACAACGCACTGTGTCCCACCGCTGTCCGACTACTGGTTGCAGGGTTATCCATTCTTTTGTACGTGTGTTCCCCGGGTGTGTATCTTCAAATTGTTGGCTACAGTGTGCTACAGGCATGCGGAAGCTTCGGGACCTGTACCACTCGATTCACCTCAGCGAATGGACGCCAATGAGGCCCTCCCCGACTCTCCCAGACATCTGCCCGCTGCGATATCAGCCTTTCTCATTCTGCTGACCACTCTAGCCATGCGGACGCTTTGAAACCTGTACCATTCGATTCCCCTCGACCGGCGGATTCCAACCAACCCTGGCCCGATGCTGTCCGACCGCTGGTTGTAGAGTTATCCCAACATTTGTACTTGAGTTCCCCGGCAAGTACTTTCAAATCTTTGGCTACTGAGTGCTACAGGCATGCGGACGCTTCCAGACCTATACCATTCGATTCGGCTTGGCGGGCGGACTCCAATGAGACCCTTCCCGACTCTGCCGGACATCTGCCCGGTGAGGTATCTGCCTTTTTCACCCTGCTAACCTCTATAGCTATGTGGAGGCTGCGAGAGCTATACCATTCAATTCCACTCGCCGAGTGGAATCCAATGCACTTCGTCCGGACACTGTCCGACCACTGGTTTAAGGGTTATCCATACTTTTGTACTTTAGTTCTCCTGGCATGTACTTTCCAATTGTTAGCTACCGAGTACTAGTGTTTTCTAGACTAGCTTTGATCAATATATTCCTGTTTTAGTACCTCTATGACACAAATAAGTAAACATGAGTAATACTACTAGTAGATGGATCTTTCCAGACAATTTGGATATTATCGAAAGTTTTCACTAAATGATTCAAAGTCCTCGAAGGTAGAGTTCTTAACTTATGAGATATCCAATGATAGCCAGTTCCACCTGAGTACTTCCAGTATTCTACTACCCTATCGGGTTGCGTCCAGAGAACCATTCTGCATCCGGAGAACATTTCTGTGTCCTGTACCTTCTGAGTCCTTGCTTGTGTCCGATGCGTCCGGGCGGCATGGACCCCTCTCCCCACACCCCCAATAAAAGACCGCACACCTAGGAGGCGAGTTAACATTCTATCCACCTGGACCGCCAGATGGACAGGGGGCACGGGGCATGTCCGGGTGTAACCTCGTTTTTTTGCGGATGAATCTGCTGCACTTCGCGCCTTGATATCTTATTGAGGGGAATAAAACCTTGGGGTCCACGCCGGACCGGACATAACTGTGCACAAACTATCACTCGGTATGAGAATGAAAGAATTGCATGCTATCTGAATTGGAATGATTGCCATCATGGCGGCGCCCGCTGCACTGACAATTGGAACATTCATAGGACACATCATACTATCGTCGGGAGAACTACAAGGAACGCAGAGTCTGAAGGTCGAGACTTTGCCTACCCAATTGGGCTTTGGGATTGTGAAAGTTCAAGTTGCGCTTTGAAGCTGAAATCCATAGGACCCCACACCCAGGTGTCAGGCTTGGCAAAGAATAAGCGAAATGATTGTGGCGCAAATGTGGTCAGCAGGGCGAAAGCTAGCTGCAATCAGCATTGTTTAAGGGCGAGGTTGCGCGGATGTAACAACCCTATTGTTAAGCCTTTATGCAACAGGCAACGACAGTGGTAAGCAAGCCTTCTCGTTAGATGAGAAGATGTATGGCTTCTCGTTCTTTGATAGAACTATCCCAGTAGTGCTATGTTAGGATCGCCCGTCGAGACTATTACAATAGTCTCCGGGTTCTTAGATCGTAGGCTCGTCTATAAGAGTAATGTTCGTAAAGAGAGTAAAGAGTAATGTTCGTAAAGAGAGTAAAGAGTAAGCGTATTGCAATATAGGAAGTATAGAAAAGTACTTCGATGATTGCGTAAAGATCCTATCACTTGGTCGGAACCGCGCGTTTTATAGGCATCTTCTCACAACCCTAACCCTGGTGACTCATCACCTTGCGTTACATAAACCTCTATGAGTCATAGGGAGTCATAGCGCGAAATCCATCGATGACTCATAGCAGTCATCGCGCAACATTCCGTTAACCAATCAAAAACTCATAAAGCAAGTCATGTGCTCAAATGAGTCACATGAGTGAAACCCATGACTCATAATATGAGTCATGTGCGCAAGTCATTACATCATATAACATCACAATCGTGAGTCATGGAAACATTAACCAATCAAAATATAACAATGACTCGCGAGTGAGTAGTCATGTGAAACCTATGAGTCAAGTGACGTCATAGTGTAAAAACCAACATACCTTATTACTAATAAGTATTAGTCATGTGAAATCTGCCTTGCTTAGTCACGATTTGTGACAGCGGAACACACGAACCACGCCCAATGAGCATTCAGAGTATCTACTCTCATCTCCGAACCGCGAATTAGCACCATACAGCACCCTGGAATCTCTATTCAAGGAATACAACCTTGTTCATAATCTGAAACAGGCAGATCATGTCTACCAACTCGATGTGCACAAATAGAGCAACTGGCAACGCGATTCTAAAAGTAGCGAATCCCATACGCCAAAGTAAGGGGGTACAAGGAATTGATGACTATTATACAAGGGATAGGAACATGAAAATGTACAGAATATGAGACGTCAACAAAGTGTGTAGCTGACACGAAAAGGTAAGAGAATAGGGGACGTCTTCAAAGCGTGTAGATGTAATCTGGAATTTTTGGGGTGTTGTGAAAAGAATAATCGAGAGGTGGGAAGAACGTTAAAGTTGATATTCTGTGACACCCTTGACGGCCTCTTGCACGTCGGGGGGGAGTGTGTGTTGGGGGTTCAGGTTTGTTGTGTGGTTTGGGGCTGGGCGCCTGGGCAGTATTCGTTGCATTTGGGGAGCGGGTATCCTGAGATCCGCCTACTGCAATTTGCTATGGTGGGTGGGGGTTTGTGGTATCATGAGGAACACTCGACCTAGGCGCAGGAGAAGTGGTGGCTGTGTGAGAAGGGGTCAGAGGAGGGGGGGTAGACTCTGCTCGCATAAAGGTCTCAGGTGGAGGGGTGGGGGACTTTGCCTGATGAATATGGCGATCTTCTGGTGGTTCTGGATCGGCAGCCGGTGTGTGTACAGTGCCATCGTGCCCTCGCCCTGGGACACCATGCTCTCTAGTCCTGCGCATCATACCTCCAGATGGTGGTCGGCGCGCCACAGCCTCTTGTTCGGCAGTCTTCAAGAGCTTTGCAAGCCAGGGATCATTTTAAACAATAGCCCTCAGGACTCCCACCCGGTGCTTCTCAAATGGCCCAGTGTCTGAATCCCGGTGTCGTGAATACCCGGTACGTCTGCCTGGTGGATCTCCAACCAGAGAATAATGCCTTCCTTAGGTGTTCCCACCCTCTGATTCACCGCTGTCCCCGTTGTCGTCCTTGATATATGATTAGACAAGTTGTTCAATGAAAATTAAACAAACTTACTTCACCACCTTGAATAATGTCTCTACCACGGTGAGCACGAGTGTGACCCTATCCCAGAGGCAAGTGATTATCATCGTGGTAACTGTGATCGACATTGTGTTCGTCTTGGCTGCCCCAGCCGTCGTTGAGACTCTCGTCGTCGTCGTCGTCGTCCCTAGCTCACATGTCATCCCACAGCCCGAGATGGTCCCTACGCTTACAATCGCGAAATGGATGTCGACCGGAGGCTGGCACCGGGATTTGGTCTGGGCACTCTCCCTGATCCTGGCGTGACTCCAGCACAAGGAGATGAAGAGGATCTTTGCCAAGGTTAGCAGGCAGCCACACCCGGATGTCATCGTCTGTATATAAAGATATGAGCTCCGCGCGGAGGAGGGGGTTTGACAGTCCCTGGCAGAACGCGCTGGCTCCTTGCCCAGTTGCCTCGATAAAATATCGAGGATATTGGATGGGGTCCTCCACATGTTGTCGCTTGAGGACGCTGAGTAGGGATTGAAAGTTCGGTGATGCTAGGACTCCCAACGCAATCCCTCCACCGGTGTCTTGGTCATACCAGGGGCAGTCCATGAAGGGGTGCCCAGCTTTCGTTGCGCCTGGTCGTCGAATAATCTGGATCCTGATCGGCCTTTGGCAGTACAGAAAGGCCCAATTGTATTGGGCCACTCGAAAAACTGTGAGTACTAGTCGTACAATCGCTTAATCTAAATGAGGGCGAACACTTACTCCGAACATCACAGACTTCTGCAGCTATTGGACCCTCCGCCCGTTCCGCATGGACACGATCGTCCCTCGCCTGAAGGTTCTTGGCTGTGTCCCTATCAAACACTCTTAGTTGACGTTTGACTTCATTGAAGTCTTCTGGGCGGTGGTTTGTTTTGATTAATTTAATCCGGCCTTTGACAGGCGTCAGGCATCGTGCAAAACTGACAACAGAGTCCGTTTGGGTGCCAGTCAGACTTGTAGAGTTCCGCCTGAGCACCGTGATGTATGCTTTGACTTGTTCGCACCATCCCTTGTACGCAGCAGTGGGCTTGCGAGTTTTCAAGAACCCCCACCAGCTTTTAGCGTACGATATCTCGCCATAGTGCCCACTGATTCCAGCTGTGGTGTGGTCGCAAATATCTGACATATATGTAGTATGTTTGACCCTCACCTCGAATCCTCCACGGCTGGCTCACCGGGTGGTCTTGCACCGGACGTCAATGAACGACTATTGAAGTTAAAACGTTACATCATATCTGGACGTTCTGAAATGTGTGATTATGCTAAACAGACAAGATTTTTTACATCATTGACGCCTCACCAGCAATGGCAGCTGCATGAGGATGGCTTTTTCACCGCTGTGTACTGGTGGCGTGAACCACCTTGGGCTGAATTGTTGGGCGTCTGTGAACAACATAAACGTCAAGGTAATGCGCTCTTAAATTGATGAAGAGATAGTCCTTACTTTGACCTGTCGCTTGAGGCATCGGTTTTTCTCAATGAAGGCATTTGATAGACGGCCGAGGGGAGAAGATGTGAGGAAGTGAACCCTAGACGGATAGTGTAGAGGGGAAGGATGGGCGGTAGGTGGCCATGTTATACTCCGCGTAGACAACAACATGTGAAGCGCTATGGGGGTGTCAGACTGTCCGAATTTCGTCAGGGGTTTGTGTATATGAGGTTTGTTCTGTGATAGCGGTATGGGGTACGATGTAGTGTTTCATCAATCTGCATAATCCCCCCCCCTGCCGATCACACCCGGGTTTAAGCCGCGATAGGAGCCGCATCGTCAATGGCAGAAGTCTTGGCGCACAAACGTCGACTGTTTACTGGAACATCACATTCTGCACCTATACGGGACGGGAAGATGATGCAGAAAGAACTAGACTAAAGATCACTTTCAGCTACACACACAATGATCCCATGAAAAAAAAAGGGAAAGGAAACAATCAATGACCCTTTGAAATGACAGTCCAGACAACCAATCCACAGCTCATCATGGTAGCTATTGCCGATAGTCGGCCCGCCATCGAATCCATCAGTTCTGCTGTCAAGTTCTCCTGACCAGCACCCGTACGCAGACTCTTAGACTTAGGGTCCTCTGTGCTCTTGGCGTCGAACCCAGCGCGACGGGTTCCGCATCTCTTCGGATCTCCGATACTCGTTGATAAGGCCATTCAAGTGGCGTTTTTTGGGCGTATACTCCATGCAATAATCCTCATTGAACTCTATTCCGTGGATGGGGTACATCAGCAAAAAAAGCGTTTGCTCCAGACGGAGAGGCATTGCGTCTGGACATAGGAAATCCATCTGTAGCTTCCTGTCCCCCCAGTCGGCCCTCAGATGGCCCCAGCACAGGGGTTGCATCCTACTCTGTTGGGTGCAATACAACCCGGATCCTGTCCACCCAGTGCACCTGGATGGTCCATTTCACACCCTAATCTCACGAAGAAACCCCAGATAAGTGACCCATAGTGCTCTGCATTGGGGAACTCTCCCTGCCGCTAATGGCCTCTACTTACAATGGACTACTTTATCAGCAGGTAAAGGCTGTTTCTGACCAAAGAGGATCTAAACATAGGATGACTAACCATCTATTGTCCCGGTAAGGACCCAAAACATACCCCTTATTTGATCACTGCTAACAACTCTCGCAAAAGCTGTCTAAGTTCTTTCCACCTCATATCAGGCTTCGTGAGCGAATCAGTTGAACTATTGAATATTATCAACCTTCGGAGAAGGGCATGCTCTTCCATCGAGGTTGACACTATTCATGACTCCTAAGGGAGCGGATTGTATTCAGGCCCTTCCGGACTCTGGCAGATTGCAATGAGGGCCTGCCAGACTCTACCGGATTGCAATCAGGTCCTGCCAGACACTGCCGGACATCGGCCAGTGCCCGGTGCGGTATCTGCCTTTTTCTTCCTGCTGACCTCTATAGCCATGAGGACGCTTCTAGACCTATACCATTCGATTCCCCTCGGCGGGCGGACCCCAATGAGACTCTTCCCGACTCTGGCGGACATCTGCCCGGTGAGATATCTGCCTTTTTCATCCTGCTGACCTCGATAGCCATGAGGACGCTTCTAGACCTACCCCATTCGATTCCCCTCGGCGAGCGGACTCCAATGAGACCCGTCCCGACTCTTGCGGACATCTGCCCGCTGAGGTATCTGCCTTTTCCATGCTGCTGACCTCTATAGCCATGCGCACGCTTTGAAACCTATACCATTTGATTCCCCTCGACCGGCGGATTCCAACGCACCCTGTGCCAACAATGTCCGACCCCTGGTTGAAATAATATCCAAACCTTTGTCCTTGAGTTCCCGGGGCAAGTCCTTTCAAATTGGCAGCTACTGGTTGCTATAGGCATGCGGACACTTAGAGACCTATACCATTCGATTCCCCTCGGCGAGAGGACCCCAATGAGACCCTTCCCGACTCTGGCGGACATCTGCCCGGTGAGATATCTGCCTCTTTCATCCTGCTGACCTCTATCGCCATGCGGAGGCTTTGAAACCTATGCCATTCGATTCCCTTCGACCAGCGGATTGCAACGGACCCAGTCCCGACGCTGTCCGACAGCTGGTTGAAATGTTATCCAAACCTTTGTACTTGAGTTCCCCGGGCATGTACTTTCAAATTGGTGGCTACTTGATGCTATAGGCATGCGGCCACTTAGAGACCTATACCATTCGATTCCCCGCGGCGAGGGGAATCTCCCACACTCTGTCCGGACACTGTCTGACCGTTGGTTTAAGGGTTATCCATACTTTTGTACATTTGTTCTCTGGGCAAGTACTTTCAAATTGTTAGCTACCAAGTGCTACTGTTTTCTAGACTAGCTTTAATAAAAATATTCCTATTTTAGGATATAAATACCTCAAATAAGTAAACATGTGTAATACTGGATGGATCTTTCCGGACAATTTGGATATTCTCCACAGTTTTCACTAACTCATTTAAAGTGCTTGAAGGTAGAGTGGTTGACTTAGGAGGTATCCGATGCTTGCCAATTACACCTGATTACTTCCACTATTTGACTATCGTATAGGGTTGCGTCCAGAGAATCTTTTTCACTCCACAGAACCTTTCTGCGTCGGGTACCCGCTGAGTCCTTGGTTGCGTCTGGTGCGTCCGTGCGGCATGGACCCCTGTCCACCAGCACCCAATAAAACACCGCACACCCAGAACCCGAGTTTACGTTCTATGCGCCTGGACCGCCGGACGCACAGGGAGCATGGGGTGCGTCCGGTTGTAAACCTTTTTTTTGGCTGATGTCATCTTCGCCTTGAGCCGGGTGCTGGAGGATGTTTCGTGGTAGCTGTCGATTCTGCTCACCCAACAATTTGGGAAGAAGGAGGATACGATTCGCCGGCCATTTAGCGTGTCCTACAGGCGGAGGTGGCAATATTGTAAAGAGGATATCACTTCCCTGCTCTGAAACTCAGAAGCCCAAGGAGGACTCGGATCAATGAGAGGTATAATCCTCAAGTGTATCGTCCGAATCACTACCCTTCCGATCACCAGGTCTGTTGTCAAATAATTCTTGGAAATGCATCTGTCCTATAGGTTGTGGCGGATCACGAGCCCAGTTTCGGACCTCATTTTGATTCAGATAATCGACTCTCCTCAGTGCTGGGGTGTCTTGCCGCTCTGAACCCCGCTCACGGTAACAGTATACCATTAGATCCAGCTGGTTGTCGAGCCTACGATTTGCAAGGAGCCAAGGGCTTACAGTTTCAGCGATGTTGATGAAGTCATAATCCATGGTATCCAACTCGCGCATAGGAGACATACGTAACATTCTACGCCGTTCACCTATACCGCCAAGTATATAGCAGATTTGGTGGTAACGTACGGATCTGTAAATTAGCGCTGACATTGCCCCGAGGTTATAGGAATCCAACACGGCGAAAACTACCCCATTGACATGAGGGGGACGCTAATAGAGTAAGTTATAGTTTTGGGCGCTGTTTAACTTATTCGTTTCCAACTGGGAGAGTGCCAGACCACGTCGCGATGGCAGGACATAAACAATACGCACGGCGACCGGACGCCCAAGTAGAGACCTCCAATCTGGATCTCATTAGTGAGTGGGTAAAAACCTGAAACAGGCGGATGATTCAGGAAGTGACTAACGTGTGGTCCGATGGTTGGGTGGCGGGCGAAGGCCCGGGGCACCAGGTCGGGTGCCGCGTGAAATCCCTGGCGGACAGGTTGGTTTTGGACTACAGCGGGGCCATTATGCGGTAGATAAAGTACCATTTGGGCCGGCCCAGGGTCATTATCGGGTGAACTTGAATCACGTACCATTTGTCGGTCCACAGGATCATTGCCATGTTGAATAGGTACATCCGGACCCGCTGCAGGAACAACACTCGGGGGAGCCAGTCTGAGCTGTCCCGCAGCAGAGACATTGACTTGTGCAACTGGTACGTCTAGACCAGCCTCAACCGGAGGAGGCTGTCTGAGTTGTCAGCGAGCAGTGACGTTGACTTATCCAGCCGGTACGTTTGGACCAGGGGCGCCTGGAGGAGCCTTTCCTAGTGGTCCAGCAGCAGCGACGTTTGGAACAGCCGCATACGGAGGAGCCTGTCTGAGTTGTCAGGCAGAAGGGACATTGACTTGTGCTGCCTGTACGTTTGGACGAGACACACCCCGAGGAGCCTGTCCCAGTTGTCCTGCAGCCGGGACGTTTGGAACAGCTGCACCCCGGAAAGCCTGCCCGTGTTGTCCGCCTCCAAGGACGTTGTGTAACGACCCTACAGATTGGTAGCTACGGTGGACTAGACTCAAGCCCCTATGGTATACCAAGTGGTAACCCCATTCACGATAAGCCAGTATACTTAGTATACTACCGGTAGAAATGAGTTGGTACAAGTGTCTACAAAGAGACTGGGTGACAGAGGGTTGGACAGGGTAACCTGGGTAGGCCAAAGTTATCCGACTAGGCAGGGTAACCTTCGCAGGGTATGTTCACACTGGCATAAAGCTAAGGACACATAGTAAAGGTTGCACGGGTCTCCGGGGCAAAATTATATGTGGTGGTGCGGACTCCTGAAGAAAATAAAGGCATGATAGGGTGAAGTTACCCTACCTTAGAAACATGATTACCCTACCTTGGGACCCCAGTTACCCTAATGAGGTACCCCAGTTACCCAACCTTCACCAACAATGTCATCTGTGGACTTAGGGGGAAGTTATCCCACAATAGTGGAGCTCTTAGATGTTCATAAAGGCGCTTCGTAGCGCACAAAACAGGCTACTAACGGAGCAGGAGTGGTCCGAACCTTCTGTAATCTTCAGGGGATATTCCTAACACCCCGCTGTGGCCCCAGCGCTGGTACGGCGTGACGGCACTGTACGGCTGTGTAGTTGGGAGCTTCCTAGTAAAGTGAGATCTATAGGAACGCTCCCACAACCCGGTATGAGTTGTGGCCGTCCAACTGACCAGAAGCTGTTCACAGGATATATAAGGGGTGTGAGGGTGGCCGCCTCCTCGGGCGCCACCTGGAAAATACCTGGGAACCACCTACAGACATACTTTGACCTCCGGGTAGTTGTATTGTTAACAGTAGAGGGCTTGGGGCGGACAGGGGAGGCTGCAAGGCTTCAAGGACAACCACCCCAAAGCCAGTCCCAAGCTACCCCGTGAACTGTAGCATTACCATGGGTTATTAGTGGACTCTAGAGGTGGGAGTGTTGTCACGCTTTAAGAGGGTCCCGCATGGTTGGCTGTGGGTAGCGCCCATGCAGTCAGGCAGCAGGAGATTTCTTATCCTGGAACGATGCAGTCAGGTTAAGAAGCTTGGTATAGCCAAGTAGATTTGCCGATGGACTGCGTAGCTTGTATAGACGAAACCACCGCTGGGCCAGTGAGTCCCAATGGATATTATCTCTATGGTGGGCATGTGGGTCGGCAACTGACATGCTACCGATAGGAAAGGGTTTTCGCTCAGGCAGGTGTAGTTGGAGACACATCACCGGAAGCACTTCCTATTTGTGGAGATAGTAAATATCCAAGCTGTCTGACTGACTCCGAGTGTTAGCTCACTTTAGGCAGGTGAGTTGGACAGCCCTGCGATGAGCAGGGTGCTCGCGAAAGGTCAGAATGGTTGACGGGTCTCCTCTGGCTTTACATTATTCTACTTTACAAAAGCGAGAGACAACCAATTCGAATAACCAATGATCCTCGAGAGAACTTGCTGAGTTAAGCTTTCAGTCTTAATGTCACAAATCGTGACTAACTAAGGCAGATTTCACATGCCTAATACTTATTAGTCATAAGGTCTGTTGGCTTTTCACACTATGACGTCACTTGACTGGTTGGTCTCAGATGACTGCGCACTTGCGAGTCATAGTTATATTTTGATTGATTAATGTTTCCATGACTCACGATTGTGATGTCATATGATGTAATGACTCTCGCACATGACTCATATTATGAGTGATGGGTTTCACACATGTGACTCGATTGAGCACATGACTTGGTTTATGAGTTTTGATTGGTTAACGGAATGTTGTGCGATGACTCATATGAGTCATCGATGGATTTCGCTCGATGACTCACTACGAGTCAGAGAGGTTTATGTAGCGCGAGGTGATATGTCACCAGGGTTAGGGTTGTGGGAAGATTCCTATATAAGGCGCTTGATTCCGACCAAGGGATGGGACATGCTTCTCGCCAACTTCTTCCCCCCCCCTACATTTCACATACAATCTCAACTTTACCCCGCTTTGCGTCCAGATCAAACCCCTTGCCCACTTTTCCTCGCCCTCTCGTCGCCATGGCGGACCCCCATAACCTCCCCCCAGGGAACGCAGCCTTTGGTAGGCTCTCGGCTCTCAACTCCCCCCTCCCGTCGCGTTCAGGTACCCCCTCGACAGACTTCCCCGTAGAGTTCATGATGAGGCAACTCGCCCAGGCGAGGACCGCCCTCAGGCTCAGCAACCAAGACTTCCCGGATCTCAGCCCAGACGCGCAGGCCGGCACCCTCCCCATTCAATCCATCACAATCGTTCTCCTGTCCCAACTCGTCCAGGGCCTGGTGAGCGTCTCACACGAGCTGAGCGGGGTTACCCAGGCGGTCGCAACCATCTCCGATGAAAATGTGAATCTCAGGGAGGTGCTCCATGACATCTCCTCCCAACTCGCGAACATCCCCGACACCCAAGACCAACAAACCGCTCCGGGGATCGCCGATCTCCAAGCATCCATACGCGACCTGTCACATCGTGTGTCAGCCCCAACCCCTGCCCCCCCACCACCGGCCCTCCCCCCACAAAGAAACCCCCAGCCCCCTCCGACTGCCGGCCCCCCCCCTTCAAGGAAAGGGAAGGAAAGGGCCCGTGCACCACCCACATCTCCCTCAGCCGCGGCTGAAGACCCTAAATACCTCATACCTTTCTACAATACGAGGCTTGGCAAGGCGTTCGGGGACCCCGAGAAGTACGCCAGGCTCTATCCCAACTCATACGAAGCCGGGGAATTCCGGAAGGAGAGGTACGACCTCGACTCCTTCACCCCAGGCCACCTCCACCCTGACGTTCGCCCCTCCCCCTCCTATGCGCAGGCTCCCTCTGGCCCCGGCTCGGGCGGCAAGGGCAAAAGCAAAGCTGGGAAGCCTCCTTCCCCCCAACAAGTTGCGAGTGCGACGGCCCCTCCTGTTAAAAAGGGGCCACCCTCCCTCCCAGGTGCCCAACGACGCTTCTTTGCTCCTCGCCAGTCCCCTTCGCCTCACCCAGACGCTCTCACCATTGCTGCCACCTTTCCTGACATCGCCGCTCGCGTCCTCCGCGAGTCGAACTGCCTTCTCCCCCTCGGCTTCTCCGCTACTGTCAACCCTCGTGGCTCCGTCTCTTTGACCGTCACTGACAAGGCCACCCCCGCCGCCTCTTACGCCCCTTACTTCGACTCCCGCACCAGGGCCCTCAACCAGTCCTTCCCTGTAGGGAACAACGCCTGGTGCACCCTCGTCCTCGCCCCCACAGCCGTTCAATTAGCCATCCACGGCCTCCCCCACCGGTTGCTCCCCCAAGATGAAGAGGAACTCTTCCCATATATCCGGCAAGCAATCCTCAATGACAAAGCGACCCAGATTCTCTCAGCCAGGTACCTTAACCCTAGCAGAGATTCTAGGGAGACCAAGCAGGCCACTTCGGTGGTTATCACCGTCGACCCCCTCAACGTTTCGGTCCTTACCTCAGGGGTCGTCATCCTCTCTCAGAAACGCAAGGTTGAACTTGCCTTCTCTTCCTCCCGAACCTCCCAGTGTAGAAACTGCGGGAGATACGGACACGCCCATCAACGATGCCCCGCCCCCACCCCACGTGCCCCATCTGTGCGCTTCATCATACTCGCGCGGCTTACAGATGCCAGAATCCGACCTGCCCCAGGGGCGGGAACAATAAGCCAGTCCCATCCTGTTGTCCGACCTCGCCCCCCCATTGCTGTAACTGCGGTGGTGACCACACTGCCACATTCAGGAAGTGTCCGGCTAGACCTCCCCCGCCTGTCCCAACCAGAACCAACTCTCCTGCCCCCGGGCCAACCGGTCAAGACCCCATGGATTTGGCGGTCGATGGCGGCCCGACATCCAGTACTCCCCCGCCCGGGGAGGGTCCCGATGAGGTGGACCTAGCAACTCCCAGGCAGCCTCCCCCAGCCGGGCCATCTACGCGCCCTGGCAATACTCATGGCTTCGGTGGTCCTCTCCCCCTGGAGGAGCCAAGCCCCTCCCCTGCACCTCGCGATCGTCGGGTTCGTCCCCGTAATGAATAACCGCCCAACACCTCCTCACCAGGGTCATGGGCCGGCCCCTGCCCCTATGCTTCTCTCCTTCGTTCAACATAACTGCCTTGGGAGCTGGAATGTTTTTCTTTCTTTGTTTGAGTCGTTCAAGGAAGCGACCACCTACCCTTCGATTGTCCTGTTGCAGGATCCACCTGTCAACAAGGCTCACCTTCCTTCCTTTAAAGGTTTTATGTCCTTTTTTCCCCCGGTTAGGAAGCCACGCGTGGCTGCCTACGTTCATACGTCGTTTCTTTCCAACTACACGGTGCTCCCCAGGTTTAAGGGGGTTGACGATGTTCTCGCCCTTGACATCTCCTCCAATGAGCCTCTTTTTGGCACCGCCTTCCACTCCTTTAGGGTTATCAACGCTTACTCTACCAACACTGCTGACCATAGGGTCCACTCCGTCTCACCAGAAGTCCTCTTCCCCGACCTTGGGTTTCACCTCTTAGTCTTGGGGGACCTCAACATCCACAACCCCCTCTCGGACCCCTTACCCCACTTCTCAAGTGGGGAAATTTCGTCTTCGACTCCCTACTTTGAGAAAGCGGCAGAGTCCGGCTTCGCCCTCCTTAATCCCCAGGGTGACTACACGAGGTTTCCCCTAGTGGGCACCGCTCGCCCCTCGGTCATTGATCTCTCCTTTGCAAACGCCCCCCTCCTCCCTCTGGTTAAGAGTTGGGAAGCTTCTCTCCCCTGGACAGGTTCCGACCACATACCAATAACAATCACCCTCGCCACGCCCTCCCTGAACCAAAAGCCCCCGCGCCGACGCTGGGCAGACACGGACTGGGAAACCCTGGACCCGATCGTCAAGGCTTTCAAGGTCCCAGCTGCACCCCCATGCCCCACACCCCCGCAACTGGACGAATGGATGTCGGCGTTGCCAAACCGGCTGGTAGCTCTCCTCAAGGAACACACGCCTGTGTCCAGGCCTTCCCACCACTCCAAACCTTGGTGGACCCCACACCTTTCTATCCTCCGTCGTGAATATCACAAGGCAGCAAGAGCGGCAAGGAATCACGACTCACCACACATGCGGGAAATTGCCGGCTCCTCCAAGGCGGGGTACTTCAAGGCGATCAAGGCTGCTAAAAGCAAACACTGGTCCTCATTCCTGCTGACCGCCACCCCTGAGAGCCTTTGGACGGCCAAGAGGTTCGCCTATGGGCGAGCCCAGCCGCGCTTCCCCTCCCTCCCAAGGGCCGAGACCCCACAACAAATGAACAGTGTCCTTCTGGAACACTTCTTCCCCTCCAAGGAACCCTTCTCCCCGCCACCTAGGCTCAGGCCAAACAGGTCGGCACCCCCCCTAACGACGGACGAGATAGCCGCGGCTCTCTCTAAGTGCTCCCCAACGTCGGCCCCAGGCCCGGATGGGATACCCTACTGCACCTGGAAGCAGGTCAACAAGATCAACCCCGTAATCCTCCTCCACATAGTTTCCCCGCTTGTCCTCCTGGGGTACCACCCCGCGTCGTTGAAGAGCTCGAATGGAGTAGTACTCGACAAGCCAGGGAAGCCCTCCTACGAATCACCCTCATTCTGCAGGATTATCGTCCTAATCCGAACAATCTCAAAGGTCCTCGAGAGATCATTGCAGCCCGACTACTTGCGGCAGCCCGGCTCAGGGGACTGTTGCACCCCAACCAATGCCGTTCGCTCCCTGGGCTCAGCACCTATGACGCGTGCCTCACCCTCACCAACGACGTCAGAACCCTACAGAGGCCCCGGCTAAAGGTCTCCTCCCTGTTTCTAGACATAAAGGCAGGGTCCGACAACGTCGACAACAACAATTTGGCCCGCATCCTGAGGGAAGGCGGGATACCCTCCTACCTGGTCTCCTGGGTTTCGTCCTTTCTAGGCGAACGAAGCTGTACCCTCATTTTCCAGGGGGCACCAGGGACCCCTGCCCCAGTCAACGTCGGCGCTCCTCAGGGCTCTCCGATCTCCCCGCTCCTCTTCCTTCTCTACGTTGCGCCACTGCACTTCGGGATCCCTCGGGGTTTGATGATATCGTATGTGGACGACTTCGCCCTCACACTTGCTTCCCTTTCCTATCGTGGCAATATCCGCCAGCTCCAGGCTCTGTTTGACACGCTTGAAAGAAAGGCGTCCGGTTTAGGCGTCTCCTTCTCGGTTCCGAAGACAGAACTGATCCATTGGAGGACCCCCAGCCAGAGGCACTCGCCGAAGTGCATCGCACCTATCCAAATCAAAGGGGAATTGTTTCACCATGGAAACTCCATCCGGTGGCTCGGATACTGGTTCACTCCGGCCCTTGACCCCGCTGCACATTTCTCGCGCCGCCTGGCCTTGGCCCAAGGGGCGTTCGCCCTCATTCGCTGCCTTAGCCCGCCCGGGGCGGGCCTCCCCCCGTACCTATGCCACAGATTGGCAACGTCACTCGTCGCCCCCATCCTGCTCTACGGCGCGGACCTGTTTACATGCAGCGTGGGTACGACAGCCCGCCTCGATACATTTTGGCGCCAGGTCCAGAGGTGGACCACAAACTGCTTCTCAGCTACGCCCACAGGGATACTTTCGGTGGAGTCTTGCCTCCCGGCCGTCTGCCTCCTGATCGCCCACCGGCAGAGGCTGGCGGCACTCAGGGTAGTCTGCTCCCCCCCCAGCTTGAATCCGGCAACAGCCCACCTCCACGCCTCATTCCCTTCACTCTCGGTCCACCGGGCACCTGACTCCTCGCGGGCCATAACCCGAGGCCTGTCGTCCGTGTACCTCCCCCTGCACTGGAAAACGCCCCGTCCTGTCCGACCGATAAGGAACCACCTGCGGGTGGACGCGGTGGCTCACCGAACAATACCCTTCACCCTTGGGCTATCTCGGATGGCCATGATCAACTCCCACCTTGTGTGCCTGGCCCCCGTCCTCCCGCCCCAGTCCTTGATGGACAGCACCTATTCCGCCCTAAAGAACAGGATAAGAGAAAGACTCCTCGTGGAGTGGGCCTCCCTCTTCCCGACCCCGGGGTACTACCTACACCCTCCGGCGCTGCAAGCGAGGCCTTTCATGGGCTTGGGTAAGTTCGTCGCCGGGAGAATTCACCAGAGGCGGGCCGGGAAAAGTTTCCTCACTGCCCATCCGACCTGGAGGTCCCCCGATGCCGACACCTCCTGCCCCCACTCTGGTCATCCCTCCCACTGCTAAAAAGGCTCGCTACCTACATAGGCGTAACCTCCACGGGATTCCCCCCCACCATGTTCCCGCCCACCACCCCCTCCTCGTCCCCCGCGCTTCCTCTCTCCCCCCCCAGGGTACCCCCTCCGGTTTTTCGTGTTTTTTCGTTGGCTGAGGTTTAGCGTCGTTGGGTTATATTTCCTTACTTTACTTTAGGTAGGCTTTCCTTGCTAGACGACTAAGTTGTTGGTTGTACTTTCCTTGTTACATGTGGCCAATGGCCCGGCGGAGGAGAAACCTGCGCGATAGTGGATATTTACTGGTGCCGTGACTTTCTTTTGTTATATGTTTTGATTTACCGGTTTTGTTCTCTCCATAGCTAGCGCTGCATGAGGCTTTTTGTACCTAAAAACAATTAACGCATGATTACAAAAAAAAAAAAAAAAGAAACCACCAAGGGATGGGACACAAACCATCTGACCTCCACCTCCGGCGATTGAAATCTCAACACCACGGGAAATCATGGTCACTTTCCCCCACCCACCTCTCTTCCCCCATCATCGCTACTGCCTAGGGGTTGACGTTAAGCCATCTTCGCTCCTCTCCTGGGGCACGCATGCCGCCCCTTCTTGGGGTTCTTGTTCCCCTTCATCGTTGACACCCGCTCATGAAGTTTGGTTTTCCCCCTTACCCCGCACTTGCTTTGCACCTCGCTTAGCATTTTGCGCGGTCGGAAAGCTTCTCGCTGCGTTCACGGTCGGCGATATGGCGTCCGGACTCTCGGTCGAAGTAACGCCATCAGCAAAAACGGACCCTGCGTCTGATCCGTCGGCGTTGCGTCATGACGCAAGCGACGCATCTCCTGCGTCCCATGCGTCCTGTGCATCCTGACTTGCGTTGCAACGCCCCACCACATCCCACCCTTCCAGATGCTACCTGGCAACATTCCTTGCGTCGTGACGCAACCTGGCGCCCTCACTACATCTGGACTACCCCAGACTCTTTCTCTCATCTCTTCTTTCTCCTGATGCGGCGATAGCTCCTCATAACCTCTTCTCCGCGTCCTGACCCACCCCTCATCCCCGCTCGTGTAATCACAACAAATTTGCTGCTTTTTCCGACGTCGCCTGGTGTCTGGGGCGGCAGCACCTTTTTTGCTCCCTCCCGCCTCTCACGTCTCACGCCTCACTGGTCTGGCGAACTAATGATCTAGGTTTCAAGAAAGTCGCTTATATATCTTCTACTATATACAGTATCAATATGTAGCATTCTCACGCATCGCCGAATCCTGATTCTCTCATCCGGATTCCTTAATAAACCTCATTAAATGTTCTCAAATCAATCCGGCTATTTACAAGCCATCGCCGGTCCTCCTCCTGGATCACGTGTGCGAGACCGAGAATTGTTCCTATATCAACTATTGTAAACCCTCGCGTGTCTTCCCTCATCTGCACTGTCACCAAGCCATGCAGATCTGATAGACGCCCTGAGTTCACTGGGCTCAGCAACTGAACACTGGCGACTCAACGCACAGTATCCACGGATCTGGGGTCCCTGATCTTCAAGAGGGTTACTAGCTTTGCCGGGAGACGACCCCTCAGCGCACCATACATTTCTTCTGTGCCCACTTGTACACAAACCCCATCATTGCGACTGCCCTGGTTTCTAAAGTGTAGGGTGCCCGTGGATCGTGCACGGTGGATCTCGTAAACATCGGCTTCTTGGAATGCAAGAACTGGGACTCCGAGTTGTGTCAGTAGTTCAATGGGAAGTGATCGAAGCGTCGCATGGTCTTCTGGAAGACGGTGGTCTATCAGCAGGTTATGCCTGCTATATCCTATCAATTCAGGATATATAAGCTCGAGTGAGACTCCGGAGATCCGGCCAAAATCAACGATATTGGACACATCGCCCCGGCGTCCCTTCAAGATCCTCCTACAAATGACTGGCGGCGATAGCGTACTGGTTGTCCTATCTAAATGCTTCAGGACGTCGGGGGAGAGATCTGCGCCGCGATTTTTCAGTGATTGCAAGTTCAATAGTCTCATCCGGATTGCATGTTGACGACCGTAGCTATGCACGATCTGGCGCGCGGCATCATTTTTATTTGACTGGCGCCATCCTTCCTTGATTTGCGTCTTGTGAGCTAGCTCTCCGATCTCCGTGGAATACATCGGAATATTGCCAAACTGGCGTATATGGTCACAAAAGTGGCTTAGTAGATGCATCTTAATGAAGTTGAAATGTGATTCGCCGTGAATCATGTCCATACGCAGTTCATCCTCTTCGTCTCGATCGTCGTCGCGCATCCGGCGCCGTTGGGATGGGGCCACTCGCTCCCTTATCAGGGCTCTCTGACGTCGGATCTCCTTTCGTTGCTTGTCAACTTTGGCCTGTGTGCGTTTTGTCACTCGAAACTCCAAGAAGATATCTTTCATCCTATGAAACTGGTCCAGATAATCTTCCATGTAGGCTATGGTGTCTGGGGTGTGGCTTCGGTATTGTGCCATCATATTGAAGTCGACGAGCGCCCTGACGCATCTGAGAGCATGTTTGAAAGATATTCCTTGCGCACCTCCTGGCTGGCGAAGAGCCACGGCGAGAACTCCCAGAATACAACGCCCCAGATTCCTCATCGCTTTCCCTTGCCACTGCGTAACCTCGCGGTAGGCTTTTTTGGGGACTAAGAATCCTGGGTATGGCTGTAATGCCTTCCAAACCTCATCAAATGCCTGCAGTCGCCCGTGTTCCTTCAGAAAGGCTTCGATCCAGTGCATCATATGGTTAAATAGCCCGAGATAAATGGTATGGAGTATGTCTGGTTTGTACAGATCAGACGCCGAAACTCGGTCCTGTCCGTAGAATATATTTTGGCCGATACCAAGATTCATAACGTGGTTGTCGTCGGTCTCCGAGCCTGAGGTTTGATTTTCAGGTTTGTAGCATTGGTACCTTGCATAATCTCGGGCTCGATAGCTTCTGGCATTGGTTCCTAATTCGTTGGTCGGCACCTCGCATTTAGGACAGGCGTTTGTTTTCAACCCGTGAAGTGCCACGTTTTCCATATGGTCCGCGATCCACGCAGAGAGAATTGGGAAGCAAAGTCGAACCTTGCCGTCGGCACAGTCAATGGGGATGCCGATATGCGCCACATCCTGAAGGGGTGCAAAGATGAGTTCGAATACATCTTGTAGGGTGTCAGCGTTGATTTTCCTCTGACGTTGGTCGGCTTTGGAGGACTTTGAGAGTTTGGGAGGAATGGGCAATAAGGCGAGAAGCAGAACAGCCATTGAACCTGGGCTGTTGCGCCTGGCCGATGGAAGATTTCCAATTGTAATATAGACGGGCCACGCTTTCTTGTCACCTGAGAAGTTGGTGAGGTTCGTCTGATCCGACATCCCAATTATTGGAACAACGGTAGCGCCTGGCGGAAGCGTCTCCTATGATCAGTCAGCTAAGGTCTTCCAAACAAGGGTGGGACTCAGATGCTCTACCTGCAGGTCCCACCACCAATCCGCCGTATGCATTTCAGCATATATTCTCTGCCCGGAAGGGTCATATTCACGCCGTGGCGCGTAGACCAAGTCATCTCGGTATGCGATCTGGCGAAGGAGATATCTGACACAACCTAGGACGTCGCGGTAGAAAAATGGCAAAGTCCTCTGGCCATCCTCAACCTGCCCTTCGAACCATTGCAGATATTGGCTGTAGGGATCCAGGAACCGGAGGTGGTTCTCCAGCGTGTGCATAGAGCTATACCCGACTGATTTGGCATTTCCTAGGCCACTCGAGAAGTAATCGTTGATTCGGGTTTTGGATACTTTTCCGTCAATGAACCAGGATGCCAGTTTGAAACCTTCCGCGCTATTGAATGGTGCCCATGGGTCC
>Ga0307517_10004130_pt1 | contig 22415 bp, 35 predicted proteins | sample 23_EM_MG_FD_194515 | JGI IMG/M metagenome (GOLD analysis project Ga0307517, IMG submission 194515) | Populus trichocarpa ectomycorrhiza microbial communities from riparian zone in the Pacific Northwest, United States - 23_EM | ecosystem: Host-associated > Plants > Roots > Unclassified | place... | reverse complement strand
AACAGGTCAGTTAATGATTCGAGCGTTTCTCGCGGAACCCTAACGAAGGAGGGATGACGCTGGCGTTTGTTCTCATTTGTTGCCGAATGCGGTGGGACTGCAAACCATTACAAATTGCCATTACATCCATCGGCGGATTCTGGGCTTTGAGTGCGTGCTCGAGGTTTGGGCGGGACCAGACGGTTACCGTACTTTGCCGCCGCTTCTCGTTCCCTACGCTTATTCTCCACAAATACGAAAGTCAAGACGATGTAGTCCAACATGCCCATCCCTGCCGGTTGGACCTCGAGTCGCGCCTTCTGTTTCTTCCTGAAGTGGTGCGCATGATGGAAATCGGCGATCACAATCTTCTTCTCATCAGCAGTGACCAACTTCATACCGTGGTTCAGCGTCGAGGATACTGGCGAGGCGGAGAACAAACTCACCTTGGGAAAGTTCATCCCCATTGCGCCCAACGCCCATCTGTACTGAACTCCGTCTGGTCCAGTAAACATGAAACTCCTAGTGTTTTCACACCGTCTCAGCCCTTTTCCCAATGGGAAACTCAGCGAGAATTTCCTCACCCTCTCATCTTCCCGGTATTGGGCAAGAACTCGCTTTGAGTGGTTATCCTTCCCCGAAAAATGATCTTGTTTGACGAAAACCACTTCCAATAAATCCTCGCTATCTCGTTGCCGGTCTCAGGCAATTCCGTCTCCATTCCTCCTCCTTCCTCCTCCTCCTTGCCTTCCATACCATTCTCGGAATTGGCCTTTTTCTTCTTCCCCCTATCAGTGATATCATCACCAGAATCGGAATCGGAGTTGGCGTCCTCGTCCCAGTGAAGGGGAGGGTGTGTGGGTGAATCGAACCTCCTGATCCGGGTGACACTTCGGGCGATCCTCATGGGGGTGTCGATCTTGTACTTGACATAACCGGTGGCTTCGTCGACGAGGGTCGTTCGGAGGGGAGAACCTCGAGCGAATCGGAGTATACACCCACTCATCGTGGCGTGGTGGGGGAAATCAACAAAGACGGAGTGATGGTCATATGTATGTGAGTGGAAATTTAATTTGCGGTGACATCCCCCCGCGGCGTGAAACATACTGGGACTGGATCGTTGACCTCGGGTGATCGACGTGATCTGGATTATACGCCCAATGTTACGCCAGTGACGACCTACAACACCAATTCGCATTGAACGGAACCCGGATGCTGTTCCCTTGAGTCAAGGTGAAGACTGAGACAGCCAAAACCCAAGTTGGAAACGTGCGTCCGGGTCATAGATGCATTCAGGAGATAGCAGGGATTCGCGGAGTGACTTCGAGACAATAAGTCGCAGGACACGTAACAGGGTGAGCTGCCGACATAGATCATCCCACGCCTCGAAATAGCTCTCAAGATGCCGGCAGACATCTCCATTAATATACCCCGATGTCCATCTGACATCCCTCCTGCAACAAATGAGAAACCGTGAGCCTGAGTTTCCTGAGAGTGAAGCGAAGTTGCTCACGTTGTAGAGGGACGTTGTTGACGTAGAGCTTTCGGAGGCCCCTTACGGAGGACACTTGCGAAGGAACCGGGAGGAGATCGTCCAGATACGAGTCCATAAACTCTTGAATGGGCTGGAGGTGGGTAACGCGATGAGATGGACAATCTGCTCCCAGTTGAATATTCGGGCGCCGCCCTCGGAGTCCAATCCATTGGATTATATTTTAGGAGATCGGCTCGGTTCCTCCGCGACCTCATCGACCATGATGTCAACGATCTCTTGGGGGAGTGATGCGCCCATGAAGAAGCGTTTTTAATGTTGGTCCGACTGCTAGCTCGAATCCAACCGCGCCGAGGGAGTGAGGTTCTTTGACAGGCTTGTGCGAATGCACAAGAGAATATTGCCGGAACAAGCAGAGAGGATTGTCTGGCGTAGAGATAGGGGGATTCAGACTGATAACAAAAAGGTCAAGCGCCCGATGGACGAATTCAAGGTTCGGGCTCTCAAGAGGAGAGCACCGTGAGTGACTGAGTGATATCGTACGCATGAGATACGAGGAATCTATTCGGCATTGGGGAATTAGATTCGTTGGATTGTCTGTCAAAGCACGGTAGGATGCTCTCAGATTCCCGCCAGTATGAGATACTGACATAGCCTATCATGAGTAATCAGCATGGAGCGTGGCACAGTAAAAAAACGCACCACTACGGGACCAGGTACTGGGGGTTCCATATCGATGGGTCTCTTGACATGCTATTCAATTTCGCTGACCGCGTGGGTATCGTCCGGTTAAAGGTCCCCCTAAGGTAGTTCAGAAGCTGTGGCAATTGGGAACTAGCAATTACCTACATCGAAAACCCCCAGGATATCCTCGGTCAACCGAAGGTGATTCTCCCAAAAACGGTGGGGACAGTTTGCGCGTTCGCTAATCTTGGAATTGATGTAGCGCAAGAGTCTGATGTCGTGTTATGATCACCAGAGGGGGCCGGAGCGGATCGACGCACCTTCTTGGATCATGATTTGGATCCTCAACGGGCCCGCTCCGGTTACTCATTTATCTCCCTCCGGTCACGGTCAACAACGCGTGGCGTGTTTTGAAGCAGCGTTTGGTTGGCTCTACAAACGCATCGCCGCATCATCTCATCCTGGTAGTGCCATAGGTGAGCGGGTGCAAGAAAGGGAACAGAACAGGACCCCTTACACCGGCGAGGGTTAGAATAGAAATGACGGACTCGAACACCGCTTTCACAGAGATGGTTTCGACCGCGTCATTGGCGGGGTTGAGGGTTTCTGCGGTCGGTATTCAACACCGCGGTTGTCGTTGCAACTTGGTTGGACTTGGGTTGGCTATGACATGGGGCGGGGGATGATGGAGTCGAAGACAAATAGCTGAATGTATGGCCCATATGTTGCGGACAACTCAAAATGACGTCCACCTGGTAGGTTGGTGCCGGGCGTGAGTGCCTTTCCGTCAATGATTCAAGTAACAAAGTATGAACAGAGCTGACCGTCATGACGAACCCTGAGCCAGTTGTGTTCCATTTGGTGGTCAGCGTTGTGAGCGATAAGGGCGGATCGCAACGTGTTCGAATTCGCAATTCGGAACGGGGCCGGGAGGAAGGAGGAAGAACAAGAACAGGAAGGATTTTGTTGATTAATCCCGGGGGGAGATGCAGGAGATGCACCCTCCGTGGATGGCAACGATGACAGGAAGATCAATTGCTCCCTCGTCGTCTTGTACCTCAGGCTCTCAGGAGAATGAGTGGTGCAATCGGCCAAATGCACAATCTGATGACGACCAGTTCAACTAACGATGGGAGAGGTCTGGTTCACAACAAGTTACCAGAGTCTTTAACGCGCAGAGGATCCTTTGACGGTCCCGGGAAGGTCCTCATCGCCGCCACTAACGACGCGGAAGGTTCGGGAGTTGGCAATGGGTCTTGATAACAAGCCGAGAAAATTTACAACCGTTCTCTCCGGGGTCTTGTAGCAGTTTCCGCCATGGGTCGAGTGTGTATCTCGTCTTGAGACAGGGTGGGCACAGTGGCAGACTCAACCCGCGATTGTTCCGCTGATCGCCATTGGATATCTCTCCCCAAACCGTGGCACACAAACGGACCGTTGCCTCTGCCCAGCCGTACAGACTAAACGAGTGCCAGTAGGTGTTTTCCGAGCTGATCCTCTCGTGTGCTCGCCATCTCGACGATGAAGGTCGTTTCAACGTTCCACCATCCCTCCGCCGTCAGCTGTTCGGTTAAATGCAAGTTCGTTCCCGACAATCGCGAGTATCTTGTCGTAGGGAAGACAAATCATCTCGAGCTCTATTCTCTACAACCCAAGGGTCTCTATCTAGAATCCACGTTGGATGTATGGGGTCATGTCGTCACGATACGGCCGGTAGAGTTTTCGGTGAGTGTGCTTGACAGGGTCTCTGGTGGAACGCTGCACCCAGCCCTAACTTTCGAATCTCGGATAGGATCCACCAGAGACAAAACTTATCCTTCTCACCGACCACCCCTTTCCGAAACTGATATTGCTGTCGTGTGCACTCTCCGGGGATGGCGTACCAACACTGCAGGAGGACGATTGGAAGAGCTTACACGAAGTCGGCGCTCAACTATCCGAGGAATTGACCGATGTCATCGTTAACGACGACGCCTCTGTCGTGGTATCTATCTGCTATGCACGCAGGCTGCGGGTCATCCTCCTCGATAACCACAGCTTTGGAGAGAGTCACGATGTTCTGTTCGTCATATCTCCGGCTTGGTGTGCCAGAGTTCTGATCCGGCTCACTCACCATTCCACCTTCCTACAGGATTACGGAACCCAGGTTACTCTCCGTCGCTTTCATTAATGGGTCAACGAATGCTGATACGGTCTCGCTCGCGATTCTCTACACCAACCATGAAAATCGCCCACATCTGGCATCAAAAGACCTTAACATCACAACGTCTGAATTGTCACCCTCACCTTCGGTTTATATACCTATCACCCTTCTCCCTTCCACGATGTCCCCAGAATTCGGGATATCCCCCTCCCTTGCCCCCCTGGAATCGAGTAGCGGAAGGTCCTCGGGAGTCTTGATCATAGGGAACAATCAAATACACTTATTTGATGTGCGAAAACCATCCAAAAAGGACCTGAAACGCGCCTCGGACGAAATGGACGATGATGATTCTGGGTCGACCAAGTCTCTGGCTAAAAAGAAAACAGCGAAGCGACGAAAAGGTCGGTCGGTCGTTGATTGGCCATGGGGTGAAATTTCGGCGTGGGTGTCCCAAAATAATACAACCTACTGCTACTCATGCCACTTGTTCCGCTCATTAGGTGGTGTAGAATCGATAAAAATAGGTTTCTCGTGGGAGACGTCATGGGCCGGCTGGCCATGTTAGTCTATACCTTACCTTCTGGATTGACGCTCCTTCCATTGGGGGAGGTGAGCTCTCTCCCCAGTAATATCCAGGTTCCGGCTCATTTCCTACCTCAGACTTCCCCGGCATCGACTTTCACCTATCTTACCTCTCAAGTGGTCTATGTGGGGTCTTACCTGGCGGACTCGCTGTTGATCAAGCTACATCACATTCCGTGGCGGAATTCTGACCAACCAACGCTCGAGATTCCGTTGGATATTACCACGGTGTCTCCGGAGCAAGTTACCCACCCTGTCACCCAGGAGGGTGTGGTGGTCGACGCAAAAGGTGACTACGTTGAAGTCCTTGAGGAGTATCCGAACTTGGCGCCAGCGGAAGATGCAGTTCTTGTTGACCTGACCGGAAGCGGGCAGGTTTGTCGTATCCTCTGTTGTTGGGTAAGGGAACTGACGCCTTTCCCCAGTCCCAGGTGGTTACATGTTCCGGAGAGGGTTATTCTGGGAGCATCAAGGTCGTAGGCCACGGAGCTAACCTGCAAGAAGTGATGTCTGCGCACATTACAGACGCGATTTCGGTCTTCCCACTTCGACTAACTTACCAAAGGAGGTAAGTCCCCTGCCGATGAACATTCTGTCATCCGATCGCTGAATTTTCTAGGTCGGATACGCACATTGTGGTTTCTACACCCCGAGAGACACACCTCTTTCGTGTGGATGAGGATGAGGGTCGGTTATGGTACATGGATCCGATCACCGTCAGCGGGCTCTTCACCGATCAACCAACACTTGCCCTGGCAAATGTCATGCGGCGGTTGCCCGGCAAGTCTGGGGCCTCGGCCTACGGTGATTCTTCTTTCGTGGTTCAGGTCACACCAGTAGGGATTTCCGTGCTGGAAATGGATCCGGAGCTTGGGACGTCGTCGTTTATCGGATCTCTTATCCTCGCAGAAACACCCACTTGGAAGGACAAGAGGGTGGTGGCTGCGTCTATAAATGCCAGCCAGGTTGTTATTGCCCTCGACGGTGGGGTCATCGCCTCATTCGGTCTGAATGAACATGGGCACCTGCAAACGAAACAGTGAGTGACCGCCTTCCCCAGTCGTGCCGTTGGTGACCGTGATCTATCAAGGGAGAGAACTTTCGACGACGAGATATCTTCTGTATCCTGTCTACCGGTGGACCCGGCCAGACCGTACACACCTCAAATCGTGGTCGGTTTTTGGGGGTCCAACCGTGTACAAATCCTCAGCGTCATCGACAGCTCCAATCCCTTCAAACACCTGTGTTCCAGCGAAACTTACTCCTCGGTACCTCGATCCGTGTTGCTACACAACTTTGGGACGAGTCACGACAGAAACCAACCGGACTACCGGCCCCACCTCATAGTCGGACTGGCAGATGGCACGGTGGTTTCGCAGGCGTACAACGCGTCGGAGTATAAGCTCCAGCCTCCGAACGTTTCTATCCTTGGAGGCGCAGCCGTCCACCTAACTTCGTACGATGTCGATGGGAGGTGGTGTGTGTTCGCGTGCGGGAGTCTTGGGGAAGTTTATTACTGGAATAACGCGAGACTGCAACGATCACCAATCCCGCTAAAGGTTCGTATGCGTTCGTGAACCTGTTGAGCATGTTATGACCGTCTTTGACGAATCGCAGGACGCCACACGGGCATCAACTTTTAGGCCGCTTCGGGGGACTCCCTGTTTGCTCCTGTGTTCGCCAACCCAGATCACGTTTGGTAGAATAACACACACGAATCAAGTTAGCATCCGCTCCGTAAGTCCGCTCTGGATAGCCTCCGCTTCGTAAGTATCCCATGTTACTTCGTAGATTTCGACGGGTAGAGATGTCCCCAAAACTATCGTCCACCTGAAAGCTCCTCAGGCGTTCGCGGTTGGTTACGTTCGGAGATACGGGATCCGATCTAGCGAGCATTCGTTCGGGGTGCTACGTTTGCTCGACCAGAGTTCGTTCGAACGTGAGTGAGGTTCGGGATCTCTGGTAAAATGGTTCCCGTGTTCACGGTTATCACGCATAGCATTTTGCGAGGTCCCCTGCGATCCTGCGGAACACATCAATGCGATGCATGGCATTGCGTTGTCAAAGACGACTTATCTGTGTGTGGGAACGGTGGTTGTGGACCCACACGACCTAGAACCCACGAAAGGACGGCTGATGGTATTCAAAGTGCATACAGACGGGGGGAGGCCGTCATTACATTTGGTTTCGAGCACACCCGTTCAGGGTTGCGTGTATGCCATCGTTTCCAAGAAGAACACCCTGGCGTTGTCTGTGAACTCCGCGGTATGTCCAGGATCAAAATATATCAAAGTGGAAGGGTACTCAACCGAATATCGATCGGTCTTTAGGTCAAGATATTCAAGCTTGTGGAAGTCAAGGGAGGGGAGAACCCGTTACATGTTGAACTGGTGACGGAATGGGATTACAGCTATGTGCTTCAGTGCATGGTGGCTTCGGGCGATACTCTCATACTTGGAGATATCGTTCGGTCGGTCGCCCTGCTTGAAGTCGATTGGGAAAAGGGGACGCTGGCGAGGAAGGCTAGGGATCATCAAGATTTGGGACCATATAGGCTCGCGGCTTCTGGAGACAAGGGGGTTATCGGGTCCAACGTGAGTCTATCCCTCCTGGGAAATCAATGTATCAGGGGAGGGAGGAGGATTCTGATGAGTATCGCTGAATCTTTCGTCCTCACTCCGGAATAGCTCGGCCGCGCGTTGTTCTCGTTCCGGGATAATGGGTCGGCAACTTTAGAGGAGGATGGTTTGTTCGGTCTCCACCAGCTCGTGTCCAAGTTTATCCCAGGTTCCGTGTCGAGAGAGGGTGAAGGTGGGGCGCTGAAACCCACCCATCTTTTCTGCACGAACTCGGGACTCATAGGGATCATATCCGAACTCGACCCTTCGGTGTCCCTCGACTTGACATTGTTGCAAAGCAACATGAACGACCAACTGATTGGCCTAGGCGGAACCACCCTTAATTCGTGAGTTCCTTCCCTTGCACACTCCGCGAGTCCAGTGGAGGAAAAAAAGTGTGGGGAGCTGACGAGGGCTACTCGCTCGACTTTTCATGGACGATAGGTACAGATCGGTCGTTGGGAGGAGAAAACGTCCCGCAGCCGGGTTCCTCGACGGTGATTTCCTCGAACGATTCCTCACTTTGGACCCCGAGATGCGCAAGAAGATCGTCAAGGGTGCAAACCCGGCAGAACACTTGGAAATGTCCGAACGCTCGATCGACCAGATCCTTGGAGATTTCCAGCGAATCCACTAGTGCTTCCCACTTGCCGCAGAGGTGCTCCGGCTATGACGATAACTATCGAGGAAATATTGATAATATATATATTGGTCGTGAAGGTCGTGGCAGAGGGGGGTTTGTATCTTAACGTATTGTACGGGACGAGTTGAAGAGAGTTGCGGCGAGGATGGGGGGTTTTCCAAGAAGGGGATAAAAAAAGGTGTATGTATCAGCAAGTTTGTATTTTAAAACGGAGATCGATTTCTCGACGAGGAGAAAAAAGTTGGAACCATTTTATACAACTCCCGAAAAGAGATATCAGTGGGAATACGTGAGGGATGGGCGGAGAACGAGACAAGCCGCTTTCAGAAAAAACTGAACGACAGGAATCGAACAATGGAACGGAATGGGTACGACAGGGGTGACACAGTAAGTAGGTGTGACGTGAGGGGAATATGGGTTATGGGGTGGTGGGTGGCGGATGGGAGAGAGGATGGTGGAATACGGTGTGGAAGGATAGTCGAGGGGTACGGGATCCGATGTATAGTGAATGTGGGCACTAATCGGAGGGAGGTAAGTGTTGTCCTTTTATGAGGAAATAAAGAATTGTCCGAGATATTGGAAAGTCGCCTTGAACGGCCGGAAGCCGAACGTATCCCCTGCTTCGGTGTTCGGTGCCCAGTAGAACCCGGCGGTGAGCACCAAGTAACTAGTTGACGAGTAACAGAATCAGGCTCAATCACCTGCCATCTATTACTAACATACCTGAGGATGAGAATGCTTCCACGATGGTAGTTACTCTTAGCCTCGATGTAAGTGTAGGTCATGAGGAACACGGAGAGGATGATGGAGATAACGTCCCATCGAGGCAAAATCAAACTTGGGAGAACGTATTAGATGCTTGGAGGGGGAGTTGCGGGAGTAGAGAAAACAGGATCGTACCTGAAAGTCTCCGCGACGGAGCCCATCTTCTCCGGGGCGTGCCAGGCAGAGAAAGCCACCATAGCCGGAACCTGAAGCAAACAAACCTGTAGGGCATACGCCGAACCGATTTCCATACTGGGGAAGTCTCAGTCAGCGACCCCAGACGTACTGTGAGGTTCTGTTCCGGAGTCTTTACCTGAGGGCGATGTTTCCGTGCAGAGCGAACGAAATAGCATTCATGAACTCCGTGGTATTCGGTACGAGAGCGAACAAGGTGATTCCGAGGAACTTTTCGTCGATCCCGGATCCTTCAAGCACAACGTCCACCACACCGACAAGCAATTCTGTACGAAGCGATCTATCAACCATCTCTCGAGGTAATGGAATTGGACGCACCTGCAATGACTGCATAGAGCGCAGTGCACCCCAGAAGCACACTAGCACTGACAAACCTGCTCCAAGATGGGGCAGCATGTCCACCATGTCCTCCCGCAGCACCATCGTCAACCTCATGACCCCCAGAGATCCTGTACCTCCCAGGAGCAGCCTGAGCCTCCTGATGCCTCAAAGCGCTGACCGTGGCAACCGCGACAGCACGAGTGAAATCCTCACGGGTCATGTTCTCAGGAAGAGCAGTCGGCTGCAAGCCGGTATGTTGAATCGCATGGTCAACTGTCTCCAACAACGGAGCAATTCCTGGTGTCAACGGCGGGGGTTGGAGATCGACTGAGGGTGGTCGAGCGTGGGAAACCCTACGGTCCGATGGCATCGGTTCGGGTTGGGGTATGAGGGTCACGGTTGGCTGGCCGAGGACCGAGATCGAAGTCCTTCCCATCTTCTGGCCAACAGACTCCGAATGCCTAAGTACCGCGGGGAAAAGCTTCTGATAGGCGGAGATGCGATTGCTTCCCGGTCCTGGAAGCTCAGGGCGAAGAAGCTGCTGAGGGTTTTGCCAGATTTGGGAAGCGTGTGTGCGAAGGGAGAACCACAGTCCGATCAGGTAAGACTTGAAATCACGATCGCGTGAACAAAAGGTACCGCTAGATGACGACTGAAAGTGGTACTTACAAAAAGGAGAATGGCAGCGCAGAACGAAACCAAAGACTTGACGGTCGACTGGTAGAACGGGTCGTGGAGGGGTTCAGGGTGTGCGTAGTAACACTGTTGACATTCCCAAGACTTGCGTCCTCTTGGCGTATGCGGAGGACAACCGGTACACACGAGTTGGAACTAGTGGTATTGCCAGGATGTCACACGGACATAAGTCGTTAGCACCCGAACAGAGGCTGCGGTGAAAAGTGTGAAGACTCACAGTTCCATACGTCTGATAGAACAACGTCGGAGTTAAGGTCCCAATGAACGCCATCATCAACATCATGCTCGTTACGCCAGCACTCTTCGCATTGAACTTCTCTTCCTTCCTCCTAACTGCTCCTCCACACATACTCATACCCGGCATCAACAAAACGCCAGCCAACAGACTACCAACGATAGACCCCTCGACCAATCGACCCTTACCCTCCTTAAGAGCAATCGAGTAGAGGAGGATTTCGATGATCGAACCGAAGGTCGCGTTGATAACGGCGCCCATACCGATCGAAGATTGCGCGGAGATCGAGGCAACGGCCATTCCAATGAAGTAGGAAAGCGGGATGACACTGGCGAGACAGAGGATGAAGATCAGTGCACGAGAAGCGAGGAATGCAATGAACGCTGGGACATGTCTCCCTGCTGCTTTTCTACCCTCAACCCAAGGGAGGAGGACCGTCCCGTCGAGGATGACCAGGAAGATCACGGGGATGAGATTGATGAAGAAAATGTTAACGCCTCCGATCGTGTACTTGTAGTATTGCCACCCGGCCGCTTTATAGATACAAAGCAACACCGTGGAGGTGGGCGATCCAGATGGGGCGAGCTGGCCGGCTGAGAGACGCGTGCTCTTGATCGTAAATGCACTTGTCCCCTCAGGAGCATTACCCTCTGCTTCTACTGGGGCAGAAACACTGGTGACCGCAGGGGCAGAGCAGAATCGGATGGATTTAGGGTGCTGGATGAGGTGTTTGATGAGTGCCCAGTTCAACCTAGCCATAGGGATTGTGAAGACGAAAGCGTAGCAAACGATGCAGACGATGAAAAGGAGGGGGACGATTATCAATAGCAGGAAGAACCAGAAACACAGCTTTCCCAGCCACCCTTGGGTCTGCTTGCCCACACCAGTTGCCGAATATGTAGGAACAGCGCCATAACTCTTCTGATTGCCGACATCAACGATCGCTCGTCGAGTGAGCAAGGAGGACCCTTCATTTGGCTCGGAAACGACACTGGGAGCGGAGACTCGCTGTCGGTAGATAACGCTCCTTTGAGTGATGGTGGAGTGATTCGATTGTGCTTCGTTGCCCCTGGGGGTAGCGGTTTCCTCGCTGTCGCTCCCACTGACACTACCCTCCTCCTGCGTTCTGTTCGCCTGCTCTTCGTCATCCGTGCTAGATCTGGGGGAGAGCTCTCCCTCGAGATACTTCCCAAACGGCCAGAAGATGTACCAACCCAACCCAAACACCAAGGTAGCGTAATTCTTGCCTCCCTTCGGAACGAGGTACAAGAGAGCAGAAACCGCCAAAAACGCCAGTGATAGCCACCACCCAAAGAACACCGTCCAGATAATATTGCCGGGCAATAGATGCTTTTCAGCTTGGGCGGAGGGGATGGAGTGTAACGCTTCCTCAGCGTTCCTCGTGACCGTCCTGCTCTTCTTGTATAACGCCGGTTTCCAGATCGGTAAACCGAAAGGATGTTCGACGTTGATGAGCGACTGGCGTTCTTTGAGGGTTATCGGATCTTCGTCGTATGAGCGGGCCGACTGAACGGCCTCCCGGTCGTCGTCATCGTCCAAGTCCTGGTTGTTGCGAGGGTCTCGGTCCCTGTCCGCCGAGATGTGGTGATCCCTGGACCGTTTTGAACGACCGCCAAACTCGCTGTTCCCTCCATCATACTCGTCCTCTTCTTCCTCGCTGAGGATCACGGAAGGGTCGTCGTGTGCGGCTCCCCGGGCGGTAGTGTTACTACTGATGCTCAAGCCTCGACGCCTGGTTGAACTTGAACTCGTTGACATGGTCCTGAGTGCGTGGGGGGGCCTGCGGGGAGTAGGTGAGACTGGTCGGCCGGTGTTCGGGTTGGTGCTGTAGCTGAAATAGGAAGTCCCTTGATGATGGTGTTGCGGGGTTTCTGCCGGTGACCACTGCGAACTAGCGCTGCGGATTGACTGTGCAGGGATTCTGGTGGGGTTGGAGGGAGAAGTGAAGGAAGGCTCGTGCCCCAGATGCCTGTCGGAGGAGGAACCAGAGCCTCCAGCTGCGGACATGGCGAGGTCGGCTTTGCGGCTCACGGTGGCAGGAGAGCAGAAGGAAAAGCTAGATCAGTCACATGACACACGTGTGTATTGTTTTGCTAATCATCACGCAAAGATCCTTGGAAAATCTTATTATTCTGCGGCCATAAGTAAGTATAACCCTTAGAAACCCCATTGCATAATCTACAACGTCCACTACCGCTTCAGCAATTTCTCATGTATCTCTGCTCCCTTCAGCTTCGCCCGCAATAGCTCAAGTTTTGCCTCGTATCGCGCTACAACCTCCGCACGTCTCCGTCGAATGTCCGCCATCTCGCTCTCTAGTGCCGCCAATGCTGGATCACTCGCTTCGTCTACGGTTTCCAGCGTCGGAAACCCTGCATTGTTCACACTCGGTGTGCTCCCTGTCGAAGTCCCGTACCTCCCCAGCGAATTCGAACTCGCTGATGGCAAAGGGGGATGATGGCTTCCGTTGGCACTCCTCCCCCGTGATGACATAGAAGACAGCGAATTCTTCCGAGAAAGAGTGATCGGCTGGGACACCAAGGGCTGTGAATTCGAGTTCGTTGGCACCTGACGGGGTCCACGTAGGGAAGCCGATCGGCCAGAGTGTATTGATCCTTCATCCGTTTCGGTCGTCACCTGCGGTGGGATCGGCCGTCGTTGTCGCTTCGTTAGCGTGCTGAGCTCCAACCCATTGAACGCGTCAAGGAGCCTCCTCCCCTCTGCTTCAACGGCTTCAATTTCCGCCCGTAGTTCCTGTACAGACTGGATGTGTTCCCCATTCAGATCAAACTCGTCTGGGGAACGGTGCTTGTGGTCTCGCGTTGGGGTATGCGGTAAGGACTTGTAAGCCCGGTTGGAATATGAGGATGGAGGCGGATTGCGGGATTTACGCGAGGTGGGTGTTCCGCTGCGCTGGTGTTCGGTTGTTCGGTGGGCAGACATTTCTGAGCCTATTGAACTATCGCTCGCTTCTCTTCGCAATCGTCGTGGGAAAGTCCGATTTTGTACAGGGGATGATGTGGAGGGGGGTATCATGGAATCCGAGGAGGTGGGTGGTTGGGAACTAGGTGATGAGTTGAATCGTCGACTTGTCGCTCTCCGTAGCAATCCAGAAAACGTAGAGACTATTGACGCCTTGGAGTGAACGGAGGTCGACCGCGAGGTGTGTGAAGAGGGAGAGGGTACATGCGAGTCTACGGCCGACCGGCGTCAGTAACCACACGGCGTGCGGAGACATAGGAAGGATAGCGAACTTTGGTGAGCGGAAACGGATAGGCGCACGATTGGTGCCTCGCTCGGTACCGCCGATACATTTGTGAGTCTTTCAAACAGGTTGGCACGCAACAGTCTGTACTCGTCATCGCTGCAAACGGCACTGGTCAGGCCCGAGATCCAATGGGAGAAAAAAAAAAAAAGGTGACGCACTCGAGAAGGCCCTGTTCATTCGCTGTCGCAAGTTCCCCCAACCGTTGAGCCAACGTCATCCTGGACAGCGGTTAAAGTTGGTAACCGAGTCAGGCAAGGTAACAGGAGCAGAAAGCAAAAATAGGAGAAGAGGGTCGTACGTGATGGTATCCGCACTCGTCCTGTTATTCCGTGGGGGTGACAGTTGCGTACCGGGTCTCGGACCAGGAGCAAGATGAGAGGAGGTGGATGGGTGACTACCCGAACCCGTGGGCATCGAACTGGAACCCGGAATGTTGGCCTTGACTTTCCTCCCGGAAGCCCGACCAAACGACTTGTTCGCGGCGCTTTGCCCCGAAACAGTTTCACGGTCTTGAGGCGAAGTCCCGTTGCCAAGATTGTTGAATGCGGCCCGCTCTTTGCCCTTGCCATACTTCAACAAGGCGAAAACGAGAGTAGTCATCAGTATCTCATGAAGGGAAGCGAGACTGTGGCGAAACCCCTTTCGGGACAAGTGGAGGCAAGGCGGATACGTACGAAACGGGAACGAATGACATTGGTCACACCTCCTGGAGCAGGACCGTGACCGACATCGGGTGCTCGTGGCTCAGGTTTGCTGGAAGTGAAGAAACCCATAGGATTGAGCTTGCGACGTTCGCGGACGGGATGTGTGTCAGGACGCCGGCAGAACAAGTGGGGGTAAGGGTAACGAGGGAAACGCTCAAGTGTTATACAGTATCGGCTAATCGTCATCATCTTGATCATTTCTCGCTGGATAAAAACCCCCTCCCGATCTATTAAAGGGACAAGGTAACCAAGAAGTTAACAAACTGTCTTCATCCCAAACTCATAGTACAGCGTCACCACCCCCGCCACATCCAATTTCATCTCCGAGCCTGTCTCTCCCCCGTCCATCACCCTCGTCGTCTCAGTTCCCCCGATCGATAAGATCAAATCGCCCAGCGCTCTGAACGCCTGGGGTGACGGTGCGAGTCCCAGTGCAACGTATCTCAACAGCAGCACGACAGAAAGGCTCGGTTGGAGCTTAGAGTGGTTGCTGAACGGACCCACCCCGGAGGCGTCGGGACCGAAATCATTAACGTGGGCGACATCCGCGATCCGCGTGGCCAGGGTCAAGAGTAATCTCCCAGTCACGGCGCTCGTGTCATCGCGGAACGTTCCTGAAGAGGAAAACCTGGAGACCGAGTCGGGTGGGGAGAGGATATGCGTCGGCGTCCACAACGCAGATGGAAGGTAGAGTGCTTCCGCAGGAGAGAGAAGAAGGATAGGAGGTGATTTTCCGACGATGCCGAGCAGACGGTCGCTGTTGGTTCTGACGAACTCAAAAACGTCGAAATCGGGGGAGATCTTTTGTCGAAATTCGTCTGTTATTTTCACCATGCCCTCCGAACTGGGAGTCGGAGGACCGGCCTGGTCTGCAAATGCCAGAGCGCCGACGAAATAGGCGGCAAGGATCAAATCGTCTGTCGTGTAGGGGGGAGCGCGGGAAGGGTCGCTCGAATTGAGCGCTAGTTCGATTCCGCGATACAAATCGGCCCATTCCCGCTGATCGTGAAGGGCACGGTAAATGACTGAACGGAGATGTAGGATTCGTTGCGCGCGATGCAACTCGTCCCGAACCATAACCCCCTCGTCGATGCTACCCAAGGCGAAGCTACACAACTCCAAGGACTGTTTGAGTTGTTGCTCTAGGAAGGACTGGGAATGGGACGGGTTCGGAAGATCACCCTTCCAGTGGCTCGACCCAAGGATCGTCATGAGCATATTATCCTGTCAGTGAAATTCATGAGTACCACCAAATCGCACCACACTCCACGCTGCGCCTGGTCCTTACCAGCGCATCCCAGAATGTTGGTTGGACGTGGAGTGCTTTCCACCAAAACTCGAAGGCCTGGACAGGAAGTCCCATTGCCTTCAACGTAGACCCCATATTACACATCACCTCTACCTAGTTGAAAGCATCAGCATAGCCATCCTCGGGGAGCATTGGCAACCAAAGCAAACATTGTTCGGATATCTCTCCAGGAGTTCGCGGTTCACATCCAACGCTCGCTGGTGGAGCTCATGACGGTGGTACACGCAACCAAGCAACAATCCTGTTTGCAGATTGCTGGGATCCAGTCCATGCAGCAACTCCAACAAGGGCAAGAGCATCGGCGCGTGTGTGGCGGTAGGGCCGTCTGGTCCGGCGGGATATTCACCCGTCACGAATGCATCGTACAACGAGTACGCATAGGACAACAGCCCATCGCGTTTCGTAGGATCCAAAGGGCCTGGGACGGTGAATGAGCTCTCCGGGGACTGGGTATCGCTGGATTGTGGTGGCCCTTCGAACGGCTTAACGAGAAAGTGTCCTAGATTTCCCAACGTAGGGATTGGTGGAGGGTACTTCTGACCCCTGAGACGAGGGATTAGAACCGGTTCGTTCGAATTTTCGCCAGGTTTCATTTTTCCGCACTACTGAGGTGTCGTGAGGGGTCTTTGGTGGTGTCCAGAGGAAGACATAAGTATCGTGCGAGGTCTGTGTTTAAAGAGTGTTCGTCGTCAGTGGAAGGTACGTCATCGAGAAAAAGTGCATCATATCTTGACGTAGATCTCGGCGGTCAATCTCGCCGAGTTACGACCATCGAAGGCAAGAAGGTCGCGGTACAAACCAGTAGGGGAGACGATGCAACAAGGCAGATTGCTCGGTTCGCCTAGCGTTCATCGATTATGCCCACCGCCAGCGCCCAAGACGTTTCCCACAGAACCAAATGGTCAACTTTCGTGCGTAGTACTCCAAGTACCGTGTACCTGCTAGAACCGCTAACACAACCTACTACCGCAATCAGTTCAGGCACTTGGCCGAAGGGCCAAATCACTCGTCGGAAAAACTACGAGCGAAGCGATAGTCGTGGAGGTAGCGGAAGAACCTGTCGACCTCAGTCCAATTTCCGCCGCGATTCATCACGGATGCATGGGCCTCCCCCAGGAACTCGTTGACCACATCATGGATATGCTCCAAAACGACCTTCGAGCTCTCGAGGCCTGTTCGCTGACTTGTAAGGCGATGTTCGCGTCGACCCGGCACCTCATTCATCAGACTTTACGTCTGACTCGACGGAACAACCAGAGCGTTCTCACCCTGGAAGAGAAACTCCGCTATCTGAGATGGGATTATCACGATACCGAACTCCGTTTCTTATCTTACATGGGCGAACGCGGCTTCCTCCAATACACTCGACAGGTTCACATCCGCATGGGTCGTATCTTCACTCCGAATATCCTAATTCCTCACCTCGACTACTTCCGATCTCTTGACCGAGTCCACTCCCTCACCATCGAGACCTTCGACGCTATCATATGGCGAAACTATTACAAACCCACTTTCGTCCATTTCCATCCCACCCTAACATCGCTCACGTTCCACGACCCAGTCAATCACTATCGATTCCTTCTGCAATTCGCTCTACAATTCCCCAATCTCGAAAACCTGTGCATCGAGCGGCTGAGAGATAGTGAATGGATCCGACCAGATTTGACCATCCCCACCATCGTGGATAAATCTCCACCTTTACGTGGCCACCTCCGTCTGGTTGGGGTTGATATCGCCGTCCAGTGGCCCGCGGAGTTTGCTTACGAGCTTCCGGACGGGATCAACTTTCGATCGGTCGAACTCCAGGACGTCCCTTGCAATCATGCTCAACATATACTGAGCGGGTGTGGGCATACCCTTGAAAACCTCACCGTCGTACCCCGCGGAATTGGTGCGCACCGAACCTCGCGTTCCTGCCGTTGACTAACCTACTCCCACAGGAACCATCCAGTTGGAGTATCTCGGACTCATGGAGAACATAACTCTCCGTCGGTTGACTTTCTGCGTGGCGTTCCCGCGCGTGTCCATCCTATCATCCGACTTGACCTTCGAAGCGCTCTCGACCATCACGTCTCTCGTCTTCTGCGAGTTCGTGCTTGAACTAGGTAAACTTCCGTCGCTGTTCAGCCGGCCATCCTCGGAACATTGGGGCGACTGGGAAGAAATCGACAGGCTTCTCGAGGAGCGATTTGCCAAGCGTAAAAATTTCAGGCTCATTATCAAGACGGGCAAGCTTTATGACCGGGAAACGTTCCAAGCGCACGCGCGGGAGAGTTTTCCATTGTTGGCGAGGAGGGGATGTATTCGATTTGAAACGTCCCATTCAATTGATCAATACTGGCGTTAGCTGTCTCGGTCGGTCCCTGGGGCACATGCTTCGATCTCCGCAATCACGCGTACTGATGCCCAACACATAGTCATCAAACCGTATGCATGCAAACCCACACGCTCAACCCATCCCTCCGCCCGTCGTTTATTGCCCTCCCCCCTCCTTTGGCCTGGTCCAGACCCAATCGCAAGGCCGCGCCCGTGCAATGCTTGCTCCACGTTACTCCCACAACTTCCCTCCTCCGTCGCGTTCGCTGTGATGCTCAGCGAGGGTAATGGCTCAACCGATTTCGTTTCGGAAACGAGGGGAAGGCGGCGACGGTGATCAGAAGGATACAATAATTTACAGCTGATGGAATAATGGGATTCCCGCATCATCACCCCAGCGTTTTCGGTCATAGAAGGGGTTGCGGAATGGTACGCACCTTTCCATCTTTGACAGTCCGCCTGCACCGATCTTATCCCACTGATCGGATTGTTCCCATCCCATCCCCCTCCCCTAGATCATTCCCATGGTTGGACCTCTCGACGTGCACCACACTCGAGTCTCCGCAAATCTCAGCGTTGCCGGATGAAACGGGTACACTCGCTGAAATACTCCTATCCCTATGGCTTCGACTCGCCTTTCCAAGGAACCTTTGGAGCCCAAAGATGGACACAATCACGAGGGCGCGGACTATTGAGCATGCGGGGTGACGGACACGCGTCTTTGTTGGCTAGCCAAAGGATTCCGTGCTGCGTACCTCGTGAGAGAGAGGTTGCGTGGGAGTAGCCATTTAAATAACTGCGTACTCGAAGTTTAGAAAAACCTGAAGGGTGGGCTATTCCAGCCCAAGTTAGAGGAATGGACAAGCTTGTAACACAAATGTAGATACTAAGGTCCCGAGGTGGAACTCGCTAGAATTTTGGAATCTTGTTTTTACACGTGCCAAGTGGTCCTGGTCGGTCGCGATCGGTGACACATCAGCATCATTGCATTTCGGGAAAGCATTGCAAAGGAGTAGAAACAGGGGCATTCAAACGTAGGAAGCAATCAGCAATTCGAAGACACGGGGAAAGGAGATCAGGCACGCAGGTGGATGGTGGAAAACGTGTGGAGCGTAAAGCAAGCGTTAGCGTTAATGACTTCGAGGTAGATGTGATGATATGAAGAGAGTGAACATCGTGAAAGTCGGAACGTTCGTGATGAAAATGTATGTAAAGGGCATTGGCCGTTGTGTGGGGGATGATGAAGAAGGAAACGGTAACATGAGAGCATGGTCAACTAAATGCGATGCTATTGAGGGAGGGGGGTCCAAACAAGAAAAGCGGCGGCGAACGTTAAAATCAAAACATGTATAAATCATCAACACCGAAGCAGATAGGGAGATATGAACAAATAAAAATAGACAAGTTCAAGGAACTGGCAATAATCATGTGCAACGAGGGAGAGAGAACGAGAAGCTAAAAGAGAGGCAGGTGTGCAAATGAGGATATGTGTAACATATAGACGAATGACTCGATTGGCGAATCCACAGCATTGTCGATAGCGTTGGTTGAGAAGGTGGGGTGGCTTTGACGGAACCAGCGGCAAGGACGGCCCCAAGATCGGAAGGGATGAGGCGAAGCGTTTAACTGAGGCGTTCAGACAGTCTCTTAGAGCCTGTCCTACCGGAGATCGCCATGAAAGCCCGTTTCACGGCACTGACCGTTCCGCCAACTTTCTCCTCCCTGGAGGTCGGCTCTGGAGTGCTTGGCACCAGACGAGCCAACTCGACCGCTGGCGCGGTCCTCCTCCAGTCTTCGCTGGAAACCGGAGGCAGCATCGCCCTCCTTGTAGAGTGAAACAACGTCGTGCGTTTTGAAGATGGAGAGGTCACGCAAGGGTCCGTGTTCAAGACATTGGGGGTAGGTTTTCTGAAGTTTGACTGATACCCAAGTCCGACTTTTTTGATGCCAGTGGTCCCAGAGAGAAGTCTGTCATAATCCCCCGTGACTCGGCGCTTCGTGTTGGGCGAATCGAGAGAACGAGAGCCGGTGATAGTCCTCGCAGAGGGTGGGCTCAGGGGCTCAGGAGAAAGCCTGGTCATGTCTTTCGCCGGTTCTTCGATGGTTTTGGGCCCCGGCGAGCGCGGAGCGATGAACACACTAGGGTGCACAAGAGCAGAAAGCCGAACGGGAGGGGTAGGGGCAGCCACTGTGACATTCAACTTCAGCATGCGTAACACTCAACCAGAAATCGTCAACTTACATCGCTCTAACTCCCGCTCCAGCTCAACCCTTGGGGAAATCGGTCCGTAGAGCAAGTTCTTTGAAGGGGATCCTCGAACGACCTCGTCACTTGTCCTCTTTTTGGTCTCGGGGGACCTGGTCATCACCGTTGCTCTCCTTCGCCTTGCAGGGGTCACGGGAGGAGTTTGAGAGAGCAAAGAGGAAGTCTCTTCGATGATGACGCTAACTTGCGAGGGTTCGGGGACAATAAAAGTCGAAGAGTTGGCAGTGGCTGGTGCACTAGTAGGCGTGTCAGGACCAACGCTGGCTTCGCCATCCTCATTGAAGATCTGGTTGGCTGCGAGGATCTTCCGGGGCATGCGTTGTGTCGTTCTTTGCTGAGATGGTCGACGCGACGGGGGTGGAGCAGGGGTAAGTGACACTGGCTGGATTGGCCGAGCGGCCTCGAAGTTCTGTCGTGCATCAGCAACAACCCCTGAGAGGGATTCAGCTCCAATCCAGCGGATAATGAAAGGAATCGCTTACTCTCAATGCTCTGGAGCCACAGGGACATTTTGTCCACGTTGTTATCCTCGCCTACTCTCTCACCGCGAACCATTTGTCGCACGCCGGGCAAGGAAGAGTCGGCTATCGGCTCCGTGCTTAGTTTCGTTTTCATGAATGATTGATTGCACAGACTGACCTCTACGAACCAACGACTCATCCTCCCGTGATTGCCTAGTGCTCTGCCCTGCCCTTGTGTTATCAGCAGCAGAATCTTCCGTGGTCATCGTCACGGATTGGCGGCCGGGGCTGAGGAGAGTGGAAGCCTTGTAGAGCTGCACACTCTTATCTGTCGAAGAAGTGAGAAATATGGGATGAAACAAAACAACTATACTCACCGATCGAAGCTTTCACACCCTGCTTCAAAACACTCAATCCCGGACCAAACAGTACCCTTGGCACAGGGAGGCCGTTTTTCAGGCCGGGAGGGTGATCGGGTTGTTGTTCGGTCTCTGGTTCTGGAGAAGAATTCAGTGCTCGCCCTCAATATTGAGAGAGTTCGGAACGTACCAGGTTGAACGGGCGGAGAGAGTATCGTCACAGGTTCAGCGGCCAGGAGCGTCTGCAAAATTCGGCTGCCCTGGCTCTCCCTTCTCCTTTCAAAGATATTTTCTGCTTCCTCTTCCTTTTCGCTAACCTTCAGTTCCGTATCTGTGGCATTCTCCTTCCTCTCCACCACAATCGAACGCCTACTCCATTCCTCGCTGGTTCTAAACGCCGGCGCAAACTCCAATGTCACATCCATGTCGGTTTCGAGGGGGACGTCCGCAACAGGTTCTGGCTCGCTCGTAACGGTCATGATCGACCTCCTGAGTCGGTCGGTATCCTCGTCGTCGGTTTCCTTGATCTTATCCTTATCCATCTCCCGAAGGCGTTCGCGTTCTCGCTCCCAGTCCATCCACCTATCCTTGACACTGCCCTTGCCCAGGCTTGCGAAGCTGCTCTCATTTTGGCTCTTGCCCGTTGTCTCGGTTGTTCGGTTCAGCCAAACGCTATCCCTCGTGTATGAATCTCCGTGAATGTTCAAATTCATACTCAGCTCGGTCGCGCCAGGCGAGGTGAAGAACGAGGTAATTTGATCGGGGGAGGTGAAGGCGGACTGGGCATTAGAGTTTCGAGATTTGCCGCCGAGGACGTTGGGGTTGGCCTTCTTATTGGATAAATCTCCCAATACTCGTCCGGCACCACGAGTGGTAGTGGTGGGGGGCTTCTTGGGGGAGGCCATATTCTCGGTCCTAGTAGTCTTCCTCTTCTTCTCAGGAGTGAGTATCGGAGGAGGTTTCCGCGGGCCAACAGGCTTCTTCAACCTTCCCTCCGAGGGTGTGCAGGCAGTGGAGTTCTCGTTGGGGGTTTTAGACTTGGGAACGCGAGGCTCCTTCAGGCCGGCATTCTCCTTGTCGGAAGTGGAGCGGACCTTGACAGTCTTCGGGGTAATGATAGGAGATAGAGCAGCGCGAGAGGGCGTGGCGTTGCTCTTATTTACAACCCGCGCCAGTGTAGTCGAGCCCTTGATAGGCTCCAGAGGGACAAACACTGGGGTCTTCACGACCGACTTGCTTGCGCCGGAGGTTGATGATTCTGGGGTGTTGTGGACTACGAAACACCGATAAGCGTTATTGAACTCGAAGGAATGGGAAAACAAACCTGATTTGACCGCCACTTTGGGTTGGGACTGTGA
>Ga0307517_10004129_pt1 | contig 22417 bp, 33 predicted proteins | sample 23_EM_MG_FD_194515 | JGI IMG/M metagenome (GOLD analysis project Ga0307517, IMG submission 194515) | Populus trichocarpa ectomycorrhiza microbial communities from riparian zone in the Pacific Northwest, United States - 23_EM | ecosystem: Host-associated > Plants > Roots > Unclassified | place... | reverse complement strand
GATGCAGTAAAGGAGGAAGATGTTGATCGAGAGGAAAATGGACTGCCCGACTGTGCGCATGATTTTGGCGGTTAATAGATTCGGGTTGAAGTCTTTCGCGGAGTTGGACCCCCCAGCCAACAAGCTTCCTCCTATGTAAGAAAGAGTGGTAAATATACTTGAAAACGAAAACCATTGAATGAAATCTGTGCTCGCCTGTTATGATAATCAAATTGGCACCAATCAGCAGATTGTGTATGACTGCCATAGGCCGGCGGTTGGGCCCGAAAAGGGCGAAGGACAATAAGATTTTTGTGAACATGGGTGTGTTGGGTGGAAAGCATGGTTCAAGCCATGAATCATGCGAGGCAAGGTTATCGTTTTGCCACGAGATGAGGAACCGGTATGTGCTCAGAACGAGCGTAAAGTACCCTTCGGCTGTTGAGAGAAACGTAAGTCTAGTGGGTGGGAACAAAAAAAGAAGAAAAAGACCCGCCTCCAAGAATAAAATATGCCACTAACAGCTGGGTGTTCGAATACCCTACCACTCCAAAAGCGAGCCCCGTAGCCTGGGATGCCAAACGGATCGTCACATGGAAAAGAATGATCGTAAAGCGAGACCGGAGTGTCAAGTGCCTAGTGGCATATCCGTAGAGTATAAAAGCAAACAGGATAATGTACAGGACGAGGTACACTAGTGCAGCGCTGGCTTCGGTGTTGAGACCCATGGCTAGGGAGTCGTTTGCTTGATGTGGGGAGCCAGCGCTGCCCAGGTGCTCGTACTAATAAGTATGGGACTAACACGGATCGGCATAATCCGGTTGATACCCGTGACCCGTTGCTATCCGTATCCGAACCGAACCGTAACCGTAATTATGTACCTTATCCGGATGACCGCGGATTATTCGAACTTTTTGAGGACGAAGAAAATGGCACTGGCAGCCATTTTCTTGTGGCCTTTGCATCAGTATCATATTCTCAGAAGGCATATTGATATATTTTGACAAAATCTTTCATTTGAACTCTCATAAATACGATGAAAATGGCAAACTCCATAATATTCAAATTAAATAACATGAATTAATGATATTTAATTGCAGTCATTTTCTTGAGGCAGATTGACCACACTATGGCTGTTGATCTGCACAAGTATTATTTCCGTTATATAGTTCGTATATTTGGTTAATATATATGTATTTTTCGTGTTCCCAGAGGTTAAAACAGCTTAATTTCGATTTTACCAAGTCCAAAATACCCATTCCCAGATATATAAGCCATATTCCCTGACACTTACTAGGTAAAAAAGTAATTCCCTTGCTTAACTAGACCATTTCCATGTTTATCAGAGCAATTTCCGGATACTAATATTTTATTCCTGGGGATATAAGTGTGTTTTCATGAAGATAGAGTCGGCGGAGATAAGCTCGGCTGATGCGGCCATCATGATGCGCATCAGAGCTGCCGAGTCTGCCACCAACCCCACCTTTGGGCATGCATGCCTGTTCCAGTGCTGTCACAAGCAAATTTTTAAGGTCATGTGGCATCCTATAACGAATTCTCCGAAAAAAATGTGATTTTTTACCTTGCATTACCAATGGTGCTGGGGCTCAGCACTGTCTTCACACATTTGAAGTCATTCAGAATGTTTTATGACCATCAGATAGCTGTTAGAGAATTAAAAGGCTTGCATACATCTTATAGAATATCCTATGGCCCAAAATGATGCAGTCCAACAGCGCGGAGGTGTGTGCAGCAGGCACGCACGCCCTGGGGTTGGTGGCAGACTCGGCAGCTCTGATGCGCATCATGATGGCCGCATCAGCCGAGCTTATCTCCGCCGACTCTATCTTCATGAAAACACACTTATATCCCCAGGAATAAAATATTAGTATCCGGAAATTGCTCTGATAAACATGGAAATGGTCTAGTTAAGCAAGGGAATTACTTTTTTACCTAGTAAGTGTCAGGGAATATGACTTATATATCTGGGAATGGGTATTTTGGACTTGGTAAAATCGAAATTAAGCTGTTTTAACCTCTGGGAACACGAAAAATACATATATATTAACCAAATATACGAACTATATAACGGAAATAACACTTGTGCAGATCAACAGCCATACCACACTACTAACAAGGAAGGAGTGAATTTAATAATTTCCAGATTAAGGAAATCACTAGTCTTTCTCACGCTGTTGTGAACTTGATACTTCCAGTGCAATGACTTAGGGTCAATGGGGACAGAGGGGGTACGCTAACTTTGCTTTCAAGACTCCCTCCTCGTTTCCCGCAAGTTTCCTGGAATGCTTATGTGTAGTAACTATTTTCTTTGTCTTCAGCTTTTCGACTCTCAAGGCGGAATAAATAACATCTAAGTTTCAAGGGCATTAACTCCAAGCAACCCTTGGAGCAAAAATCATTACATAAATGTAAGATATGTATTGGTTCATAAATAAAAACAATCCAACATATACCGGACCGACTACCGAACCATCTCCCCCAACACCGGGCTGAACAACCACTGACCAACGGAGTCAATTAGAATTGCACTTGGGTATAACCACCTTTGCCTCGATTATGCCTCCGCCACCAACGGGTCTTTATTCTCTTTCTCCGCCTGCAAATCGGCCTTCTTGGGATCATCCCGCGATGTAATGTATGTCAACATTAGCATCGTACAACTCACCCACTCCATCGTTGTTCCCATTATATACTCGCTGGCGAGGAATGAATCTGTCAACCCCGTTTCTCCGTAGTTGTCTGGATTGAAATAGTTGAAAGCGGGGAGAACCCCAGACATGACTCCGTACAGCCCTCGGATGAAGAGACAGGGCCAAATGGCGAGGAAAATGAGCAAGGTGGGGTGTGTACGCTTGTTGGGGTTTTCCTCGCGTGATTGGCGGATGGTATCCAAGATGCAGTAGAGGAGGAACACGTTGATCGCGAGGAAGATCGACTGCCCAACTGTGCGCATGATTTTGGCCGTTAATAGGTTCGAGTCAAAGTCTTTCACGGAGTTGGACCCTCCAGCCAACAGGCTTCCTCCTATATTGAAAAAGAGTGGTAAATATACTGGAAAAACGAAAATTATTGAATGTAATCTGTGCTTGCCTGATACGATAATCGCATTGGCACCAATCAGCAGATTGTGCATGACTGCCATAGGCCGGCGGCTGGGGCCGAAAAGGGCGAAGGAGAGTAAGAATCGTGTGAACACGGGTGTGTTGGGTGGAAAGCGTGGTTCAAGCCATGAATCGTGCGAGGCGTAATTGTGGTTATGCCACGAGATGAGGAACCGGTATGTGCACAGGACGAGTGTAAAGTACCCTTCGGCTGTTGGAAGAAACGCAAGTCAGCGGATCAATGCCCAGAAAACAAAGGTAATAATAAACTTGCCTCCAAGAATGAAGTACGCCACTAATAGCGAGGTGTTCGAATACCCCACCACTCCGAAAGCGAGCCCCGTAGCCTGGGACGCCAAACGCACCATCACATGGAAAAGGACGACGGTGTAGCGAGAACGGAATCTCAAGTGCCCAGTGGCATATCCGTAAAGCATAAATGCAAACAGGATAGCGTACAGGACGAGGTACACTAGTGCAGCGCTGGCTTCAGTGTTAAGACCCATGCTAGCTAACTAGAGAGCCGGGAGGTTGACGTGGGGGGCCAACGCTATCCAGGTGCTCGTACTAATAAGTTATTTGGGTTGATAGAGATCGATGCACAGCTCATTTCAAATAGACAGGCGTTGACGGAATCAGACAGATCCGTTTAGAAAGTGCTGCGGCCAGGCGTTGTATACTTTTTTTAGCTGTGGGGCGTGTTGATTCTTGAAACATGAAAAATCTTGGTGTGATGCCAATGCGGCAGCTTCCAACATCTGTGGAATGCCCATCGATTGGGTATAATTCTGTTTGTGCGTGCTCCACAACTAAACAACACCTGAGCATTGTGTTTTCCATCAACATCATCGCTATCTATCGACCTGAGATTACTTAGCTACAGTCGCCTCTGCCTTAACCCATACCTCTCGGTGGACAGCCCAGGGTATGGGATATGAGAGAGTATGTACTACGAGAAAGACATTCAAAAAATCACGAAAAAATAGTGGGAATCAGAAAAAAATTATATTCATAATTAAAGACATGCTACTGATAGAATTAAGTGCTCGTTTCAAGGATAGTTTATGATCTATGGAAAAGCCAGTTATTACTGTGCTTCTCATGCCTCTGTCCTCATCATTACAAATCTTCATGTTAAAAGACATGAAAAGATCTTTCATTTTCCGAGAAATAGGGTCGTTGAAGTCGACACCGCCTTGAGCATGTCATGATAAGTTGGGCGAGGATCAACATGACTGTGACCGCCATCTTTGATGCCATCTCCGCCGTTGATTCAATGTTCTCACGGGCCTTGATTGCTTCCATTACTGCTTGGTAGTTGTCGGTTTATAGTAGATGGTTCATTTTGCACCTCCTGAGTGGCCACTAGTGGCGCATCAGCGTGATCGATACTCGGGCGGTTAAATTATCAACTATATAGCTCAGGGTCTACAGTAATCTAGTACCCATACCTATGGGGTTTCCGCTGGGAGGGGTATGGGTTATGTACTATTACAGAGTTATGGGTTATGACATGCATTTCCCTGCGAACCAACTTGGTGGACCCAAAAAGGTATGGACTATAAGAGAGTATGGGTTATCTCAGGTATGGGTTAAGGCAGAGACGACTGTAATAGCTGTGAGGCCCAGTAAGGGTGACTACACCCTGTTGTCAACGCGACCCACCAATGAGTGTTCTGGAACGAAGATCCAGCTTGGTACATAGGCACCACTGCCGCAAATGAGTAACTGTGGGGCGGGTAAGAATCAGTGGCTTGAAGTGGGGGCAGTGTGCACATAAAGGTAGTTAATAGTAGATGCAGGCGAACTATGAAAGAATTTGAAAAAGCGTCGCCTCACGGGACGGTGCGCCTGACGAGCCGTAAAACATCCGAAAAGGAATCCTGCCAAGAATCCTGCTGCACTGGATACATAAGTACACAGCAAATGCACAGCCCGATGTGCGGTATAATAGGTAATTGGGGCTTGAATACACTAAATAAGTACACCCTTCCTAATTTTGAACTTGCGGTACAAGGGTAGGGGTATTCAAACATAAGCAATCGCTCCGGCCCTGGCCAGCCTCTCCAACGATTTCCGGTCGGGAAATTTTTTCATTACCAATGTAAAAGCCCGATAGGAGCCCGACAGAGCCCGACATAAAATTCTCCAGGCGGATACTTATTCGTCTTCCTTATCTGTATTCGAATTTCGACCAAGTACGTCATTGAAAGCACCCGAATACATAAACCCTCTTCCAGCCTCTTCCATCAAAGAGCTCGAGGCGCCACCAAAGCCGTGGACAATCCTAGTTGAACCTATTACACGTTAAAAGGCAGTCTATTATACAGCATAGGAACCAATCATGTACAGTGCATGGAGTAAAGTATAGGTAGCGTACGGAGAACATCTGGATCCAGTCCAATATGCAACCCACGAGAAAATCGAAGGATTCCTAACATTTTTGAAAGAATGCCCGGGCCCTTGGCTGGAACCACCGTTGACATGAGTCATTCCATATTCGAACTACGCCCAGATCGAAATCACGCGTGTAATGGTGATTCGAACATTTTTGAAGGAATGCCCTTAGCGCTATGGAACCGCCGTTGCGAGGGCTCACTTTATTTACAGTAAGAACCCCATATATATGTATATATGCAAACTTACAGAAATCTACGCCTGCCTTTTCGCCCAGAAACCCCCGTTAAACCGTGCCAGACGATAATATTGCTTCTTCTCCTTTTCATACTTTTGGGCAAGGACTGCATAATAATCAGGAATACTACATATTTCGTCAGATTCGGCACCCCCCAATTCCATTGAAATTCGTTTGGCTAATTCTTCCCCAATGAAGCAACCTGCGTTCAAAGCAGTGATCATGCCTTGCGAAGAAAGGGGGTCGAATCCCATGGCTGCATCTCCCACGGCACACCAGTGCTCCATGTCATCGCAGATCGGGTCGAGAACTGATGAACTGGCCGTCGTGGAACGAGGAAACTTCTGCCCGGGAGGGAAGTCGTAGTCTTGTGCGGTGATAATTGACGAAATGTGGTGGGTCTGGTTGTGTAGGAGATTGAGGAACCCATCGGGTGTGCGTGCCAACTTGGCGGATGGGTCATCGTCGTCAGTGTGGTAGACGACTATCCGTCTTTGGCGTGGGAGTGATGAGGTATACCACCAACCCGATTCGGTTGCCTCGATCAGCGTCCGACAGTCTCCATCGTCCCCCGATGAAAAAAAGAGGGAATAGAAGGCAAGGAGCTTGTCGCTTTTTAGTGTTGTTGCACCTAGCTTCAGAGGAAAGCTCGTTAGGAAATTTGCTGTGGTAGAACCAGTAAATCGATTACTGATACCTTCCGAGCAAGCGAAGCTTTCCTCCCAGTAGCATCGACTGCCCATTTGGAGTAATAAAGATTCGACATGTCGGTGTCTAGGTGCTTGGTATGCACACACCACACACCGTCGTGCTTCTCTATGGAGACGAATTGCTCCCTCGTTATTTGGGACGGAACACTGTTGCCGCTGCTCTTGTCACATCCTTCCCTCACAGCCTGTCTTAGAGACTCGTCAAACAAGGCGCGGTCAATGTGCCAGCCTGAGCCATAAAGACGCGTAAGGCTGTATTCTTCGTGAAGGTTGTGCGAGCTCCAAACAGACGCATTTCCCGAACAATGGGAATGGTCCCCTTGTGCGATGTCGTGCGATAGGCGATCTGATAGGGCAGGAGACAGGTAGCCGAGAGTCCGAAGGGCAATACCTGGCAGAGACTCGCCGATCTGTTATAATCCGGTGTTCAGACAGCAAAAGGAGAATGGCTAATTACCACCCATTACCTTGAATGCCGCTGGATCGGCATCATCGATAAGCAAGACGGAACGAGGCGGGTCGATTCGGTGCAAGGATAAGGCTGTGGCACAACCGGCGGGCCCCCCTCCAACGATGATCACTGAAACGACTTTAGATAGAGTAGTAGGCAAGGGAGTGGGGATCTCACCGTCATATACTTGCTGAGTCGCCATAGGAGCACTGCTACGTAGACAGTCAATGGGTTAGTCTCTCCTGGATAGATATATGTGATGTGATCACGATATATAATCAATCGGTCGAGTCCAAGGCAGATCATGGCAGTCGTTCCGGTAGCCGTCTTATGAAGGTGTCGATCAGAAACAGATCTGCCACTTTTGCTCCAAAAGTGGGTCAATTATGGAATTCCCTTGAAGTTGGAATCGTGACATTTTCGTTCGGGATTCTTTTACCTCACCACCATCACCTACTACTCGCCGCCACGTCTCACCACCATTATCGATTGGCGAGGCGGTACCTAGAACACAGGAGCCCCGCCTTCCGCGTTCATGTCAACATAACTGCCTACCATGGCCCCAATCCGATGGAGTAAGGTCGGTATTTTTTTCCTCACTTCAAACACGAGGTACGATGCCACCTCACTGCTGCTAACACTCTGCAACTCGTTAAGTAATGGGCATTGGGCAACCTGACGAAACATATCGGATGTGACCTGAGTCACCTGAAGTCCCGTGCGTCCCAATCTACGCCCGCTGCTTACCTCTTGTTCAGTTTGTACTGATCACAACCCGGGCACCACACGAACAATAACGCGGACGACCAGCAAACTCAGCGTGCGGATGATAAAGAGCGATGATACGTCGCAAACATTCCCATCCGTTCTTTCTCGTGGTAATACCCTCGTCTATGAATCTGTTGATACCATAGAACTCCACAACAAGAACCAAATGCTCATCAGCTCCAGAAGGTCGAGCTCTTATGTAGCCAACAACAATGTCCACCCCCAACGAATCGCGGGGTCCGCCCTAATCGGCGTGGATGACAACCTTGGAGATGAAAGACGACAGGGCCATGGCAGAACGGACGAACTCGGGACACGTTATTTGCAGACTTCAACCAGGATTTTTCGTGCGTTTTATCGTTCTTTCTTGCTTGCTGATGAGATCCTCATGTTATGCTTCGCCAGCTGTATATTTATCGGCACACGTAAAGGTTACAGTGTGACGAAATGCGACCTATTTGGGCGGGTGTATACGACGAGTATGGAACCTCGTTCTCATCGACATGGTTTGAATAATTGACCTTGGGTGAAAGGTGACAGCGCGAGATCCATCGTAGAGACGTTGTTTTGCACATCGTTAATCATGTTGGTGGGTGCAGTGGACGATCCTCAGTCAAGTCCACAAAAACTCCAGATTGTCAACATAAAGATATACAATGCACCTTTATACAATGCACCTTTGTCCCTTCCCACCCACCCACGATATTGTCTCCCTATCGCTATCATGGGAACTCGATGATATGCGAGTTCCTGCTCCCCCCTTCCATTCTCGCGGCAGCGCAATCCCCCAACGCTGACCCTGTTGCGCCTACTCCCTCCCACTGTTCCAATGCATAGTACTAGTAGGAGGCAGCTCATACCTCTGTAGTACCAGTCGCTATAACTAGTCCTTCATGCGTTGATTTTGGTGACCTGCAAGCCAAGTCGGGTTCCTCATTTCAGCCTGACTTTCCAACCGGACAGTCCATATGCCCCGTCTGTCTGCAGCCCCAGGCCGCTTCTGCGTATGGTGACTTCGAACCCAAAGCACAGATACCCTTCGTCTAGATCCCAACTTGAACCCGACCATCAAGGTGTCCACCTGATTCCTCGCATCAGTAGGAAGTGGAGGAAATATTTGTGCACTGTTGGCAGGGACAACATAAAATTAAGGCATAGGGTACATGAGGACATTGCATTGCGTTTATCATACACTCAAAATATCATACAAGGCACAAAAACAAAAAGATACAACGCTTGGGTACGTGCTTTGCTATCAGTCGCTGCAATAAAATCGCGATGACGATTCTTTTTCCCGGCGAGTCTCACACCGACACACGCTCATCTTCGAGGAACGCGGTATACTCAGAGTTGTCCGCGAGCGTACCCTTGACTTCCCTCACAACACCAAGGTACCTCCAGTACCTGACCATGTCATCGCTTCCAGGCCAATCTGTCTGGAGGTATGAGAAGAAAACTACAGTTATGAATTGTGAGCATCAAAGTGGAGAGCATGAGAACCGGCGAGGCCTCACCCGTCTCACGAAGCCCTCGAGACCACTTGGTTCGTGTTGTTATAGCCGTGTTGAAATCCTCCTTGGAGCTTTGAGCAGTAGCGTCAAAGACTACCTTTGGCACGACATCGTCTGGGCGAACTGCAGGCCACCTTTGGTAAGTAAAGAGGTCAGAGAGGCTCAAAGCTGACCACCTATAGACAAATTCGCCTTACCAGTGTGTCGCGCACAAATCAAAGTCGCACTGCCAGGGTAGACTGAGCCCTCGAGTGAGATACCCAGGGAAAATTGTCTCGCTTATTCTGAAGGGAGGATTAATCTCAATCGACTCGGCAGCGTCATACTGTACAAAACATCATCGTCAATGTGACTCAGAAAAGGGTATCACCAAGACCCACCGTCGTTTTCAATTTCGCGATCCAATACATGTCGATTCCAGGGTAGAGCGGGTCTCCAGTCGTCGACTCCAGGATAGCGCGTGTAAGTTCCTCTGGTTGGTCCTCGGGTTTGATGTCTTCGAGTTTGGATTGGGTAGTGGGAGGTTGTTCGTCGTCCTTCAGGTAGAATGCATCATCTTCTTTCCATTTCTTGAAGCGCTCGTACTGGAGCGTCGTGAGTGCTGCAAACCTCCGAGCATCAGGCTGCAGGTCACGAGGGAAATTACCCGCTTCTGTGATATCACCTGGACGATTGGGAGGTCATTTATCAACCGCATCGGAGATTAGGAAGGCAAGCTTACCAGCGTCGCCAGAAAGGCGTGGCATGTATCTCACGTCCGCTTGGTTGTGATCAGGATCTTGTTCGTTCAAGGGTTTCCGAAGCTTCTCAAAGATCCTGGATTTGAATTGCTTCCTCTTTGCTTTCTTTTCCTCTTCTGTAGTAGGCCCCTTGAACAAATCGAACAAACTGTTAGCGTCGAAATATCCATTGCTGAATGGACCTATTTTTTCTGAGTAAACCTTTCACGTTAGATTGGACCCGTGACTTACCATGACCCTGAAAAGCTGTGTTGTTGGTCCATGACATCGAAGAAGCGGAAAGTAAAACCGGCCATATGTGCTTCCAGAAGTTGAATTTATCAGGGTTGGGAACGTGCTTGTGACCCGCTTTGTAATATATGTCCTCCATGATATCGTACAAAGTAGTCGACTGATTGATGCCCCAAGCGAAGTTGGGTGGTGCGCTGAGAACCGTAGCTGTCAGCGGTGGCGTGGTGATTCTAGAGGGATCCTTTCAGTTTCAAAGAACCGATAGTAAAGAAGTGTCAAGTAATTACTCAGTGCTGCCTTTTTTCACCACGACGCTCACCGATCCATCGCAAATCTCGTCGATCCAATCGGCGTTGTCGAATTCAGAGGTCATCTGTGGGTGGGGCCTGCCAGGACTCTCAACAGAACGGGCGCCTCCTTTACCAGGGACGAAAACCAAACGGCCCGCGTCATCGATCTGGAGTTGTGCGAGCTCGATGTCCATGGGGGCACTTTGCGATCCTTGAAAAGTACCCTTGAGAAGAACAAAGTCTGATACCGGGGTCGTCGGAAAATTTTCCTTCGCTTTGACAATAAGTCGGGAACGCTGCTCGAGGTCGACCTAGTGAGGAATGCAATCAAGACTCTGAGTTTTTGTAAGAAAGGAATGGGGCGCGCACATTTGGTTGAACCTTTGGGTTGCGTAAAGCGGTGTTGCTTGGATCAAAGCGGCCTACGGGGACGTCAACGAAATGAAATTGAAAATACCGCAGGTAACAAGGCTCAAATACCTGCGCGTTGGAATACAACATTTGCTGCCTTTTTGTTCGCGACATCCACCGTCCATGTCAAGGTGTAATTGTTCCTGGTATTGAGTTCGCCGAGGAGTTTGTCATTGCCGTCGTACGCGTAGACGCGGAAGCGGACAGCCTGATAAACGAATCGTCAATGTTGTCTAACCTTTCACGTTGATGGATGGAAGAACCTGGCGTCTGAGCTTCTGCCGCGCGTCCCGAAACTTGAACTGGAGGTCATTGAGAGAGCGTGTGATCGGGTATGTCGGGGGCGAGGAAACATAGGGCAACGTACCTCAGATCCAACCTTTAGGCCCTCGGGAGGGCTCGTGCGACCAGGAACCTCCGGGGCGAGGAAACATTCGATGTCAGAGTCGCCGACGCGTGCTATGCCGATGGGGGGGAAGATCGCTATACGCTTGATGTCGTCAACCTCAACATCTGGGTACGTGCCGCTCATGCTCGGATCGCCAAGAATGTTTAGTTTTCCCATGGTGGCACAAGACGAAACAACTGGGGGAGGCGCGGAATGCTCATGAGAGATATATAACTCGGGAATCGGCAGGCGCCAGAGATCCTTCGGATGGATGACGACAATCTACTAAGTACTAGCACCGAAATGAGGTACTATGTACTAGTTTCAGAGTACCGGTGCTTCGAATGGGGACCAGCTTTGTTGGGACATGAACACGATATCTCATGTGTTATGAACGTGCTCGAGAATACAGATAGATTATTACCGCAGATAGTTAATTGCAGACTGGTAGTGGAATGTGGGGTGTGAATGCTGGACGGTTTGATGAACAGTGTGTCGGACTCCAACTTCCAAGGCGAGGAGCCGAGCCGTGATATTTCTAATGTATGCCCCCCGAAAGAAGCATAGTTCTGGGTCGCTTATCGATTGGACGGATGTAGCATCTTCAAGGGCTCCCTATAATGAACTTGCTTGTTCTCGATGAGGGTTCCGGAACGAACAAGTTGGTCCCCCCATTTCTATTATTATTTCGTCCCTCGACATCTTTTTGGGAGTAAATAAAAATATGCGCGTCACCCATTGGCTCATTGGCCAGTATTCCGTAGAAGCTCTTCACTTCTCAATTGAACAGTACGCGGTTCGAAGGAATAGAAGGGTTCACTTGTTTTCGTCCAATGGAAGACGGTCCTTAGACAGGAATGATGTATGTACAAAAATACTCTCATTGTAATCACTATTGAGTTGATCGGCCAGGTTGGATGTCAAGTCGATGTCAAGTGCTACAGACACAGAAGGTCGATGTTTCAATGCTTTCGTCCAATACGGTCAATAGAAAACGGGAACGAGCTCTCGTGATACACCAAAATACCCTTACTCCGGCCCCTCCGATTCTGACTTGACTTTTTTTTTGTCATTCGACAGACGGCGCCGCGTTGCCGAACTGCAGTCGGAGATACCCTTGCATAAATTTCGGATAACAGGTCTGCCAGTGGCTGAATTTTTGGAACAATACATCTCATAAGTGTTCCTATCATGTTCAAAGGGAAAAAAGAAATAGGCACCCAGGAACAAGGATTGTCGTCGGTTTGTAGCATTGTACCATGCATAGCAAGGTTTATGTGTGTACAAGTGGTAAGGACCATTCATTGTCAACTTACGGAAATCCCGGCTTGGAATTTTACGCGGTTATTCGAATTTCCGTGATAACCTTCCAGAAATGCTCTCGTGAATTGAAGGTTTCCTGCGTCATGTAAACGGGTTCTTCCTTCTCAAATCACGAAGCTATGTCGATGACAGGCTTCGTTTGACGAAGTTCATTCCCTCTGCACGGGTAACCCCGCGCTACGTCGTTCTTTGGGTCATCAGGTAGGTCCGGAGGCCGAGGCCTATACCGTTCTTTGTTGCTTCCAAGAAGCATCAGCTTAAGGTCATGGCGCCACCCAACTGCGGAGAAGCCTCTTAGCTTCTCAAATATCAGCCAAGCCCACAGGCTCAGACCGCAACAGGTAGATAATACAATAACCCCGTAAGGCCGACAGGCGGCAAAGCCCGCTACCTTAGCCACTAAAATTGCGCCAAAAACTATATTCCCCGCATTTTTTATCTCGTTAAATAATGACCTTCATTCGTACACTGGCATACGATTATTCATGACAGAAAATACTTAAGTAGCTCAAGGTTGACAAACCCTTCCTATCTCTGCCTAGGTAATTAGCAAAATCAAACCCGTTCCTTGCGTGATTGCTTTTCTATTTTTCTGCTTGCTAGTCAAGCAATGTGGGATGCGGTAGAGAGGGAGAGATGTGCGCAGTGATCGGATGATGAGTCAGCAGACTTGGAAAAATGACGTTGGGGTACGATCTTGCAATCTTCTGCCAATTTTTAAAATCAAACGCCTCTAAGACGCTCTACCTTTAAAGGTAGCGGGAATATGTCCACCCCCCACCCGTTACTGCCCCGTCGCCTTTCTCCATGGATTGGCTCGATAGTCTGTCCCCCGTTCAGGGATTCGCCCTGAGCGATGAACCCTACGATTTCTCTCCTAACAGACTCGCAAGCCTGAGCCTACAGAGCAATGATGGCCACAATACTAGTAAGGCCCCACAGGTACCGATGGAGATACCCCGAGGTCCACCCCGGAGTTGGGATCGTGGCGCCATGATAAAACGCATTCGCGTCGGCATGATGATCGAACTGAGCACCATCCCCCTCTATCTCTACGCGATGTATAGCGTCAAGCCGACTCAGAACCAGCTTGAGGTGCAAGTCCGCGCTACCCTCAGAGGTTCGGCAGATCCTCCCAAACCCCTTCCCTCAGCTTCCCTGATGGTTTTTTCACAGGCGTTCTGCAGCAGGAAATGCTCCATCTCGCCTTGGCCGGCAATCTCCTTAGCGCAGCTGGAGGCTCTCTGAGCCTCTACGACCCTCGTGTCGTGCCGCAATACCCTGGCCTCGCCTTATTGTGCAAAATCCCATTGATTTTGGCGGCTCTCACGACCGAGAATCTAGGCTACTTTATGGAAGTACGTGTGCCATGATGTCTGTTGGGCTCCAGCTTTAACTTTGCTTACATTATGTCTGTCACAACTTGAACCAGCTTGAGTCTGCGAGCGAGGGACATTCATCGTCAGGGCCAGACGATCGCGCTACCCTGGGTTCGCAGTACAGCAGCATTGGCGCACTCTATGAAGACTTGATCATAGGTCACCAGCAGTCGTCACCCTTTGCATCGCTTTGTTGAAACGCGTTTTCCTTGCAGGTGTCAGAGGTCTTCCTGACGAGAGATTCGCAAACAACCCGGACAAGCAGTTCTCCGGGAATGACTTCTTTGGCGACCAGCTATTTCCTATTACTAACCAATCCACTGCTCTCCAGGCATTGAGGACGATCATCGAGCAAGGGGAGGGGAACCTCAGGGTCGATGATTCTCACTACGCCGTTTTCTCCCAGCTCTATTCTGGGCCAGACTTTTGGGAGGTATATCCTGTCCCGAATAATCCAAAGACCGCGGGTTATGAGAGTTCTACAGAAGGGGACAAAAACTACATCTACAAGGTGGAGTCCCTTCCTCGTCTCTCTTTCTCGTGACCCTCCGCTCACGCGTATGTTTTAACCCTAGCTCTCCCTTGCTTTCGATGCAGCGTACTGCTATTTGTTGCAGGCCATCCAGAGCGTTTGGCGGACAAGCGACAACCCCTCCCGCCGCGTGCTCTTTCGAAACATCCATTCCATTATGAACAACGTCCTCACCCCCCTTGCCGAAATACTCGTTCAACAGGAATGGAAGAACGGTGTCGCTGCTCCCTGCTTTAACTACTATGCCATGATCGGTGAGGTGGACGGGAATCTTATTTCTAGTCCGGTTCCCCTAGCGCCTAAGGATCTACACAAGCAACTAGGCAACAGAATGAAGGATGCTGCGAAAGCGGCCACTGTTGAGGTTCAGAAATCCACGCTCGAAAGGATTGACCGCTACATCGACGAGAACATCAAGCCACCAGAATGAGTGCCTGGTCACTGTCCGAGATACAGCAAAACCGCGTCGCTTGTGGTTGTGGCCGTTAAGTTTCTTTGCCCTTCCGAGTCGTCTTGTGCTTCGCCTCCTCTCGTTCCTCACACTCCATCTTATTTTTCCTTTTTTCATCCAGTGTCTCCTTCCTCACTTCTTCCTTTCCCTTTAACATATCAAAGTCGGTATGAGTTACGAACCTATCTCCATTTCAACAAATCGAAACCTAGCAATCATGTACTTCTAGTAGTCTAACAACTCCGAGTCCTCTCATTGACGAGCGCGTGCTCTTCTCTTTTTCGTGGAAAATATGATTCTCGATCGGGGGAAAGGTCCCACTTTGGCAGCTTCGCTTAAGGAATTTTTATAACAGAATTTGACCAGTGTGCCTGACGAGCCGTAAAACATCCGAAACGCAACAATGTGTAGGGATATAATTGGTAATTGAGGTGTTCAGACACCAAGTATACGCTTCGTATTGTTGAACTTGCGGCACGAGGGTAGGAGCAATTGTGTTCAAGTACCCTGGTCTCCAACGATTTCCGGTTGGAAGATGGAAATATTTCATTGCCAGTGAAGGGACCCTTATTGTCTGTATTCGAACTTCGACCAAGCAATTGAAAGCACAAACCCTCTTCCACCAGACCACCAGAGAAGGCCATGGACAATCCTAGTTGAACTTATTACACGTTCAAAGGCGATACATTATACAGCATCAGGAACCAACTATGCACAAACAGAGTAAAGTATAGGTAGCGTACGCACGTACGGAGAATATCTGAATCCAGTCCATTATGCAACCACGAGAAAATTTAGTCTCGCGAGCCATCCGTTTTAGGAAATTCCGTCCATCAAAACGACCATCAAAAGGTGACTTGCCTAATTAAGACGGATGGGAACGAGACTAGAGAAAATTAAAGGATTCCGAATCGTTCAAAGGAGAAGAGAAAGGCAGAACTTGGGGGAAGAAACGAATTTAAAGGGGGTCATGCAAATGCTATGTAACTTGAACGAAAAAGAAGAAAAAACTGCTACTTAATTGAAATTTGAAGGCAATCTGGGAAAGTAATAAGTTACCAGAGGTATAGTCCAGTGTCGTGTCGTGGGGTCATGAGTTGTGAGAGGCTTTGATTCGTGATATGTGTAAAGGAAAATAAATCTAAGGCAGCGAAGAAAGAAAGGAACCGACGAAAAAAAGAAAGACCTTGAAAAGACAGAAGAATACATCCCATTTGATGCACGAGGGCAGTGAGAAAGATATTAAAACATCATCGCTTTGTAGGACTGGCGGACTTCTTCTTGATCTGCTCAGAGGCGTGGGCAGCATTTTGCTTAACCTTGGACAAAGGCGAGACGGCATTCAGCGACGACTGATATTGATGGGCGCTGGTCATGCGACTTGTCGGGCGGAGTCCACAGTCCCGCGGTGCGAGCTCTCCACACTTGACATGAGTTCTGTTACAAACAAAGATCGAGTCAGTCATGTGGTGGAAAAACGGAAAAGAGAAACGAAACGAACCGAAGACCACAATCATCGCACTCCAACACTGGCTTCCATCCGATCCTCTTATTACACAAATCACATTTCCCAACCAAAATCCCACTCGAGAACAGAATCTCAAGCGGGTTCCAACCCACCCCCGCACCACCTGCGCTTTCCGAGCCATTGCCGTGATTATTAGGCGATGGTGACCCAGTGCTGTTCCGTTTCTGCTTCGCCCCGGGTTTGAGCAACGTGAACCGATGCACGAGGGGCGCGACGTAGTTGCCGTGTAGGGACCGGATTGTCGACCCGCCTTCTGTAGCATACGCGCTGGAGATGACAGAAGAGGAGGCGGCGGTGTGGTAGGAATCTAGAGAGGCGATGGACATGAGTGAGGAGGTGCCGAGCGGGTCGATGGTGGACTTTAAACCCAATCCATTGTGGCCGTTGATGGTGGATGGGAGGGAAGGGATGGAGGGAAGGAGGGAGGTGCTCCGCGGCGAGGCTGAGTTAGAGGGAGGCGTAGCGGGAAAGACGGGGTCGGGGGTGCCGTTGGGGTCTGGAGAGGGTCTGATGGTTAAAACAGAGGACAACGAAGGAGGAGGTAGGGGATGCGATTTGATGACGGATGTACTGTACTCGGAGTCTCTGCTCAAGAGCGGTTCCTTGCCTGGTCGCAGACGGATTTTGTTAGCAAGTGCACACTGACAAGTCTGAAGAACCCGTACCTAATGAAGAATCACTTGAAGCAGACCAATCGCTTTTCAGGTCAACATGCGACAATCCCAGAACAGCTTCCATGAGCTCGTCGTCACTCTCATCTGAGCTTACTCCACTTCGTATGTCTTTGCCAACTCCCATTCCAAAGCTTGGTATACGCGGACCACCAGCAGGTCGCTTGCCTCCTGTCATGAATCGCACACTGCCAAGATGCATGTCATCACCTTCTCCAGGACGCAGCAGTACTTCGGCTTCAATCGCCCTCAAACGCTCAAGGATATCTCGCGTAGTAGGTCGAACCGCAGGATTTGTGGCGAGGCAATCGACACAAAGCTGATAAAAGTCATCTGGGCATCCAGGGCTCATCAACTTTTTCACCTCCTCGGAGTCGAGACCAAATGTCGGCGGGTGTCGCTTAAAATGGCTGTCATCAGCGAGCTTTCGTGCACCAATCTCGCAGAAGATGATCCCAAGAGAAAAGATGTCGGTTGGGAGATTGAACTCCTCGCCCAAGAGGATTTCAGGAGACATGTAAGAATCGGTGCCACAAAATGTGAGCCGCTTCGATTCCTCTTCGTTGCGGGCTGCGATACGTGCGAACCCGAAATCGGTGACTTTGAGGCGACCGTTGGCGGTGACGAGGAGGTTTTCGCCTTTGAGATCGCGGTGGATGCATTTGCGGGCGTGAAGGTATGCCAAGGCACGGGTGACGTCCGTGGCGAACGAGAGCCGGAGCTTCCATGGGAATGGTTTGGATTTGTCGTGGATATATATGCGAACGTTGCCATTCTCGATGTACTCTGAGATGATGAAGATCCGGTTGTCGGGGGCTGGAGCGCGACTGAGGCCGATGAAGAGACAGATGTTGGGGTGGCGGCATTCTTTCATAAGTCGCCATTCGCGTTCAAAGTATTTGGCCACATCGTATTCCGTCGAGGGGAGGACTTCCTTGATCGCGACGTCGATTCCGAGGTATGTTCCTACTCGGTGGGTGAATTTTGTGAGGAGTCTTCAATGGCGTGCGTCGCGCACCTTTATACACATTCCCGAATGAACCTGATCCCAATTTTTTCCAGTTACCTTTGATGTCCTAAGCGGCGATAACCAAGTTAATAATAGTTCGCAAAATGGCCCAGAAGCACACAATATCTCCTGTCCGTCTACAAACGCCCAGAGAGAGCGAATCGAGGATTCGACGATATCCATGGCAGGGCCAAATGAAATGAATAGGTAGAATATACATACGTCGTAGGGTATCACATCAAAAGCGTCGGACATCCTCGCCCACTCTGAGGTATTAAGAGCCGGGAGGATCCTCGACGTCTAATGCTCCTCTGAGGAGGTCAACCAGGGTGTTGTCGGAGGACTCAAGAGTTGAACCTACGAGGGCTATTATGGAGGCTCAGATCAAGGTGGGCATCGACGACGACGACAAGGACGAAGTGGTGTGGAGACAGGAGGTGCTGACCAATCACCCAATCATTTTTGGTCACTCGGCTCAAAGTGCTCGACCTTCTCCTCAAAACCTAAGACATGCAAAGCGAGTAATAATGCTACATAAATCTATTAAATACAGTGAGCTAGTGCACGATAGGCATTCTCATGAAATCAAAAAGCGAGAGCAGAATAGAGCCGTGTCGTCGAGAGGCGCATCCAGGGGATCCGGAGTTAGGAGAGGGATGGATAAAGGCATGGGTAAGCTAGCAGGCAGACGGCGTCGATTTGAATCGACATCTTCGCCGCTCTCTTCTTTGAAGGATATCTCTTGCCAAGGCTTGAACACGCGGATTGTCTGACCAACCGCAAAATGCTCCAAACTGGAACTTGATGAGCTGGGGACATTGAAGGAAAACACGATCCGATATAAATGCTCAGTTTTATAGGTAGGGTGAGAGGTGCCACCCGGTGCGCGTATACTGCAGAGGGCAATACCAGGTAGGTATGTTGTGCCTCTCGGTGGGGTGCGCGAAGGAACAGGCTTGTGAAGGATCTTGATCACAGACGCGCATATATCAGGCCGGAGAGCGTTGGATCGATGGGCTACCTCCTTCTGCCATAGAATCAATGAAGTTGTGGAATGGTCGAAGAGAGAAGATGCACGCTTCGCCAACCCGCCTCTGAAGAAAAATAATGAGTCCTGAAATAATTGAGTGATTCCAATTCAACTCTCACCGAAGATACTTGGGATTGTTGCCTTTCCCTTTCTTTTCAGGACTTAAATCTAAGCCACGATGAACAGAATCACCGGGATGGCCTTCATGCGCATAAATTTCAGGGCGCTGGTCCCTCAATAAAATCCCCGCCAGCTCTTCGGCATTACCAGAAGAAAGATCGTTTAACAGGCCAAACCCAGCCCTAGAAATTGATCGAAGGTCCGTGGGCCCTGTTATAGAGGGTTTAGGAGGTGCGGGTGGAATGGCAGGTGGTTGGATGGGTTGGAGACGCTTCGAAGGTGTTTTAAGATTGGGATTGGGAAAGGAAGGCGCCACGATCTGTTTAAGAGGTGTGGTTGTTGCACCCGAGGTCGAAGGAACCACAGGTGGTGGTACAGGCCGGAGGGACTTTGGTTTTGCAAAACTCTCCTCGATGCGGGTTTCCTTGCGCGACGATCCTTGCTGCGACGTGGAGGCCATTAGAAGCGGAGGAGGGGCCGGCCTCAGCTCCTTCTTTTGCTTCACTGCTGCAGCTGGGCTCTCGAATGGAAGGTGCCCATTGAACAAAGGAATAGGTAATACACGCTTATTTTCCCTGCCTTGTCTCGGTGGTCGTTTCGATGCCAGAGTATCCGTACGACCGGAGGCCACATCAGGTTCCTGCACAATGGAGGGCGATCATAGACTTTGGTTAACTGAATATTTCAAAGAATATTCGACGTACCACAGCTTCACTACTCAAACTCTCCGAACCATCTCCAAACGCTGAGTAAAATTGAGGCACTGAAGGTATGTGCTTGGGTTTAGGTGGTACAGTTGAGACGAATCCGTCCGCTGGAGGCATATCCGTTCGACGACGTTTCATCGGACGCGATTCTTCTTCCTTTCTCATGGCATCAGGAAAGGCGTTTTATTCTGAGGGACGAAATGGAACGGGAAATGTAAAGATAGTTTGGCATTGCTTGGTTGGGCCGGTCCGCCGAATAGACTAACTCTTGATCATGAACGACCGACAGATGTTCGCAGAAGATGTACAGCCTGCTCTGCCGTATCAATTCCTTGATTCTACGGGCCTTCTAGGTGGGTCATCTGCGAACAGTCGTTTGGACGAAATATGAAAGATTTCGCGACATCCGCAATTACCGATCATAGTCATTCGAAAAGTCGAACGGCGACCGCAGATCCCAATTGCACGTTGAAAGTGGGCCCTCCTTATTTACCAACGATGATATATCTATTTTGGAAGCCGGAGAGGTCAAACGCCGGTGACAAATCTACTAGTAAGTATATGGCGAAGGCCAAGATATTTATATCGGCGGTTATCTCGTTTTTCTATGCAATGACAATCAGAAATCCAGAAGGCAGTGATATTGGAGTATTACCAGCCTAGAAGAACGACTTCGTGTCATTTGTGGGATGATGCCGTCCAAGGAATATAGATATATACGTGTCGATTGATTCAAGTTCAAATCCACTGGCAAACGTGCGAGTTTGAAGGAATAAAGTGAGTCTGCAGGCTCTAGCAGTATCCTCGCCTAGACTAAACCAGAGATATATACTGTAGTATGTCAGAAACCAATTCTCCTGTGGAAGTTAATGTCAGGATCGAAGGGCGACAAGCGACGATATTCGAGGGTGCTGTTACGACCCAAGGACATGATGTGACCACAAAAGCTGGTGGAACTCACCCCGCCGATGGAACAAATGGGAATGGGTATCCGTTCAAAGTTCCTACTTGTATAAGTGCCCTCGACGACGCTTCCAAATTGAAACCAACCTTTGAATGGGACGCATTCGGAAATGGTTCCTCAACCACAGTGCTACGTACCTGACCAAGTTCAACAGCCCATATTATGACAGTTTGGACGACTTCTTCGTTACGAAGATTAGCACTGATGAGGCTGGGCAAGGGGAATATTGGCAGCTGGCGCTCAACTTCAGACGTGCGGAGCTAGGTGGGAGTCAGACAAGGACCCAAAAGGCGGATAGCGTGGTATGGGCGCTGATCAAAGTCCAACAAGCTCCAGCGAATGGACTACCCCTCCTCAAGCTCAAAGGTCCTCGATCTGCTGGCGTCGATAAAGAAATTGTGGTTACGGTTATCGATGGAGAAACTCGCCAGGCAGTTCAAGGAGCGACCGTGAAGGAAATTCAGGCTGGGGGGACGGGTACTTGGACCACGGATTACCAAGGTCAACCCAAGATAAAATTTGCTACCGAGGGGGTGAAGGAGCTGAAAGCGGAGCACGAGTGTAAATATGTTCGTTCGAACGCGCTCAAGGTTACCGTGCAGAAATAGTGGTGATGACGAGACCTGGGAAGAAACGCACTGTAATCCCGAACCTTCATGATCTCGAAAAATTGTGTTGAAGGAAGTGACAACATTCATATCATATGCAATAACCATAAAACATTATCGCCAACAGTCCCACTGCACGAGCTCTCCCCATTTGAAGCAAGTAAGTCTTGTTCAATGAAATCAATTCAGCTCACCTCCCCGAGCAATAAAGAGAATGAATGACCTGAGGCTACAATCATATTTATTTCACAACCAGATCCCACTGGATAACTGAATCTCGATAGATCCAGCCTACCCTCGCGGCCACGCCACCTGCCGCGATTAGGCGATGCAAACACATATCTGCTTCGCCCTGGGTATGAGAAACGTGAACCGGAAGACGAGGGGCTCGACGTAGTTCAGCCTAGTTCCGGGCAAAGACCGGATGATCGATCCGCCTTTGCTAGAGAACAGTGCAAAGGGTGAAGGATGATCGATAAGGGCTAGTCGAGGGGGCATGATGAGCCATTGGAAAGATCACCGCCAGTGTTTCTTCTCCCTTCCCATAGTATATAATTATATCGTAGCAGCGTGCCAAGCACGCTAATCCCCGACTCTCACGGGACCAATCCGTCGGGCAGGGTTGAAATGAATACTTTGAGGGCTGCTCGTCGTCAACCTGCGGTTGACTCCTCGCAGCCCATTCTCTTTTCTGCAATGCTTGAGCAGCTCAACTAAGATGTTAAGTTTGGTTCACTAGTACTCCCTGGTAACTTGAAATGTTTGGAATCAAGTTCCAGAAAAAGAAACCTTAACCAACTCGAGCTTACGATTCTTTATAATGCTTGTATCTAGCGCAGATCTACTAGAAGGGATACTA
>Ga0307517_10004127_pt1 | contig 22418 bp, 16 predicted proteins | sample 23_EM_MG_FD_194515 | JGI IMG/M metagenome (GOLD analysis project Ga0307517, IMG submission 194515) | Populus trichocarpa ectomycorrhiza microbial communities from riparian zone in the Pacific Northwest, United States - 23_EM | ecosystem: Host-associated > Plants > Roots > Unclassified | place... | reverse complement strand
ACACATCGATGACAAACCAGACTTGACAGACACCAACAACCTCCCTCATAACAACTTTGAGCCTATTAGCCAGTGCCTTTGAGATAATTCTGTACAAACTCCCAATAAGACTGATTCTGTCCACACCAGAAACACTTTAAGACTCTACTTGATAGTTTTAATAACTTTCGCCATTCTGTTCGAACCAGAAACAGAGTTTATAGCTGAAGACCATAAGTTTTGTATGACCACCTTGAAATCAGGTCGCAGCCACCAACAATTTAGAAATTAGAATGGTTAAGGACCCTCAATCCTTTTTCACCATGATGGTCCCGGGATCCGATGTATACTTGGGAAGACCAAACAAAGAAGCAGAGGGAAATGTTTGAAACTTGCCGTGGACATGAAGGCTCTGTCAATTCTACAGTAGAATTGACCTACACTATTAGAGAATAATATAAATTATATTTTGAGAATTTACTTATCAGTTTAAGTTATTGGATTGAGATAATTTTTTGACATGGTATCAGAACCTTAATGACAAAGTGTTCATGAGTTCAAATCTTACTACTTTAATTTATTTGATAAAAAATCAAGCATAAAATAATGTGTGTTATGCAAATTTCAAGCTCAAAAAGCTTTTATTTGAAGGATACAAGAGACGGTGAGTAATTTTTATTTTTATGAAAAAATAATTTAGATGATGAAGAAATATGATTTGTCACCTCGCTATCAATGATCCAACTACGGGAAGCAATTTTAGGCAAACCTGGCTTGGTTACGACATGTGCTTGAGAACTAGATTCTGCATCTGCACCTTTGTTATTAAGAGGTGATAAGAGCTACTTTAGTTGAGTCTTTGAAATTCCAACAACTGATTTTCCTTTTTCTTTCGAATAGCTCTCTGAAACATGATTAACTACAGGTTTGTTGCTGTTGCTAAAATGTTTTGGACCTAAATTGTGCTTTGCCTTGGGATGTCTCGCTGGATACCCATGCAGCTCATAACAGGTTTGGACCCAATGACCCAGTTTTCCACAGTGGGAACAATGAGGACGTCCTCTTCTAGAGCCAAAAGGACGTCTATCTTGTTCAAATCTATGTCCTCCACTGAAATTGTCTGGCAACCTGTCTTGCGATCTAAAATCTTGTGACCCATATGAGTGGTAGGAACGCTCGGACCTCCCTGTACCTATTAATGGAGTAGGTTTGTTGTTGTTGCTTCGAACTGCCTTGGCGGTGCTGCCAACAAAATCATTTATAGTGTGCACTGAGCTCAAGAGACACTTCTTTTTTTCTTGAGAAACAAAGGAATAGGCTTGCCAAACTGAAGGAAGGGGATTCATCAGGAGAACTTGTCCGCAAATAGCACTGTAAGTATCATTCAACCCCATTAGAAATTGCGTCATTCTCTGTTGATCTTGTTGTGCCCCATGTACTGTATCGTTTTAGTAAGCTAGTTCATCCCACAGGCCCTTCAATTTTGTGTAATAGGCAGAGACAGAGAGTCGTTCTTGTCAAAGACAAGCGTTATCTCTCTAAATCTCATATATGCGAGGTGCATTGCTTTGAGAGAACCGGTCATGAAGATCTTCCCAAACGTTATGAGTAGTAGAGTAGTAGATCACACTGTCTGAAATCTCTAGACTAAGAGTGTTGATGATCCATAAGTGGGACCATATCATTACATCGAGACCAAGCTGTATAACCTTCAGAATCAGTTTCTTCTTAAGGGGCTCTAATTAAGCCATTAACAAAGCTTAGCTTGTTTTTGGAATTCAAGGCCAAGGTCATAGCCTTTTTTCAAGTAGAATAGTTGTCTCCATTCAAGGGTTTGGAAATCAAAATGAAACCTCGATGATCTGAATGGTGAGTGAAATAAGGAATTGAGAGATTCGTCTTTGAAAAATCTGCATAAGTTTCTAGGTTTGGTGTGATAGAATCGATAATTTTCTTGCCAAGGATAGAAGTCGTTGATGATGTTTCATTGTTGGCCATGATGGTTGAAGAAGAGAGATGCTACATGAGAGATTTGAATGAAGCAATGGGTCAAGATCTTAATCCTGCTCTGATACCATGAAAGAATGAAGAAGAGATTGAATTTGCTGAGATAATTGTTATTGATACTGAATCATGTACTTAGATAGGAAGATCGCTATTAATTCCTACAAGTCAGGAATCAATTGCTACGTTGTAGTTTATCTAGCAACATATCTGAAATTACAATAGAAAGCTTATAAATACAGATGTGTTATTCTATACATGGAAGATTTGATTTCCTAACAAAGCCGAGTTAAAATAAAGAGAAATAAGGAGTCATAGTCTGGCTATTTTTGTTTAAAAATCAGATCATTACGAATGAACCATAGTGACCAAACAATAGCGAAAAACAGCATGAACCATACTTTCCTCTGAAATTTCCCAGGAACAAGAACTTCCCATTGCTGGAAAAAACATGATAAACTACAAGGACAACACCAGTGTAAGCCCCACTAGTCTATGAATTTTGCCCAAATCTTCCAATGCCTCTGAGGAGGTGTTCCACAGACTCTTCACGTGTCAGACCCTTTCTAGCTAGAGAATAGCTAACCAACAAAAAACTCCCGCTTTGAAAGGATCTACCCCTTTCCACAAACCATAAAAAGAAAAACTATTAGCAGATTGATGAAGAGGTAAAGAGAGTCCACACATCGATGACAAACCAGACTTGACAGTCACCAACAACCTCCCTCATAACAACTTTGAGCCTATTAGCCAGTGCCTTTGAGATAATTCTGTACAAACTCCCAATAAGACTGATTCTGTCCACACCAGAAACAGAGTTTGAAACATTCCACACTTTAAGACCGTCCTTGATAGTTTTAATTCTGTCCGAACTAGAAACAGAGTTTATAGCTGAAGACCATAAGTTTTGTATGACCACCTTGAAACAGAGCCTGCAAAGGATAATAAGGCTGCAGAAAAAGTTTTTTCAAGTCGGGTACCTTCCAGTGGGTAAGCCGGTAAGGAACCTTTTAGAGTAAATAGAAGTCTGAGTTTGAGGGCACTGTCTTGTGATTGACAGGGGTGGGAAGTTGAAGACAAAAGCTATCAGGTTTGAAAATTGCAATATTGAATTGAAATGATTTTGACCTAACTTATAACATCCATGACCTTCACGTAAGCATGCATTATAACATTTCACTAAATAATTATTCACGCTACAATGCGCGGGTTAGATTAAATTTTTATTGAACATGAAACAATATTCAGGTGTTGTGTTTTTTATTAAAAAAAATTTAATTATGTAGAGATAGAATAAATATGATCCGGTTGACTTTATATATTCAAATACAACTTGAATTACACATATAGTTTGACTTTAAAAAAATCAAGATGATATATTTTCTTTTAATATTAAAATAACAATATATTAGATCGACTCAAATTTACTTAGATCAATTTAGATTAACTTACCAAATCATAAACTCTAAGTTTGATAAATTTTAAATATCAATAACTCTTAATTTGTATTTGAATAATCTCCTATGAAAAATAACATACGAAGATGTACAACTTAAATCAACCGCTTAGAAAGAAAACTTAAATTACATAATATTATGGAACCCAACTAGATAAAAAAAATAAAAAAAAACTAGAAAAAAATTCTAAAACAATATGAATTACTCAACATCCAGCTATCCTCTTTCATAGGTAATCAATCCGGTAATTTCATACAAATTACCCAACATCCGACTATTATCTTTCATAGCTAAATAAATTCCAGTAATTCTATATAAATTACTCAACATTAAGCTATCCTCTTTAAACCAAAAAGTAAAATTAAAAAAGAAGAAAAGAAAATGGAAAGCTCTTCACTGTTCATATTAGACCTAGCTTATAACCTTTCAATTAGTTTGCATTGTAGCCTTCAAGACGTATTTAACCCGGGGCTTATATCATTTTGATCAAAACAATCATTTTAATTTTTTTTTAAATAGATTAACTTGGATCATCCCTTCCGATTTGTGATCCAATTCCTAACCTGAGTAAACTTCTAAATCTAAGATAGTAGCATTTCATAAGATTTGATGAACCATATAAAGTTGAAATTTGATTCATTCAATTGATATTTAACCTAATTAATTAATTAATTTTTTCCGGCACTAAAAATAACAACCACAACATTTTTAGCTCATTAATTAAAGGCTTTAAAAGCACACCAAATATCTTTCACCGACCTTTTAGGTTAAAAACAAAATATCATAATCAAGAACATATATTGTCAAACATACTTGTTTTTGTAGAGACAAATTGTATATATAGTCACTATTACTAATCCACATATGAATAAAAGTTTGAAAAATACAAGAATTTTATCATTCAATCTCCATGAATGAACAAACTTGTCTTTCCTATTGCACAAAACTAAAATGTATCATGTGCAATAGTACTTCGAGACTTTATATGCTTCATTTTATGTTCAATGTGAGTTAGCTAATCATGGTGCAAGTCACTCTTGGCTTCATTAATCTATTTAAATGCAGTGTATAATGATAAAAAAAAAAAAAAAGAGTCTAAATTATACATAAGATTTGATTTAATTATTTGAAAGTCAATAATTGTATTTCAGTAACATATAAAACTATTTTAATAGTAAAATATATTAACTGATATAACTAATAAAAGCCGAATTAAATAAATATTTCAAATCCAATAAAAATATTGCTAACTACACAGTTGACAACGTTATCTTTATGTCGAACGGTTATAAGAATTATGTGAGATCGACCTTACTGTCTTGCTTGAGCATGGAATATTGTTCCCTGGGTTTGATCCTAGCTAGCTACCTCTGTTGGCCCCTTGGTGGTCCTTGTTCTTCCTTAACTGAGAAACTGAAACATTATTAATTGCCACAAATTTCTTCTATGGGCTCCACATTAAATAGACTAAGTCGTGGAAATTAAGAACAAATGGAAGATCGATCGGGGAAACTTCTCAGTCGGCAGGTTCCTCGAGATTTCCAGGCGCTAAACCAATTCCCATTCAAGTTTTTTCCACGCTTATGACGTCTAATTAATGGCATGGATAACTTTTAACTAGTCTTATTTATTTATTTATTTATTTTTGAATCAGCAAAGTTAATTATTAAAGAAGTAATGGTCTGTTAAACCTTGATTTTCTTTTTTCTTTTTTCTTTTTTCTTTTTTTTTTGCAACGAGGGCATGGTTGTGGAAAATAAGTTTCTTTGGTATATGAAGAACACGTTTCTTTTTATCAAATTTTAAATAGATAATTTACATTAAAAAGAAATAAATTAATAATCTATATGGAAAATAAGAAATGGTAAGGGATGGATAGGAGAGAAACTAAAATAAGGAGAAGAAATTAAGGATTTTCGTTTGGTTAAAGAAAAGTGAGGGGAAAATGTAGCTTAATTTGTTTGTTTAGATGTATTATTGATGTAAAAGAAATGAATACAATTTTTTTTATTTACTTCAATTTTCTCTGAATTTGGGCAGAAATCAAATTTGTGTTTATAAAAAAAAAAACAAAGAAACTCGAAGATAGATTTATTTTCCCGGGATTCCTTTGTTTTTTATTTTTATTTTTTTCATAAATACATAAAAGTGACTTTTTTTTTTTACATTACTCTTACTTCCATTCCTTTTTTTCAAAACATACATATATACTACAAGTCTTTGCGATAGCATGATTTAATTAAGATTAAAACTTTGAGCAATAAATATAATACAAATATATCCACCTAATGGTATAAGAACATCTTATGTTTTTTGTTTTGGGAATCTTACTCCTTACTAAATCTATGGAATAATCACTATACATTAACATCGATTGATTATGAAGAAATAACTATATTATATATTAGGAAAGTCAAAAAGAAAAAACCTAAATTTGTCCTCCACATAATCTCATGTGTGCTAAAGTTGTTTGGATTGATATGATCATCATCATCATCATCATCATGATACTAGCTATTGTTTGAGATATTGATATCTAGATACTTTATTATAGGGATTAAATTAACAATCAAAATCTTGAGGCAGGCTAGATATATGTTTTTTTGTTTAAATTAATTTTAATTTAAATTAATTTTTTTTAATTAATAATTTAAATAATTGCAATTTTTTGTTTTTTTTTTTTTTTTTTTTTTTTTTTTTTTTTTTTTTTATAAAAGGCTTGGTTTTCCCACTCAAATCAAGAGCAAGCAGCACGTACATGTCTTCATAAGGCCATATATAGCTAAAATACAACAATCAAAGAAGTGTTAAGAGCCTTTGAGTGTATTGAAAAGTGATTGCCTGTAGATTTGTCGTGTGCAATTAAAATCACGACCCATCAAATCATATTAACTATGGAAAATCAAATTAAAATCTTGAAAATCAGTGAAATAGATCTTGATTTGTATAAAATCAGTAAATCTAACCGGATTTACTAGATTTAACTTTTGAAATTAACCTTGACTCAATAGTTATAAAAATCTAAAAAGAAATACTCATTTAAACAAAACAATTTATATCATTTCTATTCGTGTTTATATTTTTATTTTCTATCCTTTGACATATAATTTTAATTTTAAATAATAAATTATATTAAAATTTAAAATATTATCAAATTGAATCTTAGTATTGTTTTTTTTAATTGGATAAGGGGGATTCGACTCAAGGTTAAGCATGATTTTCACCCATGATGAGTCTTTTCTCTCCATTTGGATGACATTTGGGTTGCTGGTGGGTTCGACTCAAGGTTAGGCATGATTTTCAACAATGGTAAGTCTTGATTGATATAAAAAAATCAATTAAACAATTATCCCAGTATAAGATGGAAAAAAATAAAAATAATATGGTGCATTAAATATAAAATATTATTAATTAGTGAAGTGAAGTAAACTATAGCTAGCTTAGAAATTAAATTATCATTACTCTTACATATACATAGTAATTGAGATGGTACAAGCTTGATTTCTCATGGCTAACATAATGTTTTCATTTGTATTTTTTTTAATTTAATTTCCTTAACATAACACACAAATTACACGCTGAAATTATTGCTTCTATTTATGAAAGCAATGAAATAATGTTTAGATTTGATGAACAAGTAGAGTATGTTTAAAAATATTATAGTGATTGTTTTTTAAAATATTTTTTTTAATATATCAAAATAATATATATTTTTATTTTTTATAAATATTTTTAACATTAATACATCAAAACCATATAAAAATAAATAAAATAAAATTTAAAATTTTTAAAAATACAATTTTAAACAGGTTTCCAATCATTCCAATGCTTTATGGCCGTAATGATTAAGGGCGTAATGTGCATGCTAGAGGTCCAATGAAGATTCTAATTTTACCAAGTCGTGCTCAAATTTTATCATAGTTTTCAAGACTTTCATAACAAAGGATAAAAGAAAGTTCCTTTAATACGGTTGAGAGCTGATAGTGAAATCATGGCCATCGTGGCTGTGAACCCTTTCATTAGAATAATAATTCTTTAATCCAGCCTTACTTTGAAAAACTTGAGATTTGAAAACTAAGTTTTTAATTAACTAATAAAACATTAACCCCGAGAACTTAACTTGTTTGATTTAATTAAATTTTTAATAATTTATTTATTTAATTAAATTAAATTCAAATTATATAGGGTTAAATATATTAGAGAATAATATAAATTATTATATTGAAATGATTTTTTAATATGATTTTAAAATTTTGATGATAGAATAGTAATTATTTCAAAATTATATGAGTAGAGGAACTTAAAAAAAACATTATTATTTTAATAAAAATAATTAAAATAAACTAGCGACACATAAATCAACAATCTATACCCTGTTTTTCAATAATTCTCGCAATTATAAATAGTAATTTTAGGAGATAAATAGTGGAAAACACCAAATCCCAACTTCACTTTATCTCTATAGATCCTCCTAGCTATAGGTACCCTTTTGACTTCTAAACTAAGTCAATCACAGAGAAATCTATTTTGAACTTATGTGGTAGATCGATGGCCCACAAAACTGATCTATCAAAGTACACACTCCGATACAGCTCAGGTAGGAATTGCTTAATATGGTGTTGTGTCGTGGGCCACTGAAATATTGTACCACCGCCTTCGTTGGATTGGCCGGCCGTTAAATCATAGCAAACTTTTTCTAAAGCTTTTTTGTTTACGCGTTCGAGAAGGAGATGAAAACAAAAAAACACGGGCATCCATGGTTGAAAAGATGTTCGGAAGGTGCCCGTTGTTATTATCATCTACAGTTTTTTTAAAGTGTTTTTTTTTAATATAAATCTATTAAAATTATTAAAAATATTAATTTAATAATTTTTCAACATAAATACACGCTCGCAAACAGACACGAATCTATTATTTTTTTTTTTAACTCAATGGGGTTTATCTTTATGATGACAAATTTTCTGTCCAAATAAAATTAGGGTTAAATTACCATTTTTATAGTTATGTTTCTAAATTCTCATCTATTTTTAAGCCGCAATAATCACATACACATATTTATTAATGACTGATTGGAGATAAAGATAATTAAAAGCCCAAAATTTATAAGGAATAATTACACTCTAATGATTGGTTCAACACAAATTTTGGTCGCATGTGGCATCTCTCTATAAGTTACATGTGGCATCTCTCTCTCTCCAAACCAACCCATATAGGATATACTCTTTCAGTTCCAACCCATGTCCTTGAGGCTTTTCCATTTCCTGAAGGAGCCCATATGATGAAATTTGAAGCAGTCGATGCTACTGATAGTGTATGGAGGTTTTGCTTGGCAACCCGTCTGACTGGAGCATACCCAAAACCCGTTCTTTTACGCTCTACTTGGCATCGTTTTGTAGAGCAGAAAGGCCTTGCTCCCGAAGACAGGGTTGTTTTCTTTATGGAGAGAGATGAAGATAATGACATGGTGAGGAGGTACACGGTTAGAGCTCAACGAAAAGTGATGATCTTGATGGGGCAAGATATTTGGGTTGATGTCGAGGATCTTCCCCTGTATGGTCTTTGAAGACTTCGACGTACTCGTTGTTGATATGAAAGTAGTCCTTTCCGCTGCGCTGGTAGCTTGTTAATATAACCTTATAGCTAGCTGGCTAGTTAGGCCATTTGCTTAGCGGTAATCAATATCATGCATATAACTGTGTAATTAGTATCTTGTTTGGTTTTCAAGTTTCTTTCCTTTTCTTCTTAATGTATGTGTGCCCCTCGTGCCCTACGAGCTTTGAATCGAAAGAATATCATGTTGAAGCTAATAAAAATAACTGAAAGTTTTTCCAACAAGCCATGCAAGTGAGCATCAATGGAGGAAAACAGGACCAGCTGGGATTGGTGGTGCGTTCATATTTTATTTCTCCTGCACTGCTGACTTTATTGATTCGAGTGAGGCAGAGTTGCTGGCGATACACAAAGCCCAAGTTTAAGATCCTGGAAGACCTTTTATGAGCTTCAATATATTGTTAAGAAGACAGTTGAGGGAAACAATTCTTACACACTCACTAACACAGAGGGGCTAACCATGCCGTAGACCAACTAGCCAAAAATAGTGTTAATTTTACATTAGACTTCGTTGCTTGGTTGTAATCCCTTTAATTTGTTGTTTCCTTGTTCGTTAAAATTCAAAAGGAAGCTATAGACAATAGCCATTAAGTGAGTGGCTGAAACAGAGGAAAGAAATTAAGGAAAAAAACAGAACAGGTAATAGTCAAGCTAGCTATGAAATCAAGTTCTTCTTTGCTAGTGACATGCCACAGCTTCCCTCTCTCAAAACGTGAAGAAAGGCTACTGTTCGCAGGGTTGCCATTAATGGAAATAGAATTAAAGAGACGCAGCATCCTCCATGGCCAGGCTGCTAACCTAATCTGATTCCACAGCCCAATTAAGCTGACTTGCCAACGATGAGGGAGCGCTAATCTCTAATGCTATCTTAATGGGGCAAACTTCAGTCTCATTTGAATCCATGTCCTCAATCAAGCCAGAGAAAACGCACCAGAAACGACCCTATGGGTCTCTCAGAACGCCTCCAATTCCCGCACTTCCTGGTTCCCCTAAGAATCCTCAGCATTCCATTTTGCAGTACCATCCTCGGGTTTCTTCCAGCTACTGTCAAGCCAGATTTTATTTTTTCCTGATGCAATGGGCTACTGGCTCATCGATCATGGATCCCCTGTATCCTTTGGTTTTTAGAACATTTTCCGCATGGCATCAGCCAACTTCCATCCATTCTTCTACCAAACACAATTGTAAATATTGATGCACCAAGATTCAATATACACAAAGGAATTGAATTAATTTCTGATGTGATGGTCAATTGGCTTCTATATTTTGGATTCTGGATGAATATATTAAGCTAAACAACACTGCAACAGAGACCTCATCTTTAATTCTTTAAGCAATCCCATGCTAGAAATGCTTGTTATTAAAACCTTCAAGCCTCTGTGGATTAAATGATGCAGTAATGATGGTGGCTTGTTGATAGTGATGGGGCAGTGCTGAATTCTTTTGTTAGTAGGAGTCCCCATTTTTTTGTCCTGGAGAATATGATGTGGCTGGGGACAGCAGGAATTGACCCCTTATCCCCATCATGGTGGTCCCTCCGGATGCCACAGGCGATGTTGACGTAACCTGACAGTTCGGTGGTTTTGATGGCGGCGTTTATGTCGTTGTTCTATGATACCAAAAAGGATGCTTTGTGACATGATTTTCTAAATCTATTATTAACAAAAATTTCTACCGTGATTAAAATAAATATTTTTTTTTAGAAATTAAGCAATTAGATTATAGATGAAAAAATGTCTTAAGTTTAAAATTTCATTTTCTTATCCATGTATTTCTCATCAAAAACATGTATATTTTTTTGAAAAAACATGGTTTTTTTTTAAGAAAAACTTCACGCAATTAAAATAAATATTTGCAAGAATTCAAATGATTTAAAGCACTAAAAAAAATACTTCTTTAACGAAATCTCTCGTTTCTTATTCGTGTTATTTTTCTAGCAAAAATACTTTTTTTATCAAAAAATTTGTTAAAAATTAAGGGAGAGGATAATTATTCTCCGCCAACTCTGCCTTTTTTTATCGCTATAGTAACAGCAGGAACCTGGACTCCCAATTTACAAACCTCCCTTTGAACACATAAGGATGCCAATTATAGCCAGGAGAATTGTTGCGCCGCTACTTTGCCTGGGTCGAGCTTTCCAAGTCTAGCCATGGCCATATGACCACAATTGTTGTTACCAATGAGTGGGAGCTTTCATCCTATTCCACAGTACCCGATTCGCACTTTTTGTTTCTCTTCGTCCCTGTCCTTCTCTAATCTGATAAATATCTTCAAGTGCTCCTGGTGGTCATTGTTCAGTCAGATGACTTACCGGAGTTTGTAGCTAAGGTTCCTATTTTGGCCTCTCCTGTACGTTCAAGTTATCAGAAATCAGGAAATTTGTATTCATCTCTGATCCATTTAGAAGATAGCAATATCTGGAATCTAATGTAGCTGTGAAGGATTTAGGGATTGTTGGATGTGTATGCATTGTCTGTAATGTGTTATTCATAGGAAATGCTTTCCTGTAAAATCTGTTCCGTGAAATCCATTTTGCTTTTATAATAAAAGACTGGTTGTGAAAGAAAATATATTATTACCTTTTAAACAATTTATCTGAGATAGACTGTATTATTGATTTTGTTTAAAATTACTAAAAATTTATTCTTCTATTTTTTTATTCTTCCTGTCATGATTTTGACTCTAGTGTTAGTGAATAGTATCTATGAATATTTTCAATTCTAGCTTTAGTAAATATTACCTAAACCCAAAAAAATATGAAATTTCTAACTTTAACGTTAGTGAATAGTTTTGTAAAAAAGTGAATAGATTTTGCATTTAATAATATTGGTCCAAAGATTGAGCATATAGCATGAAAACAAAATTGCAATAATAAAAAATAAAACAATGAACAAGGGGGTAACAACTAAATCTATGAAGGTCCCTAAATATTTTGAGAATTTTCTGATATTAAAAGGAGATTATTTGGCCATATATTAAAATAAAAAAAAGTATAAAAATTATAGTAAATTAAGGTATAAAGATATGTTTTGCAGAACCCACCCCTTAGCGAATAGTAGTTTGGGCCATTGAAATTGATGAAACACAGAACCAGTTATTTGTGTTTTTTAAGCAATCCCACCATGATATTTTTACTATTTTAATCATAGTGATGCACAGTAAATAACTGGCTATTTTATGGGTTTTTTTTTTTTCTTTTGGTATTCCACTTGAATTTGATTCTGTTTTCATTGTAACCTTTATATAAACATACTGCAATATAATGCAAAAGTATATTTTCATCAATATTTTTTTTTAATCACATTGGCAGAATCCGACTCAATAACAATTCTCTTCCCCGGAAGCTACTCCTCCCTGGAAGATGTTAATTCCAAAGCTTTCACCACTGCAAGCAGTTCACTTTATTTGATTCTTTAATCCCAACTGACAGAGAAAACATATATTGTACCACTCCCTTGTGATATCGAAGAACACCCCCAATAATTGAAGATCTATCTATATTCCATTTCAGCTCATGAGAACAAGGTTGTCAATTCTGTTTCGGTAGGTGTTTTGTTATTTTTAATTGGAATAGAATGTTTTAGTTTCGGAGTGTTTCGGTGTGCCGTTTCTGGATTGTATTGTTCATATATATATATATTCAAAAAACATAATTCAAATTCAAGATAAATTAATTATAAATTATGCAATACAAACACAATGTCAAACAAATATAATTTTAAAATTTAAAATATTTATAAATAGTTAAGATTAAATAGATCTTTAACTTAAAGTAATTCAACTTAAACAAAATATCAAAATATTATGAAATTAAAATGTTTTAACACATATATTTTAAATATAAAGTTAGGTCAATGTTATCAAGGCTAATGAGATCTAAAGCATCCCTTATTTTGCTCAAATTCCTACAAAGTATAAACTTGAAAAAACCAACATGAATATAAACCATATATATTAATAATAAATCTAATTTTAAAAATAATATCATTGTTAATGAAAATAGTAATAATAATTTTCAATATTATTATTAATATCATTGTTATTGAAAACAGTAATGAAAAAGAGCTTTTTATACTTGGGTGGTTTAATTAATTAAATTGAACTAGATTTAATTTAATTCAATAATTTTTCAAGATCGGAACGGAACATGTGGAATGAAACCGGAACATTCTGGCCGGAATTTAGCCAAAAAATTCGGATCTCCTAACTTGTTTACCATATGAACAAAGATATCTTTTCCTGGGGGTTTGGTCAAGACATCTACTAGTTGATGTGCAGAATCTACATGTTTTGTAGTCACAGAACCATCTTGGATCTTGTCTCTGATGTAATAACAATCCATTTCAATATGCCTAGTTCTCTTATGAAAAACTAGGTTGGCTGTAATGTGTAAGGTAGCCTTATTGTTGCAATATAGCAAGGTAGATTCATGGTGCAGAATTCCCAAGTCCCCCAATAAATATTAGAGCCATGTCAATTCACAGTAGGCTTCTGTCATTGCATGGTATTCTACTTCAACGAAGGAGAACGAAACTGTTTTCTATCACTTCGACCTCCAAGAAATCAATGAAGGTCCAAGAAAGACATAATAGCCCGTAGTAGATCTCATAGTTAGTGGACAACCTGTCCAATCTGAGTCATAGTAAGCCCTTAACTTGAAGTCACTATTGGAAGAGAAGAATAAGCCTCAGCCAGGTGCACCTTTTAGATATTGAACAACCCAAAGAGCTACCTCCATATGAAGTTTTCAGGTTGTTGCATAATTCTACTCAGGACATGTACAACGTATGTTATATTTGGCATCGAGATGGTCAAGTAAATTAATTGACCCACCAATCTTCTATATCGACTCGAATCTTTGAGCAAGGTGCCCTTGTCTAATAATTTCAAGCCTCGTTCCATAGGAGTACTAATAGGGGCAACGCCCAGCAACCCTGCATCCTTAATGACTTCTAATGCATAATTACATTACTAAATAAAAATCCCATTCTTTGAAGCAGAAACCTCAATTCCAAGAAAGTATTTCAAAGCATCAAGGTCTTTGATATGAAAGTGGTTATGCAAAAATTGTTTAGTTGTAGTAATTTTAACAGGATCATTTCCAGTGATCAGAATATCGTCAACATATATCAAGAGAGCAATAAAGGACTCACCCTCTTTTCTGGTTAACAGAGAATAATTAGCTCTAGATTGTATAAAACTAGCAGAGTGGATAGCTTTGTAGAACTTGGCGAACCACTGGCGAGATGCTTGTTTTAAACTATATAGTGACTTATGAAGGCAACAAACGAGATGGTTCTCCCCCTGTCACTGAAGGCCTGGCGGTGGAGACATATATATTTCTTCAGCTAAGTCTCCATAAAGGAAAACATTGTCGACGTCTATCTAGTGAAGGGACTAGCCATGAGCTGCATTTAATACAAGTAAGCAGCGAATAGAGATGATCTTGGCTATGGGAGAAAAGTTATCATGACAATCAACACCTTCTAGTTGAGTGAAATCCTTTGTGACTAAGCGAGCTTTGTATCACTTGATAGAACCGTTTGAATGTTTTTTAATTTTATATACCTATCTACAGCCAATCGGTGTCTTGCTTGTCGGGAGTGGAGTGAGAGACCAGGTGTCATTGGCTTAAAGAACATGCAGTTCGGAACGTATTACCTCCTGCCACTCAGGATGAGCAACAACTTCTAAATAAGACCTGGGTTCTGTGGTATTACTGATTTGAGCAACAAATGATTGATATACAGGGGTGTATTGATGATAGAAAACAAAGTTAGCTAGTGGATAGCGTGTACCTTTGGTCGGACCTAGTAGTAAGGAGGCCGATTGGTGGGAGTAAATGATTGTTCGGACATAGTTATTGAGCTTAGCTGGCAGACCGGTGTGGTGGCTAGAACAACAAAGCAGAGTGAGTTCGAGTGTGAGCGGATTTTCAACACCATATGAGAATAGAGGGAACTGAGAAGGCTGGTTGGAGAGTGATTGGCTTAAGGATAAATTCGGCACAAGAGAGGGTGAAATGGTTGGTGGTGATGGAGTAGCAAAGACGATGAGAGAGGATGGGTTGCAACAATTGTCTAGGTCAGAATAATCAAGTGACACAGAGTGAGTGGAAAGCTTGGGCCGACACATATATGTGCAAAGGATGGATGAAGGAGAGGAGGCAAGTGTGGGTGGTGGCTTTGAAAAGGGAGAAGCGGGTGAATTAGCGGGAGGTGATCTGGTTGGATGAGAAGTGTTCGGACTGGAATCAAGAGAAGAAGTGGTGTCGTGGGTCATAAGAGGAATTGGACTACAATCAATGTGTGAAGGAGAAAGAGCAGGATTGGGCTTGACAGATGCATAATGAAAAACTTTTTCATGAAATCTCACATTGTGACTAGTGAAAACTTTCTTGGTCGACTAATCAAACAATTTATATGCCTTTTAACCAGTGGGATAGCCAATAAAAATTAAGGGCATGAAATAAAGGTGAAATTTATGAGAAGGGTAGACAGTGGTAGCATAGGCTAAACAACTAAAGACACGAATATGAGAAAAACAAGGTGGTTTTGAGTAGAGAAATTCAAAAGGAGTTTTGATAGAGAGCACTGGAGAAGGGAGTCGATTGATGATGTGGATAGCGGTAAGAGCACACACCCCCTCCAAAACTGGGCTGGGAGTTGAGCTTGAAATTTTAAAGCTCGAGTTACTTGTAAGATGTGATGATGCTTGCATTTCATATTTTGTTGAGGCGTGTAAATGCAGGAATGTTGAAAAATGACACCAGTATCTTGAAAAAAAAAACAAAGTGATATAAATTCCCCACCATTGTCACTTCGAAAAAACTTAATGGGAGATTCAAATTGAGTGAGAACATAATTGAAGAAGCGTTTTAAAAGAGATTGTGCTTTATTTTTGTGTCACATCTAGAAAATCCATGTGAAACGTGTATAATCATTAACAATAGTAAGAAAGTAGTAAGAATCAGAAAGAGAAGGGTGTTGATAACGACCCTAAATGTCATAATGAATTATCTCAAAAGATTATATAGAAGAAATGACACTAGGACTGAAAAGCAAGTGACTCTGCTTAGCCAAATGGCATGTAGGACAAACATTATTGGATTGAACGGAAAAATTTTAAAAATTCTTGGCAATGAAACTTAAATGAAGAGGTGAGATATGACCTAAGTGTTTATGCCAGAGTTCGATGGATGAGATGGTGAGATTGCAGGCTGGTTGGTTTAATGATGAGGTAGAGTTGATCATGGATTTTTTCATCGCTAGTGCCACCAAGTAGTATAGTTCATCACGTTGTTTACTCAAACCAATCATCCTCCTCATAGCCAGATCCTGCAAAATACACCAATAAGGGAAAAACATTACTGAACAATTTAAACCATTTGTCATTCGACTAACTAACATCAAATCAACTTTGAATGTGGGTACACATAACATATCATGCAAATAATAGATAGAATTTAGAGGCAATGATCCTTTTGTAAAAATATTAGTTGTTTTTTCGCTAGGCAGTAATATAAGAGACAGTGAGCAATTTTTATCTTTATGAAAAAATGATTTAGATGATGAAGAAATATGATTTGTTACCCCGCTATCAATGATCCAACTGCGGGAAGCGACTTTAGGCAAACCTGGCTTGGTTATGACATGTGCTTGAGAACTAGATTATGCACCTTTGTTATTAAGAAGTGATAAGAGCTACTTTAGTTGAGTCTTTGAAATTCCAACAACTGATTTTCCTTCTTTCGAATAGCCCTCTGCAACATGATTAACTACAGGTTTGTTGCTGTTGCTGAAATGTTTTAGACCTAAATTGTGCTTTGCCTTGGGATATCCCGCTAGATACCCATGCAGCTCATAACAGGTTTGGACCTAATGACCCGGTTTTCCATAGTGGGAACAATGAGGACGTCATCTTCTAGAGCTAAAAGGACGTCTATCTTGTTCAAATCTATGTCCTCCACTGAAATTGTCCGGCAACCTGTCTTGTGATTTAAAATCTTGTGACCCATATGAGTGGTAGGAATGCTCGAACCTCCCTGTACCTATTAATGGAGTAGGTTTGTTGTTGTTGCTTCGAACTATCATGGCGGCGCTGCCAACATAATCATTTATAGCATGCACTGAGCTCAAGAGACACTTCTTTTCTTCTTGAAAAACAAAGGAATAGGCTTGCCAAACTGAAGGAAAGGGATTCATGAGGAGAACTTGTCCGCGAATAGCATTGTAAGTATCATTCAACCCCATTAGAAATTGCATCAATCTTTGTTGATCTTGTTGTACCCCATGTATTGTATCATTGTAGTAAGCTAGTTCATCCCACAGGCCCTTCAATTTTGTGTAATAGGCAGAGACATAGAGTTGTTCTTGTCAAAGACAAGCGTTATCTCTCTAAATCTCAAATATGCGAGGTGCATTGTTTTGAGAGAATCGATCATGAAGATCTTTCCAAACTTCATGACTAGTAGAGCAGTAGATCACACTGTCTGAAATCTCAAGACTAGAGTGTTGACGATCCATGAATGGACCATATCATTACATCAAGACCAAGCTGCATAACCTTCAGAATCAATTTCTTCAGAAGGGGCTCTAATTAAGCCATTGACAAAGCTTAGCTTGTTTTTGGAATTCAAGGCTGGGGTCATAGCCTTTTTTCAAGTAGAATAATTGTCTCCATTCAAGGGTTTGGAAATCAAAACGAAACCTCAATGATCTGAATGGTGAGTGAAATAGGGAATTGAAAGATTTGTCTTTGAAAAATCTGCATAAGTTTCTAGGTTTGGTGTGATAGAATCGATAATTTTCTTGACAAGGATAGAAGTCGTTGATGATGTTTCATTGTTGGCCATGATGGCTGAAGAAGAGAGATGCTACACGAGAGATTTGAATGAAGCGATGGGTCAAGATCTTAATCCTGCTGTGATACCATGAAAGAATGAAGAAGAGATTGAATTTGCTGATTGATACTGAATCATGTAATTATATAGGGAGATCACTATTAATTCCTACAAGTCAGGAATCAATTGCTACGTTCTAGTTTATCTAGCTACATATCTGAAATTACAATAGAAAGCTAATAAATACAGATCTGTTATTCTATACATGGAAGATTTGATTTTCTAACAAAGCCGAGTCAAAACAAAGAGAAATAAGGAGTCATAGTCTGGCTATTTTTGTTTAAAAATCAGATCATTACGAATGAACCAGAGTGACCAAACAATAGCGGAAAACAGCATGAACCATACTTTCCTCTGGAATTTCCCAGGAACAAGAACTTCCCATTGCTGGAAAAAACATGATAAACTACAAGGACAGCACCAGTGTAAGCCCCACTAGTCTATGAATTTTGCCCAAATCTTCCTATGCCTCTGAGGAGGTGTTCCACAGACTCTTCACGTGTCAGACCCTTTCTAGCTAGAGAATAGCTAACAACCAAAAAACTCCCGCCTTGAAAGGATCTACCCCTTTCCATAAACCATAAAAAGAAAAACAATTAGCAGATTGATGAAGAGGTAAAGAGAGTCCACACATCGATGACAAACCAGACTTGACAGTCACCAACAACCTCCCTCATAACAACTTTGAGCCTATTAGCCAGTGCCTTTGAGATAATTCTGTACAAACTCCCAATAAGACTGATTCCGTCCAAACCAGAAACACTTTAAGACCCTACTTGATAGTTTTAATAACTTTCGCCATTGTGTTCGAACCAGAAACAGAGTTTATAACTGAAGACCATATGTTTTGTATGACCACCTTGAAACCAGGTCGCAGCCACCAACACTTTAGAAATTAGAATGGTTAAGGACCCTCAATCCTCTTTCACCATGATGGGCCCGGGATCCGATGTATAAGACCAAACAAAGAAGCAGAGGGAAATGTTTGAAACTTGCCGTGGACATGAAGGTCTGTCAATTCTACCAGTAGAATTTCCATTGACATAATTTTTTAATATGGTATCAGAACTTTAATGATCAAGTAATCACGAGTTTAAATTTTACTACTCTTATTTATTTGATAAAAAATCAAGCAAAAAATAAGGTGAGTTGTGCAAATTCCAAGCTCAAAAAGTTTTTATTTGAGAAAATGTGTTAGAAAATAATATAAATCATATTCTCTAATCTCATCTATCAGCTTAAACTATTGGATTGATATAATTCTTTAATATTGTCAAAGTAAACGTTTTGCCACACACAGCTGGTTCGAACAATTTACATGTTAAACAATCTCGAAAGGCTTTCATGTAGCAGGAGTATTTCTTACATCCTTTGCGATCAAAGGGATGCAAAATCTCATTGATATCTTCGATAACACATCTAGGCTTAGAGACACTACCCATAAAATGAACCAAATAGTCCCATAATTCTGGTTTCTGGGAGTAGTTGTTAGGGGCATACACCATTGTGATCATACATTCGAAATTACACTGAAAAAAATACCTTCAATATGAAGGACTCTCCCATTCATACCCAATATTTAGATGCAAAGAATCCCTCCTGCAAACCAATATTTAGATTCCCGCCCTCAGATAACGTTTACAAAAATAAATTTAGCTTCCAATCTTCCAACATTCAATCGCTTCATATCTACTACTGTTGTGATGAGATCGTATCATCAGAGGATCTGAAGTATGCTCCACTATCATTTCCTTTTGAGATTTGGCCAAACCAAGTTGTCTGTTCCCGTTCCTGATACCATCGTCTGACACTGACATATCAATCAGCTTAATAGAAACAATCTTCTTCTTCTTGCTTTTGCACCTCTTTCTTATCTTTTGTGTGGCTTTCAAAATAGATTTCTTCTTCTTCTTCTTCTTTTAGAGCAGCTCTCCTCTTATCATTTTCCATCTCAATAATCTCATCTGGCTCAGAAATAGATTTGATAAAGTCTTCAAAAAACCCCATTGCTATTGTTGTTTGAACATCGAACAACATTTACAGATAGCACAAGCTTTTTATTATTGAGAGAACGAGCAAGAACATTCATTTTCTTGTTATCTAAGGAACAATTGCCAAAGAATCATCAACAGGCCTGGCCATCATAAATGGGCTTATAAAAAATAAGTGGATCATCACCATTTATTTTAGGTCCAAAAACATTCAAGAGCCCATAACCACCATTGTCATCAGGGTCTAAATCATCTGTCTTTGTGCCTTTTCCTTCCACCTGAACAGTTATCATCCACAGTATCCACCAACTGACAATCACTACTCACCTATCCGCATTAACCCCATCTTCACATTCTTTCTCTGATTTCTTTAAACATGCCTCTTTGAGATTTTTATCAGTATATTTAGGGGAATCAACATTCAAGGATGAGTAATCATCATACGAAGAGGGATTATTATATCTTCCCGCCCAAGAATCGACAACTTTCTTTTTTTCTACCCAGCAAGCATTAATTTCCAGACACGGTTCTTCAGTCACTTTAATACCACAAATTGATACATTTATATCCACCCTTACAGTTCTACCAATGCACTCCCTTGAACAAGTACTATAATTAGTACCTTTCCTGCATCAAACGCTTCTTATAGGAAGAGTTATCAAGATAGATGAATTTACCAAAAAGGGAATTAATATACTAAAAGAAATCCGCATCCCATGCATGGAGAGGAACACCCTCCACCCCAAGCCAGACAAATCTTTCAGTAGCAGTAAGAATAGGTTCCCAATGTCTCACGACGTCAAACCATTGAGCAAGCCAATCACAGTTATCTTCAATCATACTATTCAACAAATTTGTAAAACAACGTTACCTCCCATCGGTCGTGGGAAACATCTGGAAACACAATCCATCGTAAAATATCCATGAAGGTTTGGCATGATCTCAGGAGATCTGGCATATGCCACAGCACTTTTGAGCAACCATTCTTTGTTCACTTCAGCAGCCTCATACTTCAGATTCGGTTCTGCTTTATGGGAGCTTGAAGGATTTGGGAAATTGCCAGATATTTGTTGTGATTTCCTGAAGTTCCCACTTCTAAAAACTTCAGCAGAATTCTCTGCTCTTTATATGAATCTGTAGGAGGATAGTACTTCTTAGATGTATCTAACTTTCTAACAGTAGAAAACCTCTTTTTGCTTCCCCAGAAATCATTTCCTTATCATTTCCCCTGGTGACATTCTGTCTAAACCGAGCAATTTAAGCTCTCAGTTTGAAGGTACCGATCCAAATTAGATTACTATCACGTATAATTTCTGCAATATTGACTCCATCTTAAAAGCGTGCAAATCCAAAACGCCGATCGATTAAGTCTATTAGGGCCACAGACATCCAGAACCTCACCAAATTTACCAAATAGTTCAGTCAAGTCGGGTACCTTCCAGTGGGCAAGGGCCCTTTTCGAGTAAATAGAAGTCTGAGTTTAAGGGCAGTGCTGTCTTGTTATTGACATGGTGGGAAGTCAATGGCAAAAGCTATCAAGATGGATCATTTGTGATTGAAAAGTAAAAATATAGTACAATTTTATAAAAGGTATTATGATATTTTTTAAATAATAAAATATTAATTCTAGTAAGATTTACTTAGATTAACTTAAGTTTAATAAATTTTAAATATCAATAATTTTTAATTTTTTTAAAAAAATCTCCAATGAAAAATAACATACAAATTGTTTAAATGTACAACTTCAATCGACCACTTAGAAAGAAAACTCAAATTAAATAAAATTATGAACCCAATTAGAAAAAACAATTATGAAACAATATCTTTGGATGACATATCATGAAACAATATCTTTTAATACTAATTTGGACACAATCCGACCTCACCATGCAAGTTTGTGGGCATGCTAATTCATTATAAAATTAAATTTGTAGAATATACTGAAAACATTTCAACCCAATCCATTAAAATTAAAAATTATACATTTTTTTTTCGAAAAATCTTTTAGCTTGTCTTGATTTATTTTTTCTTGGATTTGAATTACAAGTCCAGGATTAAGCTTCCCCAATTAATATACGCAAGCCACTCTATGCTTCATGAATCCATTTTCTAATTTGCAAACTGTACAGTTGATGACATTATCTTTAGGCTGAACGGTTGTAAGAATTGTGTGAGATCATCAGAATAATTGCTTGAGCCACAAGCCGAAAGAAATCAATTTAAGCAGTGGAATATTGTTCCCTGGGTGTGAATCGATCTACTTCTATTTGTCCTTGGTGGTCCATGTTTTTAATTGAAAATTTAAACACTATTGCCACAAATTTCTTCGGTGTGTTCCACGTTAAATAGAAAAAAACTTAGAGATCCGTTATCTTTATTGTTTTTTATTTTAAAAGTGTTTTTTTTTAAATTAAAATAACTTTTATTTTTTAAAATTATTATTATTTTATATTTTCTGATTATTTTGATGAGTTC
>Ga0307517_10004126_pt1 | contig 22420 bp, 21 predicted proteins | sample 23_EM_MG_FD_194515 | JGI IMG/M metagenome (GOLD analysis project Ga0307517, IMG submission 194515) | Populus trichocarpa ectomycorrhiza microbial communities from riparian zone in the Pacific Northwest, United States - 23_EM | ecosystem: Host-associated > Plants > Roots > Unclassified | place... | reverse complement strand
ACTTCTACTACGGCGGCCAGTGCTACCTCGGCAAGAGCTACAAGGCCCGCGCTGTCGCCGTCCGCTTGATTCCCATCGACGCTTGATCCTTCAATCCTTTCAGCCATGACCACCATCGCCATCAAGATCGAGAACGTCCACGTTCATCAAGCGGCCCAGCAGTCGCAGATCGTCAAGGCCTTCCTTGACGCCCTGCTCGCCTCCGCGCCCGACATGCCCGCCGCCGGCCGCGCCGCCCTCACGCCACCGGCCATCGGCCAGCTCTGGCCCGGCCAGGGCGGCATCTACGCCGGCATCGTGCGCGGCTTCGACGGCCAGACCGATGCACACATGGTCCGCCTCGCCGAACTGCCGACTGAGCAAATCGACTGGCAGGCCACGCGCGACTGGGCCAAGACCGTCGAGGCCGACGGCCACCGCGACTTCGCCGTGCCCACGCGCTTTCAGAGCGCGATCCTCTACGGCAACTTGCGCGAGCTCTTCGAGACCTCCGGCTGGTACTGGACAACTACCGAGTACTCGGAGCGCACCGCGTGGATCCAGTACTTCCTCAACGGCCTCCAGGGCTACGACGACAAGAGCTACAAGGCCCGCGCTGTCGCCGTCCGCTTGATTCCCATCACCGCTTGATCCTTCAATCCTTTTCTTGAGCCCACCATGGCCCTGCATCACCAGCTGCCCATCTACAAGACCGGCGTCGACCTGCTCGAGCTCGCGATCAAGGTGCAGGAGCAGATGCCCCGCAGCGTCAAGCGTTCGCTCGGCGACAAGATCGCCGACCACTGCGTGCAGATGCTGAACCTGATGGCGCTGGCCAACGCGACGAAGAACGCGCAGCGCGCGCTCCACATCGAAAGCCTGATGACCCACCTGCGCACGACCACCGTGCTGCTGCGCGTGGGCCACCAGGCGCAGTTCATCAAAACGCCGATCTGGTCGCAGTCGGTGCAGCTGCTCGACAGCATTGGCAGGCAGGGCGGTGGCTGGCTCAAGACCGTTTACGGCAATAAGGCGCCTGCAGCATGACGGTCACGACCCTCATGCCCGTGCGCACAGTGAATCTGGTCGTGCCGCTGCCCCACGAGGGCACCGCCATGCGCATCGCGGAGACCGCTGCCTCAGTGCAGGCCCGGCCCGGCGCAGTTGCCCCGCTGACTGGCGCAAGCCTTCGGCCGGGTGACGTTGATCGCACGAACCATCCGAGTACTCGGAGCGCAACGCGTGGATCCAGAACTTCAACAACGGCAACCAGAACAACAACGACAAGAGCTACAAGGCCCGCGCTGTCGCCGTCCGCAGATTCACACCCCTGTACCTTCGAGCAGCTGGTGGAGGCATACCTCGAATGCCGGCGCCACAAGCGCAACACCGCCAGCGCGCTCGCCTTCGAGGCCAACCTCGAGCACAACCTTTGCGACCTGTTCAGCGAACTGCAGGACGGCACATACCGGCCCGGGAGAAGCATCTGCTTCGTCATCACCAGGCCGAAGCCCCGCGAGGTTTGGGCGGCCGACTTCCGTGATCGCATCGTCCATCACCTGATCTACCGCCACATCGGTCCGCGTTTCGAAGCGGGCTTCATCGCCAACAGCTGCGCGTGCATCAAAGGCCGCGGCACCCTGTACGCGGCCGAGCGCCTCGAGCACTCGGTGCGCAGCATCACCCACAACTGGAGCCGGCCAGCTTTCTACCTGAAGTGCGATCTGGCCAACTTCTTCGTCGCGATCGACAAGCGAGTGCTGCGCACCCAGCTCTCGCGCCGCGCGCACCCTGGCTGGTGGTTCGACCTGGTCGACACCGTGCTGATGCACGACCCGCGCGGCGACGTCGACGTGCGCGGTTCGATCCAACACCTGGCCCTCGTGCCGCCGCACAAGAGCCTGTTCAATGCCGCGGCCGATACCGGCCTGCCGATCGGCAACCTGAGCAGCCAGTTCTTTGCGAACGTGTTGCTGAACGATCTCGACCAGCACGCCAAGCACCAGCTGCGCGCACGGCACTACGTGCGCTACGTCGACGACTTCATCCTGCTGCACGAGAGCACTGACTGGCTGAACGCCGCCCTGGCCGACGTCACCGCCTGGCTGCCCGCGACGCTGCATGCGCAGCTGAACCCGCGCAAGACGATCCTGCAGCCGATCGCACGCGGCATCGACTTCGTCGGCCATGTGATCAAGCCGTGGCGCCGCACCGCACGCCGGCGCACCGTTGGCGTTGCTGGGCAGCGCATTGAGCGCATGCCGGCAGACGATGTGTTCGCGGCCACCAACAGCTATCTCGGCTTGCTCAGGCAAGGCAGCCACAGCCACGCCGATCGCGCGCGCCTGGCGCATGCCGCGATGGGCCGAGGGCACTGCGTGAAGAGCGACCTGACCAAGATCTATCGGAGGACAACATGACACCTGGAGAATCAGTGAACGCACCCGAACATCCGCCCATCGAGCGCGCCGCGATCGACGGCGCGCAGTACCTGCCGCTCAACCTGTGCAAGGCCGCGAGCCTGAACCCGCGCAAGCGATTCAACCAGGCCGCGCTCAACGAGCTGGCCGACAGCATCGAGAAGTTCGGCGTGATGCAGCCCGTGCTGGCCAGGCCGATCGTCGGCGCCAAGCGCGGCGCACCGCAGTACGAGATCGTCGCCGGTGAGCGCCGGTACCGCGGCTGCATGATCGTCGCCAAGCGCCGCAAGGAAAGCGACATTGCGCTGATCCCGGCCATCGTGCGCGAGCTGAGCGACTTCGAAGCGCTCGAGCTGGCCACGACCGAGAACCTGCACCGCGAGGACATGCACCCGCTCGAGGAGGCTGAGGGCTATGAAGGCCTGCTGCTACATCCGGTCGCCGGCGGCGAGTTCCAGCCGCCGCGGACCCACGGCTACACGGTCGACGAGCTGGCGGTGCGCCTGGGCAAGAGCCGCGGCTATGTATTCGGCCGGCTCAAGCTGCTGGCGCTGATCCCCGAGGCGCGCACCGCGTACTACGACGACAAGATCTCGACCAGCGTGGCCCTGCTGCTCGCGCGCATGCCGGCCTCGGTGCAGAAGGACGCGACGAAGGATGTGGTCAAGGGCTGGGGCGGCGAGCCGCTGTCGTTCCGCGGTGCGCGCGAGATGCTCGAGCGCGACTACATGCTCAAACTGTCGACGGCGCCCTTCAAGATCACCGACGAGTCGCTCGTGCCCGGTGCCGGCAACTGCAAGGAATGCCCGAAGCGCACCGGCGCAAACCCGGACCTGTTCAACGACGTCAAGAGTGCGGATGTATGCACCGACCCGAAGTGTTTTGCGACGAAGAAGGACGCGCACCAGGCGCGCCTGATCGCCACCGCGAAGGACGAAGGCCGCGAGGTGATCATCGGCGCCGCCGCGAAGAAGGTGAAGCCGCACCAGCACGGCAGCGACCTCAATGGCTACATGGTGCTCGACAAGGTCGAGTACAGCCTGCCGGGCAACAAGACGCTCGCGCAGCATCTCGGCAAGGATGCGCCGGCGATCGCGCTGCTCGAGGACCCGCACACCCACGAGCTCGTGAAGGTGGTGCGCAAGGATGACGCGATGCAGGTGCTGCGCGACAAGGGCGTGCTCAAGAGCGGCAAGCTCGGCGGCCGCAGCGACTCCGAGCGCAAGGCCGAAGCGAAGGCCAAGGCCGAGACGCTGTGGCGCATCACGCTGGCCGAGCGAGCCGTCGCCGCGGTCGTCAACCATGAGTTCGACGATCTCGACGTACACGCCTGGCTGCTGCCCGAGGTGGCGCTGGCGATGTGGAACCGGATGGACTTCGAGACGACGAAGCGTGCGCGCAAGCTGCTCGGCTGGGCCGAGGGCAGCAGCGACGTCACCGAGAAGCACATCCGCGGGCTCACCAGCGCGCAGCTCGACCAGGCGCTTGTCGCGATGTCGGTTGCCGGGCAGTTGCACGTCGGTCAGTACAGCGGTGACAGCAAGCCGACGCGCCTGCTGCAGATCGCCGGCCGGCTCGGCATCGACGGCGCGGCGGTGCGAGCAGAGCTGGATGTGGCGACGAAAGCGAAAGTGAAGAAGCTGCCGGCGAAGCCCGTCGTCAAGTACCGCTACGCACCGACCGGAGAGACCTGGAGCGGCCGCGGCCTGCAGCCGAAGTGGCTCAAGGCGGCCTTGGCACGCGGCAAGATGCTCGCGGATTTTGCTGTCGACAGCGCCCCGGCGAAATCCGCCGCCTCACCTGCCCCGGTTGGGGGGGAGGGGTCGAAGACGAAGAAGGTCGCGACGAAGAAGAAGGCGGCTCCCAAGGTCGCCGCGCAAGCGGCGGTAGGGGAAGGATCAGCGGCCGCGGAGGCGGCCGAGAAGCGGGCTTCCAGCCCGCAAGAGCCGCCGGCCAAGGGTAAGACGCCGGCGGCGCAGATCTCGGCTGTGGCGGCCTGGCCTTTCCCGCAAGAGCCGGCGGCGGGCTATGTGGCGCCGGCGGCGGGAGTGCAGCTGTGACGAACTTGACGAAGTGGACCCCCACCACCGACCTGATGATGTTGCGCCGGATGGGCAAGCTGCAGGAAGAATTGGCAGAGCTGGCGATCGTTGCTGCGCGCTGCATCATCCAGGGCATCGATGAGATCGACCCTGGTAGCGGAAAGCCGAACCGGCAACGGCTGCACGACGAGCTGGCCGACGTGCAAGCGCAGATTGGCTGCACTGCAATCGCGCTCGGGCTGGACCAGGACTACATGGCCCGCCGCACTGCCGAGAAGATGCGACTGATGGAGGAGTGGGAAGCAATGTTTCCACCCGTCGGCAGCACCGAAGTCGCCCCCGTATTCGTAGTTGACCACGTTGGCACCAGCTATGGTGAAGGCCGCGAACACACCACTGTCGTGGTCGGCCACAGCGCGAATCTGCGAGCGCTGGCCAGGGGCGCGAAACTATACGAGCAGGCCTAACTCGCAATGTTGACCGCCGAGCGCCCCGGCCTGACCCTCGACACCGCCGAGCTCGAGGAGATCACCGGCGGCTACACGCGCCAGGCCGACCAGCTGCGCGTGCTGCTCGAGCGCGGCTTCTTTAGAGCCGCCATTCTGCACGGCCACCTGGTGCTCGAGCGTTCCCATTACGATGCGGTCACCAGGGCCCAGCTCGGCAGCCAACCGGCGGCACGCCCGATTCGAAGGTCACAACGCATGAAAGCAGAAGCGTGAGCAGCATCAAGGGCCCGGTCAAGGGCACGCGCATCCAGGATGGTCGCTACTACCTGGTGCGCGCCATCGGCAAGAAGCGGGTCTGGATCAAGCTGACCAAGGTCGACGAAGGCCTGCCAGCGCTCTACGCCGCGCTCGCCGAGGCCACCAAAGCACCCATCGTGGCTGACGACCTGATGCCGAAAGTGATCGCCGCGTGGGAGAAGGCTGTCATGGCCCGGCACGCGGCCACGACCCAGCGCGACGAACGTGCACGCGGCAAGGTGATCGCCCTGGAGTTCGACACCTTCCGAGCGCGCGACATGGAGTCTCCCGATGTGACTGGGTTTCTTGAGCAATTCTCCGATCGCCCGAAGACGTTCAACCTCTACCGCGCCCAGATCGGCGAGCTGATGCGCTTCGCGATGCAGAAGGGCTGGCGCGACGCTGGCACGAACCCCGTGCGCGAGATCATCCCCACCATGTCGACGCCGGCGCGCGACCGTTACCCGACCGACAGCGAGATCCGGCGCATCAAGGTCGCGGGCATCTATTCGAAGACGCGCAGAGATGCAAAGCCGGGCGCCGTCCGTCAGAAGACCCGCAGCGGCCTCATGCTGGCCGCGCTGATCGACATGGCCTACCTGACCGGTCAGCGCATCAGTGACCTGCTGGCGCTCGAATGGTCGGCCCTCGGGCGCGACGGCATCGTGTTCACGCCGGCGAAGACGTCAAAGACCACCGGCGGTCGCGTGCTGATCGAGTGGACGCCGAAGCTGCGCGACGTCGAGCAGCGGCTCAAGGCGCTGCGCACCGAGCGACGCGCTTTCGGCACCTTCGTCTTCACCAAGCAGGTGAAGAAGAAGGGCATGGCCGCCGCTGGCCAGCGCTACACCTACTGGGGCGCGTCGACGGCCTGGCGCCGCGCTTGCGAGCGCGCCGGCATCGAGGACCTGCACTTCCACGATCTGCGCGCCAAGGCGCTCACGGACACCGAGGAGAGCGATGGCATGCAGGCCGCCAGGCGCAAGGGCTCGCACTCGACCGAGCAGCAGACCAGCGACTACGTGCGCAACAAGAAGCCTCAGAAGTCGAAGGCGACGCGCTGACTTCTCAGATTCCGATCAATTGGTGTCTCTTCATCGACGCGGCTACGATGCTGCAGACTGTCGCCTCGGATAGAACGTCAGTCGCTACGGAGAGCGTGCGATCTCCATCCTTCGATCCCTCGTGGACCACAACTGACGCCGGAGGAAACGACATCCGCACGTCGGCCGCGAAGACGTCGGTGAGGTGCGCGCGCTTCGTGGCCGAAAGGTGAGCCGTATTGGTTTCACCATCGTCCTGGGGCAACTCACGATACCGAAAAAGATACTCCGCCATCAACCCCTCCGTTAGAGGAAACCGCCAGCGTTAGAGAATAGAGCTTCTGCCGGGGCATGATACCTTTGGCAAGTATCTTCAACAGAATCAACGAGTTAGATTGGTCGGGGCGGCGGGATTCGAACTCGCGACCTACTGGTCCCAAACCAGTTGCGCTACCAGGCTGCGCTACGCCCCGAACAAGCCGCGATTGTACCCAGTGAACCGGCTCACGCTGCCGCCGGGGCGGGCAGCATCAATTGCCGGGACACCGCAACGCACTGCTGGATGTGTTGTTCGCACACGAACTTCAGCGACGAGAACGTCAGCACGGCCGAGATCGCCTGGCCGGCGAGCGGCACGTACTTCGCAGCTTGCTGCGTGGTGAGACGCACGCCGACGAGCTTGAGCAGCTTGATGACCAGGTCGCGCGTGACGAGTCGACCGACCAGCATGCCGCTGCCGGCCGAGATCGCCTTGTAGACCACGAGCCGGCGGTCCGGCGCGAGCCGTTCGATCTGGTCCGGCGTGAGCCCGAAGGCGCGGTTGATCTCGGGGATGAGCTTGAGCAGCACCGCGACGTCGGTGACCCAATCGACACCGGGGATCGGCACCACCGCGACACCGGCAGCCACCAGCGCGCGCTTGTTGACCATGCGCCGGCATTGCCGCACCACGGCCTCGATCTCCTTCGGAGAGCCGGGCACCACGACCCACTCCGATGCCTGGTCCATGCGGCTCAGCTCGACGACGAGCCCTTGAGCTTGCCGACGATGAACAGCAACACGATCGCACCGATGACCGAGGCGATGAAGCCCGCGGACGCCCCTTCTGCGTACCAGCCGAGGGCCTGGCCGATGAAACCGGCGATGAACGCACCGGCGATGCCCAGCACCGCGGTCAGGATGATGCCCAGACTCTGCGTTCCCGGCAGGATCGCGCGCGCCACCAGACCGACGATGAACCCGATCACTGCCATCCAGACGTAGTGCATGCTTCAGCTCCTGTGGGGGTTGGTTGCGGCCTCAATGTAGCGCACCCCGTGGGCACGCGCGCGCGCTGTCAGGTGTTGATCTGCGCCCAGACCTTGTCGAGCCGCTTGACGCTGACCGGTTGCGGCGTCCGAAGTTCCTGCGCGAACAGGCTGACACGCAGTTCCTCCAGCAGCCAGCGGAACTCGTCGAGCCGCGCATCGGGCACGCCCTTGCGCTCGGCCAGGTGCCGCGTGTAGCGCTGCTCGATCGGACGCAGCTCGGCCAGGCGCTGCGCGTCGCGAGCCGGGTCGGCGCGCAGCTTGTCCAGCCGCATCACGACGGCCTTGAGGTAGCGCGGCAGGTGCGCGAGCTGCGCCCACGGTGTCGCGGCGACGAAGCGCTTCGGCACCAGGCGCGCGAGCTGCTGGGTGATGTCGTCGGCGACATCCTTGGGCGCACGCGCATCCTTGAGCTTGCGCAGTGCGGCGGCGTAGTCGATCAGGATGGTCGCGGCGCTGCGTGCGACCTCGTTCGCGATCAAGGTCAGCCGCCCGCGGCCCTCGTCGAGACGGCGCGCGAATGCCGCGGCGTCGGTGGGCAGCGGGTCGGCAAGAAAGGCGCGGTCGAGCGCGAGTTCGATGATCTGGTCGCGCAATTCATCGGCCGTGCCCAGCGGCATGTACGCAACCGCCATGCGCTGCAGCTCGGGGATGTTCTTCTCGAGGTACTTCAGCGCATCGCGGATCTGCAGCGCGATCAGGCGGCGCAACCCGGCGCGGTGCTTGCGCGCCGCGACATCGGGTTCGTCGAAGACCTCGATCTCGACATGCGTGAGCTTGTCGATCAGCGCCGGGAAGCCGACCAGCGACTGGCCGCCCTGCCGCACTTCGAGCAGCTCGGGCAGCTCGCCGAAGGTCCAGGCCGTGTGCTTGGCCGCGGCCACCGCGGCGGTCGGCGCAGGCACCGGCGCCGCAATGACAGCCACGCTGCCTCGACCATCGCCGCGCGGCGTCGCAGGCGTTGATGGCAGGGCCGCCGGGGCCGCCGCGACCTTCAGCGTCGCCAGCGCTTGGAACGCCGACCTCGCCTGCCCGCCGAGCTCGGCCTTCAGCGCCGCGAGGTTGCGCCCCATGCCGAGCTGGCGGCCATGCTCATCGTTGACGCGGAAGTTCATCAGCAGGTGCGGCGGCACCTGCTCCAGCTTGAAGTCGTTGCGCTTGATGTCCAGCTGCGTCTTGTCGCGCACGTGTCTGAGCAACGCATCGGTCAGGCTGCCGCCGCCGAACGGCACCGCGGCGATGAACGCGTCGGCGTAATCGGGCAGCGGCACCAGCCGCGAGCGCGGCCGCTGGTGCAGGCTCTTCACGAGCGCGAGCACCTAGTCCTTGAGCATGCCGGGCACCAGCCATTCGCAGCGCTCTTCATTGATCTGGTTCAGCGCGAAGATCGGCACCGTCACCGTGACGCCGTCCTTCGCGTCACCGGGCTCGTGCAGGTAACTCGCAACGCAGTCGATGCCGCCCAGCCGAAGCGTCTTCGGAAACGCCGCGCTGGTGATGCCGGCGGCCTCGTGGCGCATCAGCTCCTCGCGCGTCAGCAGCAGCAGGCGCGGCTGGCGCTTCACTTCCTCGCGGTACCAGCGCTCCAGGCTCGCACCGCTGCACACGTCGGCCGGCAGGTGCGCGTCGTAGAACGCGTGGATCAGCTCGTCGTCGACCAGCACGTCCTGGCGGCGCGACTTGTGCTCGAGCTCCTCGACCTGCGCGATCAGTTTGCGGTTCGCGGCGACGAACGGCAGCTTTGCGTCCCACTCGCCCGCGACCAGGGCCTCGCGGATGAAGATCTCGCGCGCCGCGGCCGCATCCACGTTGCCGAAGTTCACGCGCTTGTTGCTGTAGATCACGATGCCGTAGAGCGTTGCGCGCTCGAGCGCGATCACCTCGGCCGCCTTCTTCTCCCAGTGCGGCTCGAGCAGCTGGGTCTTGATCACATGGCCCGCGATGCGCGGCAGCCACTGCGGCTCGATCGCGGCGATGCTGCGGCCGAACAGCCGCGTCGTCTCGACCAGCTCGGCCGCGACGATCCAGCGCCCCGGCTTCTTCGACAGGTTCGCGCCCGGGTGCTTGTAGAAGCGGATGCCGCGTGCACCCAGGTACCACTCGTCCTCGTCGCTCTTCAGGCCGATGTTGCCGAGCAGGCCGGCGAGCATCGCGAGGTGGATCTGTTCGTAAGTGGCGGGTGCGCCGTTCAGCCGCCACTTGTGCTCGGCGACGACGGTGTGCAGCTGCGAATGGATGTCGCGCCATTCGCGCACGCGCCGCGGCGAGATGAAGTTGTCGCGCAGCAGCTGTTCCTGCTTGCGCACCGACACCTTGTGTTCGCCCTGCCCGCCTTTCGCGTCCTCGAGCCATTTCCACAGCTTCAGATCGCCGACGAACTCGCTCTTCTCGTCGTCGAACTTCTTGTGCGCCGCGTCGGCGGCCTGCTGCTGTTCAAGCGGGCGGTCGCGCACGTCCTGCACGCTGAACGCGCTCGCGATGATCAGCACTTCGGTCAGCGCGTCGCGCGTGCGCGCCTCGAGAATCATGCGGCCGACGCGCGGGTCCAGCGGCAGCCGTGCGAGCTCGACGCCGATCGGCGTCAGCTCGTTGAACTCGTCGACCGCGCCGAGCTCGGCGAGCAGCTGGTATCCGTCGGCGATCGCGCGCTTGGGCGGCGGCTCGAGGAACGGGAAGTCTTCGACCGTGCCGAGGCTCAGCGACTTCATCCGCAGGATCACGCCGGCCAGCGACGAACGCAGGATCTCCGGGTCGCTGAACGGCGGCCGTCCGGCGAAGTCCTTCTCGTCGTACAGCCGGATGCAGATGCCATCGCTGACGCGCCCGCAACGCCCGGCGCGCTGGTTTGCCGCGGCCTGGCTGATCGGCTCGACCAGCAGCTGCTCGACCTTGCTGCGGTAGCTGTAGCGCTTGACGCGCGCGGTGCCGGCGTCGACGACGAACTGGATGCCGGGCACCGTCAGCGAGGTCTCGGCCACGTTGGTCGCGAGCACGATGCGGCGCGCGCTGTGCGATTCGAAGATGCGGTCCTGCTCGGCCTGGCTCAGGCGCGCGAACAGCGGCACGACCTCGACGCCGGGCGGGTGGTGCTTGCGCAGATGATCGGCGGCTTCGCGGATCTCACGCTCGCCGGGCAGGAACACCAGCACGTCGCCCGACCCTTCGCGCCACAGCTCGTCGACGGCGGCGCCGATCGCGTCGTTCAGGTCGAACTCGCGGCTCTCTTCGAACGGCCGCCAGCGCTGCTCAACCGGGAACAAGCGCCCCGACACCTGGATCACCGGTGCGGGGCCGTCCTTCGATGCGAAGTGGCGCGCGAAGCGATCCGCGTCGATCGTCGCCGAGGTGACGACGATCTTCAGATCGGGCCGGCGCGGCAGGATCTGCCGCAGGTGGCCGAGCAGGAAATCGATGTTCAGGCTGCGCTCGTGCGCCTCGTCGATGATGATGGTGTCGTAGGCGCGCAGCAGCGGATCGGTCTGCGTCTCGGCGAGCAGGATGCCGTCGGTCATCAGCTTGACGCTCGCCCCCGGCGAGAGCCGGTCCTGGAAGCGCACCTTGAAGCCGACGACTTCGCCCAGCGGCGTCTTCAGCTCCTCGGCGATGCGCTTCGCGACGCTCGACGCGGCGATGCGGCGCGGCTGCGTGTGGCCGATCAGCTTGCCGGTATTCGCTCTGCCGCGGCCAAGCTGCAGCGCGATCTTCGGCAGCTGCGTCGTCTTGCCCGAACCGGTCTCGCCGCAGACGATCACGACCTGGTGCTGCTGCAGCGCGTGCGCGATCTCGTCGCGCCGCGCGGAAACGGGCAGCGACTCAGGGAAGGTGATGGGCGGCAGCGCGTTCGCCGGGCGGGGCCTGGCGGCGACGGCGGCCGCTGGGCTGGCGCGGTGGTTCGACATGTCGGCGCGGATTATCGGAGATGCGCCGGCGGCCGCGCCGCGCCGCGGGTCATTGCGCCGGCATTGCGTACGTGATGACGTTGATCGACGCGCCTTGCGGGTCCGAGATCACCGCGAACCGGCCGACCGTGGGGATGTCGGTCGGCGGCATGTGCACCTTGCCGCCCAGGCTCACGACCTTCTTGACCAGGGCATCGACGTCGGCCACCGTCACGTACGGCACCCAACTCGGCGGCGTGCCCGCCGGCGCGCCGGGCGGCATGCCCATGATGCCGCCGATCGCGGCGTCGCCGACCTTGAGGACGTTGTACGGCATGCCCATGTTCATCGCCTCGATCTTCCAGCCAAAGAGCTGGCCATAGAACTCGGTGGCGGCTCCGGGATTGCTGGTCATCAACTCGCACCAGCTGAAGGCACCAGGGGTTTGGAATGCATCCATGAGAAGGCTCCGCTGAAGTGGGGCTTGATGCTGCGCCTGCGGGGCTGGCGCCGTCAATAACACCCCAGTTGCCTCTCTCGGAGAACGTGATGCGCGCGTGACGAGCGGTCGCGGGTCGGGCATTGGAATAGGCGCCGGGCTTCCCCTAGTTGTTGGGCATTTGTAACGAGCACACAGTGACCTTACCTTCGCAGCTCGGCCCTGCCGGGCGAACGACGGCCTGTCCCTTCGTCCGCACGCAACGGGAGTCGTCATGTCCGAGAAGCCACTCACCCCATCCACCACGCCGCGCCGCCGCTTCCTGAGGAATGCCGCCGTCGCCGCGGGAACGACCGGAGCGCTCGCGGCGCCGCTGGTCTCGCGCGCGCAAATCGTCAGCCTGCGCTTCCAGAGCGCGTGGCCGACCAAGGACATCTTCCACGAGTACGCCCAGGACTTCGCAAAGAAGGTCAACGACATGGCCGGCGGCCGGCTGAAGATCGAGGTGCTGCCGTCGGGCGCGGTTGCGGGCGCATTCCAGCTGCTCGAGGCCGTCAACAAGGGCACGCTCGACGGCTGCCATGGCGTCGTCGCCTACCACTACGGCAAGAACTCGGCGCTCGCCCTGTGGGGCTCGGGCCCGGGCTTCGGCATGGACCCGAACATGCTGCTGGCCTGGCACTACTACGGCGGCGGCAAGGAACTGCTCGAGGAAATCTACAAATCGATCAACGTCGAGGTCGTGTCGTACCTGTACGGGCCGATGCCGACCCAACCCTACGGCTGGTTCAAGAAGCCGGTCGCGCGCGTCGAGGAGATGAAGGGCATCAAGTTCCGCACCGTCGGCCTCGCGGTGGACCTCTACACCGAACAGGGTGCGGCCGTGAACCCGCTGCCGGGCAGCGAGATCGTACCGGCGCTCGACCGCGGGCTGATCGACGCGGCCGAGTTCAACAATGCCAGCTCCGATCGCGCGCTCGGCTTCCCCGACGTCGCGAAGAACTGCATGCTGCAGAGCTTCCACCAGAGCACCGAGCAATTCGAGGTCCTGTTCGGCAAGGCCAAGTACAACGCGCTGCCCGCTGAGCTGAGGCACATCATCGACTACGCGGTGCAGGCCGCCAGCGCCGACATGAGCTGGAAGGCGATCGACCGCAACAGCCAGGACTACGGCGAGCTGAAGAAGGCCGGCGTCAAGTTCTACAAGACACCCGACGCGATCCTGCGCAACCAGCTCGAATCGTGGGACAAGGTGATCGCGAAGAAGGCGGCCGAGAACGTGCTGTTCAAGAAGGTGCTCGATTCGCAGCGCGCCTATGCGCAGCGCGCCGGGCAGTGGCAGAACGACTACATGGTCGACTTCAAGATGGCCTGGAACCACTACTTCGCGAAAAAGAGCTGAAGCCGGTCGCGGAAGCGATGCCCGATGCCGGCCCGCCCCATGAACTCGGCGGGCCGTTTCATGTGGTCGTGAGCGCTCGATGAACATCCAACGCCTGCTGCACACCGCCGACCGCATCAGCACCTGGACCGGCAAGGCCTTCGCCTGGCTGATCGTGGCGCTGATGGTCGTCGTCTGCGCCGAGGTCTTCAAGCGCTATGCGCTGAACGCGCCCACCGCCTGGATCTACGACGTCAACAACATGATGTACGGCACGCTGTTCATGATGTGCGGCGCCTACACCTTGTCGCAGGACGGCCACGTGCGCGGCGATTTTCTCTACGGCAGCATGAAGCCGCGCACCCAGGCCGCGCTCGACCTGGCGCTGTACATCGCATTCTTCCTGCCCGGCATCGGCGCACTGACCTGGGCCGGCTGGGACTACTTCCACGACTCGCTGGCGATGCGCGAACAGACCTTCAACGCCACGCCGCTGCCGGTGTACCCGTTCAAGTGCGTGATCCCGATCGCCGGCGCGGTCGTGATGCTGCAGGGCGTGGCCGAGATCATCCGCTGCGTCGTCTGCCTGCGCACCGGCGCCTGGACGCCGCGCCTGAAAGACGCCGAGGAGATGGATGTGGTCGAAGAGCAGCTCGCGGCCAGCACCTATGTCGACGAAGCGGCGCGCCGCGAGATCATCGAGAAGGCCAAGGACATCGACGAAGCCGCGCGCCAGCGCAGCGGCGGAGGCTCGACATGAGCGACCCTGCGCTCGGCCTGGCGATGCTGGGCCTGATCGTGGTCGTGATCATGCTCGGCTTCCCGACCGCGTTCACGCTGATGGGCCTGGGCATGTTCTTCGGCTTCATCGCGTTCTACGACCCCTCGCAGCACTGGCTCTCGAACCGCGTCTTCGACCTGATGGTGCAGCGCGCCTACGGTGCGATGACCAACGAGACGCTGCTGTCGATTCCGCTGTTCGTGCTGATGGGTTATGTGATGGAGCGCGGCGCGCTGGTCGACCGGATGTTTCACAGCGTGCAGCTCGCATTCCGCCGCGTGCCGGGTTCGCTGGCGGTCGCGACGCTGATCATCTGCACCTTCTGGGGCATCGCCAGCGGGCTGGTCGGCGCCGTCGTCGTGCTGATGGGCGTGATCGCGATGCGGCCGATGCTCAACGCCGGCTACGACGTGCGCCTGGCCTCGGGCGTGATCACCGCCGGCGGCACGCTCGGCATCCTGATTCCGCCGTCGGTGATGATCATCGTCTACGCCGCGGTTGCCGGGCAGTCGGTCGTCAAGCTGTACGCGGCGGCGATGTTCCCGGGCTTCTTCCTGTCGTTCCTTTACCTGGTCTACGTCATCGGCTGGGCCGTGATCCAACCCAAGGTCGCGCCCAAGCTGCCGCCTGAACAGCAACGCGCTCCGATCACGCCGTGGGTCGCGCACATCGCGGCGAATTATTCCCCGCGCCTGCTGCCGGCGCTGCTGATGGCCGTGGTGGCGCCGGGGCGGGCCTTGCACGCTTCCATTGAAGGCTTCAGACCGAGCCGGTGGCGCCTGCTGCGCCACCTGGTCACGGCACTGAGCCCGCTGCTGCTGGCCGCGGTGACGCTGGGCTCCGCGTGGTGGTACGTCACGATCTATTCGCAAAAGGGCAACGCACCGGTCGAGCGCACGCAGCGCGCCACGCCCGCGCCGGCTGCACCCGCGGGCGGGCTGCAGGAGCCGCCGGCCGCGGGAGGCCTGCAGGAGCCGCCCGGCGCCGGCCTGCAGGAGCCCCCCGGCGCCGAGCCGACGCGCCGGGCGGAAGAAGGGTTGCAGGCGCTCGGCGAACCGACTGCCGCGCCAGCCACGGCCGCGGTGCCCGACGCGTTCTACACCGGCTTCTGGCTGAACTGCGCGATCGCGCTGGCGCTGCTGGCCTGGTACTACCGCTGCCTGGACGCGGAGCAGTTCGAGATCCTGCGCATGCTGGTCTCGTCGGTGATGCCGCTGGGCATCCTCACATTCATCGTGCTCGGCGTGATCCTGTTCGGCATCACGACCGCAACCGAGTCGGCGGCGATCGGTGCGGCCGGCGCCTTCCTGATGGCCTGGCAGGCCGGCACGCTGGACTTCAAGCGCACCAAGGAGGCGGTGTTCCTGTCGGCCAAGACGACCGCGATGGTGTGCTGGCTGTTTGTCGGCTCGGCGCTGTTCTCGGCCGTGTTCGCGATCCTCGGCGGCCAGCGCCTGGTCGAGGAGTGGGTGCTCGGGATGAACCTCACGCCGCTGCAGTTCCTGCTGCTGTCGCAGGCGATCATCTTCGTGCTCGGCTGGCCGCTCGAGTGGACGGAAATCATCGTGATCTTCATCCCGATCTTCCTGCCGATCCTGGCGCACTTCCAGATCGACCCGCTGCTGTTCGGCACGCTGGTGTTCGTGAACCTGCAGGCCGCGTTCCTGTCGCCGCCGGTCGCGATGTCGGCGTTCTACCTCAAGGGGGTGGCACCAAAGCACGTCACCTTGAACCAGATCTTCGCCGGCATGATGCCGTACATGTTCATCGTGATCCTGTGCATGGTGTTCATGTACCTCTGGCCGAGCCTGACGCTGTGGCTGCCGCGCTACCTCTACGGCGGCTGACGCGGCCGCAACGTCAGAACGAGGTCCAGCCGTTCGTCACCGCGATCTTCAGCAGCTCGCTGGCCGAATCGACACCGAGCTTGCGGCGCAGGCTGAGCCGGTGCGTCTCGACGGTGCGCACGCTGATGTCGAGCTCGCGCGCGACCAGCTTGTTGCTGCGCCCATGGGCGAGCAGCAGCAGCACCTCGTGTTCGCGCGCGGTGAGCTGCGGTGGGCTCGCGCCAACCAGGGTGGCCAGATTCGACAGCTGCGCGCTGAAGTAGTTGCCGCCGGCCCAGACCGCGCTGATCGCGGCGAGGATCTCCTCGGTCGGCGATTCCTTCAGCACATAGCCGCGCGCACCGGCGCGGATCGCGCTGAGCACGTACTCGCGGTTGTCGTACATGCTCAGCATCAGCACCCGAATGCTCGGATGGCGCTGGCGCAGCAGGTTCGCAAGTTCGATGCCGTTCATGCCGCGCATGCCGACATCGACGAGCATCAGATCGGGCGCCTCCGCAGCCGCGAGTTCGAGCGCCTCGGCGCCGCTTGCGGCTTCGCCGATCACCTGCAGCCCGGGCACGACCGAAAGCCGCGCGCGCAGGCCGTCGCGCACCAGCGAGTGGTCGTCGACGATGACGAGGCGGACTGTGGCGCTCATGGCGAGACTCGGGCCAGCGCCGGGCCGCCCCTAGCGGCCCGCGCTCCCCTCGGGGGACGACGCCGAAGGCGTCTAGGGGCTGTCATCCTCAAACGGCCACCAACGGAAAGCTCGCGATCAGCGAGGTCTGACCCGGCTGCGAGATCAGCGCGAAGTGGCCGCCATTGCGCTCGACGCGCTCGCGCATGTTGGTCAGGCCGATGCCGCGGTCCTTGCTGAGCTCGATGTTCTTCACGTCGAAGCCGACCCCGTCATCGGTGATGCACAACACCAGCTTGTCGTCGCGGTCGTCGAGGCGGATGTCGATGTGCTTGGCCTGCGCGTGCCGCTCGACGTTGCGCAGCGCCTCCTGTGCGACCCGGAACAGGCTCACCGCGTGCATCTCCGGCAGCCGTTCTTCATGCACCTGCGGCGACACGCTCACCGTCAGCCCGCTGCGCCGCGCCAGTTCGTTGCCGATGTGCTCGAGCGCGGCCGGCAGGCCCAGGTCGTCGAGCAGCGCCGGCCGCAGATCGTGCGAGATGCGGCGCACCTCGGTGATGGCCTTGGACAGCGCGCTGATCTCCTTGTCGATCGCGGTCACCGGCTGATCGCCGGGATGGGCCAGGCGGTGACCGACGAGCTCGAACTGGTACTTGATCGACACCAGCAACTGGCAGATGTGGTCGTGCAGCTCTCTCGAGACGCGCGCGCGCTCCTCCTCCTGCGAACTGACGACACGGTGGGCCAGCGCCTTGAGCTTGCGGTCGGCCTGACGCTGTTCGCTGATGTTCAGGGCCAGGCCGCCCGCAAAGACCGCAAGCGCGGCGACCATCGCGACGGTCGCGAGCCCGAGCAGGGTCTGGCGGATGCTTTCCAGCAGGTTGCCGCGCAGCCGCGCCGCGGCGGCGTCGACATCGTCGAGGTAGATGCCGGTGCCGAGCATCCAGCCCCAGCGCGGCAGTGCGACCGAATAGCCGAGCTTGCGTTCGATCTTGCCGGTCGAGGGCTTGGGCCACAGATAACGTTGAAAGCCGCCGCCCTCGTTGGCGCGCGCGATCAACTCGCGGATCACGAAGGTGCCGTCGCTGTCGTGCATGTTCCAGAGGTTGGTGCCGACCAGCTCCGGCTGGCGCGGGTGCACGAGGTTCAGGCCGTCATTGGCATACACGTAGAAGTAGCCATCGTCGCCGAAGGTCATGTTGCTGAGGATCGCCTTGGCCTGCTCCTTGGCCGCCTCGTCGTCACGGCCGGCGCCGTACAGGTGGTCGATCGATGTGAGTGCGAGCGCGATGTAGCTGCGCAGCTCGTCGCGCTTGGTGTTGAGCAGCACGTCTTCGAGCAGCTGCGCCTGCTGGCGCTCCAGCCGCTGCGTCTCGACCACGAGCAAGCCGCCGATCAACGCGATGGCGAGCAGCAGCGGCGCCACCGCCAGCAGCAGGATCTTGGCCTTGAGCTTCATGAACGCGATTGTGCCGTCGCGCCAGCTCGTGATCTTTCGCACACGGCCCGGCGCGCGTCGCGGCCACGCAGAGACAGGCCGATGCCGTGTTTTCCCCTATGCAGAACTACGCAGCCGGACCACGCAGTGATGCGCATGGCTGAACACGATTGGACACAGATAATCGTCCAGCGCCGACTTGCGGCCCCGACCCCACATCAACAGTTGGAGACTCACGAATGATTCGATTCTCGAAGATTGCCACCGCCGCTGCCCTCGTCGCCGCTTTCGGTGCGACCAGCACCCTGGCGCTGGCTGCCGACCCGATCAAGATCGGCGTGGCGGGCCCGTTCACCGGCGGCTCGTCGTCGATGGGCGTGAGCATGCGCGACGGCGTGCGCCTCGCGATCGACGAGATCAATAAGAGCGGCGGCGTGCTCGGCCGCCAGCTCGTCGCCGTCGAACGCGACGACGAAGCCAAGAACGAGCGCGGCGTGCAGATCGCCCAGGAGCTGATCAACAAGGAGAAGGTCAGCGCAACCGTCGGCTACATCAACACCGGCGTGGCGCTGGCCTCGCAGCGCTTCTTCCAGGAAGCCAAGATCCCGGTGATGAACAACGTCGCCACCGGCTCGGTCATCACGCACCAGTTCGACAAGGAACCCGAGAACTACGTCTTCCGCAACGCCGCGCACGACAGCATCCAGGCACCGATGATCGTCGAGGAGGCCATCACGCGCCGCCACTTCAAGAAGGTCGCGATCCTGGCCGATTCGACCAACTACGGCCAACTGGGCCGCCAGGATCTCGAGACCGCGCTGAAGGCCAAGGGCGTCACACCGGTCGCGGTCGAGAAGTTCAACATCAAGGACGTCGACATGACGGCCCAGCTGCTGAAGGCCAAGGAAGCCGGCGCCGAAGCCGTGCTGACCTACGGCATCGGCCCGGAGCTGGCGCAGATCGCCAACGGCATGACCAAGCTCGGCTGGAAGGTGCCGCTGATCGGCAGCTGGACGCTCTCGATGGCCAACTACATCGACAACGCCGGCCCCGGCGGCGAAGGCGCGCGGATGCCGCAGACCTTCATCCAGGAGCCGACCAACCCGAAGCGCCAGTCCTTCATCATCAGCTACCTGAAGACCTTCAACCCGAAGAACGCGCGCATGGACTCGCCGGTTTCGGCCGCACAGGGCTACGACTCGGTCTACCTGCTCGCCGCCGCGATCAAGCAGGCCGGCAGCACCGACGGCCCGAAGATCAAGGCCGCGCTCGAGGACCTGAAGACCCCGGTCGAAGGCGTGGTCACGACCTACAACAAGCCGTTCTCGAAGACCGATCATGACGCCATCACCGCGAACATCCCGGTGTTCGGCGAGGTCAAGGGCGGCAAGGTCGTCTACGCCTACCCGGATGACCAGAAGAAGGCTTCCGTGGTCCAGGTGAAGAAGTAACCCGCCACCGAGCCTGCGCCGCCCCGGGAGAACCTGCCCGCGGCGGCGTCTTCTTGTGTTCTTGCAGGAACCACCATGCAAATCCTGACCCAACTCGTGTTCAGCGGCATCGCGCTGGGCATGATCTACGCCGTCATCGCGTTCGGCTACCAGCTCACCTTCGCCACGTCCGACACGCTGAACTTCGGCCAGGGCGATGCCCTGATGCTGGGCGCGCTGGTCGGCCTGACGCTGGTCGGCCTGGGGTTGAACTACTGGCTGATGATTCCGATCGTGTGCCTGTTCGGCATCGTGCAAGGTGCGGTCGTCGAGCGCATCGGCGTGCGCCCGGCGATCAAGATCAAGTCGGAGTTCGGCTGGATCATGTCGACGATCGCGCTCGGCATCATCTTCAAGAACGTCGCCGAGAACGTCTGGGGCCGCGACGACCTGAAGTTCCCGTCGCCGCTGCCGGAGTCGCCGCTGAAGTTCCTCGGCGCCAACGTGCTGCCAATGGAGATCCTGGTCGTCGTCGGCGCGGTGCTGATGATGCTCGCGGTCGAGTTCTTCAACCGCAAGACGATCTACGGCAAGGCCGTCGTCGCGACCTTCAACGACCGCGACGCCGCCAAGCTGATGGGCATCAACACCGGCCTGGTGATCACGTTCTCGTACGCGCTGTCGTCGCTGACCGCCGCGTTCGCCGGCGTGCTGATCGCGCCGCTGACGCTGACCGGCGCGACGATGGGCGCGGTGCTCGGCCTGAAGGCCTTCGCGGTCGCCATCATCGGCGGCCTGACCAGCGGCCTGGGCATCGTGGTGGGCGGCATCATCCTCGGCGTCGCCGAGACGACGACCGGCTTCTACCTGAGCACCGGCTACAAGGACGTTCCTGGCCTCGTGCTGCTGCTGATCGTGCTCGCGGTGCGCCCGCAAGGCATCTTCGGCAAGAGCGTCATCAAGAAAGTCTGATCGATGAAACGCTCCCACCTCCTGCTCGCCGTCGTCGGCGTCATCGCGCTGCTGCTGTTCCCGCTGGGCGTCGGCAACCCGTACTACATCCACCTGCTCGAGACCATCATGATCTACGCGATCGTGCTGTTCGGGCTCGACATCGTGGTCGGCTATACCGGCCAGGTCTCGCTCGGCCATGCCGGGCTGTTCGGCATCGGCGCCTACACCGCCGGCGTGATGGTCATGAAGCTCGGCACGCCGCTGCTCGTGACCTTGATCGCCTCGGTCGGCGTCACCGCGCTGTTCGGCGCGATCCTGGCGCTGCCGGCCTTGCGCGTCTCGGGGCCTTATCTGGCGATGGTGACGCTCGCGTTCGGCACGATCATCCAGATCCTGATCAACGAGATGACCTTCCTGACCGAAGGTCCGATGGGCATCAAGCTGACCAAGCCCTCGCTGTTCGGCTTGAAGCTCGACGAGCGAGAGTTCTTCTGGGTCGTCGCAGTGCTGATGGTGCTGGCGCTGATCGTCGTCCACCGCGTGCTGCGCTCGCACCTCGGCCGCGCGTTCGAGGCGCTGCGCGGCAGCCCGGTCGCGTCCGACTGCATGGGCGTCTCGGTGTACCGCTACAAGGTCTACGCGTTCGTGATCAGCGCCGGCTTCGCCGGGCTGGCCGGTGCGCTGTATGCGTTCTCGGAGCAGTACATCTCGCCGAACTCGTACAACTTCGAGCTGACGGTGCTGTTCCTGCTGGCGGTGATCATGGGCGGCCGCAAGAGCCGGATCGGCTCGATGGTCGGCGCCACCATCATCGTGCTGCTGCCCAAGCTGCTCGACGACATCGAGATGTTCCGCTATGTCTCGGTGGCGCTCGCGGTGCTGGTGGTCGCAACGACCGTGTTCGGCATCCAGAAGGGCCGCGTGACGCCGAAGCAAATGGCGATCCCGGTCGTCGGCAGCATCGCGCTCGCGGGCCTGTCGTTCTGGCTGCAGACGATGACCGACTGGCGCCTGTCGATCTTCGGCGTGATCATGCTGTTCGTCGTCTACTACCTGCAGGACGGCATCGTCGGTTTCGTGCGCAGCGCGCTGAACCTGGCCAAACCCAAGGCCGAAGCGCAGATCAAGGGGGCCGCACTGACCGGCGCCGATGCCGTGTCCACGAGTGCAGCCAAGGGCTCCGATGAGATCCTTGCAGCCTCCGGCGTGCTGATGCAGTTCGGCGGCCTGAAGGCGCTGAACGATGTCTCGCTGAGCATCAAGCGCGGCACCATCCACGGCCTGATCGGGCCGAACGGCTCGGGCAAGAGCACGATGATGAACGTGCTCACCGGCATCTATGTGCCGACCGCCGGCACGATTGCGTTCGAAGGCCGTTCGGTGGTCGGCCGCACCTCGTCCGACATCGCGCTGTCGGGCATCGCGCGCACCTTCCAGAACGTGCAGCTGTTCGGCGAGATGACGGCGCTGCAGAACGTGCAGGTCGGCCTGCACCACACCTTCGACAGCAACCTGTTCGACGTCTCGGTGCACACGCCGCGCTATCGGCGCGAAAGCCAGGCCGCGACCGAGCGCGCGCTCGGCCTGCTGCAGTTCGTCGGCCTCGCCGACTTCGCCTACGAGGAAGCTCGCAACCTGCCCTACGGCAAGCAGCGTCTGCTCGAGATCGCACGCGCGCTCGCACTCGACCCGCAGCTGCTGCTGCTCGACGAACCCGCCGCCGGCCTGACCGCGCCGGACATCAAGGAGCTGATCAGCTTCATCCGCAAGATCCGCGACCACGGCATCACGGTGATCCTGATCGAGCACCACATGGACGTCGTGATGAGCATGTGCGACACGGTCTCGGTGCTCGACTTCGGTCAGAAGATCGCCGAAGGCGGACCGGCCGCGGTGCAGACCGACGAGAAGGTGATCGAGGCCTACCTCGGTGGCCAGGCGGCCTAAGGAAAACAGATCATGCTGACCATCAACAACCTGTACGCGGGCTACGGCAAGGTGCAAGTCCTGCACGGCATCTCGATCGAGGTGCCCAAGGGCAAGGTCGTCACCCTGATCGGCTCCAACGGCGCCGGCAAGACGACGACGATGCGCGCGATCTCCGGGATGATCG
>Ga0307517_10004125_pt1 | contig 22421 bp, 10 predicted proteins | sample 23_EM_MG_FD_194515 | JGI IMG/M metagenome (GOLD analysis project Ga0307517, IMG submission 194515) | Populus trichocarpa ectomycorrhiza microbial communities from riparian zone in the Pacific Northwest, United States - 23_EM | ecosystem: Host-associated > Plants > Roots > Unclassified | place... | reverse complement strand
CAGTGAACATTCAAGATTATTGTAGAAGAGGGGCAGTGGCTGGTGGTAAAAACTTGAGTGCCAAACTTGCCCTGTGGAAAATGCTTTTCATAAAAGTGTAGAGAGAAAACGCGTTTCCAGTAGAAAACTACAAATGTGGAAAGTCCAAAGATGATTTTTAAACTTAATCCCTATCAACCTACTGACCCACCGACAACAAAATTTGAACCTTGCGCGCGATTGCAAAGTTAATCCCTATTAACACTGCTCTGGTGTTGATTTTTTCCAGCAAAATACTTCATATGATAAAAATCCTTACTAATCATTACGTGTATTGAAAACATTAAAATTTTAATTATTAAATATATTATCTTTCCTTCAAAAATTATACATGTCAAATTAAAAAGACTTGACCTCATATAAGAGTACTTTTTTTTTTGTATATGATAGTGCAAAATATATGTCAATACTAAGATATAAAAAACATTATTTCAAATTAGAAAAAAGACTAAAATAGTAATACAATTCCTAAAAAAATAAGTTAATACTGTTTTTCTAATAAATGCATATGACAATGACTATAAATATATATATAAATGTGAACATAAATGCATATGGTAATGACTGTAAATATATAAAAGTTAAAATGACCTACTCGTTTACTGATGACACGAGCTGACAATTTACTGATGACACAGAAGAAAACTCAATGACATCCACGTTTTCCTACCACCATATAATCTAGAGGTCGCGCAACCATTAGGGTAGACAAGGCAGGAGACTTAGAGAGAGAGAGGGGAGCTGCAATCTATAGGAAAGAGGGTCGCTGCTTGGGACCATATCTCTACAGAGAGTGTCCACTGATCGATCTCCCTCAGGTCAGCACTATCTAGTTTTGTTCTTTGAAAATTTACGAACGATGTTTTGGATTTGGTTTAAGCTCTTCAGACATTACAAGGTTTAATATATGTATAAGCATTCTATCCATAGAGTTTACCTTTTCCCTATAAAGGGGCATGGTGTGTGTAGTTCCATTTTTGTTTTTCATTTTTTTTAAAAGAACTAAACTAGGCCCGGTCTGGTTTTTTAATACAATTTAAGCAATTGAATATATAGGAAGATTGTAAACGAGTCAGAAGAAGACAAGTAGAGGGGGGGAAAAAGTCATTCCTGGTTTGCTATATATATACCTTCCATTCATTCCTGGTTTGTTTCACCGAATTCGCAGGCTGGAAAAGGATAAATTTATTGCAAGTGCTTCAAACGTGGAAAACGATATTGAACTGGCCAAGAGCATTAAACATGGAACCATTTGGATTAGATGAGGCCAGAGACTTAGAGGGGGAAAAAAAAGTCAAGTGGATGGAGAAAAGTCAACTACGTAATAGGAACATAGATGCATATTGCTCATTAAAATTGATACCAGTTATATAAATAATTAGAAAAAAAACATATAAATTTTTTTAACAATGATTAAACTTATAATTCTTTATCAATTAGTTAGTTAATCTATCTGCACTTGTCACTAACAATAGAAAATCCCTATTGCAATAATTACAGAAAAGGAACAAAAGTTTTTTTAAAATATAATTGTTCATTGATTAAGAATTTGTATATAAGACATGATATATGAGATCTGACTTTTGATTTTAAATATCATAAGTTATTTTTCATCTTCTCTTTCTTTCTTTGTATTTTGAAAATGAAATATCTTCATCTTTGTATATAGCTGATTTTGACAAATTTTAAATAAGAATTTGTAAAAACAACATCTTCATAAGTTTTTTTTTTTTCAAACCATTATTTAATCTTCTCTTTCTTTCTTTAAAAAAAAACTAAAAAAAAAAATTGTACCACTCCTCGTAAAATACTATTTATCAGAATAGTGTTTTGTTTTTTTTTTAAATTACATCCTTCAATATTAGATTTATTGGGAGATTGAACTTTATAATTTTTATTAATTTACTTTTTATAAGGTTATCCCAGTTTTATGACCTAGACCGCGGGTTTAACAGATCGACTCGATTGAATCGAGTTTTTGTTTTTTTCTTGTTATTTATTTTTTTCAAATTCATCCCTCAACTTTGGGGTGATTGGGAATTAAGTTTCATTATTTATTTTGATTTGCTTTCTATAAGATTATCCATATCTCATGACTCAAGTCACAAGCTTGGCTTGTTAACCCGGGTTTACTCGAGTCATTTTTTATATTTTTTTAATCAGATTCTATTTCAATTTTATCTTTCAACACTAGATTGATTAAGAATTAAACTTCATAATTTATTTCAATTTACTTTATATTGAGTTATCTCGGTCTTATGACCCAAGTTGACTCGAGTCAAGTTTTTCTGGTCTTTTTTTAAATGATTTTTTAATTTTATTATTCAACACTAAATTTATTGGAAATTGAGTTTCATTATTTGTACTTTTGATTTATTTTTTATAGGGTTACTATGGTCTCATGATCTGGCAAGTGGACTGACAAGTTAATTTAGATTGATCTGAATCAATTTAATAGGTTTTTATCTTAGTATTTATAAAAACAATTATGATCTTGAATATTTATTATGAGGCAAACTATATTTTTACTGGTTATTTGGGTTACCTTTTGAACTTCAAGTTGAATGGAACATGTCAAAATAATCCTTATATGGTTTAATTTAATTTTTTTTCTATAAGAAAAAATACTAGCAATGCCTAAATATTTTTTTCATACATTAAAAAAAAATTATCGGGCTAAAAATCTAGTTACACCTAATATTGGTCCCACCAAAATACATGTTTTTAAATTATGTAAATTTTAATTTAAAATTTATCAAATCCCATTACATAAATTTTACACACTTACTCCTATCATTAATACTTAATTCGATCATTTTTTTGCACCCTCAATACTTCATCATTTAATTTAGAATTCTTAAATTTACACACGACTTTATAATTAATGCTAATTTGTTCTGATAAATAAATTAATAATCTTCAAGTAATGCATCTAGAAGATGAAAATTAATAGATTGAGCTGAATCATCGACCCAAATAACATAACTTAATAGTTAATTAGGAGGATTTTATGCATAGTTTTAAATTATGTTATTTCTTGATCATGACAATTCAATGAGAAGGAAAATGGCTGGATTAAAAAAATTCAAAATTAAATATTTTGTATACTAACAAATTATATAAAAAATTTCACATAAATTGATTTGTTAAGTGATAACTACTGAAGCGATATATATATTGAGTGTACATGCGTTCCAAAAATATTAAATGATTGATTAAGAGTAATTATAATAGTTCATACATGAAATTTTCGTATGATTTCTGTATAGCATTGCTCTAAAAAATTTACATGGACAATTTTCGTACACACACACCTTCTATTCATTCTTGGTTTGTTTTATCAAAAAACTATCTCAACCTAATAGCTTAAACTGTTAGGTGAGATCTCAAAATATGATTTATATTATTCTCTAAAACATCCCCTCAAGTGAAAGTTTTTTGGACTTGAAACTTGCACAGTTTCACATTACCTTTTGCTTGATTTTTTTTATCAAATAAACAGGAAAGATAAGATTCGAACTCGTGACCATTTGGTCATCAAAGCTCTGATACCATGTCAAAGAATCATCTCAACCCAATAACTTAAATTATTAGGTGAGATTCTAGGATATGATATATATTATTCTTTAACATGTTTCACCGAAAATGCAGACTGGAAAACGATAAATTTACTGCAAGAACTTCATCCTTGAAAAACAATGAACAAGTAAGTGGATCAGATAATGGAAGACGATAGGGAAAGTGTTCCAAACAAAGGAAAAGATATAGCAAGTACCTCATGTGTTTTAAACATCAAACCCAACACTGGGATGACTGATATTTTGACACAGCTGCAAAATAAGATGGGATCGTTGACCTCTCAACAGGACCGGGCTGAGTGGTGTTGTATCTACAGGGTGCCCAATTCGTTTCGAAAGGTAAGACCGAAAGCCTACACTCCAAAACTGATTTCAATAGGTCCTCTTCACCGCGGCGATGAAAGACTAAAGGATATGGAAGAGCAAAAATTGAGATATTTCAAAGGGTTTTCTGAACGGGATGGGATATATAAGAAGAAAATCGAGGATCTTTTGATCATCATTCAGGATAAAGAAGCGCGTATCCGAGCCAGTTATTCAGAGAACTTCAGCGAAATTACAAGCAGTGAGTTCATAGAGATGATTCTGTTGGATGCAGTCTTCATTATTGAGTTTTTGGAGGATTCAAATGATATTGAACATTATTCTGAAAGTGTTAAGCCCTGGATGATATTTGACATACGAGAAGACTTGATGCTACTTGAAAACCAACTACCTTTCTTCATTATTAAGGAAATATATGAGAAGGGCTTTCGCAAACAGGCAACATGCTTTCCTTTTCTTGATCTTGCTAACGTTTATTTGGGAAAGTACACGTGTTCACAAGCGCTGCAAAACACCGGCCGGGATGTAGAGGGAAGCAGGCATTTCACTGATTTACTAAGGAATTTTATGTTGAAGGGAGCCATTCAGCCACGTTGTAATTTTAATCCTATCAAGCTGAAATATAATGCCGTCATGCTTCGCGAGGCAGGGGTGAAGTTTCAGGTAACCGAAGACAAATGTTTGGTCAACATAACATTTGAGGAAGGAGTGTTGAAAATACCACGCTTGGAAGTTGATTACTGCTTCGAACGTCTTGTACGAAATATCATGGCCTTGGAGCAGTGCTGCTACCCGTTTAAAGCTTACGTATGCAGTTACATTAAGTTTATGGACCATCTTATCGACAGTGCAGAAGACGTGGCTTTGCTAGCTGAAAATGGAATTATTCTCAACTGGCTAGGTGACGATGCCGCAGTTTCAAATATGATTAATAAGCTTTGCGAAACAATCACCGGCACTTATACGTTTTATGATGATATCTGCGGAAAGATGAATGCCCACTATAAGAACCGCTGGAACCATAGAAAGGCAACCTTGAAACTTGTATATTTCCCCAATGTTTGGAGAGGTACGGCAACTGTTGCAGCAGCTATCCTGCTGATCCTCACTTTGATACAGACTATCACTTCCGTAAAATCGGTATTCTAGGATTTTATCTCGTTTAGTTTCATTATTCCTACGTATGATTGATGTAATTGTTATTTTCCTTTGAAGATTGTTTTTAAACTCTGGGTATATGTATTTCTGAACTAATAATGTTGTTGCAAATTCTTGTTGTTGTATTGTGTTAGAGAATAATATAGATCATATCTTGGGATCTCACCTAACAGTTTAAGCTTTTAGGTTGAGATGGTTCTCTGACATGGTATCAGAGCCTTAATGACCAAGCGGTCACGAGTTCGAATCTCACCATTTCCATTTATTTGATAAAAATTAAGCACAAGGTAATGTGGGTCTGTGTAAGTTTCAAGTCCAAATGGCTTTTACTTAAGAGGATGTGTTAAAAAATAATATAAATCATATCCTGAGATCTTATCTGACAGCTTAAACTTAAATGAAGCTAAAGAGTTAGTGCATGATCTCAATTTCAATATCCCCAGCTTACCTAACAACGAATTTGACAAAAACCTGAAAATCAAAGAAATGAACAACGACAGATAAGAGGCAGGAAGTGATCACAGGAGGAAGAAGAAGAACCAAATCTTTATTGTCTCGCGGCGGGCCTCTATTCTACATATATCCTCACCTCGTGCCAATAAATTTGCATACTGATCATAGAAAGTAGAAAAAGAAAATAGTCCAAACCTTTCTTCCTCTTCTTGTCTTCATATTTCATCACATATTCCAGTAGTTTCACTTGTAACTCAACCATTTAATTCTGTTATATGAAATCTTCCTTCGGGCACAAGGCCATACGAGCAGTGAAGTTAACAAGCAACATGTTCTTCTCTTTCCTTTCATGGCTCATGGCCACAGGATGCCTCTATTGGACATGGCCAAGCTATTTGATTCTCGAGGCCCAAAGACTACCAAAGCCACCAACCCTCTTAATGTGCTTCTTCTCTGCATACCAGTCCACAGATACAAAAAAAAAAAAAAAAAGGTTTTGAAATACTTGGAACTTGTTAGTTAATATGTTTTGTAGTGAATTGGTTGATAATATATGACATTAATTTTATTTATATAAATATATTTAATTTATTAATAAAAATTTATTTATTTTTAATAATTATTAGTTATTTTATTAATAAATCTAATATTTAATTAATGAATCTAGAGTAAAGATAAAAAATTTTGGATAAAAATATTTTGCAAAAGAAATTATAATGTTGTTATAATTATAGGATTTTTATTACATCAAATAATTGTTTCTAAATGTTCTTGGTCAATACTTTATTAAAAATGGATGTTAATTAGAGTTGTTGAGATTCATACATATTATGTTTTTTTTTTATGAAATAAAGCAATTATTCTCATAAACTGAGATATGAGAGTTACATAGAACTAATATGTAGGTGTTTGTCGAATGACTTGCATACTGAAATGACTCACATGAAAAATTCATATATAGATATCACTTATGTCCATGAAAAAGCTCACGTGACAGTTGTGTAAGTGATCCTTAGATTTAAGATCACTGAATTATCTTATATAAAGAGTGTTATGTTTTGATCATATTATATGTTGTCCTAATCAAGGGTAACAAATGGGTAAATATTGGGTATAACATGAACTATATGAATTCATCACCTTAGATGAATTATGAAAAATATTTCATCTGTTATCAAATAGTATTAATTGTAAATCATTGCGCAAGATGAAATAAAATTAAAAAAGAGTTTCAAATCATATTCAAATAATCAATAACTATGGTGTTGAGAACAAACATGATTTTATAAAGTAAACATGCTCAATGTTATAATGTTTAAATCAAAACACTGTTGATAAAGGGATAATAATTTCATTGAAAAACTATTAAATCAAACCACTTATGACTTTCCTAGTATTTGGAGAATCACGACAGGTTGTTAAACATTATACTTAATCTTCAAATATAAATCAATCAATTATTGAATTGATAATAAATTAATTTGTTTAATTTATTTAATCCTATTTTGTTTAGGATTATGATTTATATTTGGGCCAACTTATTAGGGAGCTTAATGGATCACATACATAAGAATCATTAATCAGAAATTAAAATAAGATGATTAATCAAGTGTGACTTGATTGTAAATAAGTTTTAGAAATTAAGGACTAGAGTGTAATTTATACATTGAATTACAATTATAGACCTAGAAAAATCAAGTAAGGACTTGATTGAATAAAATTTTAAAATTAGCCTAAAATAATAAATGTGATATTAATTAAAAGAAAAATTGATATTTTATAGCACTCTAAGGTGTAGCAATCTCTCCCCTAAAAGGATTTCGAAGATTTTTTATTGGTGGTTCATATGAATTACCATTAGAGACTGAACACATGGACGGCTTGTGATTTGCGACAACTTAGCCTTAAAGCAAATATTCAAAGCTGAAAAGAACAACTAATCTTCAAGTAATTTTCACAAAAACCTAACAAACTCTAAATTTGTTTAACAGGTTCTTAAGACTTCTAAAAAAAATTAAAATTTATAGTTTTTGTTATGTGTATGTGTTTCAAGAAATCCAACAGTGGTATTAAAGTCATCGTTAGACAATCAGGGTTATTGCTTGCATGTTTTAATTGTTATTGGAATTAATTTAGAATTAATTTTATATGCAAAAGTTATTTTTTCTAAAATTAATTTTTCACTCTTGATTTTATAAAAAAAAATTATTTATTGTTCCGACCAGGCCGGACTTTTTGAATGTGATCGAAATCTTCCATAAATTAAAAAAAAAGAAAAAAAAAAACTTTTCATGGCTTTCCATAGGCACTACTGCAAGCAGCACCTCCCCAGCAAAGACAATCCCTCATGCTATTGGCTGGTAACGGCAACCAACGCTGCCGCTAATAGTGGGCAGAGAGCCAACCACCAGTAGAAGACAAGAAGAAACGAGAGGGGCAGCATTATGATTCTGCCCATAGTGCCCTTTTAGGGGTTTTTGGGATATAATTATTACTATACCCTTGCCACTTATATTTAATTACAAAAGGATTTAGAGGTTTAATTTATGAATTTACCCCTACAATTTATTACTTATTACAATTTGATTTTTTGGATAGAATTATGATTCTTTCTCTTTATATATAAAATATTGATTTTATATTTTAAAATTAAAACCCTAGATTAAATTAATTATATAATTAATTTTTCTAATAGGATTAGGATTGAATAAAAATGTTTCATTAAAAAAATTTATATTTTATAATATTCTAATCGGATTAGGATTTAATTAAATTTTTTAATTAAAAAAATATTTTTTCTAAAATAAAATGAGATTTATTAAGTCATAAAATTTTATTTATTTGATCCTAAAATAGTTTAGGATGTTAATAAGAATTTTAATATGATTAAATTTCTTATTAGATTTTTTAAAAATATATATTTTTAAAAGACAATCTTTATTAAATAAAATTTATTATATTTGGGAAATTATCAAATTGAATTTAATTAAATATTTCTAAATGTTAGAAATATTATTTAAAAAATTACATATAAAGCCAATAATTAGAATCAAAGCATGCAATAATAAATGGACATTAAAGACCAATGCGATTGTGTTTTTATGATTGAATGGTTATAATAATAAATAGCACTTGTGTTTCCTGTTTTTTCTCTATTATTATTTTGGATTGTAAAATTTTTTCTCATATAATTCCCTTTGAATGTAACTCGAGGTTTCCTATACAATTATGTAAATGTTATATAATTTAGAAATATAAAAATTTATATTAGAAAATCTAATTTTTAATCTAAGAAGAAAGAATGGCGGAAAAAGATAAAATCATGGTGCTCACAAAAAACTTATCAAGATTTGCAACAGTTACCTAGATTTTGACCATCTAATTTCCTTTAATGCCCAGAGAAAATTTGTTTAGATATATCCATAACCATACAAATAGAATGTCATTCTAGGGGTTTATGTTTATATATAATTGTTATGTATGAATTTGTTTTTCATCACAAACATTTTTTTATGTGTTTGTGTATGGGACACTTTATCATGGATCCCTAACACAACACTTTTATATGGGTAATTTTATCTCGGATCCCACCAACAATATATCCAATAATAGTAACTAACATATAAGGAAATAACACATTAGTTCTTTAATGTTTTTTTTTCCTAGGGGAACCTTATAATCTCCTTTTACATAATCATGTCATATTTTACAATTGAAAAGCATATAGCAACTAACAACTAGGAATTGTTGGGATATGATACCCACTAACACAAATAGAAACAAATGACAACAAGATTTGTTATAATTTAAAATACACTTAAAAACTAAAAACATTATAACTACGATACATTTAAATACTTTATTTTTTATTGATCTAAAACTCATTTCCCAAAAGGTTATTACAATTTTATATATATATATATATAAAAAAAAACTAGATAAGGAAATAATATAAAGTGGGAAAATAAAAATAAAAAATAAATTAACTAATAAAAATATCTATTTTTTAAAAAAAACCTCCTACATAAACTTGCTATAAATATTATAATTGTTCTCCACACCATTGTCCACACCAGCTTCACCACCCCCACCCTCTCAGTCACTATCATCACCACTTTACTGCAACTATCCTATTTTTTTATATTGTTGCTTATCATTTGAACATTTTATATATTTTACGTAAAAATGACCCAAAATTCAACCACCCAAATAAAACTCACGCTCACCAAGTTCCCCGCCAAAGAAGCTGGTTTCCCTGGATGCCTAGAAAATCTTGATTTAGTCACTAATCTAGAAAGTAGCAGTACACTCTTTAGTGATAAATTAGGTAATTACTATTGAAATTAAAAATAAATGATGAGTTAACATAATAGTATAAAGTTTTTGATAAAAAAACATATTTTTAAATATTATAATTCAAAATCATGACATTAATTTAATAAGTTATATTTAATTTATATGGTGTTTCTAAGCCACTACATTAATTAAATTCCAGTGCACTTGTGGAAGTACACCCATTTGCTTTTCACTGGACTTGGAGCTACTTTGGCTAGCTCGTCAATTTCTCTTTGTGAGCAAGAATCAAGGGGGGTGGATTGAGGTAGCTAATCCATCAGAGCTGCATTCTGCAGCCTCCACGGTAGATGAGCTCGATCACAAAGTATATATGGGTTAGTATTGATTATCCAGCTCAACATAATAAAGGATATCCACACTTTTTTATTTAAGCATTCAAGAGTTTGTTCTACTAAAAGATTTTCCTGCTGCAGGAAGCAACAAGGTGGATCAAAGTTATTCTCTCTGGAAAGAATTGGAGAGGAACAATAGTGTGTTAGAAAATAATATAGATCATATTCTAGGATCTCATTTAATAGTTTAAGCTATTGGGTTGAGATAGTTATTTGACATGGTATTAAAGCCTTGATAACCAAGCAGTTACAAGTTCGAATATCACCATTCATATTTATTTGATAAAATTTAAACACAAGATAATATAAACATGTAATATAAACATGTGCAAGTTTCAAGAGAGAAGAACTTTCATTTAAAGGGGTGTATTAAAAAATAATATAAATCATATTTTAGGACCTCATTTAATAGTTTAAGCTATATATTGGATTGAAATGATTCTTTAAAATAGTGGCGGTAATACAAATGATGACAATTATGAAAATACATTTTATGATACGCTTCTGTCTTTAATTCGTTGGATGATCCCGTATCACAATTTCTGGAAACTGTCCCCGGATCTGAAAATGGATCAGCGAGGGATCGGATCGTGCAGAGATGTTTCTACCGGGCCTTGTGATTCATATGGTACTCCAACAAAGGTCCAGCGCGCTTGAGACAGAAAATTTTGGAAATTGGAAAAACAGACTAAGAAGAACAATGCTGAGAAGGAGACAAGACCAACATCCTAATGGAGGTGAAGAAAATGGGGTGAGAATACCAGAGCAAAGAACGGAAAGAGAAGACAAATAAAGGCAAGGTTTATCTGCCGAAGATAGAGGAGGCTTTGCTTATTATTTATTTACTAATTTATATTAAGTTATCATGTTTTCAAAGAAGAGTAAAATGTTTAATTGTTGTTTTTCTAAAGCACGAACAATTATAACAATATTTTGTCATGTAAAGATTAATTGTTCTCAGTTTGCTTTCGTCTGGAGTTGTAATTCTTTCTTAAACAGGATTTCTTCCTGTTTTGGTTGATTTTGATCAATGAAGTTTTTCATTCATAAAAAAAAGAAAAAGGAAAGAAGCTTGGCATATAGGGCCAGTACTCTCGCTTTGCAATAGAAATGATGAAGAAAAAGCTCAAAGAGCTCTTGCATAGAGCTGTGATGCTACTAGTAATTAACATGTTTTCAGTGTCTTGATATCATTACCTACAGACAAAACTTGTTATTGTTATTATTTCTAAACAATTTATGCATCAAATGTTGCAATATATTGTTTTTCCAAGTAATTTTTGCTATTAGGTTATAAACTAGATTCATTCAATAAATGGCCAAGCAAGCCAGTAAAAGGAGTTAGGCCCTGACCTCAAAGGTTATGATATTCCAACCTCCAAATCCTTTGCAACCAGTTCACAAAATATCCCAGTAAAAATAGATCATCAGAGGGACTGATATCAGCTAACATTTGCTTTGTCTGTACGAAGAGAGATTTGGCAAATGGTGGACCCAAGACCCAAGCAAAGAAGACGATAAAAGGGATGCCATGTTTGGAATCATTGAGTAAGAAGCAACCCCAGTTTCTTTGGATGATTGAACACATTGTATTTTCCCACTGCAGATCATTGAGGGAAAGTGTAAGTACAACTGAACCTGGTGTGTCAGTCTTTAGCATCAGTTTGATTTCCTTTTTGTATTTGTTCTTGTATCTATAGGATGACTTTCAACTCGTAGAGACTGTCTTGTGAAAAGCAATTCTTAAAGAATATCACAATAATAATTCAAACTAGAAAAAAACATAAGATTTAACGTGGTTCAATAACACTGTTATATTCATAATAATAAAGAGTTTTATTTTTCATTATATTAAAATAAAATTATATGGTATGTATTTATAATAGATTAAAAATTACCCAAAAAACCCTAGATATCTAAAGAGTATTAATAATTTTTTTTAATATTTTTTATTATATCACAGAGTCGTTGCCCCCACAACCCCAACCCATTAATAATCCTCTGAAACAAAACAAGAAATAAATTTCAAAGAGATAGATATCGTTGTTTCGCTTCGCTCATACGCTTTGTAAAACACAAACTACAACGGACTGTATTTCGGGTCATATCTATGATTGTAGTCCAGTGGATTTTACGAGTGATATGGGGAGACGATCTGCAATTCACCCATCTGTTCTTAAAATGTCTCATCCACCAAGAATACTATCCTGGATGGCAAATGGAATTGGTAGCGGTCTTGATGCTCTCTTCCTGTACAGATTGAATCACGGCTTGCTGAGCATCGGCGGACTCTGTACTCCTTTGCTGTAAAGTACATAATATGTGCTCAGAGAATGATGATCTTGCTCCTTGTCTAGACATTTGCAATCTCGGAGTTTTTGCATTCATTTTACTCTTTCCCGCCCCTTATCTTGGAGTTTTTGCTCTTTTTGTAAATTATTTCCTAGCTCAAAAAGGATTCTACTTGCTTGAAAATAATACTATTCAAATCAATTTAGAACTCAGAACTCCTCAAGTCAGAGACCAAGTTATTCGAGGTTGAGTTGTTGTCTCCAAGGCTATTTCTGTCACATATAAAGCCTCTTAAATCTCGACTCTTCTTCTCCTTTTCCTTATAGGAAACTCTCTTTGTCCAGTTGCCACAAGAAAACTGCCTCTGTTTTCCAACTTATAGTTTGCTGAAATTCCTTCTCTCACAAGGACTCCTTGCACAGACCTAGCAGCTGGAATTACTGCCGCTGCCGATTCTTGGTTGTTGTTCCTTTGCTGCTGATTTATGGTCTACCTGGATCTCATTAGTACCATACGAACATTTGCTTGGTCTGTTATCTATTGATTATTTCTTATGACTTTGAAATTTAATTATTGGTAGAGAATAATATAAATTATATTTTATGATCTCTTTTAATAATTTAAATTATTGGGTTGAGATGGTTCTTTGACAAAATATTAGAGTTTTGATAATCAAGTAATCACGAGTTTAAATCTCATCATCTCTATTTATTTGATAAAAATCATGCACAAGTTAATATAAGTTTGTGCAAGTTTCAAGCTCAAAAAGCTTTCATTTGAGAGAATATATTAGAAAATAATATAAATTATATTTTGAGACCTCATCTCACAGCTTAAACTTTTGGGTTGAATTGATTCATTCATAATTATAAAGGTTTGTAATTTTAACATTTCTTTGTTTCTCTTTCCTCTTTTCATTCTCTTGATTTTCTTAATAGACATGAGAGAGCCACGCTTCATACTGAGATTCCAATTAACAAAATTTGATTTTAGTATCAATGATTTTATCATAGAAAATGGAGTTCAATGATGGTGGTTCTATCTTGTAAACATGTAAAATAGATGGACTTATAGTTTTTAAATAGATTAGAAGATGTGTTTTAGAGTTAAAGATTTATTGAAATTTTTATGATGTTTTTAAAATATTTTTAGATAAAAATATATATTAAAACTTAGGATTTTAAGATACAAAAACCTTGACAATGAAAAACATTATAATTAACATTATATTACATGCTTATAGTATACTCTTAGACATAATTTTCAAATCTTACCTAAAAAAAGGTCTTGGACATTGGGTTACTAAGTTAATGCATGGGTTATCAAATTAATCCTCAATTAACTTAATATTGAAAGATAAAAGTGATAAAAAAAAATGACACTTAACTAAAATAAAAAGCCTAAGTGAACTCGAGTCAACCAAGTAAACTCGACTCAACCAAGTAAATTTGTGATGCAAGTCATGCATGTTATTAGATTCAATATTTTTTTTAACAGAGATTATTTTTCATTTAATTACACGACGATAAAATGCATGACAATTTTTTTGTATAAAATGTTTTTTTAAATAGAAAAACAATATGTTAGACACGTGTGGTTGAGATATCATAAGCAGATCATTGATAAAAAAAAAAAGATGAAATTGATTTTTCTTAGTTTTGAGCTTAACAAAAAAAGAGATCATTGATAACAAAGAAAGAAATTATATTTTTAAAATCGAGGGACAAAATAAATTATTAAACAAAAAAATAATAATAATAACTTGAATGCTACGAATGAACTATTAAACCTACAACTTGATTCATGAACTCAATTGGATTCAATGATTTCTTTTATCGATTTTTTTTACCCAAACATAAAACAACTAAACTTTTTTTTAAAAAAAAAAGAGTCGAGGCACATTGGACCTAAAAAACCAGCCCAAGCATGTGGGCCTTCAAACCTAGCCCACGCTCCTAGGCCTCGCTCTTTTTTTAATTTCTTAATGGGATGGATTTTTTGAAATATTATAATGAATCCATGTAAATAGATACACAACATACTAATATGAATAAAAGATAATTGGCAAGGCACCTTATCTCATATAAAAAGCTTTAAAATGTTAATATTTTATCTTTATCATAACTATTTCATTACATTACAACTCTTAAGATCAATTAGAGTATTTTTTATTGACCATTATATAAGGAGGTGATTCTTTTCTCTCTTTTTTTATTTATTTTCAAAATATTATATTTTTTTTAGGTTTGCTATAATGTCGAGTGTGATAAACGTTTTACATAAAAATAATTTCTTTATATATGAAAATATAAAATATATGTCAATACTAATATGTAAAAACAAGATCTTTAATTAGGAAAGAGATTAAAACATTAAAACAATTCTTAAAATACTTAATGTGTTAATTTCGTTTTTGTAAAAGCTTATTCATCAGAAAATTAATGCATTCTGTAAATATGTGAGTAGTGTCAAAATGCCAGATCACTCAAGAAAACACGTTCTCCTCCCACTAGTAAATGAAATAATGCCATGGGTCTGTTAGGACGTGGACTTAGGTGATCTGAATGTTTTACACAGTCGTTATTAATTTGAGGTTATGGGTTGTTAATTATTAAGTAATTTCAGTAATTATTCTGTTATTTAAGTTATGAGATTGAATAAAAAAAATATGCAGAATTGTATCCATATACAGAGTACCAATTAGCCCCTCAAAGTGACTATTTATTTATTCTCTACTAATTAGTATATCACAAGTAAAATTAATAACAACCGCCTAAAACTGTACTTGAAGTCGTGGCCTAGCGGTTGTGGTAGGGACTTGTTCCCTTTCTCTGCATCCGGGTTCGATCTTTTCTGTGCATGCATGTTATCTCCGCGGTGCATTACTTGCCTACTGGGCTTGCAGGATGTTTAATAAATCTAGGGATTAGTCGTGGTGCGCGTAAGCTGACCCGGATACCCGGGTTATAAAAAAAAAAAAATAATAAATAACAACTGCCTAAAACATTCTAACATAACAACCCATGACAAATAATCTAGAGGTCGCGCAGCCATTCGGATAGATGAGGCAACTGACTTAAGAGGGAGGGAAAAAAAAAGTCAAGTGGACGAAGAAAAGTCAACTACGAACATAGATGCATTCATTCAAATTGATACCAGTTATATAAATAATAAATAAAAACATATAATTTTTTTTAACAATGATTAAAGTTATAATTTTCTATATCAATTTGTTAGTTTGTCACAAACAATAGGAAAACCTGTTGCAATAATTAAAAAAAAAAACAGGAACAAAAGTTTTTTTTAAAATAGAATTGTTCATTGACTAAGAATTTGTAAGACATGACTTATGATATCTGACTTTTGATTTTAAAAAATAATTCATATGTTATTTTTCATTAATAATTTTTTCACAATAATAAGTAAAAAGAAATTTAAGTTAGAAATATGTGATTCCAATCATTAAAACAAATATAGTATAAATAGAATCCATCTAGCAAGTTAAAAATTCTAACTTTTGATTAAATAAATTTTTTTTTCTCAATTTTATAACAAATCTTTAAGTTATTTTATTTTTATTTAAGGGTATTAAATCAAAATAGCACAAAATATTTTGATTTATAAAAATACCTTTAATTAAGGTGTACTAATCGTTACATGTATTAAAAATACTTTAATGATAACTATAATATTTATTGTCTTATCTTAGGAAATTCTACATGATAAAAATAAAATAAAAAATCTTAATTTCACACTAACATAGTTGCATATATGAATTCTTGAATAAAAATGAAAATAAATGCTGTAAATAAATAAATGTACTAGTGGATCCTTTTTTTTAAAGAGAAAAAAAAAACAAGTAGATGGAAAAAGTCAACTAATTAATATGAACATATGGAGGCACATTACACATCAAGATTGGTACAAGTTACATGAATTGAAAAATAAAAATAACATATAAAAATTATACCAAACAGAATGGAATATATATGCCTGTATTGTTATGATTTGTTAATCACCCGTCCTTGCTTATATATATTGGGCTCAACGATGCAGGTTGACAAGAGCAAGAGACTTCAAGAAAGAGAGAGAGGCTGCAATATACAGGAAAGGGGCTCGCTGCCTGGGACTATATACACAGAGATACGGCCGGCTGATCTCCCTCAGGTCAGCACTAACTTGTTTTGTTTCTTTGAAATGTTTACTTACCTTCTTTGGGATTTGGCTCATTATAAGTAAAGGAAAATAAATAAATTGAATAACATAACTTCTAAGTTAATCAGAAGGATTTCATGCATAGTTTTAACCTATGTTCCTTCTTGATCATGACTTAATTATTCGTGGAGAAGGAGAAAATACGGTATTTTAAAAAAAATGGAAATTAAATACTATGCATATAAACAAATTATATTAAATTTTCACATATATTGATGTGCTAAGCAATAACCACTGAAGCGATTGAGTGTACAGACGTTCTAAGAATATTAATTGAATGATCAGAAATAAAAAGAGTAGTCAGAACAATTCGTATGATTTTCTTCTAGAATTGCTCTAAAATTTAGGTATTTTTTTTCTAATTAGCATGGTTTTTTTTAAAAGAAATTAATTGAAAAAATAACAGTTTGAAAAAAAAATAGCGAATTCACATAATTTATACAAGTTGTAATTAGAAAATACGACATTCAACTAACTTACTATAAAAAAACGCAGCATTTCAAAAATATTATCAAAATGAGCTGCACTAATTTCTATAAGAAGAAAGAGAAAAGAAAAAAAAAGACTCCAAAAACACATTGAAGCTCCTATTACAATGTCACCAGTGCCATCAAAAAGCTCTCGACGAGAAGTATACAATGACATCAAGAAAAATCATAAACAGTGATTAGAATGAGTTGCACTTGTAGTCCAAAGATATTAGGTAACTCACTTGCTTTTGATGGCAAGTGTGATCCATTCCAGTCACCATTGGTGATCTTCATTAGTATCATTGGATTCGTCTCGTCAAGAGTTTTTTATGGTACTCGTGATGTCATAATCGAAGCTTCAATGTGCCTTCAAGATTTCTTTCTTTGTTTTTTTCTCTCTTTTCTTTCTCCTCTCTCTTCACAAATTATAATGAGGAGAGAGGAGGGTAGGGAGAGAAGTCAAGAAAGAAAGAAATAGACTCTCTAGAGGTACATTGAAGCTCCGATTATGACACATTTGGTATTATCATAAAGATTTTAACAAGACGAATCCAACGATACCAAGAATATCACCAACAATGATCAGAGTGAGTCACACTTGCCGCTAAAGGCAAGTGAGTCATCAGTCATCTTTAGGTGCCAAGTGTGGTCTACTCAGGATATCATTGATGACATTTTTTGGTGTAGTTGGATTTGTCGCATCAAAATTTTTCTAATAGTACTAGTAGTGTCGTAATCAAAGTTTTAATATGTCTCACAAGTCTCTTTGTTTCTTTCTTTTATTCTCTCTCCTCATTATAATTTGTGCAACTCATTAATTTCATGTTTTTTTATAAAAAAAATCTCACGTTTTTAAATAGCGACAAGGTTGAATGTTGCAGTTTCTAATCATGATATTTATAAATTGTGTTATTTCACCAGTTTTTTTTTCAAACTTTATTATTTTGCCTTTTTTTTAAATAGTGCTAATTTAAAAAAAAAATACTAAAACCTTACGTTGGAAAATATAGCCAAGTAGTTGTATGGAAAAAAAGAGTGACATAGATAAAAACAATATAAAAAAGACAATAGTCATAATCAACACATAATTCTTTTGATTATCATATAAAAATTCTAATTAGAAATTTTATTACCGGGTATTTTTCTTCAAGTAGTTCGTCTCTTTAAAAGATTTAAAACTCTTTATTTTTTTTAAATCATCCTAAACAAACTAGGAAATCCAAAATCAAAGTCAAAATTAATAAAAATATTAAACAAAGTAGGAAATCTAAAAATAAAAAAAAATTAACAAAACTAGCCTTATGTGTCTAATTTGTGGTCTTTTTTACCTTACCTAATTACAACTCGATCTCCTATTGAACTAAGTTCTTAGAATTTCATGATATTCCAATTATTTGCAACCGAATATAATGTTGCCGCAAAATCATAAATATAACGGGAAGAAAATAATTTTAAAATATTTTAAATTCATAATCGATTTCCAACTTCATATGTCAATTACATTCTCCCATTCAAAAGGTAGAAAATGAAAAAATAAAATGTTTTTTTTTTTAAAATGATGCGTTTTTAGGAGTACAAAATGGAAAAGTTTGGGAAGTGTGCCATTTTGTTCTTCTTTTAAAACCATTATTAATTCATCTCCTCTCTCTTTCTTTATAAAAAAAACTAAAATTTTTTGTTTTACTATTTTTATACTATTCATTAAAATAATATTTTGTTTTCTTTCTTTGTTTATTTTTTATAAAAAAAAATCTATATTTTTTTTAATATATCCTTCAATATTAGGTTTATTGGATATTAGACTATATAATTGTTTTCAATTTACTTTTGATAAGGTTAATTATCCAAGTTTTATGATCTAGACTATGGGTTTGACTAGTTGATTCGGTTGAGTCGAGTTTTTGTTTTTTTTTCTTAATATTTTTTTTTCAAATCCATCCTTCAACTTTGGATTAATTGGAAATTAAGTTTCGTGATTTGTTTTGATTTATTTATTATAAGATTATTCTTATCTCATAGCTTAGGTCACAGGTTTGGTTGATTAGCCCAGGTTTACTTGAGTTATTTTTTATATCTTTTTTTAACAGATCTTATTTCAATTTTATCTTTCAACACTAGGTTGATTGAGAATTAAACTTTATAATTTATTTGAATTTGCTTTCTATTGATTTATCTTGGTTTTATGATTTAGGTCGCAAGTTTGATATGATAACTCCGTTGCCTAAAGTCAAGTTTTTCTAATCCTTTTTTAAATTGATTTTTTTTTAATTTTATTATTCAATACTGAGTTTATTAGAAATTGAGCTTCATTATTTGTATTTATTTACTTTCAATAGAGTTATTATGGTCTCATAACATGGCATGTGGACTAATAGGTTAACTCAGGTTGATCCGAATAGATTTAATAGGTTTTCATCTCAGTATTTATAAAAAAATTCTCCTCTTGAATATTTATTATGAGTCAAATTATATTTTTAATGATTATTTGGGTTGCCTTTAGACCATCCAAGTTGAACAAGTCATATCAGATTAATCTTAACATGACTTAATTTGTTTTTTTTTTACCCGCAGCGTAGCGCGGGCTAAAAATCTAGTTACACCTAATATTGGTCCATCAAAATTCATGTTTTTAAATTATGTTAATTATAATTTTAATTTAAAATTTATCAAATCCCATTACATAAATTTTACATACTTACACCTATCATTAGAATTCTTAAATTTACACACGACTTTATACTGCTAATTTGTTCTGATAAATAAATTAATAGCCTTCTTGTAATGCATCTAGAAGATGAAAACTAATAGATTTAGCTGAATCATTATGTTCCTTCTTGATCATGACAATTCATCGAGAAGGAAAAATGGCAGGACTAAAAAATTTGAAAATTAAATATTTTGTATACTAACAAATTATATAAAAAATTTCATATAAATTGATGTGTTAAGTGATAACTACTGAAGCGATATATTGAGTGTACATGCGTTCCAAAAATATTAAATGATTGATTAAGAGAAATTACAATAGCATATAGCATTGCTCTAAAAAATTTACATGGACAATTATAGTCCTTTAGGTAAAATTTCGTATGGAAATAAAAATGTCTTAATTTTGTGAAATAAGATAGAAATTACAATATTAGTTAGGTAAAATATATCTTAAAATTGCCTTGTTATTACTCTCTCTCTCTCTCTCTCTCTCTCTCTCTCTCTCTCTCTACACACACACACACACACACACACACACACCCCTTCCATTCATTCTTGGTTTGTTTCACCGAACGTGCAGATATAGAAAGTACCTTAGGGAAGGAGTTCCAAACGAAGGAAAAGTACCTTAGGTGTTTCTTACATCAAACGCAACATGGAGATGACTAGAGATATTTTGGCACAGCTGCGAATTAAGATAGGATCGTTGACCTCTCAACAGGACGGGGATGAGTGTTGTATCTACAGGGTGCCCAATTCGTTTCGAAAGGTCAGACCGGAAGCCTACACTCCACAACTGATTTCAATAGGTCCTCTTCACCGTGGCGATGAAAGACTAAAGGACATGGAACAGCAAAAATTGAGATATTTCAAAGAGTTTGCTGAACGGGATGGGAAGGGTATGGAGGAAATCCAGTATCTTGTGATGAGCATTCAGGAGAAAGAAGAGAGGATCCGAGCCAGTTATTCAGAGAACTTCAGCGAAATTACAAGCAGTGATTTCATAGAGATGATCCTGTTGGATGCAGTCTTCATCATTGAGTTTTTGAAGGCTTCAAATGATGATGAATGTTGCTACCCAAAGTTTTCGGAAACAAACCACGACAAAAACAGCCATCAATACCGCGCGGGAATGTTGGACAATGGACATTCTAAAAGTATTAAGCCCTGGATGATATTTGACATACGAGAAGACTTGATGCTACTTGAAAACCAACTACCTTTCTTCATTATTAAGGAAATATATGACGAGGCCTGTCGCAAAGAACCAATAGGCATTCCTTTTCTTGATCTTGCTACCGTTTATTTTGGAAAGTACACGTTTTCACAAGGGGTGCAAAACACCGACCCGGATGTAGAGGGAAGCAGGCATTTCACTGATTTACTAAGGAATTTTATGTTGAAGGGATCCATTGAACGAGGTTATAGTTTTAATCCTATCAAGCTGAAATATAATGCCGTCATGCTTAGCGAGGCAGGGGTGAAGTTTCAGGTAACCGAAGACAAATGTTTGGTCAACATAAAATTTGAGGAAGGAGTGTTGAAAATACCACGCTTGGAAGTTGATTACTGCTTCGAACGTTTTGTACGAAATATCATGGCCTTGGAGCTGTGCTTCAAACCGTTTAAAGCTTACATATGCAATTACATTATGTTTATGGACCTTCTTATCGACAGTGCAGAAGACGTGGATTTGCTAGCTGAAAATGGAATTATTCTCAACTGGTTAGGTGACGATGCCGCACTTTCAAATATGATTAACAAGCTTTGCGAAACAATCACGGACACTTATACGTGCTATGATGATATCTGCAGAAAGATGAATGCCCACTATGAGAACCGCTGGAACCATAGAAAGGCAACCTTGAAACTTGTATATTTCCCCAATGTTTGGAGAGGTACGGCAACTGTTGCTGCAGCTATCCTGCTGATCCTCACTTTGATACAGGCTATAAGTTCCGCAAAATCATTAATGCCCACTATGAGAACCGCTGGAACCATAGAAAGGCAACCTTGAAACTTGTATATTTCCCCAATGTTTGGAGAGGTACGGCAACTGTTGCTGCAGCTATCCTGCTGATCCTCACTTTCATACAGGCTATAAGTTCCGCAAAATCATTATTCTAGGATTTTATCTTGCTTAGTTTTATTAATCCTACCTATGATTGATGTGATTGTTATTGTTAATTTCCTTAGAATATTGTTGTTAAACTCTGGGTATGTGTATTTCTGAACTAATAATGTTGTTGCAAATTCTTGTTGTGTTGTCTTAAAATTGAGTTTGTACTTGTTTCTTCTCAAAATTCTCTTCTTTTAAGATCACCTTCAGATTAAATGAAGCTGAAGAGTTAATGCATGATCTCAATTTCAATATCCCCAGTTTGTTGGTGGGAGGAACCACTGTTGGTGGCCTTGAAACACTCGGAGGGGATAAAACACACTGTTTTATTACAAGAAACAAATAGCTTACAAACACAAAAAGCTTAATACACGCC
>Ga0307517_10004124_pt1 | contig 22421 bp, 25 predicted proteins | sample 23_EM_MG_FD_194515 | JGI IMG/M metagenome (GOLD analysis project Ga0307517, IMG submission 194515) | Populus trichocarpa ectomycorrhiza microbial communities from riparian zone in the Pacific Northwest, United States - 23_EM | ecosystem: Host-associated > Plants > Roots > Unclassified | place... | reverse complement strand
GCATCTGCGTCATAACTGCTTGTGTGTTGCCGTCATGTCTGAAGCCTTAGTTGATTACCTCTTTCCTGTTCCGTCTCTTGCTCCGAGCAGATTGTCGCCTGGGCACTCACCAGGGGTCTCACCAGAATCGACGGAAACACTGCAGAATGTCCTAAAAGACAACCATGTCAAGTGGCACGTCTTTTTCAACGATCTGCGTTTTCACAAGTAAGGTTTTACTTAGAAATGTTTGAGGATCAGGGAATATATGAGTCTCTTTCAGTCATGCTTCCCATCGGGCAATTGCTGCTTGGGCACTCGGAGCTGATGCAGATACTATCTATAACGCTTACAAAAGGGATTGCGAGTACGAGAAACCGGCGATCAAGTCTCCTGAGCTTATATCGGCGGACAATTTCAATAAACATCTTGGGGATGACAAGTTTGGGTTTCTTTTTATCTCCCTTATATTTGCACTCATTTTCCCTTGCTAAGGTACTTCGATGCTTACATGCAATTTTTTGCCGGCCATGTGAAAAATCAAGGAATTGGACCAACAATCGAGGAGTTTGTATTTGCTCGAAAAGCTAATTTTGGTTCCTCTGGACAGCCAGAAATGTTAAACCGTTTCTTCGCTGGTGCCCTCCATCCTGCAATACATACCGGATATTCTGCCGAATTTTCTTTGCCTGGAATGCTTGTGGAAGGTATTTCCCTTTCTTTTGAGTCTCCCTGTACTTTCATGAATTGGACGGTAGGTTTAGCCCAAGTAGCCGTTCACCGTCCAGTTCCCGGACTCTTGGAGCCTCTGTTGCTTTTCGTGGATTCGCTCAGTGATAAGATGTCCGAAATTTCCTTGGGTTCGACCCCAAGCAAAGATGCCGCTCCTGTCGAGACGAGGGTCCTTCCCACCGCGACAGTTGACCAAACCGTGTCTGCGACCTCTAAAAAGGATGACCCACACGCTCTAACTATACTCGCTCGAATTTTACGCGATCCCAAATTTCATCCACCTCCTGCAAATAGGAATGATTCGGGCTATGATAAGACAATTAAAAAACATTCGAGCGCCATCGCTTTGTACGTCAACGCTTGGAATATCGATCCTGCTATTTTGGAAGACGGCGGATGGGAGAAAAAGGTAGAGGAAATTGTATGGACCGTTGTTGTGCTCTATGGGATAGCTGGCTGGACCCATGGAAAGAGCAAACCAGGAGGATTTCTTGCCGACTTCTTCTTGTGGGTATCGTCTCCTTCCGACTTGGTACATTCTAAGATGGCATACTTGCAGGATGCATCTCATTACGTCGTCCATATTCCTCCCATCTTTATGTGCTTTGATTTCTCCCGTTTCCCGTTCGCGTCTGCTGAAGACTTACCTTGCGGTTTCATGCATCTGGGCAGTCGCCCGTGGTCAGCCGATGCTCGACGTCGAAGGATTTGTCGATGCCACGAAAGACAGTGCTAACTTACCCGGCGGGAGAGGAAACCAGTGGGGTAAAATCCTTGAGGAGGCAAGAGTTCATCGTGATGAGCATGTGACGAAAGTTATTCGGTCCCTTTCTGGTTGGGCCGGCGTCTTTGGGACGAGGAGGGCAAGGTTGCCATTGAAAAAGAAACACGAAGATGAAAATTCAGGTCCGGGTTCTACACCTGTCGATACAGAAAATGAAGCCGACTACCTGCCTCCGACAGAACTTCTTGGCTCAGAGTACCTTGATGGTAGTTTATTCGTGAGGGTTGCAGTGTTGACCCTTCGAAGGACGGGCTGGGACTTTGGGAAGCAAGAAAAAGAGGAGGATGATGAGTGGGATTTCGATGGCTTCTTTTGAGCGTCATCCTGAAAAGCTGTTGTTTGATTGTATCAACATCCTTGTAATTGTGTATCATTCAATTTACGAATAGTCCGAGTCCGTGTGGAAATGTTTACTGCCTTTAAATTTGGTAGCTGTCAGCCGGGCCGTGATTAGCAGCTTTTGGGCTTGCAAACTGCCACCGACGATAACGATACTTACAAATACTGCCAGCCTGGGGCCTTTACGGCAATTTTCAGGTCATTGCATTTATCTATCATGCCTATATCACGAACAGGCACACTGCGTGCCAAGTCTCCGCGGTCCTCTGCCGCAACCACCCCCTCAAATGTTTCGACCCCAAAGTTTATGCCGCCTTCTCATTACGCAACCGCCGGAGGTTATACGCCACGACAAATTACGAATATGGATGGTTTCTCTCAAGGCGAGCATGTTCGGCCTTATGGGAAAGCTTCAGGGACGGCCAGCTACTCTGCGAAGGGATTCCGGAGCTCGACACCGAGTTTGCCTCATACACCTTCGGACTCCGAATCCTCTACTCTTTCGAACTTGGAGGACCATGTACCAGATTTAAATGAATTGTGTGCTATCAGAAATGGCTTTCCTGGACTGGAGGCTCAACTACTACCATCCCTGCGCGACACCGTTGATCGTATGACAGGAGGGTCATCACGATTATCACCCCATGCAACAGGATCTAGAACCGTGGAAAGATTGAGGACAAGGAAGGAGTCGGCTGGACCATGGCGTACTCCAACCATTGGGGTGAATGAGCGCCATGATTCCTTTGGTACGAATTCCAACTCGACCAGACAACGCTTCCACGATTCGGATACTACGAATAATACACCAAACTACAAATCAACACCGACAACGGAAACTTTATCTCGTCTGAAGACACCTACCAAGTCTGCTCTGAAGTCTTCCTTACGTTCACCAGCAGCAAAAACTTCCAGCGCAATCAGTGGTACTCCGGAGAGTTTTCATACCCCTTCACCTTTGAAATCAATGAAGTCACTTCTGACTAGGAAATGTTCTGGTAAGCTCCGCTCTCCATTCAGTGGTCACAAAACCACTGCGGATCCTCCCAAAAAGGTGGGTAAGGGTGTGCATCATCGTTCAATACTCAGTTCCTTTCAGGAAAATTCCCGGAGTCATAGCAATGAAATTTCGTCTTTGCAACAAGAGCGTGTCAGTTCAGACAAGCCGCCATCCAGACGCCAGACTTCTAAAAGTGACTATCAGTCCAACATACCACGCCTTCGAATTAGATTTCACGACAGTCCAAGCAATGATTTTTACGATGACGATTCCGACTTTGAACATCGCTTCGATGTTGAATCAAGAGACAAGCGGAAGCTGATCGTCACAAACGCCGAGGTTTTAGTATCGGCGTCCAGTTCTGAATGCAGCGCCGAGTTCAAGCATGAAGCAGCTCTGAACAGTAGGGCTGCTAAAGTGTCAAGAACAAAATACCACGATGTTAGCCGATTAGCTCCTGTTGGGTTGGGGCTCTCTTTGGCACCAGCAACACATGCACCATCTCATGTGTCTCCTATGTATAGAGACGAAGAAAGCAGACGGAGTATTAACCCTGGAAAAAACCTTCGATTTTCTTTACCTCCTTCAAATTCTGGGGAATCGACTTATTCTGACGACTTCGGGAATTACGGTAAATCCAATGCGAAAAGCCGTGGAAAAGAATTATCTGTCGCTGATGACGCTGATCTGGACTTCAACTACCGTCATCCGACACGATTCTCGGATCTACGACATCAACAGAACGGTACCGGCTATTCTCCGAAACCTTCCAGACGACAATCCCCGTCCCAATCCCCTGCCAGGATACCTGGTGAGGAAAATGAAACACAATTCGAACGCGAAGGCCATTCAGATCGACGACGTCGAAGCTCGAGTTGTGGTCCTTCGTTTAAACCACCGCCTCAGGGTGACACTCGCCTCACGTATGATGATCCTGTACCACGACCAAGGTCATCCTTTCAGCACCATGTCGCTCGAGAAGAATACGTACCCGATAGAGAATTCCCACAGAGTCTCAAGGAGTTAATTAAGCACCGTAACTCATCCAAACCTCCGATTCACCCAGACGATATTGAACAACGCGATCATCCAGAATCGACATCAAGGAAACGCCAATCAGCAGAAGAATTCGATAGGAAACGGGGCAGGAAAGAGGGGCTATCAAACAGCCCTCGAGGCCCAGCTAGCGATGCTGATCCTCGCTCTTACAATTATCCTTACGCCTGCGATGGCCAGGAACGCTGGGCTGATTCAAATTCGGACAATGAAAGCTTTCGTTCTGTGGCCACCCGTGAACGATTAGCTTTCGGAATCCCTCCTTCTGAATCGGACGAGGTATTCAGCAAGGATCTACTCGAAGCCGAACTCCCGCATGAAGATAGCGATATGTCATCGATTAATGAATCTATCTGGAACCATGCACAGGATGAGATGGACTTCAATGCAGATAGAATCCTGTGGAAATCAAGCGGCAGGAATACGGAAAAGGAGATGTCGAGAAATCGGGGGGTATGTTATGTTGATTCCATACCTATTGAACCTGATTCCAAGTTCCGTTTATTGAAGCATGTCCAAGATTCCACTCCCCGCCTGAAAATCACTTCTCCTACCCTAAGTTCCGAGTCGTTGACCCGTGAGGAACGCGAAGCGTCGTGCTCGACAAATCAAGTCAGTTTTAATACGACCGGGCCCAACATTAGGACAACACCATTATCCGCGGAAGAATACGGAGTCCATCATGACTCTGTTGAGGTTCCACACACCCGAGAAGGTGTGATCCAGGAGATCTTTGAGACTGAGGAAGACATGCTTCATCTATTAGGCGTCTGCATGCGTTTGTTTGTCGTTCCGCTCCGTGTCCAAAATAACCGCACCTGGATAACAGGAGTACCACCTACTGTTGCTCGCCTGTTTGACTGGTTTGACGATATTGTCCACGTTCACGAACAAATACATGGGGCACTTTGTTCGGCGAGAGATACCATGTCACCAGCGACAGACAGGGTGTCCGAGTCCTTGCGATGGTTTGTACTGAGAATAGAGGTGTACCAACCGTATTTGGTCAGGCTTGCCGATGCAAGAAGGGAAATTCAAGGAGCTCTTGACGAAAAAAATTGCGAACTTGGCCAGTTTATCCGTCTGCAAGAAATGGACCAGGAATGTCAAGGTTGGACGTTAGAGCGGTTACTGGTGTTGCCGGTCAACAGATTAGCAAGTTACCAAGATTTATTTGCTGTGAGTTGACACTTTTTTAAAAAAAATCATCAATTGTGTGATTGATCGCTGTTTTTAGCGGATGCTCGACCTGACGCCGAAAACACATCAAGACTACCTATCTACGCTTTCGCTTTCGCGCTCTACTGACATTGCTCTGAAAGTGATGACAGAGGTCAAGGCCAGAGAGGATGAGTATAATCTTTTAAAAGAGTTTTCTTCACGGATACAAGGTTTACCTACCCAGAATCATCTGGCGTCCCGCGACCGAAAACTTTTGCATTCTGGACCCGTTCAGCTTGTGATATCGAACCTCCATGAACTTCCTTGTGGGACTGGTACATCTCCTGCGGAATCAAAGCGGACCAGTCGATCCTCGAAGCTTCTGGATGCCATTGCAAAATCTCCCTATGATTGTGCGAAATCTGCTACGATCTCTGGCTCTTCTTGGATAACCACTGGCAATGGGGATGGATCCGCTATCTCCACCTCTTCCCCGTCTAAGGCGTCTTGGTTTTCCCGGCTGCCTCTGCGAAAGCGTTCTCGAGCCAAGTCACCTTTGCAAGCAGTGCCCATTACTGATGAAACTGCTCATGTCGCTCCCAGCATAGACCTTCGTACTCTGGATGTCCATGCCTTTGTCTTTAATGATCTTGTTCTATTAGTCCAGAAAAACCGTGGCAATGTCCCAGGACCTAGCTGGATTTTGTCGGAGGATGTTGGGATCTTTCGGCCGTTGTCTATAGCGCGGTTAAAGAGGCGTGGTGCCCAAGGTATTTTAAATCTCTATACGCCAATATTTTCGGCACAAGCTATGCTTACCAACCACCGCAGAGGGCATGATCCTTTCCCTGGAAGTGGCCACCGTCGACCCTCAGGGCCTTAACGACACCTTCAATTTTCGTTCTTCCTCTTGGAGAATTGTTGATCTCCTGCTGCCTCCCCCTCCTTCGCGTGGCATTTTGGATGACCAAGTGAATGCCAATTCTAATGTCAATGACCATTTTCAGCCTTGGCTAAACTCTCTGCGACAATGCTGCAAACACATATTGAGGAAGTTGACTTTTATAACTGACCCGGATCAAGAGGGAAGTTCCTTCCTTGGATCTGATCGACTCCTCGATACCCATTTGGTCGTTTCATCGTTGACGGCATCGGGTTTGCCTATTCCTCGAAGTCCATCTGGTAATCTCCCGGAGACATATTCTACTGGCGGGGATCGAGCGCCTGGGTCAAGCGATGAAAGAGAGGAACGTGGATGGTGGTCGTTGAGGTATCAACAGGTTTTTAGGGAGTTTCAGCGTAAGGATTCTGGGCTTCTAGACGAGGAAGAGGAAGAGGATCGACAATGTCTTTGACCACTTAAGTTTTGATTAGGAGAATTTTGTCCTTGGTTCAGCTTTGTTTATGTAAACTGACACGAAAATATCTCTCCCGACTTGGAAAAATGTACGGATGCTATGAAATTATTTACCGCCAAATGACTGGTCAAGTGCATTTTATGCGATTTACGTCGAACACGTTCTTGCATGACTAAACTTGTTCGCTATGTCGAACGGTTGCCTAACATGACTGTAGGTTACAGTGGAAATCCGAGTTGAATTGTATTTCCCATGTGTATTGAAACGGTACAAGTGAAACAGTCACTGATAGATAAAGTTATACCTGATCACGATTGTCAGCATCTCGGCTCAGAAAGAAAGGGAAATAAAATTGACCTCGATAGAAGATGAGGAATGGCCGACAGTTGAGGACCATATCTTGCAGCGTTGTCGTACAGCTCAAAAAGAGGGATGGCAAGGAGTTTCATATTTTTTGGGACAGCCAACACTTCTATAATAAGGCGAAGTGGTTGGGAATTGATCACTGGCATTCGGGAATGAGGAACATACTTTTTTCAGGCATCTGAACAACGAAGAGTTTTTTGCACTCTTTTGGCTTCGTAATATGCGCTGGGATGAATGGATACTAAATTTAAAGAAATGAAATCACTACAACGGATATATAACGGGAAAAAATACCATGAAAGTCTCAAAATTTGGCCTCCACCATTGCGCCAAACAATCTCCAATTTCCCATTCGTTGTTGATTCCATGGGTGACCTGATCAAATTGGGAACCTGGAGGAGGAGCCAGACGTTCATCCAACCGCCGCTTCAGGCCTTCTGTTTCATCCTCGCCAGGCTTGAGGTAGTCTCCTGGACTGGTTCATATGAAAAATAAAGGATTTAGCGAGGTTGCATAGAAGAAAAACGACATGTCAACAGCATCAACTTCCAGATGCCAATGTGTTAATGCGCAACACGGGAAGAGTAGGATCGACCCCAAGGGAGAATTCGATCCAAGTGGAGACACGGTTGAACTGCCGGTATGACAAGAGAATAGAAAAAGGACACACAGTTTGAAGAAAGCATTCGCAATCTGGAGCATCAATATATGCGGGTGACCATGGTCATGAACGACAAGGATTCCTTCTACGGTACGACGCATGCCAAAATCCTCATAGTTGTTCTGCAAGCGTTGTAAACGTGCAGAAACGCTCGGATCTTCCTCTGGCTGGGCTTCCTTCGTGCTATTGTTCCTGAGATCAGATTCGATGCTCAACAGCAGAGCTAGAGAAGGAAAGTTCCTGCCTGAAGGTAAAGTTTGATAGGGGGTACCTATAAGGGTGTTAGCAGTGTTCAAAGGGACGAGCGGTTGGCCGTACGGACAGTGCAATTGTATTGGACATTTATTTTACAACGAGCAGGTCAGACCAAAATTCAAAGGTGTCACTGTGTGTCACCTGTCACATATTGTAACAGACTCCGTCATGGATGAGTGGCTTCAACTCCAATTTCCAAATGCCAGCCCCATATTGAGCTGTGGATAGAGGAAATGTCAGGCTGGTCCTGAAAGCGGCAGTTGTCTTGTTTCAAAGGCCCTTATCGATTATCTACCAGGTGCTGTAAAATTTCCCATCTGCAGCCCTTATCTGGTTTCCAACATGGACTCGGAATGTTTTTCTGGGAAGCCGCAAAGCCAGCCACCGCAAAGTCCCACCGCCTATAATAATCCATCAGGTGTGGGCACTCCTGTGAATGACCTGCTGCTGCCGCCATCTTGGACAACCACAGCGACCGACAGTGCAACCTCTTTTCATTCTCTCGTCGGTTTCATGCAGCGTCGCATATCTGATTTAGTCGGAGCTACCCCCAGCACCGATAGTGGAGGTAGCGACGCAGGTTTCTACGACACGGTACTCCCCGATCAACAGATTCCGCAAAGTTCTTCTAGTCTCGTCAATGAGTTCCATAGGGCTGGGTGAGTTTTTTTGAACTTGTTGCCAATTTTTTTCTTCCTTCATTCCTTATTGAGTTATGCCATTACGTTCTGTATTCACTGGCAAGTGGTGTGACCACCCTTATCCTTCCTAATCCCGGGGCTACGGCGCTTCCAAAAACTCGCGATCGGCTGAGACAAAGCACCATGTCACAGCAAAGCCAATACATTCGCCATCTGACCTCATCCATGCGCCTTGTAAAGCATACTGCCTTTGAAACTCCACTTTTTCAATGTGCTTGACTACTTCTTCATTTCCACCTTGCATTTCATCAGTCTACTGCTGTGGTCACACCACCAATTGTCTCGGGCACCCTGGTTCCGTATTTCTACCTTCCCGATTGGTCTGGGCCTCTTTTTCGCGGCCTGCTTCTTGTTTTTGCCAAACATGCTCCGTTTACACACGCGATCGCCCCTTCTTTGCCGTCCTGTACATCCCCCGCAATTGCTACTTCCTTTTTCTCTTGATTCCGTCTGTTGATGCGTTATCATCTGATTGTCTCAATCCATCCCTCATAAAGACTAACTTCGCATCTCACACAGGCTCCTCCAACCAAGAACGTACAATGGGACTTCAATGAGCTCATTCTCATCCCCACCTCCTGTTCTTAATCACATTCGGCCCACGTCACCTTTAACCCGTCGTGATTTCCAACCAACGTCAGCGCAGTCCCCCCTCACAACCGCGGGCACACCTCAGCCACATACACCAATTTCAATTCGTGCCATGACGGTGGAGCTCTCCAACATGCCTTTCCCCGCGTCACTACCGTCTCCCTTTGCCACTGTCGATTCAAGTGGTCAGAACCCTCCCTCTGGCGTTCACCATAAACCCAATGGCTCTAAACCGTCTCGGTTGAGAGTCTACCCAGAACATGTTGTTCCCGCTGATCAAACGCCGCTTCCATCAGGTCCAGGAGGGTTTATCTTTCCTCGAGCATTCTACAGTCCCATTTCTGAAGCACACAAGTCATCTCCCGTAATCTCTTCATCTTTTGGGGTGTCCTCGCCTGAAAATGAATCGTTGAAGAGCAGCGCGACCTCAATGTCCATCACTAGCAGGAGTGGTACGGGCGACTCGAGTGCTCTGGACAATTCATCTTTGAGCATCCCCCCTTCGAGTCTATCGGTGACAGCCCCCTCTTCTTCTGAGAGCTGGGGAGGACGTGACGGGGCAAGAAGGAAAGAAAAACAGAAGGAGGAAGAAAGTAATCTTTCTGGTCTGAGCCTTTCGCGACCCGCTTCGCTTGTTGACGAGGAAGGTACCAACGACGGGGCTTCCTCGTCAAGGTCGTCCAGTGCAGATCCCGAGTCCCGAGACTACCCACACCAACAACTTTCCGGCGAATACCCTACATTCAATCCTGGACAAATGCAAATCATTCGACCACAAATTACGCGGCAGCCTCAGTTGCCTTCTCCGCACATTGTTGCCGATGAATGGAACTTGACTACGCCAACTGCAACACCAATGGGCACACCGCGGGCTTTCACCAGACCATTACCGACGTCACCAACAAATCCAAGCCCCCGATACTCAGGATTTGGTGATAGAGATGTTGAGAAGCAGAAAGAGGGTGACGAAGAGACTGGTCGACCACATGTTCACGGGCAGGGTCATATCAGATGGAGAAGTCCTTTGAGAGTGGAGCACAGGGGCGAGCGATATTCAAATATCAGATATGACGAACAAGTGGAGGGGCGATGGGAGAGTGATACGTCCAGCGAAACGACCCCTTTGCTCGGAAGCCAAACTTCATTGACATGCTACACGAGTTCAGCAGACCAAGTGAATGGTGCGGCAGGAGGCAACAGTCTATTGTCGAAGAAACACATATCATGGGGCTTTTCACCATCTTTTCCAAGCAGGCTACGAGCCTCTACCATGGATGTCAAGGCAATTTTCAAGAAGGAGCTCACCCAGCTACCTTGGCATGGACTTACGGCTGTCAGGGCCATCCCTGCCGTATTATTAGGGTGTCTGCTGAATATCCTAGATGGCGTATCATGTGAGTCGTATTTTTCTGTTTGCTGAGCCACGTACCCCATACCTATACGGGGTCATCCTTTTCAATTTTCGCTGTGTGGCATGTGATCGTGATCGCTAACAAAATTAATTTTCTCTACTTCTCTTGGACTCTGGATTCGTCCGGGTGACCTTCACTTCGTAAACCCTGCTCTTCTCCTCGAACGTGTGTCGGAACATGAACAGATGGTATGATCATCTTTCCCACCACTGGCGTATTCTCGGAACTCGGTCCTATGGGTGTCTCGATGTTCTTCGTCAGTACCATAGCTTCTCAACTGGTTTACACGCTTGGAGGATCCGGTTTCGCAGGAGCTAATGGAAGTATGATGATTGAAGTCGTCGTACGTATTCGTCCCTGTGCTTCTGATGCAGTTAACGCAACCATGTGTAGCCATTCTTTCACATCATGGCGAACAGCATTGCAGACCAAATAGGAGAGGATGATCCTCTCTCGATTATCGCGACTACCCTTGTCGCCTACGCATTCAGTTCGGTCCTGACGGGTGAGTTTTCAGAAATTTATTTAGTTCTTGTCTCGGCGCCATGATCGCTCATGGAAAACTCGGATCTATCTGTTTAACTTCGTCACCCCAGCATATTTCTATCAAATACGATTACTGACGGGAACCTTTTATGCTTAATTGTAGGACTGAGCTTCTTCCTCCTCGGTGCTCTCAAACTGGGCACTGTAGTCGGGTTCTTCCCGCGCCACATCCTTATTGGGTATGTATTCTTGGTCGCATCCTGGTCTCGGTTTGAGCACTGCGTGACTGTGGCCTATTGTGGTAGAATTTGCTAACTCCTTTGTCTATAGATGTATCGGCGGTATTGGAGCTTTCCTCATCCAGACCGGGTATGGTAGATTTTTCTTGATTTTCAAACCTTCTAAGTCATATGAATCTTTCACAGGCTAACCGTCAGTCTGAGGATATCCGAGGACGATTTCAACTTCTCGCTCGAGACCCTAAAGTACATGTTCGAGATCCACAACTTCATTCTCTGGGCCTTCCCTCTACTCCTGGCCATCTTGCTGAGGTTCATCACCCACAAATTCCACCACCAGCTGATCTTCCCTCTATGTAAGAATTTTTTTACTATCACTATTTTTAAAACTAAGGACTCCTTTCTCTGAATACTTAAGACTTCATCACTGTCCCAGCAGTTTTTTATGTGGTAGTTGCTATTACCGGATTCAATTTGTCGGATCTTCGGGAATCTCGCTGGATTTTCAACATGGGCGCCTCTGCCCACGAGCCATGGTTCAAGTTCTATGCCTACTTTGACTTCGAGAAAGTCAATTATAGTGTGCTGTGGTCGACGCTTCCTACTCAGCTCGCACTGTTAGTTTGGTATTACTTTCTGATACCGAATTCCACTGACTTATTTTGCAGGCTATTTTTCAACGTTCTGCATCCACCTCTAAACGTCCCTGCACTTGCGGTTTCTTTGAACGACGACGTTGACACTAACAAGGAGCTTGTTGCACATGGGTATTCAAATTTTTTGTCGGGCCTTCTTTGCAGCGTGTATGTCTATTCCGCCCATATTTCTAACTCGAGTGTGGCTGATGCTCAAAACTATAGGCCAAACTATCTCGTCTATGTTAACACGTTATTGTAAGTTGGTTATTTTGTACCCAAATCAAGTTCTTCAATGCTTTTGAATTTGTAGGTTTTATCGGGTAGGGGGTGGGAACCGAATCGCAGGTTTCCTTCTTGCGGTTGCGACTATCATTCTTTTGATCATAGGACCTTGGCCTATAGCTTACATCCGTAAGTATTCCTCACTTTTTTACGCGTAAGATAATCAGCAAACGCTTATTTCAGCTGTGATGGTTGTTGGTGCCCTAATCTACGTGTTAGGCATTGATCTCGTGAAGGAAGCCCTGTGGGACAACAGACATCGCGCTAGTTGGTCGGAGTATATTACCATTATCAGCATCATGGTCATGATGACAGTCTGGGACTTCGTCGTTGGAGTCTTGTTCGGAATCACTGTTTGCTGTACGCTCGTTTCACATTGCTGTAGGGGGAGTGTCTTCACTGAGAATTTCGTTTAGGCATCTTCTTCGTCATACAAAACTCCCAGTTGCGTAGTATTCGAGCTATGTACACTGGGGATTTTACTATGTCTGCGGTGCGGAGACCAAGCTTGCAGCGTGCTTATATCAGGGAAGTTTCGCGACAGACGACCATTCTCCGTTTGCAAGGTCGGCCCATGATCCCTCCATTTTTCTGAATACATCTGACATTATCATGTCCTTAGGATTCCTCTTTTTCGGGACCATCACTCATGTCGAAGAAACCATCCGTTCCGCGATTGAAGGTCCTTCCTGGCAGCAGCGCCCTGTGCAATTTCTCGTCCTGGACCTCTCATTGGTTGGAGGGATCGATATGTCTTCTGCGGAAGCATTTGTGCGCATTCACAGAGTATTATCTGCGAGATGTGTCACTTTAGTTTTTTGTGGGTTCGAAGTCGACTCACCCATCGGGAGGGCCTTGAGCAGTGTGGAAGTTTTAGGACAGCCTGGGGTTGAGCTGTTCTCGACATTTAATGATGCCATGGAATGTGAGTAAAAACTATTGTCACTGATAAATGGTCAACAATGCCTAACTGCTAATTAAAGGGACGGAGAACTCATATTTGCATGCTTGGTTTAAGTCTCAAAAGATTAATTCTTCTGCTTTCCGTGAGCTCCATTTCCTCCTCTCCATGCACCACAAATTAAATATTCCCAGTTACTATTCCTAGCAGCCAGGAGGCAGAATACAATCAACTTGTTGGCTCTTTGATTCTTTCACCACGCCGGTCTCACATTCGTGATGCTGGGGAGAGGACTATCGCAACCGAAATTTTATCCACAGTTCAGCCAGACATGTCAGCTGAACCGCATAATACCCTACGAAAGGCCTTTTCTTCGTATGGCGACCCGGACCCAGCCTTTTTCCAAACGATCTCGGAATATATGGATCGTGTGACTGCGACTTCAGGAATGGTCCTCTGGCGACAGGGCGAGCAGCCCAATGGACTTTATGTGATTGAATCAGGCGTTTTGCGAGCATTATACACGTTTGCGAACCCAATGCAACAGTTTGAAGAATCCATGGTAGCAGGCACGCTCGCTGGAGAACTTTCAGCACTCGCAGAGGCACCGAGGAACGCTACGGTGACGGTTGAACATGGACCGGCCGTTCTGTGGAAGATTAGTGGGGCGAACTTGGAAAAATTACAGATAGAGGAACCTGAACTGGCTAGGGTTTTCATTCAGCTCGTGTTGAAAGGTAGGAGTTGCAGCTACTGATTTTCTGCATTTACTGATTTATGTGGTGACAGCTGCGAAATTGGATTATGATATCCTTTTGGCCGCTATAGCCTCTAGGCAATAGAATTTACCGGTCATTGTCAAAATTTGGGGATTATTCTCTTCTTCGATTCATCTCCTAATTTATCTGCTAAAATTCGTTATTGTGGTTAATCCCACTTTTTCAAAATTTCAAATTCTCATTTCACCTGCTTCTATCCATTATACACGACATTTTCATATAGAACTCAACATTTATTTCGGTTCTGGTATTCATTTTCTCATACTAGATTTTTGGTCTGCTCCTATTTCTTTTGGTTGTCACTTCGTAGGAAGGATTGTTGTATTTCCCCATTTGCTTTGTCGTATAACACAACTAAGCGAAAAGTATCTCATTGTTCAACGTCTTTTTAATCACTACAGTACTGGTGCAAGCTCGACATTTAGCCCTGTTGTCCATTAATAATTACCCTAGTTGCTGGGAGAGTTTAAAGCTGAAGTTTCTGATGAAGCCGAAATGGGGTTGAAATGGAGTTCCCGTTGTGAGACTTTTACTTTCACACATAACGAGGCCTGAAACCATCACGTCCCTCTGCTGGGAGATCGACACGCCTATTTTTCCAGTCAAAATTGGAAACGAAACGGTTATAAAATTGTCGGACATTTATGTAAAATTCGCGTTACAACCAAATCGGGGTTGTAACGGATGTTACAGAGAGTTAAAGGGATCGCCGTGAGGTCCTCGTCTTGGTAATTTTGGCTACTTGAGGCAATAGCAAAGTAAATTAGTATGTACAGGGAGTTGACAGTATTATTATAGCCATTTGTCGTCCCAAGTTCTCTGGATCACTCCGGCCACAAAACCACTCAATCCTCGTCAACGGAATTCAACCCTTTGCGACGATCGTGTTTACATCATTAATATTGTTCGGCGACCTCGTGGGTCGCTGCAGATGGCTCGTTACAAACTTTGTGGATTCCACCTTTCAATTTATGTCTGTCGATTTGGGATATGTAACGTCGTTTACTGTTCAAAGTCGTATGTGACTAACATTAATCATTGTAGAAGACGAGGGCCCGAAGCTCGATAGACTCTCTGAGAGGCGCATGCTGTGAAGTGGTTGGATCTTGGAAGGCGGTATGTGGTGTAAACACCGCGACACTGTCGTCTTGGACCGAATCGAAACTAAGATTTTTGTTAGCATCACTTTATGAGAGAGAAGACTCAGTTTATACCACTTGATGAGGACCAGTTCGTCTGGAGTCATGTTCCGCAAATACTTCCACTTGTGCTGCTTGTTGTATCTTATTCCTAGTGTCTCGCCCTCTCGATCTGGATAAATCAAGGCAATTGGATAGGCGTCCTTCTCTGGATCAACGCTCCTGTAGTCACATAACGCGAGGGGCCAATCCTCAGCAGGGTGTGAGATGGGTCTCCAGAGGTTGACGATCTGGAAACGGTGCTTGAGAAGTTCCGGGACGTCAGAAGAAGGAAGGTGACGATGAACACGGTCAACAGCGGATTTGTTCGTTTGGTCGACATGAACGTTGACGGCAGGTTGGCGTTTGTCTGGGCTATCGTCTATTTCTCCAGGACGACGCCTACGAATTGCTTTGAAAAAGGGTTAGTTTGTAAGAAACTTCGGTCTGAAAATTTCGTACTATGGTCAAAGAGCTCGACCCTAGTCGCTCCAGTAAGCTTTTTGATGAGTTCAATGCTTTCTGGGTAATATTCCTTCTTGATAGCCTCGTCATTCGCAAAAGACGTATGCTTGGAAGGAACTCGGTAGAACTGAAAGCCTGCTGTGTCGAGGGTCACCGAATCCTCCTTTCCACGGATGTTCTCGATCTCTACTTCCTTCTCTTCCTGGGAGTAATTGCGCACCCTGACACCAGTCGTAGGGTCCGCGTTCAAGAACATATGGGCACGGACGCCTATTAGGGGGGTATTATAGACCACCTTGGCGGCAACCTTGTCGGATTGGGGAGCAGACATGGGGATTTCGTAGAGAGGGAACGGTGAGTCCAGATGGGTTTTATGTCTTGAACTTACGATATAGATGAGGAATCCGATCTATTTTTTGACAATGAATTTATTCATCCAGATATGAACATACACATTCCCGTAGAGTGAGGGCATGAGCCCCGGATACCAGTCGTGGGGCTCTTTAACTACTTGTGGAAACCTACTACTGGAATTACTATTGACTCTTGGCTCAAATTCACTTTGGTGGGGATGGTCCTTACTAACCGTTCTTATATTCCATATGTAACAGAAGAGGTATCTCTTCTGTTATCGGACATTTTGGTGCAGTGGCTAAGCATGGGAGGCAAGAAAATTCCTTCATTTGCGTCCTAATGCTGGTCACGTGCTATTTCAAGTTCGTTACTCGGTTGGGCATGCCACTATGCTGGCTTTTGAGTAACTTATGAGGACGGCGTCGTAATTCTTCTGAGCTTGATCGGTCGAGATCCGGTTAATCTGGCAAACTAGCTCCTGTCAATTCACATGAACAGCTACCTCAGACCGCCTCGCTTGTCGAAAGCCCAGGGACATCTCAATAGCCCAGTTTCTGCCGCCTCTCGGTTCGTACAATTTGGGAATCACAGACAGGCAATCCATAAACGATAATATCATGTCAGGGTTAACAGCAGATCCTGACCTCATGGGCCCCGCCTCTCCAGTAAGGACACTTTCCTAGCAACCAAAATAATAATAATGACAACCCCCCCAGACAATGGAGATCTCGTTCATGCTGGATCATGCGAAGAGGGCAGCCAAGGTACTCTCCGTCGATGAATGCATTAGACGCAGACCATCCCACTGAGCAACAATTGAGTTAACGGTTTATCTGGGTGCTCACTTCCGAAATTTTGGCTGTGTCGTCAGTTACGCCTGATATTCATCAATATCAATGATAACCAGCACGAGATGGTCTCTGATACACCTCCGTTCACCACCAAGCTCGCTCCATCTGACAAGCAAATGATTATCACGACTGTTGCATATGATTTTGCCCTACCGACATCTACCCAATGCAGCGCCCTTGGAGATTATCTGGAGTCCGTTGTGATGATCGGCCCTCTCACTTCGCGATAAACGCGATCTCGTTGACTGCAACGACCATCCAACACACTCTGAGCAAGTCGTAAACGGACACTGCCCTCAGATCATTAATCGTGAGTCAGCCAGATCGCAAACACATCCGACCTCATGGACTATGTCTTGCGGTCTTCGCTACGCCCACGCGACCACACTCATTGAGCATGATCTTAACCATCTACATGCAGCTCCGCCTTCCTCGGCTAATTTTCTTGAAGCCATTTGCATGTTCATCTCAAGAAAGTTGCCTACATAAAATGATTTAGGACCGACAAAAGGGGATCGCACTCAATTTGGAATGTCGTAGTTTCAAAAATCTCTCGCCTTTGTGTCGCCAACTCGCATCTTGATGACATCTTGGAGGCTGTCTGCACCGCAACTCACAAACATTTCTCACACGATGACAGCAATCTACCCAGTGCTCTTTTAGCATGCCGCGGAGAGTTCTGAGTTGTTCCTTATGTGGATGATGCAGGTCCATAAATACTGCCCAACTTGGTATGGTACTCAAGATACTTTTGTCTCACATTCATGATGGCCACTCCGTTCCACAGGTGAGCACCTATCGATGTCCTGATTACCACTGAGACCAGGCCCTTTGTAAGGCAACCCGAGTTTGACACGATCCAGCTGCATGGTGGGCAGACCGTCGATCCAGCCACTAATGCACGGGCCGTCCCTATATACTCTTCTACAAGCTTTGTTTTCAATGATTCTGCCGTGAGCATCATGATAAACTTTGCCTTGCTCCTCCTTTGGCTCATTGGGGATCTCCTTAGCACGGTGCCGATCTTTTTGGATTGAGGACTTTCGGTCACATTTACTCTCGGATCGGTAATCCTACCGTGGTGTGTTTTTCTTTACGTATTTTACCCACCCCTCTCTCTAATCCTCTCCATAGGCCGTCTTCGAAAATAGGATCGCTGCGTTAGAAGGCGGTGCTGCCGCTGTAGCTGTTTCTTCAGGTCAAGCCGCGCAATTCCTTGCCATTTCTGCGCTTGCCGGAGCTGGCGACAACATAGTTTCAACGTGCGATTTTACACATCAAGTGCTTATTGTGATACTGATATTGCTTTATAGCTCTTACTTGTACGGTGGGGTCTGTGCAAATTTCTCTATGATCAGAACAAAATGGGATATCTAATCTTGCTTTTGATATCCGCAGACGTACAATCAGTTCAAAGGTAGAAATTAGTTTTTGATTCCCGCCATCCGATCACTCACTACTTCTTTGCAGTAACCTTTAAACACTTTGGTATTGGCGTCAAGTGGGTTACGGATGCAACACCCGAAGCATTTGCTGCCGCGATCGACGAGAAGACCAAGGCAATTTTTATTGAGAGCATTGCCAATCCCAAATATCAGGTATTTGACATACCTGCACTCGCAAAGGTACGTCGAGCTCTCTTCCGTAGGATTCAGGATCAGTGCACTGACTTTTCTTGACTACTAGGTTGCTCATGATCATGGGATTCCGCTTATCGTAGATAACACATTTGGAATGGGAGGTTAGTCCATTCCGTGGACCTACTTACCCTGATGCAACGATTGACTTTTTTTTTTTTTTTTTTTTTGGCTCATAGGATATCTTATCCGCCCTATTCAGCATGGTGCTGATATTGTCGTTCATTCAGCCACGAAATGGATCGGTGGACATGGAACAACTATTGGCGGAGTTATCGTCGACTCAGGTAAGCTACAGACGTTCTGAGAGGCAGTCATCCTCCTGATTTTCTATGCAGGCAAATTCGACTGGACGAAATCTGGCAGGTTCCCTGGGTTCACTGAACCAGCTGAAGGGTACCACGGTCTTAAATTTAGCGAAACATTCGGAGCCGTTGCGTTTGCTGTCAAAGTTCGCACTGAGCTCCTCCGTGACATTGGTCCTTGCTTGAATCCATTCGGTGCTTTCCTCCTCCTCCAAGGACTCGAGACGCTCAGCCTCAGAGGCCAGAGGCACAGTGAGAATGCACTCGAGCTCGCCAAGTACCTCGACAAGCACCCACGTGTGGCATGGGTGTCATACCTAGGTCTCCCGGCACACGAGTCCCACCAGCTTGCGAATAAATTGCTTAGGCCCAACGCTTATGGTGGCGTCCTGTCATTTGGCATTCGTGGAGGCTCGGAGATGGCAAGCAAGGTGGTTGACAGCTTGAAGTTGGCAAGCCATCTGGCCAACGTAGGTGATGCGAAAACGCTGGTTATCCACCCGGCGTCGACCACGCATTCGCAATTGACAGAGGAGGAGCAACTGTCCAGTGGAGTTACGCCGGATTTGATTCGAGTCTCCGTTGGGATTGAGGACATTAGGGATATTATTGCTGACTTTGAGGCCGGATTAAAAATTGTGTTTGAGGATATTTCGGGAAAGCTTTAAAGTAACGGACAATTATTACGCATCTTTATTCACCAATTCGTATTCGTATGATTCAAAAATGTGGTAAGAAGAAATTTATGTGCTAGCGACAGGAACAATTCATGTCCTTTTGGCAAATCACCCAGACACCATCGCCCATTTGCTTTGAAAACATTCAAGGCATCCAGTGGCTCCTTATGGTCGACGAATTGACTTGAAACATTCCCGGTTGTACAATCTTCTTCAAAAAGCGAACCGCAGGGCTTAAGATTTTTGATGTAATCGACTGGGGACGAATCTAGGACCTTGGCGGCATTTTCTTTCATAAATTTGAAATCGATTTTGTTGACGGGTACACCTTGGATTCAACCGGTTAGCAATTCAGCTGGTTTACTGCCGCAGTTTTCCAGAGCAGTCACTGACGCCGGATGTGACGAGGCCAGACCAACGGCAGTGACTTCGTTTAACTGTTTGAGAGTTCGGAGAAGCTGAGTAGCAATACCACATTTACGAACGGTTGCATCCACCACCAGCTGGGTGATCCAGAGGGTAGTACCTACCCAAGAGATCAGCAACATGAGCAAGTTAAAACAGATCGGATAACACTCCTCCATCGTAACTCCAGACGGTGCCAAAAGCATGGCCAAGAAGTTTATCAAAGTCGTAACAGACGGCCAAGGAGGAGGTGGGGAATCGGGAAGCACTGGTCTCGGAGCTTCCGACTAGACATTTTTACACGTTTTCCTATTGAAAACTGAATATGTGATTTGGGATAGTCAACTGGCGCCGATTCGCCCCATACCCCATAGTGGGCACTAAAGAGTTTGGCACAGTCGTCTAAGAGACGATCGCCAATCCCATTTCCATTGATGGCCTTGAAAGAGAATATAGACAATGGAGCTGTCGAGGGACTCGGGTTTCATTGGAGGAAATTTGCTCTGTCAGGTTGATCAGCTACAACGAATCCAATTAGACCGGTGACCGGTGACCGGTCCGTATAGAAGACACATGACATTTGGTCTAATAGGCGGCGACAACGAGTAAGCATTTCTTTCTTATTTTTCAAACTTTACCACATCGAGCGCTCAAGTTTCTGCTGCCATAAAGCGATATCTAATTAAATTAGGTCTAGTGTCTAAAATCTATACTACCGTGGTCCGTTGGTCCGTTGCCTGTTCTATATTATATATTACGTACTCTGATAAAGTATTTGTATGATGAGTTTGAGCTCCAATTGCTGGGAATGCATGTGTGATAACCTCAGTCCATCGCCTCCTTGCCTCAATTTCTTTTCATGTTGCATTTGTCGAGACACTGCTGGACTCCGAGCGCTACATTGTCAGGGATTCGGTCTTTGAAAGCGGCGATATCCGCTCCGTTGATGGCCTCCACTCCCAGATCGGCTTGAACCACCGCAGGGTCGAGAGAAAACAAGGTTTTTGCTAACTGTTCGACTCCAGGGTCCTCGGATGCAAACCCGGCAACAAAGACGGCGTCTGTGCAATCAGGGTTGAATTCGACATGAGCCGCTCCTTGAGGGAACACGGTCATTTTGTATTGGTCAAGGAAGTTGATACCAATGGGCTTGACACCATTCTCGGGGACGAACATGGTTCCCAATCGCCCTTGGACGACGATGTTAATTTCGGAGCTGCGAGGATGGATATGAGGTGTATTGAATCCGCAGGGGCCGATAAAGCCAACGGTCATGCCGACTCCTGTTCCAATTAAAGCGGGGAAGGTTTTGCGATCGGCTTTGACCGTTCGCCCACCTCGACCGGTGGTGGTGGCTCCATCTGGAGGTGAATTGAAGTCGTAGACGAAATCGCCTTGGCTGAGCAGGTTGATGCGGTCGACTGCAGTTGGGGCAAGCAAGAGCTTGTGAATGAGGTCGATGTTGGCAGTCGAGTTGTTGGTGGATGAGAGAACTGGAGCAGCGCAGGCGACTACCGCTCCAAGGACAAATGCTGTGATGATACGGGAAATGAACATGATGGGAGGGCGAAGCTTTGAATTTGAAAACTGATGTGTTGCCCCAGCTATTCAACCTCTTTATACACATTTCTAATACCTATGTAACGAGAATTTCGGCAGTGTTTTATGCGCTCAAGGCGAGGTGAAGTCGGTCGATTCGGTTTCGAAAGTGATCGTTCGAGTCGAATCCGATGGCAATGCATCAGTGATTCCTGATCCGAGCCTGCCAAAGTTTCACCCATAGCCTTGTATAGCGTACAGTCTGTGGAACTGCTTTGCAGCATCAAGTGACAATTGTGTTGCTGCCAATTAGTGTAATGGCTGTATGTAGTATGAAGTATTTTACCCTGGCTGAAAAACACAAGAAAAGCAACGAAACTCCGAAAACAAGGATTGGGGCTTGACATAATAGGCCCTCGTCGTGCCAAAAGGTCGATGGGACATGGGTAACTCCACGTCGACGCTGAATACATTTTTGACATCTGAAGGCCTTAAGGAGGGAGACGTCACGTCGAAGTAAGTTTTCGACATTAACCAGTCCTCTATGTATGTAATTTTCTAGACCTATGAACATCCTCAGAAGAATGTTCTATATCGCCTGCCAGAAACTGTATCGTATATTGTCTTTAAAAAAACTTTTAGCAGGTTTCGTGACGGGACCAAGACGGGACGTCGACCTCATGCAGAATGTATTCCTATATTCGGTTAGACATTTACATTGCCGTTCCAATCGACGGCACAGTAATTGAGAGTGGGGCGCCTGAAACTCCCGGTGTGTATATGGGAATCGCTAACGGCGAATAAACCACCCAACCCTGAAAGATTGAGTATCTGTAACTTCTGAAAGTTGGATTGCGAAGAGAGAATTTGACGTGCGGTGTCCAACTCAGGCCTCTCCAACATCAGCTCTCAATGCTCTTTCACTTCGAGAAGGAGATCAAATCCATGTTTTACCCATTGACTCGGAACGATGGCGACGGTGAGCGGAGACTGTTTTGAGCGTCGTAGGAGCTCAGGGACCCAGCAACGAAAGAGGGAGGACGTCTATGTGACACCACAACAACGAGGTAGTAAGTGCGACTTCTCTCCATGTATTGCAATCCCATGCCCGGGCTGCCATGGCGCTCCTGCCCCGATACACCCATTTCTCAAATTGCAGACAGTCCTTGCGAGGGCGTCTTCTGGAAGGCGAGAAATCGGCAATCGTAGATTGTGTTGAAGTTTTTCCGTTTTTCGTTGATTGTGACAAGTCAGTTAGCGGTCCGGGTTTCCTATATGTTTCGAGTCGAG
>Ga0307517_10004123_pt1 | contig 22425 bp, 17 predicted proteins | sample 23_EM_MG_FD_194515 | JGI IMG/M metagenome (GOLD analysis project Ga0307517, IMG submission 194515) | Populus trichocarpa ectomycorrhiza microbial communities from riparian zone in the Pacific Northwest, United States - 23_EM | ecosystem: Host-associated > Plants > Roots > Unclassified | place... | reverse complement strand
TTCTACTTATGTCGCATCCAGTGCTCATCTTATCCATTCAACATCAAATGGCCATTGTCCCCACCCCCCCTAGTTAAATGGCACAAGATTAGTCTCAATTTCTCCTCCCTTAACTCATCCCACGAGCAAAGGAATTCCTATAATCCTGCAAGTATTATAAGAATTCCAATATATAGTATTCAATATTATGATAATAATTTTTTTTAAAGTATTTTTGCTTGAAAATATATTAAAATAATATTTTTTTATTTTTTATTTTATTTTTAACATTAATACATCAAAATAATTTCAAAATATTATACATCAAAACAATTAAAAAATTAATTCAAAATAATTTCTGTTTAAAAATTTAGGAAAAGCATGGCAGCCGCGTAGCACAATAGAAATTTAGTCACGGAAATATGCGTACGAGAAGTTGTGCTTATGTGTATGTGTCATTCACCATTGTTGCACCAACCATTGATTGAAACGTCTTGCTACTCTTCAAAGCATAGAGTGTTATTGCCATTAGTGTCATCCAATGCTAAGACCTCATCATCACGATCAGGAGAGGAAGATAACCCAGCTGTAGAAACAGTTCTCAAGCTTTACATTGCAATCAAGAACAAGAACAATATCTGATTGTCTGATATAATTGGCGACGAATGCCATGTGTTTGCAATTTCTTCTCATTTTTCCAACCCTTCCAAGGAGAACAGGTGCCAATTAAAATTTCAATTTTCTAATTTTACTTTCTATCGTGACTAAGACTGTGTGTATATATATTTGCAATGTCTCAAAAAATTCAAGTAATTTTGGAGTAAGATTTATGTTTTTGATAATCGATTATCTTTTGGTTCTAACAATTTGATCCAAAATTTAGTTGTGCCAAAAAAAAATAGATCATTCCTTTTGCTAAGCTTAAGGGATGATGGAGGGTTTTTTGGACCCTTAAATTTGGTTTTATTAATAGCCCTCTAAGTCTTTGTGATATTTGTATGCAAAAATTTATAAAAGTACCTGGTACAACAATTTTATCGAGTTTTTTGGTATGAGAAGTGGAGTGAAAACCCCAGTTAATATACCAGAGAGCCTGTGTGTATGGGTATGCCCTATGTTTGAAAAAACAATTTCTAAGTATGTAAAAGTAAACCATGGAGGAATTCATACTTTAAAAAAAATTCTAAGAGGATGAGGTGAAACCATAGAGGAATCTATACTTAGAAAAGTTTTTTTAATAAATGGAGAAATCCAAGGAGAGCGAGCCTATATTTAAAAAAAAAAAAATTAACAGGCTGAGTTAACCCATGGAGGGTGGAGTCCATGCTTAGAAAATTTACAATGGGCTGAAGGGAACCCACAAATGGTAAGCCTATACTTATAAAATATTCTAAGAGGCTGAAGGGAACCCACAAATGGTGAGCCTATACTTATAAAATATTCTAAGAGGCTGAGGGGAGCGAATCCATATCAATGCCCATACTTGGAAATTTTTTAAGGGGCGAAGGAAACCCAAAAAGGTGCTTAAAAAATATTCTAAGAGACTAAAGGGAGCAAATCCCTATCGACGCCCATACTTAGAAAATTTCTAAAGGGTAGAGGGAAACTTATGGAGGGTGGTGTTATTGCATTAATGAGACCAAGTCAATCCCTTTTTTGGAAGAGTTATTGCATTTTTTTTTTTTTAAGATTTTGAGGCTTGTGGCCTCCCTAGAGATGACATGAGGCATGAGAGCCCCTCTATTAGAGGGGGGGAACTTGAAAGTTAAAGATTTGATATCTTCTATGAAGATTGCATGAGGTATTGTAGCCAATATGGGGAGTTGTGGTAGTTCTCTATGTTCTAGTTAGCCATGGTGATATATATTTGGTCATAGGACGTGGTCTTGTTACTTTTTTTAGGTTGGTCATCTCAAGTTGTCATGAAGAATGTAGTTATCGCACTAAAGAGAACTCATTTCAAAGAGATTATGCAATCACATTAGGGAGAACCCTTCCAAAAAGAGTGCAATCGCACTGGGGAGAACCCTTTCTAAGGAGATTGTGCAAGAGTCCAAAAGTTTCTATTAAAGATATGCAGACAAAAAGTGTATGTTAAAGAGACAATTATTTTAATTTAAAAATAAACTTACTTACTATCAATGATAATATATCATGGGGTGATATATTGGATTCTAAGGAACTCTTTAATCCACCCCTTAAAAAATGGTGTTATTGCTCTAAAAAGACACATTGTTAATCCTTTCCAAGGATATGGATGTTGTGGGTGCCAAAATTTATTGAGGTGGTCAAATTTGATTTTGCCTTTAAGTGGCCAACACAGTTCGGGTGATGGGTTACACTTAGTTGATGAGCTGTTAGAAGTCCGAATAGGCAAAAGTGCTCGTGATAGTGAGTAGATCCATTAAGTGTTCTAGCCTAAGTGTGTCATGGTTGTGTGTCATGGGAAAACTAGAAAATGTTATTAGAAAAAAACTGACGGTATTTTAATCAGTTCCTCACAAATCAATATAGAAAGAGTATGATTTAAAATATAACTGAGCTGGATTTTCTATTGGCTGAGCCCAATAGGTGTTGTTGTGTGTGTGTGTGTATATATATATCTCTTTTGTTATTTTGAAGCAAGTGTTGGATTTATTTAAAATTCTTATCAAATTCTTGGGAAATAAATTTGAATTTGTAGTGCAACCTACCTTGCATGATGGAATGAATGTCGGTACGTGTAGCATGGAGATTAAGAATGTCACTATCCTAAATCAGGGACGAAGCCGAATTTTTTTTTTAAAAAAGAGATTAAGATTAGAAGATTTTTTCTAGGAGAGCCAAAACTTAAATTGAAAATTTTAAATAGTTCGGGGGAGTCAGATTTGTTTTTTTGCATAGCCCGGGCCTAGCCCCTGCCAGCATTTCCAGTTTAAGATGTATTTTTAAAAGAATTAAATTTTTTATTAAATTTTTTCATGTTTTGAATTGTTTTAATGCGCTGATTTCAAAAATAATTTTTAAAAATAAAAAAAAACATCATTTTAATACATTTTAAAAAGCAACCGCAAATACACTCCCAAAACACATTCTCAAACAAACCCTAAATCTCACGATTCTCACCTTATTTTAGGAAAACATCATTAACATCCCTAAATGATTAACTTTTTCTCAATTTCATCCCAAACCAAATAATTTTATCAATTTCATCCAAAACCTTTTAAAAATTAGGCAATGTTGCCTTCATTGTCAAAATTAAATACGTGCAAGAAACACCTGATAATTCTTGTATGGGAGGGAAATATTGTTTAATTTTGAATAAGTTCTTGATGAAATTAATTGGTTTGGGATCAAAATATAGAACCGTATAATATGTTAAGGACACAAATGAGGTTCTTCTTCTTCTTCTTCATCTTCTTCGTATTGAGGAGGGCTCTAACTCGAGACTTGGGGAGGGGATAAGGTACACAACCACCAGGAGCAAGTTAATTATGTGGTCATTGCCCTCTCTTGATAATGAAATTTGCGCACTTTTGAAGAGTTGCAAGGATGCTTTTCTCACCATATTTTTATGTTGGTTTATTTATTTTATAGACTGAAGCAAAACATACCACACACACAGACACAGATAGAGAGAGAGAAACCCTCTAAGTCACAACAATTTAATTGACGAATTTGACATTTTTTGTATATTTACAAGTCTATAAATCTTTTATATCACACAACTATATAGTTTTTTCAATGATTTTGGGATAGAAGAGACGATATATCACATTTTAAAAGGATAAAAAATCATTTTAAAACATATCTCTATACATGTATTTTCAATAAAACATATTTATATTTTTTCTTATGCGTCTCTTTTGTTTTAGAATACTAACTAGACAAGATCTAGTACTTGAATTTTCTTTCTTATCAATGGCATTGTTTCAGGAATGTGGAGATGTCTACGCAACCACTTCTTCCTATTGAGCCTTTTAGACGGGTAAATATATAGGAATCCCAAAATTCTTCTTTACTGAATTAATTTGGTATAAATCAGAAATCACGAATACGACTCCATGATAGACACCTTTTTTCTTTCTTCTGCAGAAAGTGATGGGATATGCGAAGAGCATTATAGACAAGATGAGCTCCTACGAATTGGCCAGAACATAAGGTGAAGAAAGCTGTCTGTTTGCTTCAAATTTTGTGGCCATCATTTTGGCCCTCTCATTGATAGGGATGCATCAGGCCAAGATAAAACAACATAAGATGCAATCACAGCATCTCCTGTGTTCAGCTGGTATACCATTTGATCTGTGAAAAAAGATGCTTGAAAATCATGTAAAGAAGCATATATTATTTGAGACATGCATTCAAGTAATGCAGGAATAGGGGATGGTCAGAATGCTTTATAGAGTTGCTTTAAAGCCATGTTTTATCCATTAATTTAATAGACAAGGGAATGTCCATGGTCTGATGAATATAAAAAGGATGTGTTTCTTGATTGTGGAGGATAATTCCAAGTGGAAACGAAAGAGGAAGCATAGCTGCTTGCATTGAAAAAAGGCCCCAGATGTCAATATGATTCCATAGAACCATATTAAATTAAATAGTTTAACTAAATAATTAATCTTTATTTATTGAGAATTTTACATGGAAGGGAATGTTGGGTGTCAACTGTCAACCATCAATGTGTGTTTGAGTTGGTAAACTTGATGTAGACTAAGAGATATATTTTTTTTATGTGATTTTATTCAAAAACAAATTTTGCTTATTAATATTGACAGGCACTGATTACATTATATAAGTTTTATTCTGCAAGTTTTATTCGGAGTGTAAAAATTTAATTTAATACGTGCAAACTAAATTGAAATATTCTATGTATTAATTAAAAAAAGAATGATATGGGTCCAAGTCTAACAATTTTCATGTATTTTTCTATGTGTATTTAAGCCAAATAATATTAGAGTTTTTTTCCTGAATAATAAAATAAATTATTATTGTTATTATTATTGTGGAGTTACATTTTAAAATTATCAATAGCAAATTTATATCCTTTTCGTTTTCAAGATTTTATCTTTTGCTTTCAATTAAAGATTAAATTTTTATATTTTTTTACCCATTTGGGTTTTTGATTGAGATTTGACAAATAGACATTTATTAGCATGGTCCACTATACATTCAATATAAATTAAACTCTGAATCATTAAAAAATTGCATTAAACACCAATTTTCTCTCTTAATAATACCAAAAGAAGCTTTTATTTGAAGGTTTGTTTGTTTTTTTTTTTTAAATGTGAGGCTAATATAGATTAACATCAAATTTTGATATTAAAAAAATATAAAAATATTTTTATCCAAAAACTTTAAATAGAAAAGCATGAAGAATGTCAATAAACTTCGGCGTCTTTATATTTTATTATTTCCAAAAGTTTTGCATAAATAAAATAAAAAAATAAATCAAGTTTGACATGTGTTTTTAATCTTGACCTGTCTTAGCAGGTCTATTAATAAATAAATCTAAAACTTAACTCGAATTGAGTTATAAAAAAAAAATAAGGGTATTTGAGAGTTTGTTTATAATTGTTTTCAAAAACAATTTGTGTTAAAATGTATTAAAATGATATTTTATTATTTTTTAAAAATTATTTTTGAGATTAACACGTCTAAACAATCTAAAACATATAAAAAAATTAATTTTTTATAAAAAAAATTAAAATTTTTAAAAATCCAATTTGTATCACGTTTCCAAACACCACGAAAAACCAACAATTATCTCAGGATCTATTAACATGCTCAAAACCCATTTGGTCTTTTCATTAAAATAATATAATTTTAATTCTATTTTTTAAATAAAATGAGTTAATATAAATTAATCTGACGCAGGTCTTGGACAGTATCATATCTCAGACCAGTTTTAATGACTTTGGTTCGAGCTTGAATCGACTAATATTTAAAAAATCCAGCCATCCAACCCGAATAGCGAGACTAAGCTCAATTATTTTTTCAATTAATTTAATTTGGTTGCCGTATACACGTTAGAGATTGCAAACCTCTACCACACTGTCTCTCTCCCTCCCTTTATCTCTCTCTCTCTCTCTCTCTCTCTCTCTCTCTCTCTGCCTTTTTCTTTTCGATTCTCGTAAGAAGCTCAATTTGTCTCAGTTTCTTTGATCAATCACCCAATTCCCGTTCCTCTCCTTAAAAAAAGTCTCAAACTTCATGGGTTTTGCTCGATTCTGATCTCCAGGTTCAACTCTCAAGATTTTGGCTTTCTTTTCGAATTCTTCTGATTTTTCAGCTTCATTGATCATTTTCTGAAATGGGTTTTGGAGATTTTTGGATTCTTAATTGAATCTGATGAAAAGGGTCTATTTTTGAGGACATTTTGAGCATTTTCTCTTAGCTTAGCTTGTTTTTGGAATCTGGGTTTTTATGTTCATTTAGAGGAATAGGCATATCAGAGGTTTTTGGGATTTTTTTTCTTTTCATAGTTTAGTATTTTAGAAAGTTTTAAGCTTGTTCTGGGCTCTTATGCTGATTTAGAGACATGGGAGGTTTTTGGGTTTTATAGAGTTTTTGTTTTGTTCTTGCATTGTCGCTTGTTGGGTGGTATTAAGATGAAGAGGTTAAAGATTGAACCTTCTAGTACTAGGAGGTGCAAGCTGTCGCATATGTTGTTGGCTGTAGGAGCAATATACTTGGTGTTTTTAGCATTCAAGTTTCCACATTTTTTAGAGATTGCATCAATGTTGAGTGTGGATGATAGTTATGCTGGATTGGATTCGTCATCTATGGTAAAAGATGTTGAAGACTCCGATTTAAGCAAACCATCTTTTAGTTCTGTTTATAAGGATGCTTTCCACCGGAAATTAGAGGATAATCAAAACCAGAATGCTCCGATGATGCCTAGTAAGGAACCTTTGGAAGATGAAAAGGGAGGTTCTAAAACTATAAAGCCACTTCAATATCGTTATGGAAGAATAACAGGAGAAATTATGAGGCGAAGGAATGCAACTATGAAATTATCACCACTTGAGAGGATGGCAGATGAAGCATGGCTGCTTGGGTTGAAGGCATGGGAAGAAGTGGAAAAGTATGATGGAGAGGAGATTGGACAGAGTTTGTTATATGAGGGGAAGATTGAGTCTTGTCCTTTGTGGGTATCCATGAGTGGAGAGGAGTTGGCTGGAGGGGATAAGATGATGTTTCTACCATGTGGTTTATCTGCTGGGTCTTCTATAACCATTGTGGGAACACCCCATCATGCACACCAGGAGTATGTACCCCAGCTTGCAAGGTTGAGGAATGGTAATGGTATTGTTATGGTTTCACAGTTCATGATTGAGCTGCAGGGTTTAAAGTCAGTGGAGGGAGAGGATCCACCAAAAATTCTACATTTAAATCCTCGATTGAGAGGAGATTGGAGTCAGCATCCAGTCATTGAGCACAATACCTGCTATAGGATGCAATGGGGGACAGCTCAAAGGTGCGATGGTTTGCCATCCAAGAAAGATGAGGATATGCTGGGTAAGATTTGACTTGTTTCTTAATTGTGTTAATTAACTTGTTTTCCTTGTTTGCTTATGTATGTTAAGTCAAATGCAACTTGGAAAGATAATTATTGAGTGTATACATGTATTAAAGAAAGAATTTATTTTCTTCTTTTCATGGGCGCCAAAACCACAAATAGCATTCCCCATTATATGCTGGAAATTAAGTAGATGTAAAAAATTTTCCCAAGTTGGATTTAAATTCACCTTGTAGCGGGTTGGGGCCAACGAAACATGGCTTCACATATAAGCATTGAAGAATTCAAGAAATGACTTGAGGTATTTGAATGAGGCTCAAGTCCCAGGAATTGATGTTTTAAAGTTTTGGATATTCTCTAGACACTATTCTTCACACCAGCTGTTGTGTGAGGTGAGAGAGATATTGTTGCTTTTCTTATTTGTTTATACAATTCAATTAGAAATAGGGACAAAAGCTAAAACTGCTTATGGCACTCTATTTTAAATAATTAAATTGAAAGTTTTTCTAATGCATATGTTTGACAGTTGATGAACATGCGAGGTGTGAGAAATGGATGCGGGATGATAATGTAGATTCAAAAGAGTCGAAGACAGCCTCATGGTTCAAGAGATTTATAGGGCGTGAACAGAAACCTGAAGTGACATGGCCATTTCCTTTTGTGGAGGGCGGATTGTTTATCCTGACCTTGCGTGCTGGTGTTGATGGATACCATATTACTGTTGGGGGGCGGCATGTGACCTCATTTCCATATCGTCCGGTATGTTGATATAGATGAGAAAAAAAGTGATTGTTATACCCTATGACAGTTTTTTCCTGATTCTCTAACTCAAATGGTGAACCTTGTCCTTCTGGATTTGGGACATATATTTGCATATCTGATGCTCAATGGTCTTTTTAGTGGTTCCATCCACTCACTATGGAAAAACAGTACTTTCAAATTGTTTGTGAGATTTGCATTTTTTTCTATGAATATTTCCATGAACTAAGCTTACCACTGTTTGCCATCATTTTAAGTCTGTGATTCCTTTTCTTGATTCCCTTATCTTTCCACTGGATTTCTTTGGTATGGTCTATCTGTAGATTTTTGAGGTTCCTGTTCTTAACAGTCATGTTTGTTACAGTGGTATTATGTTTTGTTCAAGTACATATTGAAAGAGAGTTCAATTCTTTTCTATTAAAATTAAACTCAAAATACTTTCCTAAATTTTTTTCTGTGCCTTTAGGGATTTACCCTCGAAGATGCAACAGGATTAGCAATCAAAGGAGACATAGATGTTCATTCAGTTTTTGCAACTTCTCTGCCCAGCTCTCATCCAAGCTTCTCTCCTCAGCGAGTATTGGAAATGTCAGAGAAGTGGAAAGCTCATCCTTTACCAAAGAGTCCCATTCAACTTTTTATTGGGATCCTATCAGCTACAAATCACTTTGCAGAACGCATGGCAGTTAGAAAAACTTGGATGCAATCATCTGTAATCAAGTCTTCAAATGTAGTTGCTCGTTTCTTTGTTGCACTGGTAAGATCTCCACGTTGATTTATTTATTTTGAAGGAGTGTTTAACTGTATCAACAGTCACTTAATTATATAATGATTTCAGAAAGATTCCTCAACCATCAAATTTTCTAATGTATTATTTCAACTTCAAAAGTGAGTGCGTGGTCTTTTTATCCAATTTCTGTTTCTGCTTGCTAACATTATTTTTTTAAAATATCATTCAAAAAGTGAAATTAAAAAAAATACACATGCTAGTAGTTGTTTGGCTACATCAGAAAAAAGTTATTGGAAAGTTGGGATCAAAGCACTGCATTAAAATCTCAAAGAAAATTGAAATTGCACTAGTAGATTTTGAAATTGAGCAATAGTTGAGGGACCACTGACACATTTAGCAGCCTTACCCCCCCTTTTTCTCATTGATGATTAAAGCACTCAAAATAATTTTACAAGTCAAGAGAACTTGGATGCTAGGATCAATCTCTATTGTTACCCTTCAACCTCTGCAGATGTAGCCACAGGCTAGGGCAGTGCTGGTTTAAGTCTTGGGTTAAAATTTTGCCTTGCAAAGAAACTTTGCGTGGTGACACTCACATAAATACCCTTGATATACGACATATGCATGTGAGGTTTGCTCAATTTATGCACTCTTTTTATTTTTTTTTGGAGGAAATGCTCTGGAGTATTCTTATTCCTTCTTATCCCAAAATTATGATCCATTATTCCCTGATTTATGTCCATGGTCAAAAGTTAAGAGGGGTGGTTATTCTGTGAGTTGTCATTTTGCCTTTCTATCAAGTACTTATTATGTGTTTAGGGCTCATTGTGCATAAGTGAGCCTGTATGTGCGTCTCAGTTGAATTATTTAATCCTCTTAATGTAATATTGTGCATTCTATAAGATGTTCTGTTGTTTTGGAACAGAGGAAGTGGCATTATGTTTTTTTACTATTCATTTTTCTTTTTTTCCATTCTTCTTAGCTACCATTTTTATAACATTCACACTCTAATTTATCTTTGTACTCGTTTACGAAATCACAGAATCCAAGGAAGGAGGTGAATGCAGTGCTAAAAAGAGAGGCAGCTTACTTTGGTGATATTGTGATTTTGCCATTTATGGATCGCTATGAGCTTGTGGTTCTCAAAACTATTGCTATTTGTGAGTTTGGGGTAAGTCTATACTTTATTCATTGATCATCTTTCATTGAATCTTTTAAATAGGATATCTGTGACTGTGTACTTATTTATATCTCCTGAATCTAGTTGTTTTGGTATCTCTGAATATGCTGAATACAGGTTCGGAATGTCTCAGCTGCATACATCATGAAATGTGATGATGATACATTTGTTAGGGTGGACACAGTCTTGAAAGAAATTGATCGTACCTCTCCCAACAAGTCTCTTTATATGGGCAATCTCAATCTCTTACATCGTCCCCTAAGAAATGGAAAATGGGCAGTTACTTTTGAGGTATGTAAGTTTAAATGCATTTGTGGGAATTCTGATTTAATAAAATCCCTTGCAACACAGTCTTCGCTCTTATTAATTCAATTGTCTTGTTCCCTTTTCTCTTAAAATAACATACAAAAAGGAAAATAAAATAAAATAAGAAAGTCTGGGTAAAAGGAGTAAAAGGGCAATTATTAGAATCTCTACAAAATATACATCTCAGCAATCTCTTCTGGGATCTCATAAGCCACCTGGGGTTGGCCTGAACATCATGAAAAGAAGCTGAAGAAGTTTTAATTGTTTATCAAGCTGTAGCACCATTCTCTGTTGTACTAGAAGCAACGTTGGTGATACTGGTCATGGCACTTTTGCATTACCCGAATGAGGTATCACTTCCCACAGTACTTGCAAGAGTTGCCTAACTGTCTTCCTTTTTACCCCTTTCCCTTGTAATTTTTTGACCGCATTTGATATTTCATGGAATGGAATGGATGTTGGTCAAGGAACTTTTTCAAGGCATAGAATGGCATAAGACAGCTTTGAGAAGGCTGTTTGTGCTTGTTGGCTAGCTATGATAAGGGTTTTTCCTGTGTTAGTTAAAGAATTAAAACATCATTCCTCACCTGCTATCAGACTCATCATCCTTAAAGGTGCTGCTTTTTTGTGATTTTAGTTTTTAGGGACTCGGGGACCATGTTTTAGTTGAGCTCCTTTCATGAATCAGATAGTCCTGAACATCTTACACGTTCTGCTTTGACTAGGAAAGCAAAATGGAAAAGGAACTAATCTAGATATGGTTAGCTATGTTGCTACTCAAATGAATTCAAAATTTCAATTTCTCTGTCTTGATAAATAGAATCTGAACGATGAAATTGTTTTTCTATGTTCACTTCTTGCATTTGAAGGTTATTTGCCTAAATGTAACAGGAATGGCCTGAAGAAGTATATCCTCCTTACGCCAATGGACCTGGATATGTAATTTCTACTGATATTGCTAAATTTGTCATTGCTCAACATGGCAAACGAAGCCTCAGGGTTAGTGATATTTAATCTTATCTAATACCTCCCTCAGTTGAAGGATGCTCTTTTTCCTTCTCTGCCCCCCTTTCTGTTAGCATTTCTTTGACAACTACCTTTCCTATCAGCTTGTAGTTTGTACATGAAAATATTGTTAAACTCTCATTGCAGCTCTTTAAGATGGAAGATGTTAGTATGGGAATGTGGGTTGAACAATTTAACAGCTCCACCCCTGTTCAGTACTCTCACAACTGGAAATTCTGTCAATACGGATGCTTGGAGAACTATTATACTGCACATTACCAATCCCCAAGGCAGATGATCTGTCTGTGGGACAAGTTGGCGAGAGGTCGGGCACAATGTTGCAGCTTTAGATGATAGATATATTATCAGATGTCTCCAAGGATCCTTTAGATGAAGGCAGCAGCTTTACTACATTTTGTTCTCGTTTAAATGGGCTGTAGAGATGGCTGTTTTTTAATTTGCAGCCTTGATTTTGGAAGAACAGACTGTTTTCTTATTGTAATTGAAATGGCTTCTAGCAAAGGCCAAAACATTTTGGCTTCAACTAAAAGCTGGAGAAATTGTACATACCTATCTTTCTATGACAAATATCGATTCAGTAGATGCAGAAGTGAGAAAATCCGTTCAGCTTTATTACATTCGGCTGTTGCAAATAGGTTTGAAAACGTTCAAAGCGGATATCAGCACTGGAAAGTTCAACCGGGTATCATCAATATACGATTGAAACTTCTACCCATTTTTTGTACCGAAATAATGGTAAATGGTAATTTCATTTTATTGAGACAAATGGGCCTATTAGAATACCGGTAGGCCCAATTGTATTCTTCCTAAGAAACAGCACAAAAACATTTGCTAGTTTTTTTTTTTTTTAGTTTAACGTGGGTGTCCGGTCCAACTTGCGTTCATCTCAACTAATTCTACGATTATGTAAGCCTCTAGTGGCCATCATATAAGCAATCACATGACTCGAACCTGAGACTACAGAGAAAACAAACCTCTTGATCCCAAATTCTTACCACTAGACCATCACATAGATAATTACTAGTCTACCTTTAATAAAAGGTTTAATGGCAACTTTTTGCCATAAACCGTTAGGATTGTGGCACATTGAAGTTTGTATTTTTATTTGATCAATTTTATAGCAAATACCCCTTTAATAAAGGTCTGTTAGTTAGGACAACGTTTTGCCTTTTATGTCCCTACCTCCATGTTTCTTCGGGTATAAATACCTCAAACAGATTTTTGGTAAGGACAAGTACAAAAAGAAAAAACAGATATATCGCCACAAAAAAAGAACATTATCCTCTGTTGCTTCTTTAGTACAACATGCACGGTATTTATAGTTCATTTTGCCCATCAATCTTGCTAAATTGAGTCTCCTACGCTACTAATTTTGCAGAAGATTAAGAATCTCTAAGCCCAGTGTACCCTCACGAGGCCCGCTGAATCTACTATGAAGAAAGCGAGGATTCCTTGAAGCTTATTTTTGGCTTCGTCAGTCCATAATTTATTTATGTGTTGTTAAATCTTCTATGTATCCCCTTTTGTCCTTCCATTTGATTTTATCAATTTTATTCACCAAAAATATCATTTTAAAAAAGACTCAGTTTTTAGTATATACTAATAAAAATTCAATCTAGTTTCATAAATATTAAGTATGTTTTATAGAATTTGGTAGACATATTTTTACATAAAATCATTCAAGAGTTTGTACAAACTGAGAAATTAAGAGCAAGTAATATTAAGTAATTCGATAGCATTAGTTAATTATGTAGATACTGCTGAATTTTTCATTAGTATTCTTCTCCTTGTAGGAGGAAATATATAGGCAGAACTCTGAATAGACAATGCTCTGAATAAACAGAGCTCTGAATAGGTAACAATCCCATTCTAAGAAAGTGTAGTAATTTTGTACAAGATTTGATATGACTTCTATAATTGATCAAATTCACATAATTATTACCTATACGAGATTTGATCTGAATAGGCAATAATCGGATTACAAAATAATATTTGATATAGTTCCTATAATTAATCAGATCACATAATCGAAATTAATCATGTCAACACTCCCCCTCAAGTTGGGGCATAGATATCAATCATGCCCAACTTGGTAATTACTCTCTGAAATGTCAGCCCTGAAACGACCTTGGTAAGAATATCAGCTAACTGATATGCTGACTGGACGAAGGGAAATTGTATGAGTTTCTGATCTAATTTTTCTTTGATGAAGTGACGATCAATTTCAACATGCTTTGTGCGGTCATGTTGAACATGATTATGCGCAATGGAAATGGCCGCCTTATTATCACAGTATAGAGTCATCGGGTCCGTATAGTGAATCCCTAATTCTGTCAAGACCCTCTGAATCCATAATAATTCACATACCCCATGAGCCATACCTCGAAATTCTGCCTCCGCACTCGACCAGACCACCACTTTTTGCTTCTTACTACGCCATGTAACCAAATTTCCGTTGACAAAAGTAAAGTAGCCTGAAGTAGATTTTCTGGTTGTTTGATCCCCTGCCCAATCAGCATCAGTATATCCCTCAATGCTGGAGACTCCATGTTTTGAGAATAATAAACCTTTGCCTGGGGTACCCTTTAAGTATTGTAAAATTCTATTCACAGCATGCAAATGTTCTTCGTTGGGTGCATGCATAAATTGACTTACGACACTGACGGCATAGGCGATGTCCGGTCTTGTATGGGATAAATAAATCAATCGACCAACCAACCGTTGATAGCGGCCCATGTCTGTTGGAACCTGATTAGGAAATACATCGAGCTTGTGATTGATGTCCATAGGGGTTGATGCAGGTTTGCAAGCAAGCATGCCAGTCTCTATTAGCAGATCAAGCACATAGTTGCGTTGTGACATAGAAATCCTGTAAGCTGATCTGGCGACTTCAATACCATAGAAATCCTATAATAGCTTCATCTCCTCTGGATCGTCACCTGTTAACACCATGTCATCCACGTAAACAATGAGGGCTGTTACCTTCCCGTTTTGGTGCTTTATAAACAGAGTATGGTCTGCATTACTCTGTTTATAATTGAATGCTGTCATGGCAGATGAGAACCGCCCAAACCAAGCTCTAGGGGATTGTTTCAGCCCATATAGAGATTTCTTCAAACGACAGACTTTGCTCCTAGTTTCAGAATTACACTGCACACTCGGTGGCAAGTCCATATACACTTCTTCTTCTAAGTCCCCATTGAGGAACGCATTTTTAACATCAAACTGTTTCAAAGGCCACTCTCGACTGGCTGCTATAGATATGAGAATACAGATTGTGTCAAGCTTGGCAACCGGTGCAAAAGTCTCTTGATAATACACGCCGTATTTTTACATATACCCCTTTGCAACCAACCGGGCTTTATACCTGTCAATGCTGCCATCGGTTTTAAGTTTCATAGTGAACACCCATCGACACCCAATTGTTTTCTTTCCTTCGGGTAGGGAGACAAGTTCCCAAGTAGAGTTCTTTTGCAAAGCTTGCATTTCTTCATTTACTGCCTTGGCCCAAGCTGGATCTGTCAAAGCTTCCTGCACATTACTAGGGATGGATATATTGGATAATTGATTAATAGTGAGTGCATATGATTCAGACAACCTATGGTTAGAGACATAATTGTTGATTGGATATTGGATATTGACTCTATGATCGGGTTCATACTGTTTCTTTGGGACACCCTTGTTTGATCTTTGGGAACATCATGGGGCTGCAGTAGTAGGGTGAACATCCTGGGCATAGAAGATATTAGTAATTACATTTGACTCATCAGATATAGGTTGTAGGAGTACCTGGGATTCACCATTCTGAGATGATTCGTTGGTTGATGGTGTTAACAAAGGCAACTCTATATTTAGAGGTGACTCCTCATCAATGCTCCTGCCCCGTGACTCCTCATCGGTGCCATTGTTCCCAAGCTGTTCAATCATGTTTTCCACCTCAACAAATTCATTCCCGTCACTCTCTTGTAGCAAATGTTCAGTGCTGGATTGCTCCCCCTGAAAGGAAATGATAGAACCTTCTTTTGAATAAAAAGGTTCAGTCTCACGGAAGGAGACATCCAATGTGACGTGTAACTTTTGAATGTGAGGATCATAGCATCTGTACCCTTTCTGTAAGTCTGAATATCCAACAAAAACACATCGAGTGGCACATGGATCAAGTTTAGTTCATAACACCTTTGGAATGTGAACATAAGCAGTACACCGAAACACTCTAGGCTCAAGGTTTGGAAGGTGCGAGGTGGACAATAAGGATTGTATCCGCTATTGAGGTGTCTGAAAATCTATCACTCGAGAAGGTGTTTGATTGATTAGATACACAGCAGACTTTGCAGCTTCTCCCTAGTAGTACCGAGGCATGTGCATGCCAAAGAGAGAGGCACGAACCACTTCTAAAATTTGCCTGTTTTTTTCGTTCGGCCAACCCGTTCTGTTGTGGAGTATAAGTACATGAAGTTTGATGCCGAATTCCATAGTGATGTAGATACTTCTGAACAGAGGTATCCAGGAATTCCATAGCATTATCAGTTTGCCAAGTACAAATCTGTTTCTGATACTGAGTACCCACCATACGATGAAATTCCTGAAATGCTGTAAAGACATCACTTTTTTTTTTGGTGTAGCAAAGACATCCAAGTCATTCTAGTACATTCATTGATAAATGTGACAAAATAACGGGCTTTAAATATGGTAGAATTTTTTACAGAACCTCATACATCATAATGTATAACGACAAAAGGTTCTGAACTTTTATTTAAACTCGGTAAATAAGTAATATGATGGCTTTTAGCCATTTCACAAATATTGCAATGAAACTCAGAATCATGAACTACATTAAAAAGATGCGGTTGTAATTTTCTAAGATATCCAAAGGAAAGATGTCCCAATCGTCGGTGCCATAACCATATTGTGGCTCAATCTGTATTTGAACTTCTAGTTTGATATGCTTGGCTGAATCTCTATCCTTCATTTTCTGTAAGTTCTAAATAATAGAGTTTGCCACGTTTAACACCATAACCAAGAATCTTCCGGGTCAGAATGTCTTGAAACACACAGAATAATGGCCAGAAGGTTACTGTACAATTTAGAGTAGAAGTAATTTGGCCAACTGACAACAAATTATGTTCAAGGGATGGGACAACTAGAACTGAGTTCCACGTGATTTTTTGAGTCAAGATGATAGTGCCTTCCCCAACAGTAGGGGAGGTACTCCCGTTAGCTGTAGAAATAAAAGAATGTGTGGAAGAGTGGAGGGATTGTAACTAACCAGTGTCTCTAACCATGTGATCTGATGCACCTGTATCAATTATCCAATTATTATCTTTAGTAATTACAGAGAATGTATTTGCCTTACCAGTGCTGCTAGAGTGAGCAACATTAACGGTAGGCGGCAGGTTATCAGCAGCAGGTAGTTTATCAGCAGCGGTAGTCTGAACTTCAGCCATGGTCATCATGGCTTTTGCTGTAAATTTCTTCCTTGGTTTCTTTGAGAAATCCCACCATTTAGGATAACCAATGATCTCATAACACCTCTGTTTTGAGTGTCCCGATTCACCACAATGTCCACAGACGAGGCTTGTGTATTTTCCAATAGATGAATTATTTCGGTTCTTCATTGTTCTAGAAGCTGGTCTTTGACGGGGTTGGTTTGTAAACATGGCAGAGTGCACGGAGTGCTCACTGGTTGTTCGATAGTTCCTCATGGTTTGTCTTTGTTGAAACTCCCTCCTTATGCATGCGTATGTACTCTCCAAGTCCAGTTTGGATCTTTGCGTAATATTTCTCCACGGACTTGCTCAAACTCAGAGTCAAGACCACTCAGAAATATATGAACACGAAGTCGATGCATTGTTGAATGCAGCTGGACCACTCCTTCAACTGTCTCTCCTTGAGAGGCAGTTCTGTGATCAATTTCTTGAAAAAGAGCCACCAGTTCATTGTAGTAAGTGGACACAGGTCTTCCTTCTTGTTTGATAGAGAAAGATTTTTTATTTAATTCAAACAAACGAGTTTCTTCTGAGCCATCATAGAAGGTCTTCGACACAACCTCCCATATTTTCTTGGTTGTGGATAGGCGAATAAATCGCTGCATCAGTAACGGACTCATTGAATCAATGAGCCAACTTTTCACCTTTTGACTTTCAGTGATCCATGTTGCAAACATAGGATCTTCGGGTTCGGGTTTTTTTGTTGCGCCAGTGAGAAATCCAGTTTTGTTACGAGCACCAATGCGCATCTCCATTAGTTGAGACCATAATGGATAATTGTTTTCATCTAATATGATGCTGGTAGGGAATGCAAAATTATCTTGGTGAATAATAATGGGTGATGTTTGGCTATTTTGTGGAACGGGGACAATGGGGTTAAGGTTCGTCATGTAGTAAGGGATTCGTGTGGGATTCGTTTTTGATTAACCAGGCTCTGACACCATGTAGAAAACAATGATGTATACTAGCTGAATTTTTCCTTAGTATTCTTCTCCTTGTAGAAGGAAATATATAGGCAGAGCTCTGAATAGGCAGTGCCCTGAATAGGCAGAACGCTGAATAGGTAACAATCCTATTCTAAGAAAGTGTAGTAATTTTGTACAAGATTTGATATGACTTCTATAATTGATCAAATTCACATAATTACTGCCTATACGAAATTTGATCTGAATAGACAATAATCAAATTACAAAATAATATTTGATATAGTTCCTATAATTAATCAGATCACAGGATTGCAATTAATCATGTCAACAAATTACGCACACTGTCCATGGAGGCCAAGATGAGCCATAAGAACGGCCACCAAAGTGAGTAGCTCTCCTCCTCCTTGAAGTGCTCGAGCATGCTCTTTCCATCCACATTGAATCGCAGAATAAGTTAGCATCTCTACCAGAACTTCACTTATCATTTCCCATTTCTGTTCACTCTGCAGCAAGTTCAATGACTTGGCAAGCTCGTCACCATCAGATAGTGCTGACCCTTCCGAGTTTTGACCGATTTGCTTGTACTTTGGTTCGCCCAACTCTTTGGGTAGCATAAAAGGCAAATCACTCCATAGATACATCATGTAACGAGATAATGATCTGCTCATGTTACAATGAATTGAATCCTGGCCGACGCAAGTATTAACAGCAATGTGCCATATGAGGAAGCTTTCATGAAAGTCTTTAAGAACCACGGACCATTCAAATTTTTCAAGGCAATCCTTACTTCTGAGGGCATGATCACCTCTCTCTTCCAATATCTTATATGGAACTAATGGGAAATTGCATCTTGAACGCATATCTAAGACACGTTTGAAGATCAATTCCTTTAAATCACAACCAACATCCTCCCAGCTCTGAATGTTGCCGGTTCTAAAGATTTTTGGGAGGTGTTTACATGGGCTCTCTCTAGAATTTTTTGGCTCATATTGGGCTATTGATGCTTTCCACTTTTTGTTATTGCTAAAAAACGATAGCAACCGAGAAGAACAAATAACTCGAGAAATAGAATCCGCCAGTGGCTTCCTTTGATCGCTAAGCCAAAGCATACCCCAATCGGAGAAAATCATCAAAATGGCCGAGTAAATCTCCAGAACAGTAGCTCCGAACAGCAACAAGTATGATACAATAATATCAATTTTGGAATAGGTATGCGAGTTTCTGGTCATTGATGAGAATGCTACTAATGCAGAGACAGAGGACAGAAAGGTGATGAAGCGGAGAATGATGCGTGGTCTCGGACAAACGGTTGTCATCACCTTGGTGAAAAGTACATCGAACATGAACCCCAACTCAACTTCTATCAATTTGAATGCTCCAGCAGCATCCTTGCTCTGCAAGATACCGTAGCTGATCCTATGAACAGGAAATGGAACGGTGTAATCAGCAAATAGTACCTTCAATGTTTGGAATAAGAAACAAGCTTCATGGAACTTTTTGGCCTCTGATATTATATATGTTATTAAAGCCCGAAATTTTATCAAAGCCTTCTGTGCCCAAAATTTCATTAATGCGACGCACGTTCTCTTCACTGCTCAAAATATCATCAATCTGATCCACGAACCCTTCTGTGCCCAACATTTCAACAATGCGCCTCATGCCCTGTTCCGTGACAAAAATATCACTAAGGCCTCGTTGCGTGCCCCCTTCTATGCCCAACATTTGCTTAAGGCGATCTATGCCCAGTTCCGTGATCAAAATTTCATAAAGTTGAGGCAAAATATCATCCAACTTTTGGTGGAGCAAAATTTCCGGATATATTTGCCTTCGTACATGTATGCCTGCTTCGTTTGCTGAGTCCATCAACTTGCTGGAGCTTGCGCACCAGAGGACCCAAATCTTCTCTCCATATTTGATAACTCCAGACACAAAGATGGGAATGACTATATATATGAGCGGATCATTGCTCCACCATGACCTCAACGAAACATAAAAGGCCACCGCTAGTTGGGTTAATAGCTGAAGCAAGTGCCTCGACCACAATTCGTTGTCCTCTACTGAATAGGCAGTAATAGTGTCAGGGCCTCCAAGGTGCACAAGGAGCATCGGTGCCCAGAATGCCGGGATGAAACTTGCATTTGAAGTGGTACCTTTGGATTCTGAACCCCCTTGGCTACGAGCAAGAATACCTAAAGTAATAGTTGCAAACCAATCTGCTGACAAATATGCTAGCCAAACAAACATCCCGAACCAGATTCCGGCTGTATACTTTCGTCGACTGCCAGTGATGGTCAGGAAAATTTGCAGCGAGAGACTCAGCAAGATCATTGCTCGAAGCTCCCATCCGTTCCACAATTCGATAACACGTCCATAAAAATTATACAGATTCATCTTTGCTTTCCTTCAACACAAGCCAGATATGACTTTACTTAAAGATACATTAATCAATTAAACAGAATATTAATCACATAATGCATGAACAGTACACCAAATTATGCATTTATAACATCTTTCTAAGCAATTCGCATGAATCATCTTTATAAGCTCGGTGATGCATACGAATAGTTTTGTATTATAATCTATATTCTCTAACGCATGCAACGACAACACCTATTTCTCTCATAAATTTTATTTCAACTACATGTATCAAACTTTCAAATAAATTATAATTAATATCGAAAGCAAATGAAAAAAAGCTTTCTAACTTAGGTAGAGAGACTTGGAGAAATGAATCAAACTTTTACAGCCAAACGTACCTGAAGATTTTGAAAAAAGCAGTGCTGAATCTTCTGATGGACTAATTTATTACTGGTTGTGCAGCCAACTTGAGTTTTGTGTGTTTTTTAGTCCTGGTTACACAAAATTGTGCGTAATCTATATTAATGATGCTGCAAGAATATGAATTGGTACATGTACTTTAGTTCCTATCATCAATATCAAAAGCTGTTCTCAAGAGAGAATAAAACACTTGCTCTCACTACAAAATAAAAGGACCAATGGAATAAAGTGCTTTCGCTTGTCACAGCTAAAACTTTGTCAGAAGTTGAGAGTACTCATGAGCACAAATTACTTCTCATGCTCTCAAGAAAAGAATCATGTAAACTTTTAAATTGTGATTATTCTTTAACAGCTTTAATATGACCAACACAGTTACAAGTTAATAAGTTTTTGTATTATCATCTAAATCAAGATGTTTATACAATTAATTTACTTCAGGGACTCATTGTTGGTAAGTGTTATGCTTCCACATTATCATAAAGGATTTGATCAGTTCTACGAGAGCCTATAAAAAATTAATTTCATATGCTTTTTTTTTTTTTTCTTAAAACTTGGTCATCTGGTGTGAGAAAATCTTCAAAAGAATGCCCTCTGGGATATATTGTTTAAAACATACATGTGCTGTACCGAAAAAATTAACCTTTTGTATATATAATAACATAACAATCACAACCATGTAAGAGTAAATTTTCTTTTACAGAAATTATATTACCAAATAAATAAATGCAAAAGGAAAAAGAATACACTGTTTTTTTTTTCATTAACTAGATGATGGCTGCAGCTTTACTACATTGGTCGATCACACATTCATATTCTTGTCCTTACTTTATGCTCGCACCCTCCTGTCAGGTCGCCTTCGCCAGTTTTGTTTGTTCGTTTAAGTGGGCTCTAGAGAAGGCTCTTATTTTTTTTTTTTTTAATTTGCAGCCTTGATTTTGGAAGAACAGATTGTTTTCTTATTGTAATTGAAATGGCTTAATTATTGCTAAGGCCAAAATATTTTGGCTTCAACTAAAAGCTGGAGAAATTGTATATACCCTATCTTTCTATGACAAATATCGATTCAGCTTATGCAGAAGTAAGAAAATTCGTTCAACTCATTACATTCTGCTGTTGCAAACAGGTTTGAAAATGTTCAAGCAGATATCAATGATAGAAAGTTAAACTGCGAATCATTAATGTCTGGTTGAATTTCTTACACACAATTTGTAATTATTTTTGTATTAATGGCAAGAATTATTGCGGATACGACGGATTGAGGTCTACAATTAATTTTGTGAATTTTATCCCTCAATCATCATGTTTTGAGCAAATATTGTTCCTTCATTTGATTTTGTCATTTTCATCGACGAAAAACCCTTTAAGAAATACAATTTTTTGTATTTTGAGTTGAAAATGTTCACATATACAAATAAAAATGCAATCTAGTTTTTAAAACAATTTTTTTTTAGTTAAAGAAGTATTTTAAAAAAATTTCTTAAATACTTTTTTGCACATGAAAGTATAAAGACATTAAAACAATCACCGAAGAAACACATTTGATGAGAGAAAAAGGGCTAGAAGCTCAAATCTTAAATTCATAATTTATTATTCTAAAAATAAATTCTAATAATATATATCTTCTAAAAAGGCTTACAATGCTTTTTTATAGGCTAGAAAACATAGGAAAATAATATAAAATTCAAATTAACACAAAATATGTGAGAAAATCAAGGAAATTAGCAAAATAGGATATTGAAGCCTAATTTCAGGAAATC
>Ga0307517_10004122_pt1 | contig 22431 bp, 16 predicted proteins | sample 23_EM_MG_FD_194515 | JGI IMG/M metagenome (GOLD analysis project Ga0307517, IMG submission 194515) | Populus trichocarpa ectomycorrhiza microbial communities from riparian zone in the Pacific Northwest, United States - 23_EM | ecosystem: Host-associated > Plants > Roots > Unclassified | place... | reverse complement strand
TTAAATTGATTGAATAAGAAGAAAAAAAGAATAACATGTAAGGCTACACATATTAAAAATATCATCTAAAAATAAATATTTTTTATTTTCAAAAACATAGTTTATCTATATAAAAAATAAAAACAAAACCATAGATGAACTAGGAAAACCTCTACGAAAATTAAACGTATAACAAAAAAAATCAATATTATTTAAAAGAGGCCTTCTGAACAAAATAAAAGAGAGGAGGTTTTGTTTATTTTTTCGGTTTTTAGTTTTTTAACAGGTCACGTCATTTTATTTCTTTTCAATTGCATTCTTTAAAGTTATATTTTCATGGTAGTCATACCAGACCCAGACGCCTTGGGTCTGGTAACCTGCCTAAATTTCGGCCACTGTGGTGGCCGAAAAATCAGGGCCTATGTTTTTTTGACCCAAGAACTTGTTTTGCAACCCGTTTTTGACTCACAACACCTATAAAACACCCTAAAAATCATGACAAACCCATTTATGGCCTCAAAAAACCCAAAAAACAGCCCCAAAACCGAACTCAACCGGAAACTGAAAATCAACTCGAGCTCATATCTATTTTTTCACGAACTTTTAAGGTACAAAAACACCTAATATGAACTCCCTTCATTAAATAGAATAATTTGACACAAGCATCCCTCATTTTGGTGGCCTAAATTGGTGCCAACAACAAGTTTCTCCCTCTACCATCGGAATTTGACAACCCTTCTCTCTCTCTCCTCTCTCAACCAGGAACTAAAAAATAACAAAAATAAATCGTTGTACCAAAATGGAATTGGAGCAATTTTGAGGAACCTAAATTGTATAATTTGCGTGATTGTTTAAGTTGGAGGACCAAAGTGAATGTTTTTAAACTTATGGTACATCAATCATGTTTGCCGTATTTTTCATTTTGATCATTTCTCTTCCAATCCCACTTTTTCATAAAAATTTAAAATTAATTGCTTCTTAAATAAGACTTCATCACCCAAAAACAAACTTTAAGAATCAAATTAAAAAAAATATAGAGTGAAAATCCCAAACATTTTAATATATAAGTAATTGAACGCATGCAAGCATGCTGGAGAGCTCGAGACCCTCACCATTATACTTCTTGCATCTTCTTTTCTAGGTCAAAAGCATTACCTAACCTTTAGTGACCTTGCCATTCAATTGGTTCAGATAACGGTGAAGGCAATTCCTTTTTCGTCCAAGAAAAAAAAATAATCGACAAACAATTGTTACAAGACCTGTCTCACATCGGGTCGGTGAAAAAACTTGATTTTATTTACTGAAAGAGATTTAAAGAAAATTAAAAAATTAGATAAATTATAGTAAATCCACCCGACTCAGCAACCTAGCTTGGTTTTAAGCCTAATTGATCTCCAAGTCAAGTCTTTGGTTAGTATTTATGAAGAAAATACAAAAAAAATAAAATATATTTGATTGAAAAAACAATATAAATATAAAATAAATATATTTATAAGATAGTTTTGAAATGGATTTTATATAATTTTTTAAACAGTAAATACAAGATAATATGTTCTTGTCCCCATACGGCAACGACGAAGTTTTATATTTTATACCATAAGGCCCTATATTATTGTGCCTATTAGTCAGCCAAGTAGCCCATGATATCAGCCCAGAATTCAAGCCCACTTTGTCAATTTCCCCCCACTTAAATTCCGTCCCTATAAAAACCAAAATCCTTAAACCCTAACTCCCTCTCGTCTTCTCTTCGCTTCATTCGAAAATGGCGACTTCAGAAACTGTGATTAAGGACATGTACGACGTCGGATTAAAACCTCGTATGATCCGTACGCTTCTAAAAGAAGATGTCCCTGACGATAAAATCCCATTTGATTCTCCATCAAAACTCTCCCGTATTATCTCCTGCATTCAGTCTCACAAACTCTTATCAGAGCCTTCAATCACTGATAACAACAAACAAATCGAACGGTGGAAGTCCTCCGTCAATGATTGGGTCACTCGCTTGTTGTCTCTTATCAGTAAAACCACCACCACACCAGATAAATGCTGGGCTGGAATTTGCTTGTTGGGGGTGACGTGTCAAGAGTGTAATGCCGACCGGTTTCTGGGGTCTTATGCTGCTTGGTTTGATAAAATATTAACGCATATTCAGGTATTGCAAGAAGAATTTTGAACTAAAGTTGGTAATTTTGAAATGGGGTTTCTGGTTTTTTTTTTTTTTAATATTTTGAGAAATGAAAGAAAATGATACTTGTTTGAATGTCAAAGAAATGATCTTTAGTTCAGCCTTTACAGTTTGGAGCTTTTAATTTAGTTTTTTCGATGCTAATTTTACTGAAAGATTCTTCGCAAAAGCATGTCCTTGGAATTTCATCCATTGTATGAGTGGATGCTGTTGGTGGGTGCTCCTAATCCACTTCAGGATGTGGTATTGGGGAAGGTTTTTGTAAAATCAGTGTTGTTCTTAAAGAAAGACTTGGTTGTGCTTGGAACTTTTAATTTGATGTTGGAATTGTTATGTTTATGTTTTAAACAGTCACGAGGGGATTCTCAGTTTGTGAAGGTGGCTGCTTGTACCTCGATATCGGATTTGATCACAAGGTAAAAAACTTTAAGCCCTTTTTGAGAGGTCTGGACTTGATTTAGTTAGTGCCACCTGTTGTTATTGTTATAAATTGTGAAGGTATTGTCTTTGATGAAATAGGTTGGCGGGATTTCCAAATGTGAAAAAGGAGGGGACTTCACTTTCTGGAAAAGTCATTCAACCTGTTTTAAAGCTGTTGAATGAGGATAGTTCAGAGGCTGTATTGGTGAGCTGGGTTTTTAATTCATTACACAACAAGTTTTGCTTTCCTGAAAGCTAATTTATTTTAGTTTTATTTTTTTTCAAGTTGGTCAATGGTGTCCAATTCTTTCTGCTGCCAGGGCATTTTCCCTTCCTCCAACATGATTTGATGCCTTTCTGTTGAGACCTGTGTCTTTCTTTTTCTTCAAAACCCCAATCTGCTCACGCTCATGATCTATGATATTTGAAGAGATTGATTTTGATCTCTTACAAAGCAGTATCCCCTTCGCTTTCGCTTTCTAGTTTCAGTTTGAGGATGAAATCAGTCTCAATCTATGGTTAGGGTTTGTTGATGGATACCTTATAAGTTGCATTTTAGCACACTGTCACGATCATGATCCATCTCTAGGATTGATGCTGTCTGTTGATTTATTTTGCAGTCTTCTTTTTCTGACTTGAATTTTCATATATGAACCTCATTGTGAGAGGTGTGCAGGAAGGAGCAATTCATCTGTTATGCACTGTTATATCTTCCTTTCCTGCTACACTTCAGCGTCATCATGAAAGTGTAAGTTCCATAATTCTCCATCCTGGGATAGCCAGGTAGCATTTTTAACTGGATAGCAATTGCAAAAACATATTTTTCTGGCAGGATAACGTGTTGTGATATAATGATGTCAGTACTTTTGTAGGTTGAAGCTGCTATTACATCAAAAATATTTTCAGGAAAATTCAGTGTAAATTTGATGAAGGTATCTCCTTCCTTCCTTTCTCTAACTGTCCCTGGGATCTGATAAGATAAGCAGATCAGGGCATGGACATGAACATAATAAATTCTGTTTAATTTTCATCATCCAGAAGCTAGCTCATTGCCTAGCATTGCTTCCCAAATCAAAGGGAGATGAAGATAGCTGGATTTCAGCAATGAGGAAGGTTCTGTTATTGGTAAATGGTTACCTAACTGAAATCTTCACCGGTCTAGAGGAAGGTATGTGCTAATGCCTTCTTGGTTGAGCTTTTGCTGGTCTCAGTGATGGTAAGTGGTAAATGTGCTTGCACATGTTGCAGAAACAAAATGGGATGAAGCTGTTAGATTATTGGTTCCGCCAGGAGAAGTTCCTCCACCTTCTTTATGGGGTCAAAAGTTGTTAGAGGATACCTCAGACAAGGAAAGAAAGAGATCCAAGCTGTGTAGTATCTCTATGTTCATGCTTAGCTGTTGTGAAATGCTTACAAATTCATATCCTGTCCAGGTACTGTTGTGTGCTTGATGACTGTTATGACATATTTTTATTCATAAGAGGAATTCTTAATTGTTGCTTATTTAAATCTGAAACTGGGTATGGAAATAAATCAATCTTGTATGTTTGATTAACAGGTTTCAGTGCCTGTTCGCTCATTACTGGCCCTTGTTGAGAGAGTGCTGATGGTCAATGGCTCATTGTCACCAACCACATCATCCTTTGTGATTTTAGCAGAACAAGAGTTCATTTGCTCTGAACTTCCAGTTCTGCACTCATATGCTTTGGAACTTCTTGCTTCAGTCATAAAGGGGATTCGCAGGTAAACAAAGTATTTTCTCATCACTAATTGGAGGAACTGTGCTGTATTTTGTAACGGGTCTACAATTGTGTTTATATCACAACAGATTTGGCAAACCTACCTACTGTTCTTTGTGGGCAAGTTGTAGGGAAATTCTGGACTTTTGGGTTTGAGAAGGTATAAAAAAGTAGTTCACTTCGATTAGACTTTGACTACGTTGAGTTGCAACTTTCAAGACCAAATGGTTCCTGAACTTGAAGAAGCACATTGCTTAAGTATCCGGAGCAGCAATTAAAGACAACAGCTTTAAAAGAAGAAAAGGTTTTTGTAGGTTTTGCTTTGTTAATTTGATGGAACAAGTCGGGGAAAAGGTTCCTGTCCATTGCTTTGTTCTTTCCAGCCAATCGCTTTAAGTACCCAAAACAGGGTCCTATTTAGTTGGATGCATGTGTAAACTCTGGCACTTTCCAGAACTTTATGTGGTGCACTGTGCTACTAATTATGCCTGCTGTTATTTTGGTTTCTGTCTTCTAAATGTAGAATGTGATTTTCCATTCCCTGAACCTGTACATGCTAACAGTGTTCTTTTCATTATCAATCTTGGTTATTATTGATATTAACCATCTCATATTATGTTATTTCCATTTTGCAGTCAACTATTGCCACATGCTGCATATATTGTGAGGCTTGTTAAAGAATATTTTAAGAGATGTGAGTTACCAGAGTTAAGGATAAAAGTCTACTCCATCACAAAGTTGTTGTTGATGTCCATGGGTATTGGTATGTAGCAATTTTTAAGAGTATTTGTCTCTTTCCTGTCTGATATATATCTGTTATGGTGTTAACTATATAGATTTTGTTGTTATTTTCAATTCAAAAGAATCTAATAAATCATACATCAATGGTCAAATATGGTTGAAGTTCAGGACTGATTGTCCTTAAGAGTACCAGGAAAATCTTTCAGATTCTTGAAAGAAAGGCAGAACAAGAAACAATATTATGATATTTTCTTGTCATATAATGTGATAAAATATAAGATTCAGTTGGAAATCCTTTTCTCTTTGATTCCATTTGGTGCATGTGGATATATGTTGGTAGGTTCTCTTGTACTCGAGCATGTGTGCTTTTCTCCACCCCTTTTTATGGCCATATTTCATAAACAAAAGCCTAGGGCCCTTTAAGAGTGTGAGTGTGCATGACTCCCCCCCATCTCGATGTGTGTAAATGTGTTGCTCACAGAAAAGAATAGCAAGGGAGAGAGAACGGTGTGGAAGTGTGCCTTGAAAGTGTCTCTGTCCTAGCTGTAAGCTCTCTCAAGTTTCCATAATAAGATGGTGGATGGTTAACCTGCCCCCTCTGCATATAACATGCTTCACTATTTTCATATGAAAAATTTTGTGAGCATTTGACCCTGGATTTCCATTTTGAGTAGCTTTTGTTCATGCATTGAGCCATTAACTCTTTTCTAAAAGACCCTGTGTTTCTCATTGAAATACTTGTGGTGCCGCTGCTAACTTCCAGTCATATTCTGATCAGGAATAGCGATATATCTTGCACAAGAAGTTGTCAACTGCTCTCTTCATGATTTAAATCCCATCCTTGATGGTACATCTTTTCATGCAAATGCAAAATCCGAACTTTTGCTGCCACCTTTCCACAGAAAGAGAAAGCATGGTGCGACTGGATCTCTTGAACAGCTCCATGACAGAATTGGTTTGGAGGTGGAAACATCCAAGAACCGTCCAACAGCGATTTCTGTGAAGATAGCTGCACTCGGGGCATTGGAAACTCTTCTAACTGTGGTATGGTTATTGCATGTTGTTTGATGAGTGCTTAATATTCTACCAAGCTGCTGACTTTTTGTGCTTTAGTCTAACCTTTCTTGGATTGCAAAATGGTTTAGCATGGGATAGGGTCAAAATAGATTGAGTGTCTACGTATCTTTTTGCCAATAATGGGTGCTCACCTGTTTAGCTTTTGTCAACCCTTACCAAATACATTAACCATCAAAGTGTTGCATTTAATGTCATGGGTATGGTTGCACTAAGTTTGATTATAACAAATCCTTTTATTTCTCAGTAGAATTATTTTCTCAAGCTCACAATTTTCTCTTTAATGTCCTCTTAAATCACTGGACTTAAAAAAATTGTCATAGATTTTAAGTAAATGGGTTTTAAGATATCCACCCATATCTAATCCCTTTGTACTCTGTTCTTTGAGTCAAATTATCACTATCCAGAATATATAAAATTGTCATCCAAACACCCTTTAGCAATGAGTTGGTTGATGGATGTGAGTGAAAATTACTGCTCCCACATATTTTAATGGTAGAAAGATGTACCCTCTCAAAATAAAATGTTCTTGTAATATTGGAGTTATAAGGCACATCTTCATTATCCTTTCTACAATGTACTCGGAAGAAAAGGCAAAAGTATCCATCATGTGCATTTTTTCTTTGCTTCCACAATCATTTATATTTAGCTTTTGGCTGCTTCTTACTGTTGTCGACTTAATTGGTGTGCTAAAGATTTATAATAATTTTTGACAGGGTGGCGGTTTGAGATCCGAGTCTTGGCGTTCAAAAGTTGATAATCTTTTGATAACTATTGCAACAGAATCCTGTAAAGAAGGATGGGTTAGTGATGAAAGCAAAACTTTCTTGCCCAATGAATCAACCCTAACATGCTCAGATTTACAGTTAGCAGCATTACATGCACTTTTGGCATCTCTCCTTTCTCCTTCTGGTGTACGTCCCCCACATTTAGCTCCTGCTCTTGAGCTTTTCCGTAGAGGTAAGTCCTGTCAAATTTATAGAAATTCAATTTTTTCCCATCATCCTGTAAACAGCATTTGAGGATGACTTATGGAATAGCTGTGATCCTCAATTATTTTTTCAAGTGATATGTTTATTATTTAGTGCTTAAATTATTTCAAGATAAACTAGCTGTATTAAGTGGTTTGACTGCTCTGTCATTTTTTTACTCTAAACCCCTACCTTCCCCCCTTTCCTTATACACAGAGTTCTGCTCCAACCTTTTTCTTCTCGTTTCTAGATAGAAGCTCCAATGGCAGCATTGTTTCATGGATAATTTTGATTGGTCCTTTTGGTTCTTTCATAGTTGTAACCCAATTTAATGCTTTAGGCCATGATAATATCACAAAGCCCACTTGCTGATAACCTAGCTAATTTTTCACAAATGCTTATGGTTTGCTTATAACCTGTTGCTAATCTTGTTGGATGTTGGATTTTTGCAGGCAGGCAAGAAATTGGAACAAAAGTATCTGAATTTTGTGCCTATGCACTCCTAGCCTTGGAGGTGCTTATACACCCCCGGGCACTTCCGCTGGCTGATTTTCCCTCTGCGAGCTCCTTCAATGAAGTTAACCACAGATTCCCAGAGAATATATACTCTGTTGCCCAGAAGCACAGTAACCCATATTCAAGTGGCGTGCAGGACACAGGACATGGCCTTTCTGATTCAGATGATGATTTGTATAAGAGTTGGCTGGATAGTAGCAAGGAAACAGAGGCTCCAGTGGGTAAAAGTATGGACACTGAAAGGCCTTCTGAAACTCTAACGGTTCAACAGGGAGAAAATATTCCCGTGGCTGGTTCATCAGGTGCAAAAAGTCCTCGGAGAAATGGGCACAGCCCAGCAGCTGCTAGTGCAGACATAGAGATGAGGCGTGGTGATGAAACAATGGTTGACTCACAGCAATTGCAAGAATCCATGGAGCAGCATCAGGAATCTTCCAAAGGTGCCTCCATTCCTACTGTTACTGGTGATCCAAATGTTACCACCGTGGACTTGACAAGTTTTGCTTCGAAAGATGATGCATTAAATTCCAGGGATACTGAAATGGCATCAGTGCAAGCCGTTGTGGCAGGTGAAAGTGACGGGCTTGCCACCAAAGATGGAAACACAACAACCTTAAGTGCTCAGAAAGGTACGACATTTGCTATTGAAGATGATAATCAACCAACTGATTCTCTCCCTGATATTGTGGATGTTGATCCAGATTCTGATTAGGAATTAGTATAGGAGTGTTGACAATGTATTTGTATCTTGTAACAATCAAAAAAGGATCAAGCTGAGTGATGCAATGCGAAATTTTCCTCATGTTTCAGTTTCTACTAAGCTGTTGAACTGTTGGTCCAAAAACAATCAAAGAAAAAAAATGATAACTGTCAACTTTCCCAGAAAGCAGCTTGCTTGTTTTTCTTCTTTCCCTCAATATTTTCTGTTGGTATGACATGCTGACAACACATGTTATTGGAGTTTTCTTATAAATCTAGCTCCACTTCCATCAGATGTCCACTACTTCTGTTTTTTACATTAACCTTAGCAAGCTCATAATCTAGTCAAAGCTTTCATCTTGCCCGACACCTAAAATTTCAGGTTGGGTTCATCATCTCGGAACAGCTTGACCAAAATTTTCCATCAACAAAGTAACATTAACGAATCTACACCATTAACTCACTTGACAATTAATAGTTAAGAATATGGTTGTTAGATTGATCAAGGGACTAGGATGGAAAAGAGTTAAGATCATCGGGTCAAATTACATGTTATTGGGTTAACCTGGTTTAATTATTTTTAATAAAAAAAAATTTATTGGAGTTCACTTACTCAGAGTTAGATTAAGTTTGGCTAGTTTAATCATGTCACTAAAATCCTGGTTGAGTTAATTAAATTTTACCGAGTCAATATTTTTTTATATTCAAATTAAAACCATATCCAGCTTAGACTTTGAGTCATGAATTTTTCAAATTATCCTATTAAGTTAGACTAAATAATTATGATTAAGACTTAGGATTTTCATTTGAATGTTTAGGGTGTAATTCTTGAAAATAGTAGGATTAGAATCTTGAGTGGTTGAGAGTGTTATAATTTCTGTTTTTGGGTTTATTTCATTCGGAGAAAAATATTAAATTGAATTTATTTTATGTTTTTTTAATTATTTTAACCTGCTAATATTAAAAATTAAAAGAATTTAAAAAATATTATTTTAATATATTTTAAAATAAAAACTAATTTTTAAAAACATTATACATGACAGACCAAACGCATGGTAATTGTCTATTTAAGTAGCACAAAACACATGGAGCCATTTTATTTTTATTTTTGAATAAAGTCTTGGTCAGTTACCAATATACATAAGCAACATTGTAAGTCAATATTGGAGTGCTGGGCTGTTATAGCTTGACTCCAAAAACAAAAAAAAAAAAAATAGTTTGCATCTTTGACTTGGAGATGATGCAGCAGTGGATATGGAAGACTTTTGAATATGCCTATTCAAGGTGTGACCAAATGTTTTGGCTGCAATTATTCAGTTTATCTAATTTCTTTTCACAAGCAAAAGTGTTTGAAAACGTGATTCTACTCGTGTTTTTATAAAATAATATGTTTTGAATTATTTTAATACGCTGATTTTAAAAATAATTTTTAAAAAATAAAAAAAATATCATTTTGATGCATTTCAGCACGAAAAACACTTTGAAAAACAACCACAATCATACTCCCAAGCATGCTAACAACATTTTAATTTCTTTTATATATTGTATAAAATCTATAGATTTTTTTTTATTAATTTGATGATAAGAAAACTAGATTAACTCATCATTCAAATTAAAATTTATTAAAAACATCTCTCAATTGTTTTTTCAAAAAAATTAAAAGAGATAATTTTAAAATTCTTTAACTCCTTGTATCTATGATTTAAATTTTATATTGAGTTGATTTCGAATCAAGTTTAATAATAATAATAATAATTAATAATTTATTTTTTTTATCAGGGTCAATAAAAATTGAATATATGTATATCAATTGCTAGAAAGATTAATTAATTAATTAATTATATTTATGTTAGAAGAAAGAAAGAGAGAAATGAACCATTTAAACACTGAAATCACCTCTACCAGCCCACTTCCCAATTATTCAGTTTCACAAAGCAACAGAAAGCAAGCATCAGACAAGAATAAAAAAATCGTAAATTCCATGCAACAACAACAGCAGGAAAAATATTAAATTATGCAAAGATTAGTGACAATTCCATGAATATCTGAATTAAATAAAAATTTATAACCTTCACCAACCTCACCACACTATTTATTTATTTATTTATTTATTGACAATACCAGTGGAAATTGCACGGCATCTGGGTCCAATTTGGGTGCTTAATTTAATGAATTTCCCTCTTTATATATACATAAAAATGGTAAACAGGTCAATCGATATAATCAACAAGCTTTTATACTAAGATTTGGATTATTCATAGATTTATTATTTATTATTTATTTTTTCAGCTAAATATCTTTGTATTTCTTATATCCCGAGTGGAGAGGGTAATAAAAAATGAGAAATTGAATTTTTTATTTTTAAAATTAAAAAATATATTTTTTCATCATCTTCATCATAGCACATGATAAAAGGCCTAATTTGCTAATTCATCACTCAAAGATAAAGACTTTCTAGAAAAACAAATACTAGAATCTATTTTTAATGCACTAGCTCTTTTACAATTTAGCCTCTATAGTTTATCATAAATAACCAATTAGTCCTTATACTATTAAAAACAACTAAACAGTCCCTTGACTAACTTAACTATCTTAAATGCAGCATTTTTTTTTCTTTTCCAAAACACCTTTTTTCTGATCAGAATTTTCTATCTCACCTTCTTCTCTCTCTCTCTCTTTATTTTCAGAAAAAAATAAATTAAACTAAATAGAAAGAGAACATTGCATTGACAAAAGGACAAGCAGATTTTAAAATATGATGATTTAATAATAAATCATGAAACTACAAGGCTAATAAATCAATATCCTAAAATTATAGGGACTAATTTATAATTAGTTCTGAACAAGCATGACACCTTGGAAAGTCCAAAGTCCAAACATGAACACAGGCCAAATAAGCCACCATTTTCTGCTTCTTAACTGGCTCCTCTTATTTATTTGCAAACTTCCCTCCTCTCCTCTTCAGCAGTTCAGCTAACAAGAAACCATAAAAAAAAAACATTAATAAGATCACCATTTTCAGATCCTCAGATCTCTGTTCTGGTACTTTTTTTTCAATAAAGTTTGAAGCTTTTTGAGGATTATTATCAATGGCAGGGAAACCATGGGTGAGGATGGTGACTGCACAGACACCAACAAATATAGCTGTGATAAAGTACTGGGGCAAGAGAGATGAGACCTTGATTTTGCCTGTTAATGATAGCATAAGTGTCACTCTTGATCCGGCTCATCTTTGTACAACCACAACTGTTGCTGTTAGTCCTAGTTTTGACCAGGATCGGATGTGGCTCAATGGAAAGGTAGTCTTTTTTCTCATTTTTCTGTTTCAATTTGGTTGCTGAGGAAGTTCTTGAAATGGGATTTCAGTGGGTTTAATGATTCATTTAGATAGTGAATTTTTGTGGGTTCTCTTTGTTTTGTATGTTTAATGGTTATTTGGGACCTGAAAAGAAGGGAATTTACTGGATTAAGCTTTACAGTCAGATTTTGTTCTCTTAAACTCTTTCCTTTTCGGAATTGGACGTCAACATAGCAGAGAATTTCTTTATTTGAAACCGTACTGTTTAAACAGATTTTGGCATTGCATGTCAGCTTACGTAGTTCATAAAGTCATGTGGTAGCGTTGTTGTAGTGATGTACTTGTGCATGTATTTATATCAAGGATGATGAGCATAAGGGAGGAAGAGGGCTAACTTGTTGTGTTGAGAATCCTGTGTGGTTTATCATCAGGGAAAACTTTGATGTGTTTTTCATTGCATCCTATTTGGTTGTTGAGAAAATGCGAGGAAAGGAAAAAATTGATTGAGACCAGATACAAGATTTGATATTGAAAAGATGGACATGGATCTAGATTGGATAAAATTTAATTGCATTTCAATTTTCCTGTAAATGAGACAATTTGCTAGTTATGGTTCTTTGTTGCTAAGCAATATGTAAATGGTTGCTGGGTTCGTGTTGAAATTCTCTACCTCACTGCTGACTCATGGCACATTTGGTTTTTGCTGGTTAGCGTAGGAGATTTCCCTTTCTGGAGGCAGGTACCAAAATTGTTTAAGGGAAATTCGTGCCCAGGCTTGTGATGCTGAGGATGAAGAGAAGGGTATCAAGATTACAAAGAAGGATTGGGAGAAATTGCATGTGCATGTTGCATCATACAACAATTTCCCTACTGCTGCTGGACTGGCTTCCTCTGCAGCTGGCTTTGCTTGTCTTGGTAAACATTTTCCCCGAATTTTCCTTGCTATGTTCAACCCCCCCCCCCCCCCCTTTTTTTTTCTTTTTTTATGGCTGGGCCTGTATTTTTAAACATAATTTCTGTCTACTTCATTGAATGGTTGTGCTGGACTTCCACTTCTGAGAAATTCTTGTGAATGAACAATCCGAGTTTCGTATTGTTTAGGAAAATAGATGCAATTCTTGCTCAATGCTTAAATTTATTCAGAATCCTCTAGTCTAGCTTTATCATGGATGGAGCTTGGTATGTGGAATGATTATTCATTAATCGCTTTTGTTGAAAACACTCACAATAAAGCTTACTGTATATGATTATGGGGTCCATGTTGAAATTGACCAACTTGGCATATAGTTTTCATGAATCTGCCAGCTAGCTTTTCTGGATTATAATCACTGATGTGTACACATTTGTTTTTATAGAAGCTCATATATAGAAATGCAACAAGCTAGACAGAAATGCTTCCTATTAATGGAGCAGTTTTCAACTTCGAGGAGCCCTTTTATTGTTTTTTCTGCTTTATATCTGCAGGGCTGTAGTATCAATTGCAATCTTGTATGGGACTGGAAGAATTTATTCATCATGACATCATCTGGTTTTATCTTCTTATGTAGTTTTTGCCCTTGCAAAGCTGATGAATGCAAAAGAAGACAATAGTGAACTTTCTGCTATTGCAAGGTATACCTTAATAGCATATGCATAATTTTAAGTGCTTGGTTTTATGTTTTTTTTTTCTTTACATCAATAATTTTGAGTAGCATGAAACATTTTTTCCCCTAGAGTTTTATTCTTCATATGCAGCTGCTATTTACATGTTTCATTTATTCCACTATATCCTCATACAGCTGTCACCACCAACAAATATTTATTATTTTGAATTCTGGCTAGATGCATCTTTGCTGATACCTAATTGCTCGTTCTTGGCTTACATCAATGATAGCAAGGTTATCAAAAATGCGTTTTTGACTCGTAAAATCGCACGATTTTACGAGTCAAAACATAAAAACGTGTTAAATTGGGTTAGAAACTCGAAAATCAGTAAAATCAGTCAAACTCGTGTAAAATCGGTTCAACTCGTTAAAATCGCTAAAACCGGACCGATTTCACGATTTTACATAAAAATTAAAACAATTGTTGAGTGCTGAGTCAGCACTCCCCTCTCCCCTTTCCCCATGAGTCCCCACTCCCCGCCTGACACTCCATCATTCCCCTTCCCCATTTTCCTTTCCCCTTTCCCCAAATTAAAAGATCAAAGACGTAAATGCTGAATTTGAGTGACTACCATTTTCATGACATATGGCGTTTCGATAACCTCTGCATTGATCATAGGCCTTAGGCCTCTCAAGACAAAAGGAGATAGGTAGTGCCGTCAAGAAACTTATTTAATTTTTTTTTTTCAAATCTGAATTTGTTTTCTTAAATGTATTATAAATATTTTATGAAGATATAAAAATATCATTGGAACTATTTGAAAAAAAAAAAAACTTTTATTTTATATAAACTTATCTAAAACTACCATTAATCATCAGAAAGAAAATTACTTGAACAATTTGATTCGTCAAAATCCTTAAAAATAACCTTTGATCGTAAGCATAGGTAAAAAACCCTTTCAACATTAGATGGATCCTTTGATTTTTATCTTTAATTAAATCTAAGATGTATAATTGCTTTTGGTATGTGATAATTGGTTTGAAAATGTCTTTAAATAACTGCAAATAAAAAAAAGCACCACTTTCAATCAATCATTGTTTCTATTTGTATTAAAAAAAATCATTATTTATAATAGTTTTATATAATTTGATGATGCTCACCTATTTAGTTTTGAGTTAATAACATTTTTTGTGAGCATTTATTTATTTATTGTTCCTATTTGAGTTTACCAACTTTTATTTTTTTTAATTAATGTGGGTGTTTGGACCATGCTGCATGTATTTTAAGGTGCTTGAACTATGTATGAATTTTTATTTGAAGTATGAATTTTTATTTTTTTAATGTATTTTAAAATTCCTTACGATTTTACGATTTTACGATCCGTTTTTACGATCCGAGTTTGTTTTGCATTTTCCGTGCCGTGTCAAAAATGCGTTTTTAACAACCTTGAATGATAGTATTTGATAACAATGATATCTTTAAGTAATTGATAAGTTGGTTTATAGGGAGCTGTCTTTAAGTAATTGATAAGTTGGTTTATTGGGTGCTGTCTTGACTTATTTTATAGCCCAGTTATATATTTAATTTAATCTGTCAAGGCTTTTCAGATATGAGTGATTCAAGCATGCTAGTTGCTATTAACATTTGATATTTTACGAACATTGTTTCTTGGAAAGGTTCTTGCAATGTTTGATATTTTGTAAGCTTTGTTTTTCAGGCAAGGTTCTGGCAGTGCCTGTCGCAGTTTATTTGGTGGATTTGTGAAGTGGATCATGGGAAAAGTAAGTTTGATTTTGAGGTTCATCCATGGAGCCTTCTGATTAGATTGCTCTGTCCCATTTTGAGCAATTAATTATGATGCATTGTTTTTTAATATGTCAAGGCTGAGGATGGAAGTGATAGCCTTGCTGTTCAACTTGTAGACGAAAAGCACTGGGATGAACTTGTTATTATTATCGCTGTGGTATGTTTTTTTTCCCTTATTTAGAACTCGTTAGTCTGAATTTAGTTTGAGTTGCCTTTGGACTCTGGGGATAGCTGTCCTGAAAATACATTTAATTTTTCTTTGTCCTGTTGTTTTAGTAAACAGAGTTGTGATTTTGTTCTCCAGGTAAGTTCACGGCAGAAAGAAACAAGTAGCACCACAGGAATGCGGGACAGTGTTGAAACTAGCTTGCTTTTGCAACACAGAGCTAAGGTGCTTTTCAATGCCCTTAATTCAATTTCTTGCAACTTCTCTTGTTAAGCAGTTGTCTTTCTTCAATTGCAAAAAGTGCTCTTAGCAGTTGAGATTTTTAGACATAAATGGAGCTGGAGCCCTATTCTGAATCTATTCTGGATGATAACCATGCTTTGTGATTTGCACACTGCCTTTTCCTTGCTGTTCAGATTTAGATTTTCTATGAAATTTAATCCTCTCTTTTCCCTTTTTAGCTGTCTTTCTGATCAATGCATTCTGAAATTGTTTGAAATTTATTTAACTTTTGGTAATATCTCCTTCCTGTTTTGGACTAAATAGGAAGTTGTACCGAAACGCATTAAACAAATGGAAGAAGCCATAAAGAATCGTGATTTTGGATCTTTTGCACAATTAACCTGTGCAGATAGCAATCAGTTCCATGCAGTCTGCTTGGATACATGTCCCCCAATATTCTACATGAATGATACATCTCACAGGCAAGTAAAGTTTCTCGATTTATGTGACATGAAAATTTAAGCTTCATCAATTATTTATTTATTTGCCTGTTGAGCCCTTCACCAGACATAGAGTTTAGTTTTAATGTAGTGACTATATTTCAGGATAATCAGCTGTGTTGAAAAATGGAATCGCTCAGAAGAAACACCTCAGGTTTGTTTTGTTTTGCTATCTTTTTTTTTGTTTATATACGCCACATTCTAGGAGCTTAACTTAGAAGCAAGTTCCAGATAGAATGTGATGGCATTAACGTCGTTATTTTTCAAAAATTTGATCATAAATGATGGTCAAGCTTGGGGCACGGATGATTGTATAGGTGATTTAAGGATGATAACATAATAAAATTGCCTTCTCAATTGTCTAATTATAGTATTTAGTTTTCATTTGTTCTTTTTGCAAACGTGTTCTGTAATATTAGCTGATCTTGCGTGGTTCCTCAAGTACAGATATACTTTCCTGCTGTTGCGGAAATATCATGAGATAATTTATTTGGTAGTGGGTTTTGTAACTGAAAATGTATCACTTCATCACATCAAATATGAAGCTTCTTTTCATTTGTGGCTTGTGCTATTTTACCTATCCGTAATGACTTATAATAACATTGTTTTAATGCTTGCAACCACTTTCTTTTGTTGTTGATTTTCCTAAAATAAAAAATAAAAAATAAAAGAAAAAAGAAACAAAATGATAGTTAGAATCCTACTGGTCCTGCCAGCTAATTGTCACAGTTTGCAAATGTGTAATGGTTGGCTAATGATGAGATTTCCTTGACAGGTAGCTTATACGTTTGATGCTGGGCCCAATGCAGTTCTGATTGCACATAATAGAAAGGCTGCTACCCAGTTATTGCAGAAGCTGCTTTTTTACTTCCCTCCAAGTTCCGATGCTGATTTGAACAGGTATATTGTCTTCCAATGTCAAGGTCACAAAAGGATTTTGGTGCAATGTTTTGGAGGCTATGCATGATTTATACAACCCCATCAATCAGTTTTCAAATAATCAAACTTTTTTTCCTCAGTTATGTTATAGGTGATAAGTCCATACTAAAAGATGCTGGGATTGAAGATATGAAGGATGTGGAAGCTTTGTCACCACCTCCAGAAATTAAGAATGCCCAGAGAAGCAAAGGAGATGTCAGTTATTTCATCTGTACGAAACCTGGTAGAGGTCCTGTTTTGCTCTCTGATGAAAGCCAGGCTCTTCTCCATCCTGAAACTGGGCTGCCCAAATGAACTTAGGAGCACATTTAACTTTTCTTGCACTTCTGTACTTTTTAGTCTTGTTGACCAGAGTTGGACACTTCTGTGAGCCTGAAGTGTTTCCACTGTGATGATTGTTTGCAGTAATTAAGGGTTACTGTGAAGTGATTCTCTCAACTATTCCTCGCAAATTTGCAGTTAATGCTGCCTTTTGCCTTGCATTTGTAATTTATTTTATATTTCAGTCCATTTAAGTTATCGGTCTCAACAATGAATAATCTGTCCGTTGCTCCTTCTAAGCTTCTTTCAGCTGTTAGCCTTAAATAGTTTTTATGATGTTTCCGACATTTTGTATCAGTTTCTGTCATAAATCAATAAATTCTTGGTTTACCTGTTATGTTTGTTATTTATCTTCATTTTTGCCAGTGTGCTGGCATTCCCGACACAATTCCCCTTGAAGGCTCCAAAGATTCAATAAATTATTGGTTTACCTGTTATGTTTGTTCTTGATTCTGTTTTCTTTAGCTTGCCGGGCATGCTATCATGCTGGGTTTTTTTGGCTATACTGTGGTGTTAGATATTCCAAAGCTGATCTGCCTCGCATTCGCAGCTTAAGCCACTTCATCATTGGACTATCTAATGGAAACGCCAACCAGCTAATGCTAAGCTGTGAAATGTAGTGTCGAAATATTACATTTTTGCAACGTGACCAAATCTCAGTTGCAGACACATGGTTTGTACAGCAGAAAGACATACAAAATGCTTGAACATAATCAGGGATGCACTGTTCACCCACCTAGCCCTACAACAAATAGGATCAATCCCTTCCCAGAAAAGGAACCTTTAAAATCTGTCCGAAGTTCTGTGGGATTGCGGTGAATAAATGTCCAGCACCAGGAACCTCATGGTAGTTAATCCATGGAAGTCTTTGGGCAATATATCGCTGCAAGCTAAAAGGCACCATTATATCTTCATCACCCTGCCATAGATGAACTGAGCCTTCATTGTTAGGAAAAGGATTCTCAAGGTCCATGGGATCAAATTCCCACTTCCCAAATCCAATCATCAGGTCTCGATGTAAGGATTCAAACACTCCTTGCAGCGTTGCTTGTGGCTGCATAAAAAGAGAGGGTACAAAATTCCAAATGAGAGGGTTTATAAGAATTCTGGCACGTTACTATCCATTCGTGGATGAAAAACAAAGCCTATCAGACTATGGCAAGATTATGCATGAGATGATGGAATATCTTTTTTTCGCCTCCACTTTCAGACAGAATTTATTAAGATACTAATGGTTTGTGATTCATTTCCTTGTAATGAAAAAAAGAGAGTAACAAGAAAATGAAGTACCCTGTTGCTTCTCTTCTCTGCGATCAAGGGTAGGAGTTCTAAATCCTGGCGGGATAAAATATCAGGCTTCATGGATATAACAGCTGATGCAGGAAACCATTTCTGAGTGTTCCACCAGTAGGTGAGCCATGGAGCATGGTGAGCAACATATAATGCCCAATGATCCTGTCGTATCTGTCGGTAGTAGGCTTCTGCTGATAAGTTCGCAGGAAAGCCAGGCCACCAATAGTTGACAACAGGAGCAATTAGTGTCGCTCCTGATAGCCTGGAAGAAACAAGAGCACATGATTTGAAGCAAAAAATAACACCAGACAGAACTGTGAGGCAACATATCACAAACAAATCTCAAGCAGATTCCTGATACTAGAATACACTTAAGAACATTGACAATTATTTTTCATAGCATGCTTTACTTTCTTTTAATTGAGTTCTTTTTTGAAATTACTGTATTTTTTGATGCAACATCCCGCATTCTGAAAGTTGGCAGAAGATCCCCAATGTAGCAAATTTACCAGAATTGCAAGTAAAACAGTCTCACCTATGAGGGATGTACTTGAGGCAGCCCCAAACCACTTGGCCTCCCATGGAGAATCCCATCACATAAAATTTATATCCTAGTCCTAAATGATCAGCAAGCTCTTCTATATCTAAAGCTAAACTTTTAGGAGTTCGCCTGGGATCTGGATCGCTTTCTCCGTAACCTGGCCGATCAAAGGACACAAAGTACAACCGCAGCTCCTCAACAACATCCTGAAAATCATCACATAAAATGAGGGGTAAAAGTTAGATTTCTCCATCAACAAATACAATCTCTTGACCAGTGAAACCTTAAAGAGTTCCATTAAAACATAAATTTAGAAATAAATTACCAGAACGGGTTCTGTCATACTCATTATATCATGTTTCGTAGAGGCAAAACCATGAACAAGTATGATCTTAGCTTTGGCAGTTTCTTTAGAGACGCCATGCTCCTTGTAGGACAAATGCCTCCCATCCCTCAGCTTCATTCTAGGCGCTGTAATGGGAGGGCCACCCAGGGTTCCACAAATCTTTGGAGGTGGTGGCTGGGTGGCCTGATATGCCCATACCGCCAACCCAAGAAATAAGATCACAGTAACCTCCTTGAGCATCCCTAGGAAAAATGAGAGTTTTTTCACAAGCTGGGCCATGAACTTGGAGAAATTTTCATCAACTTGATACTGACAATAATCGCCCACATTAATCTGATTGTTACAAATTATTCTCAAACACAGCTAAATTATTTTGTTTTACAACATATCAACCAAAAATCTGTTTCATTTAACAGGCTAATTATCAACATTAACAAAGACCAAAACACACTCTCAGTCATGAAAGACTCTTCATAAATTTATGGGAAATATGTATTACTCCAAAGATCTTGGAAATTAAGAAACAGTCATACTCATCTTGGAATCATATTATCCGTTTCTAGCAGAGAATTAAGCAAGCGTTCAAAGATGAAACCAATAAGAGAAATAAAAACAGTAAAGTATCTTCCTACTACATTTCTTATCTCTATTGTTTCCACAAAATAAGATATCCATCCATCCAAACTCTACATTGCAAATGTAGCTAATACTTCATACTTGTGAGAGTAAAAAACATCAAGAAACTTGAGAGGGAGACATAACAAGAACCTGAGAAATTAACAGCCTCCCCAGTAACTGTGTGCGCGAGGGAGAGGGAACCTGCCAGAAAATAAAATGAAAAGTTTCTTCTTTTGGAGCAGCTACTGCAGTTTCTTGCTGACTTCCACCACCTCTTATAGTCAAATTTTCACTTGGTAGTGGTAGATAATGATCAAAGGGTATATAAGGCAAGAAAAGTGTTAGCTAAAGATAAATAGTAAAATATTTCGACCAGATTCAAGATAAACGTACGTACTATTTGTGTTTGAAGAAGACCCCTCTGACTTGTGATCTCCCCACCATTTCTTCAAACCTTATGTTCACGGATGGAAATTATAAAAAAAAAGATGTTTTCCCAAATATAAAAGGAATCATCACATACTATTTTAAAAAGCAACTCCAACAATATTATTTTGAAAAAATAAAAATAAAACAACATTGCTTTCCATAAAAAAATAATAAAAAATATTAATTTAATACTTTTTCAAGATAAAATATTTTTATCTTGATATTTTTCCTAAACATAAAAATAAAAAACATAAATGTGAAACACGTCTTTGAAATCATCAACTTGAAAAATATAAAAAAACATTAATTAGCTTTGACTTCGACGAACATCAACGGCCCCATCAAAAACCCAAAGGGAGTGGCTAACAATTGGTTGTTCTTTTCCTTCGTTGCGTACATGAACAAAGAAATATCATAATGTATGGTCAATGTATTTTCTCTAGAAACACCATGCTCCTTGTAGGCAATGCCTACCATCCCTCGGTTTAATTCTTGATGCTGTAATGGGAGGGCCACCTGGGGAACCACTAGTCTTCTGGGGTGGTGGTTGGGTGGCCTGATATGCCCATACCACCAACCCAAGAAACAAGACCACCGCAACCTTCTTGAGCAACCCTAGTAAAATGGGAGTTGTATCATGTCATTTGTGACTGACATTAACCAGATTAAATTAATCGTTGCAAATGAATCTCTAACGCAGCTAGATTTTCTGGTTTTACGTTATATCAAATCCAACACAAATTTGTTTCATTGAATAGGCTGTAAATGTATCAACATTATCGAAGGTAACATCGAGAAAAGCCGATCTAAAACAAGGGTTTGGAGACACTAGCAGTGAAGAAAGACTACCCTCGTAGATGCATGGTTTACAGAAGGAAATTAATTCAGAGATGGTCGAAATCAACTTGCAACTTGGAAGGATTAATTATATATACCCTCTGTTTTAGCAGAAAATGAAGCAAGCATTTAAGCATTGCAGCAAAAATCAAAATACTTCGAGAAACTGAAACAGTGGAGTCTATATCTACTAAACGTAAGTTTCCAATCTGTTAATGTTTAAGAAGATAAGGTGTCCTATTCCTAAACTCCACACAGAGAAGGTAAATATGAATAAACTTCGGAGGAAGACATGAATAATAGTACTAGCTTATGAAAAACAAGAACACGCACGAGACCCTGGAAAGTTCTACCGAAGCAGGCCTGACAAAGTTTCTTGTATTTCATCACTAATATTGACGCTATATATAAACGAGAAGAAAGTAATTAGCCTTTTTCAAGTCTCGGATCAAAAGTTGTGCTTGTTTTCGTCAGAAATCAGGGCTTGACACGGTTTATTGTATTTCATCGCTAATATTGACGCTACATATAAACGAAATGTAATGCTGAGGATAGAACCGATGGCTTTGCTCTTCGACTGCATGTTTCTTGGAGATGACTTACCCTATAATGCGGGCTCGGAGATTTCATACAAAGCATGCCTTTCATTTGCTGCTTCGACCTCTTCATCGTTGGACTCTTTTATGGGGCATGTCAACCTGAAACTTGACCTCCGATTGGGTTTAAAACCTGTGTTTTAAATGTCTTTAAACTCGAATTGAATAAACTAAACTATAGAAACCAAATTGAAAGTTTTGACAAATCAAGAGCACTGATTTGTGATTATCTTCTTACCAAAGTTAGGTCCCGGTCTTTACCTTTGGACACCCTTTATGTAATTTGTGGGCCCAAATATGCCCAATTTTCCAAAACACTTGGGCTTTGGCCCAGCTTATTGCCAAATTTTTGTGGGCCATAAAAAACTGAAAAAACCGAAAAAATATAACAAAAAAACTGAATCATAAAAAAAAAAATGATTAGAACAAAAACTAGGGCCCAGGGGTATAAATATTAAAGTTTCCTTTCTTCTCAACCCCCCTGATCTCTCTCTCTCTCTCTCTCTCTAAATCTCTTTGTATCTCAATCTCTATGGCTTCCGATCTCTTACTCTCTCTGCTTCCCAGCTAACCCCTCCCAAGAAAATCAAGCCACATGAGTAAGAGACAGT
>Ga0307517_10004121_pt1 | contig 22443 bp, 19 predicted proteins | sample 23_EM_MG_FD_194515 | JGI IMG/M metagenome (GOLD analysis project Ga0307517, IMG submission 194515) | Populus trichocarpa ectomycorrhiza microbial communities from riparian zone in the Pacific Northwest, United States - 23_EM | ecosystem: Host-associated > Plants > Roots > Unclassified | place... | reverse complement strand
GGCAACTCGGACGTCCAATCGGTGTTGTGAATTATTCCGGTTCATATTGTATGAATCATTCCATGCAAATAAATGCCCGTATATACTTTGAGGTATGTGGTTTTTGGTACACGTCCCTGGCATGAATAGATCGAACACCAGGGGGCTCCTTGGCAAAGGGCTTTCAGCTCCCGTAACCACGGCGGTATTCGGTCCATTCATCCCAGGGACGTGTATATGCTCACACAACTACTCAATCATGTATCAAAAGAGCAATGTTCGAGAGGGGAATATACGAAAAAGCGGGGCCCTGGGCGGAGAAAATTCATTGATGGGGGGCTGTTCGGGGCATTGAACGGGGCGGGGGCCTGGATGGGGGCAGGGGCAGGGGTTGAAAAAAACAACGCCCCGCCCCGGGCCATTGACCGGGGCGGGGCGGAGAATTGAGGCGGGGGCCCGCCGGTTTCGGGGCCCCGGAGGCCCCGTAACGAACACTACAGACAAGGCAGATGGTAGCAAAAGGCGGATACATCATGTATCATTTCCTCCCGGCTGTCCCACTGCGATTAATAGCTGCATTCCCGAGCACTATGGTACAATCACCCATAGTGGAATAGAGGACGGCATAGAAGCAGTCCAAAAGCTCGGAAAAAACTGTATTCTAGTAAAGCATGACTTCGCATCAGCTTTCCGGCATATACCAGTCTCACCGGAGGACTCACCACTCCTGGGGTTCCACTGGCTAGACAAATATTATGCGGAGAGGTTTCTACCCTTTGGCCTGCGAACCGCCCCCTACCTCTTCAATTTGTTTGCTGAGGTATTCCACTGAATACTCGAGGAACACCTTGAAGAGCAGAACCTAAGAGCGATAGTTATCCATTATTTAGACGACTTCCTGCTTGTACTCCCACCTGGAGGAGCGCTCGAGAGATATACTGAAAGGTTCTCAAATCTTTGCGACAGGGTGAGACTTACCATTAAGGACTCAAAGAATGAGGAAGGGGAGACTGTATGCTTCGCAGGAATCGAGTTTGACACAAGGCGAATGGTAATCCGCTTGCCAGAAAAGAAGCTCTGCAAAGCCCGCACCATAGTCAAAAACTCATCAAAGAAAAGGTCCTTGTCGCTACTGGAAATACAAAAGGTCACGGGATACTTAAACTTCATGTCGACTGTAATTCCACTCGGACAAACCTTCCTTCGACGTCTCTATAATATGGAGCTGTACTTTCCACCCGGAGTTAGACACCAGCAAAGGCGAATATCGGGAGAGGCAAAGAAGGATATTACCTGGTGGACCGAGGCATTATCACTGGCACCAGAGAGATCCATAGCAAGAATACAGCGGGAAACTATTCAGGCATGGTCAGACGCTGCAAGTATGAAAGGGCTTGGGGCCTTCTATCTCAGTCAAAACCAAAGTTGTCCACCGCGACATGCAGCATTCTCAATAGCCTTTCCGCTCTCCCTATCCAAAGCCCGGGAATACATCAACACTCAAGAAATGCGAGCAGTAGAACAAGTGCTCTTGCATTGGGGGGCTGACTGGAAATGAAAAAAACTGATAATACACATCGAGAATAAAGCTGTCGTGCACGGATTAACCAATCGAACAATCCGTGGAGGGTCGATGCAAGTCTTATGGAGGTGTCTACTTCTAGCCACCGAGTGGGACTTAGAACTCGATGCCTGATGGATTCCCACTAAGGACAATGCATTGGCAGATGCGCTATCACGACGAGAAACTAACCGAATTGCTGACATGGCACCGCAGTTAGTTCACACCAAATCCGGCCTCCCGGCACCTGGATTTCGAACATACAGGAATTGGGACTCTCACAAGTAGCCGCTTACTACTTATGGCGCGGGCTGGCGCCATCAACGCGGCGCAACTACGAAACTCCAAGGTCTCGATTCTCCCAATTCTGCGTCCTGTTCAACCTTCGTCACCAAGATGGGAGTTGCTTTCCAGCCAAAGCAACCTGGCTCATCGAATGGGGATCAAACGGGACTATAAGGAACCAGAACGCCGTACACGAACTCCACTAACCCGGCCATTCCTACTTCGTATCTTAAACTGCCTTCCATTAACCGACTATGACGATGTTGTCCTGAAGGCTGCGTTCACACTTGCCTTCGCAGGATTCCTCCGTGTTGGAGAGTTCACTTACAAGCAAGGGGACAAAGAGTTGGAGCCCACCTTCCGGAACTGGTTTCTCACAAAAGGGTGTATTAAGACCAGAGCTAGTGGACGATATATGGAGGTGACACTACCGGCATCCAAAACTGATCCCTTCCGGAAGGGTATAAACTTGACAATTGCCGCAACCTATGACAATGCATGTCCCGTAAGTGCAATGAAGCAGTACCTTGCCAGGGACACCCATAGAGCACTGCATGAACCACTCTTCTGCATCGGAAGATATGAACAATGAGCGTTTACCCGGGAATATGTCGTACTAAAACTGCAACAGTTAGCCATCACGGCCTGTCTGAGAGAGGGGATGTGGAACAGACACAGCTTCCGTAGAGGTGCTGCCACGTGGGCGGCGGAGGTAGGGATTTCTGAGAGTGAAATCCAAACATTGGGCCGCTGGCGATCTGACGCATACAAGAGGTATATTGAGTACTCCAGCCGGGAAAGGATCTCCCTATCCAAGTGCTTTCATGTTACCCAACGACCAACCCCCTAGCCTAACACACCAGCCTGCCTCGATCTGGGCGGGAGACGTTACCGACCAAACGGCAGGCCAATCCAGGCTTCGGAAAGCCTGCCTCGAATTGGGACACATCGGCCGTAACGATCTCCCCGGGCAAGGGCAGCGACAACCTCACCAATGCCTCCCGCAGTGGAATTTCCATACCCTGGGGCAGGCTGTTCCCTCAACTATTTCCTATGCTGGCGTTGTCCTTTCTCTCCGGTTCCTTTGGTTTCCTATACGCTGTATCTAGTTTCTTCCTATTATACTTTCTTAGCGTTGAAAAATTGGAGAGGTGGATAGGAACTCCCCCAACACCGTGATGTCAAGCATCAACACTGCCTATCACTCGCCCTCTACTCAGTGCTATTTTCGAAAAGTGAGTTTGCGTGGTGTGCGATATTGCATAATATCATATTGTAGGGCAACTTTGCGTAAGTACATCAAACACCCTTTTTCGGATTGGGGGTGAAGACAACATCTTAACCCCGGTGGAAATGCTAGGGGAGGCTTACAAATGGCGTATAGGAAAGGAAGCAAAATCCCAATTTAAATTTCTAGGAACCCGATTAACCTCACCGTGTTGGGTAGGGGAGCATGGATCCCACCTAAACCCTCCTTAGTAGCATCCTTCTGCAAACCTCCGTCCTCACATTATACCAAACCCAGGTAGTTAATTCATTCCCGGAACCAGCCCCCAATCTCTTTAAATTTGCTATCCTAAAAGAACTTAGCATCAGGAAGCTTACATATTCAGCCCTTTCTGCGACTTGGCCACCTTCTGCAGAGGATAAAATCCCCCGATATCAAGCCTCAGGTTTATGGCGGTTACCGTCCTAGGGATTGAGTTACACTATGAGTTCCGGTATCAGTGGTATCCAATCTGGTATTTTCTCCCCCTTCGTTTCGAACCCCATGTGTAGTTAGTCAGGAGCTGTGAATGCACACCTTGTATCTGATGATATTATAACATAATTGACAATTTATAGGTGGCGTATAGTGGACTATCGGTTTATTCACTGCGGTGTGAGAGCAATAGAGCGCGCGAAAAGACCAGATTCGTATCTAACGAGTGAAAGAAAGACAATAATAATATGAGAGAATAATAACGGAAAAGAAACAGGAACGATAGGGTCTCTTATAGAGACAGAACCAGCTAGAATCAAGGAGACAGAAAAGGAAAGACGTAAAGGAAATGTAGGAAATCCTCCACTGTCTCGCATCTCAAACAATCCCGATACTAATTGAGTGTCATAGTTGATAGCTAGTGCTAGTCTGTTTTATATCCGACATCTTATGTTTCTGCTAAAGTAGTCAAACACACAAAAGAGTTTTTCAAAACACTAGAAGGTTCCAGTGAGAGCGAGAAACACTAGGGCCAGCCGTAGTCAGTTTCAACAATAATATTGGTAAAGTTTGTCAAGATTTAGTTTTTAGGACAGAGTTGATGTTGTGCATAGCATTCGACCTCTCGGGGGCTAACCTCTGAAAAGGGGCTCCTAGCTAAGTATGACATCCTCTGGGTTCCCCTTTGAGCCGGCGTCCGGTACATGTAGGAAATTTCCCAGAGATGTTTCTGAGTAGCGAGGACTTGGAAAACCTGTGAGGAGCGGGGGGCGGCACGGCACGGGAGGGCGTAGGTTCCACGGTGGGGGGGGACGGATGAATGGTTACCAAAAGGAGAGGCGGAGGGGGAGAAGGTGGGATGGCGGTGGGCTGATAAGGGGGTGAAAATAGGGAAAGAGGTATATCTCCCAAAGGAGTGAATGGATGGGTGGGCACTAGCTAAAGAAAAACAAAAGAGTATCTGCGTGGAAGGGGGAGAGATTATGGAGGAAAAAGTCTTGATCTTAATTTTTTTCTCTTCGCACACAGGAGGAAAGCTAATGTCCTTAAATACATAACTCAGAAAACTTTTACATTCTAACTTCTTCCTTTCCAAAACTGTCATTCCCCACGATAACATTCGCTGTATCCTTTCTCCCTCTGTCCAAACTCCCCTGACCACTTCCTGTCCATTCTCTCCATTTCCTCCGCTTCATCTCTCTTCTATTCCTACCGCTTCTTCTTCCCTTCTCTTCTCTTCTTACACACTTCTTCAATACGCTCCCAGCTCCCACTTCGTTCTCCATTTCCCAGATCATTCGTGTTCATCCGTTATGCGAGAAGTGATGAATTCCAGATATGTAGTCGTGGTTCTTGAGATATCCAGATTGGGCTATCAATCAAAGCGCCGGTGATTCACAATACTAGCAAGTGGCGGAGGAGAAGGGAAAAATGTGAAGTTAATGAGATTAGGCACTTAGACAATACGCACGAGGCCGGACGCATGGCAGCAATAGTGATGGACACGATCAGATCATGATCGAGTTTTGCTTGACTATAGTCTGCTCGATCATAGGTACTGCTCGATCATACTCGAGCATCTGGAATCATGACTGATCACTCTACTGAACTTAGTGATTGGGCGATGCTATGAACTTATATAAAGGGAGTCTACCCGCACATTAGATACCAATTCTTTAGGCCAGACTTTACGCCGTTAGTCCCTTAACTCTACTGCTGGATAGGAGGGTTGAGCTGGCATACCTTGGGATTGTGCTGCCGTCGAGAATAGGAAAGCCCGGATGGGTGTCATCTTTTACTATTATAATTAAAATATATTATTGAATAACTGCCATCCTAACTACTAACATTATCATAATGTCACCACTGCCATTATTTCGGGTCTATGGCAGCTAGTGGATGCTGCCAATGACTTTCAATAACTTTTATTAAACTTATATAAGTAAGGAGTCGACACCCGTCCGGGCAATCACTCTGAATCTTCCACAAATTACCGTGATTCACTAGGTGGACAATAGGGTAGGGGTCTTCTGTTTATGTCACAGCACGAGCGTGAATACATATAATCCCTATTGAATGAATATTTCATTCCTGATAGACACAAAATGGATCATACTCGAGGATAGTCGATGATAGTCGACTATATTCGACCATGCTCGAGCAGTGGCCATGATCGATCACTCGATCACGGATTCACGGTCCCCCGTTTCATCGATCATTCGATCATGATCGTGTCCATCACTAGGCAGCAATCAAGAGAGCAGAGTTCATGATGCGTAATTAGCGGCATTTTCTTCGCTTATTTCTCCTTTCTATCAATACGAATAGGGCTCCATCCTCACAACCCAATCTGATTGTAATCTAAGGTATAGTGTAATACAAATGAATGGGGTCAGCCGTAGACAGACCTTAGATAACTCAACGCAATCGGAATGAGGAACAAAAAGCAAAACAAAAGGGTGAATATAGAGGGGAAAGCGAGTATAGAAAGGCACAAACAGAGCACAGATATAGGGAAAATTGGTTAAATAGCTGAAGCATAAGGCAACAAGTATTGAAGGGTCAAGGGTGGTTGAGAGGGCAAGGGGGATAAGGAGAGATTATAGGCAAATTATACAAATGGTTTGACATTTGCAGCAATTTGCCCAGTCTATATGAAATGAACTACTGTGGGTGCAGGATTTTGTTTTGCTATGTTTTCTGCCGTGCGGGGAGATACGTCTAGTCGATGGAGAGGGAAGTGGCGGGTTTATGCTTGGATGTTAAACGGGGGGTCATTTGGGGAGGAGATTCAGAAAGCCGGTGAGCTCGGGGGAGAGCGGCTCTGTTGATTGTAGGCTTTCTGCAGGTTTGGCAGTCAAATGCGTCGGTTCGGCTTATCCACCTCGTCGGGATCGAGGTTGCTGGATCTCGTCAAGGCCTCGCAATATACACCGGGGCAGTGCTTGACGCCATCTATCCGATTTGCCGGGATTGGCGTCGTTCCGTTCCTGAAGCATCCTTACGACCCCCTCATGTCCATAATAGGAAGCGCAGCTTAGTGGTGTTGTACAGAAAAAATCCGATTTGTTGGGATTGACGTCGTTCCGTTCTAGCAGCATCCTTACCACCCCCTCATGACCTCTCCAAGAAGCCCACCATACCGGAGTTCGAAGGAACAAATCCGACTTGTTGGGATTGGCGTCGTTCCGTTCCAGAAGCATCCTTACGATCCCCTCATGTCCATTATAGGAAGCGCAGCCTAATGGTGTTGTACGGAGAATATCCTGTTTGGTGGGATTGGTGTCGTTCCGTTCTAGAAGCATCCTTACGACCCCCTCATGTCCATTACAGGATGCCCACCATAGTGGTGTTGCACGGAAAAAATCCGATTTGTTGGGATTGACGTCGTTCCGCTTCAGCAGCATCCGAACGACCCCCTCATGGCCGTTCACAGAAGCCCACCATAGTGGCGTTTGATGGAACAAATCCGATTTGTCGGGATTAACGTCGTTCCGTTCTAGAAGTATCCTTACGACCCCCTCATGTCCATTATGGCAAGCCCACCATAGTGGTGGTGTACGGAAAAAATCCGGCTTGTTGGGATTGACGTCCTTCCGTTCTAGGAGCATCCTTACGACCCCCTCATGTCCATCATAGGAAGCCCACAAGAGCGGGGTTCGACCCCACCTATCCGTTTTGTTGGGATTGATGTCCTTCCGTTCTAGGAGTATCCTCACCACCCCTTCATGCCCATTCTCAGCAGCCCACAGGAGCGGCGCTGAGCCATATTTTCTGCTAGGCGCATCGGAATGGACCTCGCTCCATTCCAGCAGTACCCGGACCACCCCTTCATTGCCCCTCCTCGAAGCCCAAGCAATTGCTGTGTTACCATGGAAATCAGTTGCCTGCGCAGCTCCTTTATTTGTTTCTAATAAAGCAACTGTTAGCTCAAGGCACCCGAAGTATGCGGCACAGTGAAGCCCTGTAAATCCTGCAGGAACGCCATCTCTATCGAATGGTTGCTCCTCAGTTCTTACACCATGCAATAATAACACCTTCGAAGATATATGCTTGTCGTATCCATCGAGTAGCTTCAATGCGAGAGTGTTCAAACTTTCAGTGGGTTCCAATCTGGCATGTGTACCCCAGTAACAAGAAGAATATTCGACAAAAGGGGCGGTTGGTGGGACGGAACGAAGGGTAGGCGAAAAGCTCCTCACGTGTGGAAAATTGAGGTAGGTTAAACAAACCTCCGCAATTATAGAGTGGGGGTTAGGGAACAAGTTGGTGTTATTGGAGAGGAATTCTTGTAAAGTGTAGTGGACAAGTCTGACGGTAGATGAGGACTTCTCCACCGTGACGAGCCCTAGAGAGCATGCTAATAGCGTTTCTATCGCCGGAATATTCCCAATATCCAAGTCGATAGACCCTTCTACCCCTAGGGCGTGGCATAACTCGTCGACGTGAAGTGGCCGCTCTGTATGTGATATCCACATTAGAACTTCCATTCCGAGCTTTGATTTACTCCCTGGTTGCGCTTGTATCCGTAATAAGGTTCCCGTGTACGCATCTCCCAGACCCTCCCCCTTGGTCATCTCATCAAGCTTCTTTCTTCTCCGAGAGAGAGTAATCTCGCCCAGGATTGCATCCATATAGAGAGAAACGAGGAGGAAGCTAGAGAACACAACTTTAGCGAATTACATCCTGGACTGATCTTCGGAATGCATTTCATATTCTTTCTTACATATCTGAGATCTTCTCGGGGATGATCTTCATAATATCCGCCCGTAATTCGTCGTCCATTGCTTTAGGATCTGTGTCACTGTCTAGCCTCCTCTCGAGATAAGTCATAATATCTCTATGGGTGGGGCTAAGAGGTATCCGGAGGGTCCTGCTAAAACATGTAGCGATCTCGCCGTCGATATGGGGCCTCCCAGTAAGGAACACTCGCGCTCCCGGTAACACTCGAACAATTTCTCGCAGTGACTCAATGAGCTCCCGTCGGTTCTTCGGCGTGCATTCGTCCAATGCGTCAATGCATATGAAGAGCCGCCGTAGTGATGTAATGGTCTTCTTTACTATATTTAACATGTCCTGGAGTTGCAGGCCCCGACCACCAAACTCTTTTTTGGCATTCTTAAAAGCCTCTCGTGTAAGCTTAGAAATCCCTCCTCTGCTTGCAAGTTGCTTGAGCATGGCGCCCAAAATATTTGCGGTGGACTGTTCCTGCTGGGCATGGAAATCACAGTATATTCCCACGACTGCAACGTCTCCCCCCACAGCCTGATCGCACAGGCTATCGATAACTAGGGAACTGTAATTTGCCGGTTGTCAGCGACATTTGCGTTTTCTTGCTCTAGAGTCTCCCCTACCTGACATAAGTTTTCCCCACCCCCGGATTCCCGTAACAGAATAACACCGGTTCCACGCTACCGCCTTCCGCGTCACACCATTTTCTGAACTCGCTTGTTTCTTGTACCCAGGGTTCCGAATGGTCGGCGGAAGACCGGACTGGACTAGCTAGTCAGGTCGAAAGTCAAGTCTAGTCCAATGGTGGAAATTAGACCGACTGGACAGTCAGGATTATGGAAACCGACTCCAAGACTGGTCTGACCAGGCCTGCCAAGCAATAGGATATGCTATTTTTATCACTATATATTACGTTCAAATAAAGCTTTTCTTAATTAAACTTATTGTTTCCATGAATATGGTGGAGATAGTGCCTCGCTTAGATTAGGGGTGGCGAAAATAGGTTCTTGAGTATCGAACCATTTTGGTTCACTAAGTGAGTGATATTACATGACCACATGCCACAATACCGGTATTGGATGCGACTTATCCATCAGGTAATCGCATTCCCACCACATATCATCCTCTCCAGGATATTCTATCAACTTGTGTTGATTCATAGCGTGACAAGCGACTTTAAGATCCTAGTATAGCTATACTTCTATTCTTAGCGAGTGTTGGGCTTGGTGCCATTCAGACTAATGTGATCTTTTTATAAAGACTGGTCTGGGACCAGTTCAAACCGGACCGGACCACCCAAGTTAGTCGGGTCCAGTCATCGCTATCACCAGGACTGGCCAGCCCGGTCCCGCCTCCAAGACTTGACCGGTCGTACTATTCGGAACCCTGCTTGTACCCAGTTTCCCACGCTGTTGAGTCGGTCGCTTCGCACACCTTGGTGCCGTTGCTGTGGTTCAAGTGGTGATAACCATTGCAAAATTTGTCGCCCCTCCTCGTCGCTCTCCGAAATAAAGTTGGCGGTACTGATTAAGTTGAGCGAGTTGAACGAGTTGAACGAGTTGGTATTACCGATGATCTGCTGGTCCCGGGACGTCATCTGCGGTATAACGGTGATCTGAATTCCTTTTCTTGTGAAAACCAGAGAGATATCCTGTGCGGTGACAATATGGCTTCCCTTGGAACTAGAGAGGATCTCAAAGGGTTGAAGAAAGAGGGGGTGGTAACTCATGAGGCTCTGACGTTGCACAAGTCTGCGCTAGTCCAACTATTATTCACAGCGCTCACAATGTCCGCGATGGAGGCGACTTCGCCAACTAACATTGCCCCCACCACAGCCCTGATCTCAGCGTAAAAAGCAGGCTTAAAAATCGTCTAATCTTTGCGTGAAAAGTTTCATTTACCGGTACAACACCTAGCACTCATAATTTAAGTTATAGTTCTGTTGGGGTATCTTTTTACAATCATATACCTTCACATACTCCCCTCATTCTTCAAACACAGCGGAGGATACAAGCATTTTCATTAAGCCGGGGGCCTTGATTCTTTATTTTTCTAAAGCGCGCGCAGTACAGTCCTTTTACTAGCCGAAATTAGTGCTGGTTTTTTTCCTTTCCCATCGGTCCAAATCAATCGTAACACGTAACAACGTCGTGTACTAGTACTAGTACACACCGTGCTTGTACTCATTATTCACCCGAGCACCCGCTCTTTGAGCGCGTTGCAATAGTGTCCAGAAATGTGGAGAATAAGCTTAGCACTTTTTAACAAGGCGGCTACACTTAAGTTAGAGCCAAGCCAAAGTCCATATTCCTGGAAGCTCTTGCGGAGGCACTCAGCCCCGGATGAGAAGGCGTTTTTCGAGTGCCAGTTTTCTGGTTGACATGTCAGTTTGGTTTGCAAAAAGCTGCTACACACACCAAAGGGTTTCGACTCCGGGGCTGAATGCCTCTGCTGCGCAAGTACTCGAGTACAGTCTTCACCGTACCCACGACGAAACTGGGCGGGCGACGAACAGGGGTATTTGGTGTGCAGTAATATGCAGAGTAAAACCGGATATCCCAGTATTACTATGTACTCGAGTACGTCAGCGCTGTTCTGTAACCCACCAACCGAGTTTTTACGGTTTCATGGATCAACTGCTTTCTCCTGGGGAACTTGATGCAAGAGGGATGTGCGGTCAAAGGGGTGGATGGGAACTCCCCCAACACATTGATGTCGAGCCTCATCACTGCCTATCACTCGCCCTCTACTACGGAGGTATGATACAGCGTGTAAGTTTTGTAGGTTCCACAAACGAGGACTGCCACCCTCACCCCCTGTGTAACCTACAAAACTTATACGCTGTACCTCCGTAATCTCGAAAAGTGAATTTGCTTGGTGTGCGATAATATGGCATAATATCATGTAGGGTAACTTAGCGTAAGTACATGGAATACCGTATTCCGGATGGGGGTGAAACCGACATCTTAACCCACTGTGGAAATGCTAGGGGAGGCTTACAACTGGCCAATAGGAAAGGAAGGGAAGCCCCAATTTAAATTTTCTGGAACCCGATTAACCTCACCATGGTGGATAAGGGATCATGGACCTCACTTAAGCCCTCCTTAGCAGCACCCTTCTGCACACTACTGTCCTCACATGTTACCGAACCCAAGTAGTTAATTCCTTCCCGTAACCAGCCCCCAATCTCTCTAAATTTGCTATTCTAAAACAACCTAGAATCAGGAAGCTTACATAATCAGCCCTTTCCTAGGCCACTAGGGCGGGGATTAAATCCCCTGATATCAAGCCTCAGGGTTATCGGGTTTACCGCTCCGGGGATTAAACCATACTGTGCCAGTGGGCTCCGGTATTAGTGTTGGGCGATATGATAACTTCTCCCCTCTTCGTTCGAACCCCACCAGGAGTTAGTCGGGAGCTGTAAATGTGCACCTTGTACCTGATGATACTATAATATAATATTGGTAAAGCTTGTCAACATTCAATTTTCAGAAAAGCGCTGATGTTGTGCATAGTATTCGACCGCTCCCCTGGGTATCGTAGCCTGATCACTGAAAATGGGATCTTAGCTAAGTACGGCATCCTCTAGGTCCCCTTTGAGTGGGCTTCCGGTACATGTAGGAAATTTCCTGGTGAGGTTTCTGAGTAGTGGGGACTGAGAAAGCCCGCGGGGGACAGGGTACGGGAGGGTTCGGGAGGCGGGGCAGATTCCTCGGTGAGGGGGGTGCTGATTGAGTGTGACAAAAAGGAGAGTGGGGAGTGGGAAGGTAGGGTAGCGTTAGGCCAATAAGGGGATGTTGATAGGAATGGCGGTATATCTCGCAATGGGGTGAACAGATGAGTGGGACCGGGCAAGTGGCGGGAGGGGGGGCAGAGGGGAAGAGAGCTATCTGAGATTAGGCACTTAGACAATACGCACGAGACCGGGCTGGTAGTAGCAACCAACAGAGTAGAGTTAAAGTTAATGATGCGTGATTGGCGGCATTTTCTTCGTTTGTTTCTTCTTTTTATCTAGTTCCATGGGGCTTCCATCCATCATTCTTATAACACAATCCTATTACCATCTAAGTTATAGTGTAATACAAATCAATACGAGGTCAGTCGTAGACAATGAGATGAGAATGAGAAACCGGGGGGCAAAACAAAGGCGAGTAGAGAAGGGCACCGGCGGGGTACGGATATAGGGAAAATTGGTTGAATAGCTAAGGGTAACGTAGCAAACAGGGAAGGGCTAGTGTGGTTTAGGGAAAGAAAGGTGGCGAGAGATTCCAGGCAAATAATGCAATGGTTTGGCGCCTGCAGAGGTTTGGCAGTCTCCATAAAATGAACAGAGTGTTGTGGGTGCAGCATTTTGTTTTGCTATGTTTGTTGCCCTGCGGAGAGGTACGTGTAGTGGATGGAGAGGGAGGTGTCGGGTTCATGGTTGGATATTAAATTAAACAAGGGGCGATTCTGGAAGGAGGTTCAGATAGGGATTGGCATCGTTCCGTTCTAGCAGCATCCTTACGACCCCCTCATGCCCATTGCTGGAAGCCGCAAATAGTGGTGTTGAACGGAGAATATCCTGTTTGTTGGGATTGACGTCATTCCGTTCCAGCAGCATCCTTACGACCCCCTCATGCCCATTACTAGAAGCCAACCATAGTGGTGTCATTCCGAACAAATTCTGTTTGTCAGGATTGACATCATTCCGTTCCAGCAGCACCCTTACGACCCCCTCATGCCCATTGCTGGAAGCCGCAAATAGTGGTGTTGAACGGAGAATACCCCGTTTGTTGGGATTGACGTCGTTCCGTTCCAGCAGCACCCTTACGACCCCCTCATGCCCATTGCTGGAAGCCGCAAATAGTGGTGTTGAACGGAGAATATCCTGTTTGTTGGGATTGACGTCGTTCCGTTCAGGCAGCATCCTGACTACACCCTCACGCCCACTCCAGGAAGCCCACCATAGTGGTGTTCGACGCTTGCTGTCCGATTTGTCGGGATTGACGTCGTTCCGTTCCAGCAGCATCCTTACCACACCCTCATGCCCACTCCTTGAAGCCAACGAGAGCGGCGTTCGACCCCGCCTATCCGGTTTGTCAGGATTGATGTTTTTCTTTTCCAGGAGTATCCTTACTACCCCCTCATGCCCATTCTCAGCAGCCCACAAGAGTGGCGCTGAGCCATGTTCGCTACTAGGTGCACCGGAATGGGCCTCGCTCCATTCCAGTAGTGCCCTTACTACCCCTTCATTCCCCCTCCTCGAAGCCCAAGCAATCGCTGTGTTTCCATGGAAATCAGTTGCCTGAACGTCTCCTTTATTCGCTTCTAATAGAGAAACTGCTAGCTCAAGGCACCCAAAGTATGCGGCACCGTGAAGCCCAGTAAACCCTGTAGGAGCGCCATCTCCACCGAATGGCTGCTCCTCAGCTCTTACACAATGCAATAAGAGCACCTTTGAAGATATGTGCTTGTCGTACCCATCGAGTAGCTTCAATGCAAGAGTTTTCACACTCTCAGTGGCCTCCAATCTGGCATGTGCACCCCAGAAACAAGAAGCATATTCGACAAAAGGGGCGGTTGGTGGGACGGAACGAAGGGTAGGCAAAAAACTCCTCACGTGAGGAAAATTGAGGTAGGTTAAACAAACCTCCGCAATTATGGAGTGGGGATTAGGGAACAAGTTGGTGTTATTGGAGAGGAATTCTTGTAAAGTGTAGTGGACAAGCCGAACGGTAGATGAAGACTTCTCCACCGTGACGAGCCCTAGAGAGCATGCTAATAGCGTTTCTATAGCCGGAATATTCCCAATATCCAAGTCGATAGACCCTTCTACCCCTAGAGCGTGACATAACTCATCGACATGTAATGGCCGCTCCGCATGTGAAACCCACATTAGAACTTCCATCCCAAGTTTTGATCTACCTCCGGGCTGCGCTTTTATCCGTGATATGGTTCCCGTGTATGCATCTCCAAGACCTTCCCCCCTAGTCATCTCATCAAGCTTCCTTCTTCTCCGAGATAGAGTAATCTCGCCCAGGATTGCATCCATATAGAGAGAAACGAGGAGGAAACTAGACCCACCGTTAGCAAACTACATCTTCGACTGTCTTCGGAATGTATTTGATGATGTTTCTTACATATCTGAGATCTTCCCGGGGATGATCCTCATAATATCCGCCCGTAATTCGTCGTCCATCGCTTTAGTATCTTTGTCACTATCTAGCTTCCTCTCCAGATACCTCATAATATCTCTATGGGTAGGACTAAGAGGTATCCGGAGGGCCTTGCTAAAGCAGGTCACAATCTCGTCGCCGATATGTGGCCTCCCAGTAAGGAATACTCGTGCGCCCGGGAACACTCGAACAATTTCTCGCAGTGACTCAATGAGCTCCCGTCGGTTCTTCGGCGTGCATTCGTCTAATGCGTCGATGCATACAAACAGCCGCCGTAGCGATGTGATGGTCTTCTTTAACATATTTAACATGTCCGGAAGTTGCAGGCCCCGACCACCAAACTCTTTTTTGGCCTTCCTAAAAGCCTCTCGTGTAAGCTTGGAAATCCCCCCTCTGGTGGCAAGTTGCTTGAGCATGGCGCCCAAAATATTTGCGGTGGACTGTTCCTGCTGGGCAAGGAAATCGCAGTATAGTCCCACAACCGCAACATCTTTCCCTACAGCCTGATCGCACAGGCTATCAATAACTAGGGAACTGTAATTTGCCGATTGTCAGCGACATTTGCGTTTTCTTGGTCCAGGGTTTTCCCTACCTGACATAAGTTTTCCCCACCCCCGGATTCCCGTAGCAGAATAACACCGGTTCCACGCTACCGCCTTCCGCGTCACACCATTTCCTGAACTCGCTAGTTTCTAGTACCCAGTTTCCCACACTATTGAGCCGGTCGCTTCGCACACCTTGGTGCCTTTGCTGTGGTTCAAGTGGCGATAGCCATTGCAAAATTTGTCGCCCCTCGTCGTCGCTCTCCGAAATGAAGTTGGTGGTACTGATTAAGTTGAGAGAGTTGTTGAACGAGTTGAACGAGTTGGTATTACCGATGATCTGCTGGTGCCGGGACGTCATTTGCGGTATAGCGGTTACCGGTATCCGAGTTCCTTTTCTTGTGAGAGTCAGAGAGATATCGTGTGCAGCGACGACATGGCTTCCCTCGGAACTAGAGAAAGAGTTGAAGAAAGAGGGGGTGGTAACTCATGAGGCTCTGGCGTTGTACAAGTCTGCGCTGGTCCAATTATTATTCACGGGGCCCACAATGTCCGCGATAGAGGCGACTTCGCCAACTAACATTGCCCCACCACAGCCCTGATCTCCGTGTAAAAAGCACGCTTAAGATTTTTCAAATCCCTACGTGAAAAATTTAATTTACCAGTGCAGCACCCAGCACTCATAATTTATAGTTATGTTGGCATATTTTTTTACAATCATATACAGTACTATATCTTCACATACTCTCCTCATTTTCCAAACACGGTGGTGAATACAAATATTTTCATCAAGTCGGGGGGGGGCCTGGTTCTTTATTTTTCCAAAGTGCGCGCAGTACTTATACTAGCTAAAGTTAGTTCTAGTTTCTTTTTTCTTTTCGATCGGTCCAAATCAATCATAACAAGGTCATGTACACGAGTACAGACCGTCCTTCACCCCAGCACCCGCTCTTTGAGCGCTTTCCCATAGTTTCCAGAAATGTGGAGAAAGATCTCGGCACTTTTGACAATGCGGCTACTCTTAAGTTAGCGCCAAGCCAAAGTCCATATTCCTGGAAGCTCTTGCGGAGGCACTCAGCCCGGATGAGAAGGCGTTTTTCGAGTGCCAGTTTTCTGGTTGACATGTCAGTTTGGTTTGCAAAAAGGTGCTACACACATCAAAAGTTTTCGACTCCGGGGCTGAACGCCTCTGCTGCGCAAGTACTCGAGTACGAGCCTCGCGACAAAGGGGATGAACCCCTACTACGGAGGTTCCTAAGAACAAAAGTCCAACAACGAAAATGCGTCTATCGCAACCAACATGACAACCAAATGCCAAGCTGGAAGCGATAAATTTGTTTATACGGTGAACCACATTTTGACTTCCTGCGGTAGAAGTGATAGTATAGTTCATATGGTGAACAAAAATGAGCAGGCCCTGTCCTTCTCAGATTATAAGCTTCCCCTCCAGTGGTAGTCGGCCTCATTGTTCCGAACTGTCCAGTCCGTCCGTCTTTTTTCAAGTCTATGGACGGACTAGGGCAGATGGAGGCAGGACCGGACGCCCTACCGGGCCCTATTGACTTTTGCTGTTACATTTTTTTAGCTTATATACTCACAAACCCGAGGTTCATGATTTCATCCCCCTAATATATTATGTTTTGGCAAATCTTGTGATTTGCGTAAACAAATAAAGAAGAATACATCTTTAGGAAATAAAATAGAAAAAATCCTTTGCCGAAATAGAACTCAAAAACCACCGGCATGAATCTGAAAGGATGCAAGCATATCTTCAACCTTTTGAATAGCCGTCCCTTCCCCTCCAACAGTGCACTAGAAAGAGCACTCTTATTGCAGTCCGAAGGTCCTGATATTGGATGTAGATATCCGGATCCGAGAGAGTTGATTGAGTTTCCCTGTTACTCATCTGGAAAATCCCATGCATTGGCCTGTGAGTCGACCTTGGTTGCATCTGTCTGTCATCACGAGAAGAGTTAACGCAAAGGCTTATTCAATAACTTTATTCAGCTTATAAAAGTAAGGAGTCGACACCGGTCCGGGCTTTCCAACACCTACCAGCAGTACAATCCCGGGGCACGCCAGCCCAACCTGCCTATCCCACAGTACTCGGGGGGTACCATAAGTCTGGCGACACCCATATAAAGTAACTAGGGTTTTTACCCATACAAACGCTGTTTGCACCAATTTTTTTGTATGAGGAAAAAAGTCCGGGGACACCCAGAACAGGCAATAAACCAAGACTTTTTGTGGCACTGCGCCCGACTTACCCTTATACCTGAGTACATCTGGAAAGTGCCACCCGCACGACATGTAGGAAACCCACCACAGGAACACGAATGCCCGGCCAGAATACAGCAATCTTCAAAGTCTTCGAGAAGAATGTGAAAGAGAAATAGGACTCGTAGCAGAATAACTTGTTCAGTCTTATCTTAACACTCGCAGCTTGATAATCCATTTAATCTTCTTCTCTTTCTTGTAGGAATATTGTTTACTCTGTCGGCCACCTTGCATCACCATATATCACTCATAGTTGATCTGCGCTCTGTGTTGTTAGCAATAGCTGGTATGCTTCCAGATAACTGCTGAAATGGAATGTGGGAATTCGGAGTTGGGCAGAATGGTTGGGATGAACGGATTGTCTGGAATGATGTTGGAAGAATGGAATGGATCTGATGGAATGGAATGTACTGGTGGAGGTGGTGTGGATAGGGCGGAATGTGGTAGCATGGAAGGAATGGGTTGATTGAGAAGTTGAAACGGATATCGTTCAGGTTATAGGTCCCTGATATAAAAGATAGTCGTCTATGGGTGTTCTTAGTATGATAAGGTGAATAACTACAAATACTTTCACTCTTTACAACTCGCAATTCACAACTTTTCTGGTTCTTTATTATATTTTATTTACTTTTTACTATAGTCTGCAGTCTGCCGTCCCCGGCCGTCATCGGGAAACCCCCGCCATCACCTGTGGTCCCTCTCATTACTCGTACTCGAGTATTTATCCTCATGTGCACGGCAGTCATTCCTAAAACCAGCTGTCTGTATCCCCCCCCGCCATCCTTGCCTACACCGTACGGTCCTTACCTACACCCTACAGTCCTTGCCTACACCCTACCGGCTTTTAACACCTCCTATAGTCCCCCGCAAAATCTCGGCCGTCCTTCCATCTCCCCTGGCATCCCCCTTAGCAGTTGCTATCACATGTGCCTCACCATTCTAAGAAAGGCCTAGCCTGTAGGGCCCGGCGGTCCCAGCCTAGCCTGGCCGTCCAGATTTATAGGTAGTTTACGGCCTTGGCTCCATAGCAGAAGCAATAATGTGGATTACTGCACAAACAAAATAATCACTTCCAGTACTGTAAGCGAAAATGTGGTTCACCGTATAAACAAATTTATCGCTTCCAGCTTGGTATTTGGTTGTCACGTTGGTTGCCATGGACGCATTTTCGTTGTTGGACTTTTGTTCTTAAGTACCGCCGTACCTACCGGGTTTTCCAGACAAAATGCACGTGTTTAGCCACGCACAACGAGGGTGGACAACAAATTTTTTCTTTAAAAAATATTCAAATGAGAGGGAATCACAGAGTATTTAACATATAAAATTGACAAATTTTTTCACACTGCTAAGTGCTAGCAGTAATTAGGTGAAGACAGCCAGTTTGGTTGCCATTAGAAATCCCATTACAAATTGACTTTCTTGGATAGTTTTTGGGCTTTTATCTTTGAACCCGGGCACTGAGAATTCCTTGAATGTTTTCTGTGACCTGATGTTCAAGTATGTGAGTCTCCGTGTTAGACTGTGCTACCGTATCTGAAAACCCCCAGGATTTTTCCGGTGTTGGGGTGTTGGATGGGCACCCTTTGAAATGGCGATTTTGTATGGAAAGACCTGTGGGGTCAATTTCTTTTGTCACCAATTCGTACTCGAGCACTCGAGTAAGTTTTCCCCACCCACTCCTGTAACAAAAAACTTTCTCAACGTAACCATCTTCCGCGGTGAACGTTTTTTTTCTTTCTCTTTGTGTTTTGTTTTGCTTTTGTTGTTTGTTTAAAGTGGCATATATCGGTTAGGTTTGTTTACTATAAAGAATATATTCGACCGAATGCCGCCCCAGTCCACTTTCTAGACTCGCTGGTTAGTACCCAGTCCCCAAATACGTTGAGTCGGTTTTTTCGCACATCTTGGTGCCGTTGCGTGGTTCAAGTAAATGTAGTAACCACAGTATTCAAATCCCCCACCAATGTCTATTTCTATAACTAAGCTGACAATATTGCTAAACGAGTTGATACTTCCAGCGACCCTGCTTGTATTTTGACGGTATCTGCACAATAGCCTATTGTCTGAATTCCATCTTTTATAGGAGTTAAAGAAGGATCGTGTTTGAGGATCTGACTCCCATTGGAAATAGAGCTGGGCTGCAAGGTCTAAAAGATTGGCGGTGGTGCTTGCGAGGCTCTGGTGTTGCACGATCATACAAGTAGTCCAGTCATTGGCGGTAGCTTAGATATGCTTCTTCCCCTCTATTTACCTCACTCAAAGAAAATAGGCCACGTAACCTCCTTGTTATCCGTCACATTCTGGTTTTCAACGAATTAGGATCCTTGATTCCTTATCGCCCCCTCTCGCGATAGCTTCAAGTCTTTAACTTCAAGTACTCCGCTGGGCTCTGCTTGATTTTAATTCTTTCCTTTCGATCACGATCGTTTGGATTCTCGAGGCTCCTCATCTTTCCCCTCTGCTTTCTTCTTCCTGCGGTCGGCTTGCCCTCTGTCTTCTTCCTTCCTTTCGGGGTTAACGCACCGGCTTCTTCCTCCTTTGGTTGAGGTCGGCGGTTTTCCTCCCTTCAGTTCGGTCGAAAGGTCGGTGGTTATCTTCCCATCGGTCGGTTAGTCGTTACGGTCGGCCTTCTGTCGGTCAAGTTGATCGTCATGGTTAAGCGAGGTTCCTCAACCTTTTCTGCTGCCGCGGTCGCGAGATCGGGTCTGGCTCTTGGTCGGACGGTCGAAAAGACTTTGGCCCTCGAGGCTGAGGTTTCACGCCTCCGCCATCACATTTCCGTCCTCTCCCGCCGGCTACATTTGTCGGCTTTGGAGAGTGAGTCCCTCCGCCGTGAGCTTGATGCTCTTCGTTCGGTCGCTCCCCTCTCTCGTGAGGGCGACTGTGCTGAAGCCTCTCCTCTTCATGAGGAGGTGGCTGATCAAGTGGCGGTGCTCGCCCCGGTGGCTGAGCCTGCTGCGCTTACCGTGGCGTCCCTCGGGGCGCATGTGGAGGCGTTGACGGTGACTACTGTGGCTTCCGCTGTCATGGTGCAGGAGCCTGGGCCCGATGTGGCTGAGCCAGTGTTACCAGTGGTGGTACAGGTTGAACGGTTGCCGTCAGCTGACGGGCCCGTTGCCGGACGTCACCCGCGTCGTGTGCGCTGGGTGGACGATGAGGCTGGCGTGGCTTCTTGGAAGGCTCGTGTGATTGAGGTTTCCTTGTCGCCTCCGCCGGTTCCCGCTGGTCATACCGGTTCTCCGGTGGCTTCGGCCGCTCGGGGGGGAGGATCCGATCGTCATGCTCGTGATCCTGGTATTATTACCGCCGGCCGTGGTCGGCGTCGGAAATGGCGTGGCGGGCCCCGTTAAGATTGTGTTGGATTTCTTTTGTCGTGTTTGCGTGACCGGTTTGCCGGATTATGGGCTTGGTTGTGGCTATGGCCTTGCTTACGGTTGTGTTTGATGGATGGCTATGGGAGGTGGATTTACTTTGTTCGTACCCTAGTTGGGTGGTTTAATTTGAGATTCCCGTGTGCTGGCCGGATGCTCGGACTTCGGTCTACGAATCGCGCGGGTAGTACTTTTCCAGATGTACTGCGGGCTAGGCTGGTTGGACTGGTGTACTCCTTGGAACGTACTGCTGTATGGTTGTGCAAGCCCGGATAGGTAGTCACTCCATTAGCTATATAGTTATAAATAAATAAGATTCAACCTCTCTATTTTCCTCACTTTTTGAAAATTGGCCACGTAACCTCCTTGTTATCCGTCACATTCTGTTTTTCAACGAGTCGGCGTCTTTGATTCCTCATCGCCCCCGCTCGCAATAGCTTGAAGTCTTTAACTTCAAGTACTCCGTTGGGCTCTGCTTGATTTTAATTCTTTCCTTTCGATCACAATTGTTTGAAGTCCTGAGGTTCCTCATCTTTCCCCTCTGCTTTCTTCCTTCCGTCAGCTTGCCCTCTGTTTTCTTCCTTCCTTTGGTGGAGATTTCGCACGTGCTTCTTCCTCCCTTGATCGAGTGCTGGCGGTTTCCTCCCTTTGGTTTGGTCGAAAGGTCGGTGGTTTCTTCCCATCGGTCGGTTAGTTGACACGGTCGGTCTTCCTGCGGTCAAGTTGATCGTCATGGTTAAGCGAGATTCCTCAACCTTTTCTGCCGCCGCGGTCGCGAGATCGGGTCTGGCTCTTGCTCGGACGGTCGAGAAAACTTTGGCCCTCGAGGCTGAGGTTTCCCGCCTCCGCCATCACATTTCTGTCCTCTCCCGTCGGCTGCATTCGTCGACTCTGGAGAGTGAGTCCCTCCGCCGTGAGCTCGGTGCTCTTCATTCGGTCGCTCCCCTCTCTTGTGAGGATGACGGTGCTGAAGCCTCGCCTCTTCGTAAGGAGGTGGCTGATGAAGTGGTGGTGCTGGCCCCGGTGGCGGAGTCTGCTGCGCTTACGGTGGGGTCCCTCGGGGCGCATGTGGAGGCGTTGACAGTGACTACTGTGGCTTCCGCTCTCATGGCGCAGGAGCCTGAGCCCGGTGTGGCTGAGCCAGGGTTACCGGTGGTGGTACAGGTTGAATGGTCGCTGTCGGCTGATGGGACTGTTGCCAAACGTCGCCCGCGTTATGTGCGTTGGGTGGTGTAACAATCCTATTGTTAGGTCGTTATGCAACAGGCAACGATAATCGTTTCCTAAGGTGAGCACGTCTTCTCGTCTTCAATAGGGTATAGGGAAATACTCTCTCTTCAGATAGTACGGAACTGGCCTGCTTGTCTGAGCGATCCGTTGAATGATACTATCTCGTCGGATAGTAAGATGGGTGGATTAACGTGCTTGATAGGACTATCACAATAGTCTTATGTTCGAGCAGCCCATCGAGACTATCACAATAGCCTCCGGGTTCTTAGAGACTAGCATCTCGTATAGGAGAAGTGTATGTAAAGAGAGTAGAGCGTAATCGTATTGCAATATCTTAAGTATAGAAAAGTACTTAGATGGTTGCGTGAAGATCCTATCCCTTGGTCGTTCTTTTTTTTGTTTTTTTGTAATCATGCGTGATTTGTTTTAAGGTACAAACAGCCTCATGCAGCGCTAGCTATGGAGAGAAAAAAACCTATAAATCAAACGTCTTCCCGCCCGCTTCACCTCGTCATAGGAAAAATCAAACCCCCCGAGACCATAGAAGAAACCTCCCCCGCCTAGCACCTAAGACTCGCACCTCAGACACGTAGGGAAACAACTCATA